>Ga0335081_10009619_pt1 | contig 15577 bp, 16 predicted proteins | sample Lox_Sample_35_FD_206713 | JGI IMG/M metagenome (GOLD analysis project Ga0335081, IMG submission 206713) | Soil microbial communities from Loxahatchee National Wildlife Refuge, Florida, United States - Lox_Sample_3.5 | ecosystem: Environmental > Terrestrial > Soil > Wetlands | place: USA... | reverse complement strand
AAGGGGGAGCAAGCTGCGCTATCGCTGAATCCGCAGGTCCGGCGCGTCCTGCGGCTCGCGCTTCTTCGGCTTCTCCTTCGGCTGCTCTTCGGCCTGCTTCTTCTGCGCCTCCGGGTCCGGCGCCAGCGTCGCCAGCACCTTCACCGGCTCGCGCGACGGCCCCTGCACGACCTCGTACGGAAGGAACCCCTCGCGCACGATGCGGAACTTGCGCGGCTGCGCGTCGAGCCCCGCGTTGCGCAGTGACAGCTGCATCGGGGTCTCGCCCAGCTTCTGCTCGCCTTCGTAGAGCGCGGCGCCGCTCGGGAACGAGTCGAAAACGACGGTGAACGCCTCGGGCATCGGCGCGGCGGGAACGGGGGCGGGAACGGGATTGGGAACGGGAAGGGGGGCCTGCCGCGGCGACGAGCGCATCAGGGCGAGCGCGGCCACCGCCAGCGCCGCCACGCCCACGAAGATCCCGGCGAACAGCGGCGCGCGCGAGGGCTGCGGCATCGGCTGCGTCGGCGCGGTCGCCGGCTGCGCGGACGGCTTCGTCGAGCCCTGGTGCGAGGCCACCGGCGCGCCCGCCTTCTGCGTCGGCTCCCCCCACTTCGCCGTCGCCACGTCCGCGTCCACCGGCGCCGGCGTCGCGGCGCCCGCCGGCTGCGGCGTGGTCATCTCGTCGTCCGCGCTCGCAGCGCCAGCTCCCGCCGGCTTCCACGCGGGCGCCTTCTCCAGCACCGGCGCGAGCGCGTCGAGCGCGGCGTTGGCGTCCTGGAACCTTCGCGCGGCGTCGCGCGCGACGCAGCGGGCGAACCATTCGTCGAAGCCGCGCGGCAACGCGGAGGTCGCACCCAGCTCGGCGGCGCGCACCGATGCGGGCGGCATCGGCTCCACCACCAGCTCGCGCAACAGCGCGGTCACGTTCGCCTGCGACTGGTTGGCGGCCTTCCAGTAGTGCTTGCCGGTGAGGCAGTTGAACGCGATCAGCCCGAGCGCCCACACGTCGGTGGCCGGCCGGATGGGCGCGCCCGACTCCGATTGCTCCGGCGCCATCCAGCGCGGCGTGCCTACGGGCTTGGTGTGATCCCCCTCGCCCGCCTGCTCCTGCACCAGCTTGGCGACGCCGAAGTCCAGGATCTTCACCGTGAATGCCTCGCCCTGCCGCCGCGAGCGCGCCATGAAGATGTTCGCGGGCTTGAGGTCGCGGTGCACGAGCCCGCTGCGATGCGCCTCGCCGAGCGCGTGGCAGAGCTGGCGGAAGATCTCCAGCGTCTCCTGCGACGACAGGAAGCGCTTGCGCGAGATGCGCTTCGCCAGCTCCTCGCCGTCGAGCAGCTCCATCGCCAGCCAGGGAATGCCGGTGTCGTCGTCCACGCCCGCCGAGACCACCTCGACCACGTGATCGCTGCGGATGCGCGCGCCCACCTTCGCTTCCTGCGTGAAGCGCGCGCGAGAGTCGGCGCTCTGCACGAACTGCGGGTGCATGATCTTGAGCGCCCGCTCGCGCCCGGTGGAGAGCTGCTCGACCAGGTAGACCGCGCCCATGCCGCCTGCCGCCAGCGGCCGCACGATGCGGAAGTCCTTGCCGAGGATCTGCCCTTCCTTGAGCGTGGCGACGGCTTCGCCCATCAGACCGTGTACGCGGGCAGGATGCGATTCTCGCGCGACAGCAGATCGGCGGTGCGCTCGATGCGCTCGCGCACGACCTTCTGCACCAGCTCGCGCACCCCGGGGTTCGGCAAGACCAGCTCGTGGAAGTCGTCGCGCGACAGCTCGAGCACCTCGCAGAAGGTGGCCGTGCGCACGCTGGCGGTGCAGGGTCCGTCGAGCAGCACCGAGATCTCGCCGAAGATGTCGCCCTCGCGCAGCTGCGGCAGCGGCAGCACGCCCCCGTCGCGATCGGTGTGGAACACGTCGCACTTGCCCCGCAGCAGCAAGCAGAAGCCCGCGCCGGACTGGCCCTGCTCGAGCAGCACCGTCTGCGGCGGCAGGCTGTGCCGCTTGAACCGCCCGCCCACCCGCGCGCGCTCGGCCTCCGGGAGCGGCCGGAACACGGGGCTCGCCCGCATCAGATTCGCCAGCAGCCGGTCGCGGTAGAACTGCTCCACCGCCGCCGATACTTGGGGATGCTCGCGCGAGATGGCGCCGAGCGCCTCGCGGTCGATCTCGAACAAGAGCCCGTCCTTGGCCGCCACCACCGTGGCCAGGCGCGGCGAGTCGGTGCACAGCGCCATCTCGCCGAAGAACGAGCCCTCGGCCATGACCGCGATCAGCCGCTCGCCGTGCAGCACGTTGACCACGCCCTGCACCACCACGAACATCGAGTCGCCGTGCTCGCCCTCGGTCACCAGGGTCTCGCCCGCGGTCACCCAGCGCAGCTCGACCCGCTGCACCACCGCCTGGAACGCGTCCTTGTCGAGCGAGGAGAAGAGCGGCGAGCGCGGCAGCTTCGGCAGCACCCGGTCGGCGAGCGCCGGCACCTCGTTGGTGTCCTCGTCGGTCGGGTCGCGCGCCGGCGGGCGTGGCGGCGGGGGCTTCTGGGGCACGCGCGCCAGCGCCTCGCGGAAGACCTTGAGCTGCTCGAGGTCCATCTGCGGATCGGCCGGCGCGTCCGACAGCGCGCCGCTCATGCCGCGCGGCAGCCTGGGCACGACGGGCAGCGTCTCGTGCTGCAGCGCGTAAAGGTCGGCCAGCGCGCGCAGCGCCTGCTGGTGCTCCGGGTCGATCTCGAGGATGCAGCGCGCGAAAGCGATGGCGCGAAGCAGCTGGCCGTCGGCCGCGTACCGTCCGACGACATGAGCCAGCTCCCGCACCGCCAGCGACCGCTGGCCCATGCGCAGGTAGACGTCGGCGAGCCGCTGGCGCAGGCCCAGCGCGGCCGGCGCGATGCGCACCGCCTGCTCGAACTCTGCCGCGGCGAAGGCGAGCTTGCCCTCGTGGAGCAGGTTCACGGCCTGCTCCACGTGTTGCTCCAGATCGTCCACGGCGCAGCAGGATACACCACGTCAGGCGGCTGACCGATGTGTTCTCCGGCGGCGCTGGCGTACCACGCCGCCATGCGCTCACTCCCCCCGATGCTCGCAGCCGCTCTCGTCGCCATCGCCTGCGGTGCCGTTCCCGGCCAGACCCCGAACGGTCCGGCCGAAGGCGACGCCTACGCCGCCGACGTCACCACGCCGCCCATCGAGATGGTGTCGCCCGGCGTCTACCGCGGGCCGCGGCCGACGCAGGCCACGCTGGCGCAGCTCAAGTCGATGGGCGTGAACACCATCCTCGACCTGGAGAACACCTCGAGCGCGATCAAGGCCGAGCGCGGCTGGGTGGGACAGCTGGGCATGACCTTCATCTCCGAGCAGATGTCGGGCTTCTGGTATCCGAACGACTCCGAGGTGAACGACATCGAGGCGATCATGGCCGACCAGTCGCGGCGGCCGATCTTCGTGCACTGCGAGCACGGACAGGACCGGACCGGTCTCATCGTCGGCCTGTATCGCGTGTTCAGCGAGGGGTGGGATCCGGGGAAGGCGTACCAGGAGATGCTCGCCAAGGGGTTCCACCAGGCGCTCTTCCTGTTGAACCACTACTACGAAGAGAAGACCGGCTGGGAAGACTAGTGTAGAACCTCCCGCCACGGAGGTTCACACATGGCAAAGAAGATGGAGCCGCTGGTCATCGCCAGCAAGGCGAAGGGCGTCCTCAAGAAGGCGGGCTGCAACACCTCGGGCGACGCGTTCGACGCGCTCAACGGCTACGTGTACTGGCTGCTCGAGCAGGCCTCGAAGCGCGCCAAGGCGAACGGCCGCAAGACCGTGCGCCCGCACGACTTCATGATCTGACGCCGCATCGGTCGGGCGGCGGACTGCGAATTAGAACGATCGTTCTAATATCGTGACGCCGGGCATGAAGCCCGAGCACACGAGGAGACCGAGCAGGCAGTCCGCTCCCCCCGCGCTTGCAACTGGACAACTGCTGACGTCGCAACCGTCGCGATTTGCGCTCGGCTCGCCGCCACGCGCAACAATCGCGCAGGTCAGGCCTGGACGATGCACTCGACCGGGCAGACGGCCTTGCACGAGTGCTCGCCGCCCTTTGCCTTGCACTCGTCGCACTTGGCGCCGTCGATCTCGAAGAAATCCTCGCCGGAGGCGATCGCCTGATTCGGGCATTCGGGCTCGCACGCGCCGCAATTGATGCACTCTTCGGTGATTCGGTTGGCCATGCGCGCAAAAGCATGCAGCGCGCCACCGTTGCGGGGTGCAGGATTTTCGCGGGCTGCTCAGGCCCGCATCAGCGCCGCGCCCCAGTGGAACCCGGCGCCGAGGCCGACGAAGCACACCAGGTCGCCTTCCTTCACCCGGCCTGACTTGCGCGCCTCGTCGAGCGCGATCGGAATCGTGGCGGCGGTGGTGTTCCCGTAGCGCTGGATGTTGTGGAACACCTTCTCGTCGGGCAGCTCGAGCGCCTTCTGCACCGCCTCGTTGATGCGCAGGTTCGCCTGGTGCGCGATCAGCAGGTCGAGGTCGCGCACCGAGTACCCGTTCTTCGCGCACAGGCTGCGAACCACCTCCGGCATGCGGGTGACGGCCATCTTGAACACCTGCTTGCCGTTCATCTCCGGGATGTGGCGGCCTTCGCGCAGGTCGCCCTCGGTGACGTACGGCCGCTGGGCGAAGCCGCAGGAGGGAACGTAGAGGCTCTGGTAGTCGCGGCCGTCGCTGTGCACCTCGAAGCCGATCAGGCCGCGCTCGCCTTCCGCGCCGCGCAGCACGCAGGCGCCGCCGGCGTCGCCGAAGAGCACCGTGCGATCGCGGAAGCGGGTGTTCCAGGCGCGTTCCTTCTCGCTGGGCGGCGGCCCGCCGTGCAGCAGCGAATCCCAGTTCCACGGCATGAACCCCGAGTGCACCTCGGCGCCGACGAGCAGGATGGTCTTCGACTGCCCGCTGCGCACCAGCGCGTCGCACACCTGCAAGCCGTAGATGAACCCGGTGCACTGCTGGCGGATGTCGAGCGCGGGCACGGTGTCGAGTCCGAGGCGGGACTGGAGGATGGCGCCGCAGCCGGGGAAGAAATGGTCCGGCGTCATGGTGGCGAAGACGATGTAGTCGATCTCCTCCGTCGCCACCTTCGCGTCGGCGAGCGCGATGTGCGCGGCGCGCAGGCCGAGGTCGGTGGTGGTGGTGCCGTCCTTCACGTAGTAGCGCTGCTCGATGCCGCTGCGCTCGCGGATCCACTGATCGGACGTGTCCATCAGCCCGGAGAGCGCTTCGTTTTTCACCAGGTGTTCGCCGAGGGAGAAGCCGGTACCGAGGAGGCGCGTGCGCAGCATGGGCGGTGCGTACTCCGGCGGGCGTGAAGGGTCAATCGAACGGCGCGTCATTGGTGAACCGGGCGGGCGCTCGGTAGGATGGCGGGATGTATTTCGAATTCCCCAAGCCGCCGACGCTGCCGGGTTCGCACCTGTTCTTCTACATCCTCGGCGGGACGGTGTTCCTGCTGCTGTGCCTGGCGGCGTGGGACGTGTTCCAGAAGAAGCACACGCTGCGCCACAATTTTCCCGTCGCGGCGTGGCTCCGGTACATCCTCGAATCGCAGCGCGAGAAGATCCAGCAGTACTTCATCGAGACCCCGCGCAGCGCGCGGCCGTACAACCTGCGACAGCGCGAGTGGGTCTATCGGTCGTCGAAGAACCTGCCGAGCGCGTTGGGATTCGGAACCGATCTCGACGTGCAGGCGCCGGGCGCGTGGTACTTCGTGCACTCGGCGTTTCCGTCGCTGGAGAGCGAGGCGCCCACCGACGCGCCGCTGCCGCCGCTGTTCGGGCCGTCTCGCCGCGAGCCGTTCCAGCCCAGGCAGTTCGCCAACATCTCCGACATGAGCTTCGGCTCGCTCGGCGCCGCGGCGGTGAGCGCGCTCGCGCGCGGCGCGTCCTTGAGCGGCTGCTGGCTCTCGTCGGGCGAGGGCGGGCTCTCGCCGTACCACCTGAGCGCGCCGTGCGATCGCGTGTTCGAGATCGGCACCGGCCTGTTCGGCATCCGCGAGCTCGACGGCGCCTTCTCGCCGCAGCGGTTTCGCGAGCTGGCGCCGCACTTCCGCGCGGTGACCCTGAAGCTCTCGCAGGGCGCGAAGCCGGGCGGCGGCGGCGTGCTGCCGAAGGCGAAGATCACCGCCGAGATCGCGCGCATCCGCAACATCCCGCGCGATCGCGACTGCCACTCGCCGAACCGGTTCTCGCAGTTCCACGACCTGAGGTCGATGCTGGCTTGGATCGGGGAACTTCAAGATTTGTGCGGCAAGCCGGTGGGCGTGAAGTTCTGCCTCGGCGATCGCTCGTTCGCGACCGAGCTGGTCGAGCGCATCGCCGCGCTGCCCGAAGGGCAGGGGCCGGACCACATCATCCTCGACGGCAGCGAAGGCGGCACCGGCGCGGCGCCGGCCGGGCTGGCCGACAACATGGGCACGCCGATTCGCGAGTCGCTGCCGTGGATGGACAACCTGATGCGCGAGAAGGGCATCCGCGAGCGCGTTCGGCTCGTCGCCGCCGGCCGGTTCGCCACCGCGAGCGAGGTGGGCTATGCGCTCGCGCTCGGCGCCGACACGGTCAACATCGGGCGCGGCTTCATGCTCGCGATGGGCTGCATCCAGGCGATGGCGTGTCACACCAACCGCTGCCCGACCGGCATCACCACGCACTCGAAGTGGCTGCAGGCGGGGCTCGACCCGGCGGAGAAGGGCGTGCGGGTGGCGAATTACGCGATGAACATCCGCCGCGAGCTGATGGTGCTGGTGCGCAGCATGGGGCTGCGGTCGCCGTCGCAGATCACGCGGCACCACGTGTTCGTGCACGGCGACGATGGCAAGAGCGTGCCGCTGGCGGACATCTGGCCTTATCCCCGAGGTTGCGACCCGGTCTCCAGGGCAGCCTGAAAAAGCTTTCTTTTGGTTCCCGCGTCGCGCTTCCGCGCGCCGCTCCCCACCCCCACTCCCCAAACCGCTGCTGACGGTTCGGCAGTCCCCTCGCCCCCGGGTGGGGCGAGGGGCCCCCCGCTATTTCCGCTCTCGCGGCGGCGCCTCCTTCGGCGGCGTGCCCGGCGGCTCGCGGGCAGCGCTACTCCGGGCGCAAGTAGAGGCCGTCGGCCACCTGGACGAGCGTGGTGAGCGGCGTCATCGGCGCCGCCAGCGTCGCGCCCACGCCGCCGCAGACCACGTGCACCGCGGGCGCCAAGGTGGGCGTCGAGGTGTCGAACGCGGCGGAGCGGGCCGCGCCGTCGCCGCCGATCTTCGACGCCGCGAGGAGCAGCAAGCCAGCGAGCATTCGCCGCATCTTATTCGTCTGGGTCCAGGCGTGAAGATGCCCTTAAGATTCCATCCGTATGCGCACCCTCTTCGCGGCCGTCCTCGTCTGCAGCGCCCCCGCGTTCGCGACCTTTCGCTGTCCTGCGAGAGGCGGCTCGCCGTGGCGCGAGTACCGCGGCGCGCATTTCATCCTCGACACCGACGCGGGCGATTCCGACGCGCAGGCGCTCATCCAGGACCTGGAGCACTTCCACGCCCTCATCCTGCAAGCGCTCGTCGGCGAGCAGGTGGCCATTCCCGGTCACGTGCGCGTGCTGGCCTTCGCCGACCAGACCGCCTTCGAGGAGATCGCGAACAACCGCAACATCGCGGCGTACTTCACGCTCGGCCAGCTGGGGGAGCCGACGATCGTCATGCCGGTGCGCGGCGCGTGGGAGCGGCCGGAGATGGTGGCGCACGAGCTGGCGCACTATCTCTCCAGGTATCTGTTCCCGGTGCAGCCCGCGTGGTTCGCCGAGGGACTCGCCGAGTTCGTGCAGACGGCGGCGCGTCGCGCGGGCGGCACTGCGTTCAACGTCGCCGGCTCGCACGTGGCCAGGGGCGCCGGCGCGCTCGGCGCGGTCGCCGGGTCGGTTCCGATCGATCTGGTGAGCTGGATCGGCTACGACCAGCGGCCGCTGCCGGCGAAGGAGCTGCTCGGCTGGACGGGCCGCGAGCAGGGTGAGTCGCCGCGCGGCCACCTCTACGGCTGGCTCCTCTACCACTGGCTGTGGAACCAGCGCAGCAAGGCGTTCACGCAATACCAGAAGCTCCTCGGCGACGATGCCGATCCGGCTTCGGCGTGGAGCGCGGCGTTCCCCGAGTTCAACCCGAAGGACGCCGCGGCGATGGCGAGGCTGGACCAGGCGCTCGACCAGTACCGCCGCCACGGGCAGTTTGCGTTCTATAAAGTGGAGGCGAAGGGCGACGAGACGGTGACCGGGCCGGTGCCGATTTCTTCGGCCGATCTCCACTTGTTGATCATACCGGTGGCCAACTGGTCGGCGAGCTCGTCGTCGAAGACCCCGCGTGGCGACGCCATCGACGAGGCGCTCGTCGAGGATCCAGGCAACCCGATGGCGCTGTTCTTGAAGGCCGACAGGCACGAGGCGCTCGCGGTGCGCAGGGCCGCCGATAGCCGGGCGGGCGACTGGCGCGCGTGGCTGTTCGTCGGCATGACCACGCAGGGAGCCGATGCCGAGGCGGCGGATCGCAAGGCGGTCGCGATGAACCCGGAGAGCGCGCTGGCGCTGAACAACCTCGCCTGGCTCCTCGCCACCACCGGGCGCGCGAAAGAAGCGTTGCCGTTCGCCAATCGCGCGCTCGATCTCGCGCCGTGGGACGCCAACACCGTGGACACGCTCGCCGAGGTCGCCGTGCAGCTCGGCCAGTGCCCGCAGGCGCTGCAGCTCGAGAAGCGCGCCGTGGTCACCGCGCTCGGCGCGAAAAAAATGCGCGAGCGGCAGAGCGGCATCGAGTCGCGCTGCGCGGAGAAGAAGTAAGCTCGCTCCCCGGGGGTGCCCCATGTTCGAAGCGGCGGAGCTCGGCATCGAGGTCGGCAAGAAGCAGTGGGAGGAGCGCTCGCCGAAAGCGCGCGAAGACCTGCTGCAGGCGCAGCGCGATCTCGCCGGCTCGAAGCACTCGTGCGTCATCCTCGTCTCCGGCGTCGAGGGCGCCGGCAAGCGCGAGACGGTGAACCTGCTGCTGGAGTGGATGGACGCGCGCGGCATCCAGACGCACGTGATGCAGGAGGCCACCGACGAGGAGCTGGCGCGGCCGCCGTACTACCGCTTCTGGCGGCGCCTGCCGCCCTCCGGCCGCACCGGCATCTTCCTCGGCAGCTGGTACAGCGCGCCCATCGTGCAGCGCACGTTCGGCGACATCAAGGACAAGGACCTCGACGTGCAGCTCGACCGCATGATCGAGTTCGAGCGCATGCTGGCGCACGAGAAGGTCATCGTCATCAAGCTGTGGATGCACATCTCGAAGAAGCTGCAGAAGAAGCGGCTCAAGCACATCGAGAAGAACGAGAGCTGGCGGCTGGGTCCGCTCGACTGGAAGTTCTTCAAGCGCTACGACGAATTCCGGGCGGTGTCGGAGCACGCGCTGCGGCGCACCTCCATCGGCGAGGCGCCCTGGCACATCGTCGAGGCCTCCGACGAGCGCCACCGCGCGCTCAGCGTGGTGAAGATCGTCACCGACGCGATCCGCGATCGGCTCGCCGAGCCCGCCGCGCCGAAGCGCTCGCCCGGCAAGGTGATGCCGCTGCGCAAGCCGCAGGAGAAGACGCTGCTGTCGGCGCTCGACCTGTCGCTCACCGTCGACAAGGAGAAGTACGAGAAGAAGCTGCCGGAGCTGCAGGGCAAGCTGAACCGGCTGGTGCGCAAGCTGCCGAAGCGGAACCGCTCGCTGATCCTCGTCTTCGAAGGGCCGGACGCGGCGGGCAAGGGCGGCGCCATCCGGCGCGTGTCGCAGGCCATGGACGCGGGCGCGTACGACGTGACCTCGATCGCCGCGCCCACCGACGAGGAGCGCGCGCATCCGTACCTGTGGCGGTTCTGGCGCGCCCTGCCGCGGGCGGGCAAGGTCACCATCTACGACCGCAGCTGGTACGGCCGCGTGCTGGTCGAGCGCATCGAGGGCTTCTGCGGTCCCGAGGACTGGCAGCGCGCCTACTCCGAGATCAACGCGTTCGAGGAGCAGCTGCACGAGGCGGGCGCGATCATCCTCAAGTTCTGGATGCAGATCTCGCAGGAGGAGCAGCTCCGGCGCTTCAAGGATCGCCAGGTCACGCCCTACAAGCAGTACAAGATCACCGAGGAAGACTGGCGCAACCGCGACAAGTGGGACGCGTACGGCGAGGCGGCGTGCGAGGTGTTCGAGAAGAACTCGACCAAGCTCGCGCCCTGGGTGCTGGTGGAGGCCAACGACAAGAACCACGCGCGGCTCAAGGTGCTCCGCACCGTGACCGATGCCCTCGAGGAGGAGCTCGGCGGATAGGGAACCGCGGTGGTGCCCGCTCCCTCGCCGCTCGGCACGCCTTGCGATCGGCAGCCCGTGCATTGCCGGAGGCGCGGGCGAAGGTCACCGTATTGTCACGGAGGCATCATGACGACTCTCGTCCTGCTCGCGCTGATGCAGACCACGACCACCGTGACGACGGACCAGCAACCGCCGCCGCCACCGCCGCCCGTCGCCGCCTCGCCTTCGACCCAGGTGGTGGTGCAGCCGGGCGACACGGCGCCCGCGCCGCCGCCCGCTTCCCCGACCGTCACCGAGATGACCTCACCGAGCGGCCGCAGCACCGCCGCCATCATCGCCACCGACGCGCTGTACGGAGGCTTTGCCGGCGGCCTGGTCGGCGGCGGCATCACGCTCATCGACCAGGGCAACCACTGGCAGCGGGATCTGATGGTGGGGGCGGGCGTGGGCATCCTGGCCGGCGCGGCGTTCGGCGCGTACGAGGCCGCGGTGCAGCCGCAGACGGTGACCACGGTGCGGCGCGCGGAGGCCGACCCGAATCCGGCCGAGTCGAACACGGGCACCCAGCTCGCGGCGCTCTCAGGCCGCTTCTAGCGCTGCTCTGGCGTCGGCGTCGGTGAAGCGCGGGACGCCGACGCGCTCGACCGCCCGCGCCCCGAACCACGCGCCGAGCCGCACGGCCTTCGCTGCGTCGAATCCGCGGCGAAGGCCGGCGGCGAACCCGGCGAGAAAGCAATCGCCGGCGCCGGTCGGGTCAATCTCGTCGGCGCGGAACGCCGGAACGTGCAGCTCGTCTCGCGCGGTGAAGAGCGTGCAGCCGCGCGGACCGTCGGTGACGATGAGCGCCTGCAGCTGCGCGCGAAGCGCGGCGAGGTCGAGCCGCTGCGCCTCGGCGCGGCTGGCCTTGAGGTAATCGAGCAGCGGCAGGACTCCGGGCGGCAGCGGCTTCAGCAGCACCTCGCCGCGCGGGGAGATCTCGCGCAAGAGGCCCTGGGCGTCGGCGAGCACCAGCCGGCACGTGGCGCGCAGCCGCTCCAGCACCGGCAGCGGCGTCTCGCCTGCCACCGCGCAGGCGATGCCCACCTCGTGCGGGCCGTCGGGCAGGTCGCGCGGATGGAGCGGCTCGCAGACGGCCTCGACGCGCTCGATTCGCTCGCCGCTCCGGTAGTCGTCGACGAAGCTGGTGGTGCGCGAGCCGGCCGTGATCGGCTTTTTGTATACTTGGTCTAAATACACAAAGTCCGCCCCGACCTTCGCCGCCACTTCGTACGGCTCGCCCAGCGCCTGCAGCACCGCCGACGCATACGCCGCCGATCCACCAAGCGCGCGGTGCTCGCCGTCGTTGCCGAGCAGCGTGTCGTGGCAGTAGTGTCCGGCGATCAGCATCGACATCGCGGAAATTCTACCTTGAGCCAGTCCCTGAAGAGCGGCTCGCTGGGCCTCGTCGGCGCCGCCACGCTGGGCGTGGTGATGCTCTCGCCGGCGATGACGCTGTACGCGAACTTCGGCGCGGCGTACGCCACCGCCGGCCATGCCGCGCCGCTCGCGTTCGTCTGGGCGCTCTTGGCGACGCTGCCGACCGCGTGCAGCTATGCGCTGTTGTCGCGCGAGCGGCCGGAGGCCGGCAGCGCCGCGGCCTGGACCGCCGCGTTCGCCCCGCGCGTCGCACGCTGGGTCGGTTGGATGGTCTTCCTCTACTACCTGACCAACTTCGTCCTGCAGCCGGTGACGCTCGGCTTGTTCCTCGGCGATCTCGCCGGCGGCGGGCTCGCCACCTATTGCCTCGGCGCGCTCCTCTGCTGCGCGGTGCCGGCGGCCATCGCCTATCGCGGCATTCGTCCTTCGTCCGAGGGCGCGCTCGCGTTCCTCGTCTTCGAGGCGGTGGTGGTGACCGCGCTCTGCGTCACGGTGGCGGTGGCCGCGCCCTCGCTCGACGCGCGCGGCTTCCGCGTTCCCGAGGCGGGCACCTCGGGCCTGTTCAAGGCCATCGTCTTCGCCATGCTCTCGTATTGCGGCTTCGACGTGATCAGCACGCTGGCCGAGGAGGCGAAGATGGCGCGCCGCCTCATCCCGCAGGCGACATTTCTCGCGCTGGGCACGTTCGGCTTTCTCATCATCGCGGGCATCTGGGCGCTCACCTTCTCCGATCGGCCCGGCGCGCTGAGCGAGATCGTGAGCCAGGACGGCATCCCCATCGGGCAGATCGCGCGCAAGTTCTGGGGCCGCGGGTCGGCGCTGGTCGACCTCACCGGCGTGTCGGCGGCGCTCGGCATCGCCATCGCCACCGCGGTGGGCGCGTCGCGGACCCTGTTCTCGATGGGCCGCGGCGGGCTCGCGCCGCGCGCCTTCGCGGCGCTGCGCAACCAGGTGCCGTGGAACGCGATGCACGTGGTGTTCGGCGCCGGTTTCGCCGGCGCGGTGATCGCGGGGATTGCCGCGGGGCCCTGGCGCGCCTACCTCTGGTGGGGAACCACGGCGACCTTCTTCGCCATGATCACCTTCATCTTCGTGAACCTCGCCAACCTGGTGCTGCACCGCGGGAGCGGGCTGCTGCTGCACGGCCTCGTGCCGGTGGCGGGCATCGCCGTCGATGGGTACATCCTCTGGCGCAGCTTCGTCGTCGAGCAGTGGGCGCAGGGCGCGCTCGGCCGCAGCGCCATCGCCTTCGACGTGGCGTGCGCGCTCATGGCGCTCCTCGCGCTGTGGCGGCGCGAGCCGGCGGTGGCGCCGGCATGATCCCGACGCTCGACGTGCTCTTCGACGCCGCGGGCGGCGAGCCGGTCGCCGAGTACGGCGGCGACCCGCGCTGGACCGGCGTGGCCGCCAACTTCGTCGAGTCGCTCGACGGCGTGGTGGCGCTGCCCGACGCGGGCGGCGAGTCGGGCGGCGTGGTGAGCGGCGGTTCGCGGGCCGATCGCTTCGTCATGGGCCTGTTGCGCGCGTGCGCCGACGCGGTGCTGATCGGCGCCGGCACCCTGCGCGCGGCGCCGGGCGATCTCTGGTTTGCCGACAGCATCTTTCCGGAAGCGCGCGCGATCTATGAGCGCATCGGCAAGCTGAAGCCGCGGCTGTACGTGGTGAGCGGCTCCGGCGCGGTCGATCGGCAGCACCCGGCGCTGCGCGAGGGCGTGCTCATCACCGGCAAGCTCGCGCCGGCGCAGATCGTCGAGCGCGTGCGCGCCGACGGCCACGCGCGCATCCTCTGCGAGGGCGGGCCGGGGTTGTTCGGCGAGCTGATGTCTGCCGGCTTGATCGACGATCTCTTCCTCACGCTCTCGCCGCGGATGTTCGGCCGCTGGACGGGCGACGCGCGCAAGTCGCTGGTGGAAGGCCGCCGGCTCGACGGCAAGCCGATGAAGATCTCGTCGATGCGGCGCAGCGGGGATCATCTTTTTCTGCGGTACCAAGCGCGCTGAGGGCCCTCGCCCCACTCGGGGGCGAGGGCACTTTCGCGACCTGCCGCAGCTTGCGGGGAGTGGGGGTGGGGAGCGCCGCGAATGCGGCGCGGGAACCAAAGGCTGTCTCAGTTGTGGCTGTGCTTGTGCTTGTGGTGCGCGTCGGACACGTGCGGGTGCTCGTGCGTCAGCGCGTCGTGGTGGTGCTCGTGCGAGTGCGGCTCGGTCACCGGCCCCTCGTGCGCGTGGCGGTGGTGCTCGTCGTGCACGTGGAGATGCTCGTGATCGATCTGCGCGTGCGTGTGGCGGTGCGCGTGGCGCGCGCGAGAGAGCTGCAAGACGCCGAGCGCCATCGCCACCGCGGCGATGCCGGCGCCGACACCGGGCCGCTCGCCGAGCAGCGGAATCGCCAGGAGCGCGCCGGCGAAGGGCGCGGTGGCGAACAGCGCTGCCTGCCGCGCCGCTCCGAGCGCGCGCTGCGCGCGCAGATAGAGCATGAGGCTCACGCCGTACCCGAAGAGGCCCACCAGCAGCGCGGGCGCGACGTCGCCAATGGGCTCGTGCGCCGCGAAGCGCGCCAGCATGAGATTTGCCGTGCCGGCAAAGAGCGCCTTGTAGCGCAGCACCTGCGCGGGATCCTTCAACGCCAGCTTCGCGCTGCAGTTGTTGTCGACGGCCCACAGCAGGCACGCGAGCGCCACCAGCGCCGCGCCCGCCGCGGTGCCCTGCAGGCTCACCGGGCCGAGCAGGGCGGCGGCGCCGAGGATGAGCGCCGACCCGGCCGTCTCGCGCGCCGACAGGTGCTCGCCGAACGCGATCACGCCGAGCAGCATGGTGAAGGGAGCTTCGAGGTTCAGCATCAGCGAGGCGATGACCGCCGAGGTGTGCGCGAGGCCGAGCAAGAGCAGCGCAGGCGCGGCCAGCCCGCCGCAGATCACCGAGGCGGCGAGCCACGGCAGGTCGCCGCGCCGCAGCTTCGCCTCCTCGCGCCGCGACGCGAACAGCGTGGCCGCGAACGCGCCCAGGTAGAACAGGCCGGCGAGCGCGAGCGGCCCGCTGGCGCCGAGCAGCATCTTGGCCAGCGGCGCGGTCGCGCCGAACAGCAGCGCCGACAGGAGCCCCATGACATACGCGCGCCGCACGGAGGTCAGACTATATTGCCTCGATGGTCTGGCTTGCATTGCTGCTCGCCGCGGGGGCGGGCTGGGAGAAGACCGGCGACGAAGCCGGCGTCACCGTGTGGCGCCGCGAAGTGCCGGGGAGCAAGTTCCTCGCGGTGAAAGGAACCGGCGTCGTCGACGCGCCGCCGCGCACCGTCGCGCTGGTCCTGCTCGACGACGACCGCGCGCCCGAGTGGGTCGACTCGCTGGCCGAAGCGCGCGTGGTTCGCATCGTCTCTGCCGCTGAGTATATCGAGTATAATCGAGCCGCGATGCCGCTGATCGTCAGCGACCGCGACTTCGTCAACACGGTCAGCATGGCGGTGGACGCCGCGTCGCATGCGGTGGTGATCCGCAGCGTGCCGACCACCGACGCGCTCGCGCCGCCGACGAAGGCCGTGCGCGGCCTGCTCGACGCGACGTACCTGCTCGAGCCGATCGACGGCGGCAAGCACACGCGGCTCACCGTCGAGATCGAGTCCGACCCGAAGGGCTGGCTGCCGGCCTGGCTGGTCAACTTCTTCCAGAAGGACTGGGCGCGCGAGACCATCGAGGGGATTCGCAAGCAGTGCGCGAAACCAGACCTGAAGCCGCCGCCGGAGTTCGCGGAATTTCTCGGGCAGATCGATTTCTGAGGATCGCGCGTGCTCCGTGGCGATGAGGGTTCCGAGCCAGTCGAGCAATGCCATGCGCATTCCCCAACAGCGCTCTCGGCCGCTGGTG
>Ga0335081_10009618_pt1 | contig 15578 bp, 16 predicted proteins | sample Lox_Sample_35_FD_206713 | JGI IMG/M metagenome (GOLD analysis project Ga0335081, IMG submission 206713) | Soil microbial communities from Loxahatchee National Wildlife Refuge, Florida, United States - Lox_Sample_3.5 | ecosystem: Environmental > Terrestrial > Soil > Wetlands | place: USA... | reverse complement strand
GCGGCACCGACCTGGTCTTTGAAGGCGAGATGGCTTCGCTACGCCATGAAAAGGAAGATGTGCGCGAAATCCGCACCGGTTTTGAATGCGGCGTTGGCTTCAAGAATTTCCATGACATTCAAGCGGGCGATCAGCTTGTTTGTTATGTGATCGAGAAGAACGAAATATAGTGGAGTGAAATGCCGTCAGGACTTCGCCTCCAGCGCATCGCGGATTCAATCCATCAGGAAATCTCGGAAATGCTTATTCGCGAGATCAACGATCCGCGCTTGAAACTTATTTCTGTAACCGACGTAAAAGTGGATAAGGAACTTGCATTTGCCGACGTTTATGTTTCTGCGGTGGAAGGACATACGCGTTCTGCTGAAATATTATCGGGATTAGAATCGGCCAGCGGATTCCTGCGTTGGACTTTAGCGAGCCGCATCGAACTGCGCGTTTTTCCGCGCCTGCGCTTTCATTGGGATCCGACACCCGAACATGCCGATCACATTGAAAAGGTTTTAGCGGATTTACGCGAAAAGAGAAAACCTGAAAATTAGACGTAACATTTTAGGCTACTGAAACGACTATTAAGTTAATACATCCAAAAAGTAAGAGGGCCTGGTCGAATGAATGAATCGATAGATAATGCAATCAAAGCTCGATTAGTCGAGGCGAAAGAGATTCTAATCGCTTCTCATGTTCGTCCCGACGGTGACGCGGTGGGCGCACTGCTGGGATTGGGATTGGCTCTTCAGCAATCAGCCAAGAAAGTGCAAATGGTTCTGGCAGATGGTGTGCCATCTTCCTTCAAACATTTGGAAGGTGCGGAGCAAATCAAGACAAGCATCGAAGGGACATTCGATACATTCATCACGGTGGACTGCGCGGACTTTAAACGTACCGGCAAACCTTTTGAATCCATCGGTCAACCGGATATCAACATAGATCATCACATCACCAACGAAAAATTTGGCAAGATCAATTTGATCGAAGGCGAAGAAGTGGCAACGGCGGCCATCCTTACCAATCACTTGCCCGCGTGGGGAATCCAAATCACAAAACCAATTGCCGCAGCTTTATTGACCGGCATTATTACGGATACCTTGGGGTTTCGCACTTCTAATGTTACCTCCGAGTCGATGCGACAAACAGCAACCTTAATGGAAACAGGCGCGGACATGCCGGAACTTTATATGCGCGGACTTGTGCGGCGTTCGTATGAATCCGCGCGCTATTGGGGAGGTGGATTATCGAGGTTGAATCAAAAAAAAGGAATCGTTTGGGCAACCTTGACGCTCGAAGACCGCAAAGCCGCCGGTTATTCTGGAAATGACGATGCGGATTTGATTAATATTGTTTCCGCGATTGATGGATTCAAAGTGGGAATGATTTTTGTGGAGCAGCCGGATCAGCGTGTGAAGATTTCATGGCGCGCGCTCGAACCTGGCATTGATGTTTCGCCGATTGCTAAATTCTTCGGAGGTGGTGGCCATGCGGCAGCTGCGGGTGCTGATGTGGATGGAACACTGGAAGAAGTTCAAAGAAATGTCTTACAAAAGACTCAGGAAGCATTAAGACTCTAGTATATAATTATGATAATAGTGTCGGATTTATTCGTCTCGAAAGGGACGTAGGAGGAGAGTATATGGAAAGTAAAATGGATAGTCAGGATGTGAAGAACGCCATCTCCGGTGTTCTCGTTGTGGATAAACCAGTTGGCATGACATCGCATGATGTGGTGCAGGTCATCCGCACCGGTACAGGTTTGCGGCGCGCTGGACATACCGGTACATTGGATCCGCGCGCTTCAGGTGTGCTTGTGATTCTGGTTGGACCCGCGGTTCGTTTATCGGAATTTGTTTCAGCTTCCGATAAACGCTATCAAGCGATCATCCGCCTCGGGTCCACGACCGATACATTTGACGCGGATGGAAAAGTGACACCCTCCGAAGGTCCCGTCAATGTGACGGAAGAACAGTTCGAAGCGGTGCTCAAAACTTTCATCGGCGAGATCGAACAGACTCCGCCGCCATATTCAGCCGTCAAAGTGCAGGGACGCAAAGCTTATGAGATGGCGCGTGAAGGCGAAGAAGTGGAGCTCGCGCCGCGCAAGATCACAGTGCATCATCTCGAGGTGCTCGAATGGGCGCCGCCTGAAGTGGTAATTGATGTCCATTGTTCGTCAGGCACGTATGTCCGTTCGTTGGCAAATGATCTCGGCAAAACACTCGGATGCGGCGCATATCTTGTGGGTCTGCGCCGCACCAAAAGCGGACGTTTCTCGTTGCGCGATGCCACGCCATTGAGAAAACTTCAAGATGCTTTTCATGCAGGGAACTGGTATCAATATCTGATTCCCGCGGCGGAGGCGCTTGCGGAATGGCCCGCAATTGAACTCAGCCCGGATGAAGTGGAAGCGGTGCGTCACGGTCATCGCGTCAAAGCGGAAGCGGATGCCAAACCCGGATTGGTACGCGGAGTCAGCACGCAGGGCGAGTTGGTGGCGCTGATGGATTTAGTCACCGGCGAGACCGGCGATCTTGAGTGGCAGCCGAAGAAAGTATTTTTCTCGTAAAGAAAATCGAACTACAAAGTACAATAAGGGCACAAAGCGAAAACTTTTGTGTCCTTTTGTTTAATATGATTCATTATCATTCATTAGATGAACTTCATCTTCCAAATAGCTGGCTTACCATAGGCGTCTTTGACGGCGTTCATCGCGGACATCAACAGATCATCAGCAAACTGACAGCAGACGCGCATGCGAATCAAACGAATGCGGTTGTGTTGACATTCGATCCGCATCCCGCCCTCGTGTTGGGACGCGGTGAAGTCAAGAGTCTGACCATGCCGGATGAACGTGCAGAGTTGTTCCGCTCATTCGGCGTGGATGTTGTGATCACTCATCCGTTTGATTCTTCAATTGCAAATTTGTCGGCGCGTAAATTCATGGCGCGTTTGAAAGAACATCTCGGTGTGAGTCACTTATTGATCGGTTATGACTTTGCATTAGGCAAAGGACGCGAAGGCGATGCGACCCGTTTAGCGGAATTGGGAAAGGATTTGAATTACACTGTCGAAGTGATCGACGCCGTCAGTGACGAAAGCGGCGTGATCTCATCAACGGAGATTCGTAAATTGATTTCAGTCGGCGACGTGAGCGACGCCGCCAAACTTCTCGGAAGAAATTACAATCTACGCGGTCCCGTCATACATGGCGACGGCCGCGGACGAACGTTGAATATCCCAACCGCCAACATTGATTATCCGCGCCAAAAGGTTATTCCTGCAAATGGAATTTATGCTTGTTGGGCTTGGGTGGACGATCAAAAATACATGTCGGCTGTGAATGTCGGAATCAATCCGACCTTCACGCCGGATAAGCAAACATCGAACGTGGAAGCGTACATCTTGGATTTCGACCAAGAGATTTATGGAAAAGATGTAACGATCGAATTTGTGTCGCGCTTGAGAGATGAATTGAAGTTTGATTCGGTCAAAGAATTGGTAGAACAAATACAGAATGACATTATAAAGGTTCGCGAAATGTTAAGGACAACCTAGGCTGTCCTTTTGTTTTATATTGCTGCTAGCATCTTGCGTAGTACACGGTATCGGCCCGATCTTGGACGTGAAGATTTCTCCCCTAAACACCCTATAGACTGAATAGATATTTTGGGCTATAGTATCAATTTATCGCCAGGGAATCTAACGTCTTCTTATTGCTAGTCTTGTCTTCTTTTTGCTTAGGTTTTTTAAAGTGGAGTTTCAAAAACCGAAATTAGAATAGGAGGTAGATATGGATAAATAATTGATACTCGAATGCTGCGCAGAACCTGAAAGTCAATTGTTTTGGCCCACTCTGAGCTTTTATGATGTCAGAGAAATCAATAAAAATAATCAATTATGGAGGATGCCATGAAAAAAATCTTTACTATCGTTGGCGGGTTATTGTTAGTGATTGCAATCCTTGCCGCAGTAGGGTTAGGCATATGGGCGTATACGTTGAATACCAAACTCAACGCGGCCCAGAAGCAACTAGCTTCTTTGCAAGGCGATTATAACAAGCTCAAGTCGGATAATACTCAGCTCACCTCAAATCTTAATCAAACTAACTCAACCCTCGATCAAAGCAAATCTGACCTTGCCAAAACTCAATCTGATCTGGCAACGGCAAATAGCGATAAGACCGCCTTACAAGCCAAAATTGATATGGCTAAAAAATATATGACCGTCGTAGATGCAGTTTTTGTAACTCAAGAAAACGATGCTGGAGTTACGGCAAAGATCCTAGCCACAGGGGATACTACATTGATCAATTTATTGGATACAGTCACAAAGACTCCAAGTAATGCCAATTACCAGGCTCTCCTAAGTTATTTGTTCCAAGCAATTGACAAAGCATTGAAATAACCATAGCCAATCTTAAAGTATCAAGTATCTTGCAATGGGTAAGGTGATATTTGTTTCCAAAATTAATGTCATTTTGCCATTAAGGATGCGATTTGTTCACCTAAACATCCTATAGACTGGAGACGTGTTTTCAACTATAGTAGGGATATTCATCCAGGGAGATGCGTTTATGAAAAAGAATTTTGTTATGGTGGTTTTTGGTTTATTTACTCTCTTGCTATCCTCTTTGAGCTGTATGGCGGCTAGTGCTTTACTCCCCTCCACGCCAACTCCAACTGCGACAGAGACACTCACTCCAACGTTAACCCCATCTCCAACTCTTACTCCCACCCCCACTTTAATTCCTACACCTACGCTTACTCCCACACCGGATTTTTCCTCTGCGGAACTTCAACTATCCGATTTGCCGCCGGGATTTAGTGCCCTTGCCTATCCGACAGGATCGGCAGATCCAAGTTTAAAGTGGTTTGAATATGGCGATTCTTTACCGTTACAGATCATCGTAGGCGCGGTTCAACCCCTTAAACAAAATGATCAATTCGACTTTGACACGATGATAAAAAACCCCGATCTTCTTTTACAATCCATTAATGCTGGCGCAGGTAAAACTGTGATCAAAAATCTCAAACCGCTTTCTGGTTTGGATCGGTTTGGCGACGCTTCGAATGGGTTTACCGGCGTAACAACGAGTTATGGTATTACCTTGCAAGTTGATATATTTATCATGCGCAAAGGTTCTACCGGAGTTTTGCTGCTCAGTATGTATCCGCGCGGAGAAGAGCCTATCGTTAGTATTGTTGATCTTGCAACGATACTGAATAAAAGAGAAAGCCAGTTTCCTGTTAATACTTTTTCCGGATAAAATAATCACTTCACATGTCTAATCGTCAAATTTATTTGCTTTCGTCCAAAGAACACAGCCCCGAAACTATCGCGGTCGCATTTGCAAAGACCTCGCGCTCGCCTGAATCGTTTCGCGAGATCGCGGCAGGACTCAATGAAGAGAAGTCCGCGCAGTTTCACGAGAAGTGGGTGGTCGGTTACGGTCATGCTTCAGTGGCTGAACACGCGGTTCTGCATGTTGCCTTTGAGAATGTCTCGCGGCTTGCCATTGAAAGCATCGAATCGAATCGACTGGCATCGTACACCGAGAAATCCACTCGCTATCAAAAATGGGGAAGGGATAATTTTTTTGTTCCATCGGAATTGGATGGACATCCCTTGCGTGATGCGTATACTGAAACATGCCGCCTCTTATTCAAGACGTATAACGAATCGTTGAACCCCGCGCGGACTCTCGTCCTGCAGCGCGCCCAGCGCCGCGAGAATGAATCGGATGAAGCCTTAGATCGCCGCGTGCGCTCACAATATGTGGATGTATGCCGCTTTCTTTTGCCTGCCGCCTCGCTCGCAAATGTTGGTATGACGGCGAATGCGCGTGTTCTTGAAAACATGATCCGCAAAATGCTTTCGCATGAACTCGCTGAAGTGCGCGAGATCGGCGAGCAGGTCAAAGCCGTTGCAAAGAGCGAAGTGCCGACGCTGGTGAAATATGCGGATGCGGCTTTATATTTAGTGGAAACAACAAAAGAGTTATCCCTCACCCTTCGCCCCTCCCCCATTGGGAGAGGGGATGGAATGAGGGGCTGGTACTCATTGGTTGATTACGATAAAGACGGCGAGACAAAAGTATTAGCCGCGGCTTTATATCGTTTTGGTGAAATGCCATTTGATAGCGCGTTGACTTATGTCAAATCTTTGGATGAATCACAACGCGTTCAATTGGCGAATACTTTGCTCAAGCGATTAGATGAACATGATATTCCCTTGCGCGAGTTGGAGTATGCGACCTATACATTTGATTTGGTAATGGATCAAGGCGCATATGCCGAATTCAAACGCCATCGTATGATGACGCAGACGCCGCAATTGTTGACGACGCGGCTGGGGTACGCGACTCCGCGTTTGATAACGGAAGCCGGTTTCGGGTTCGAGTATGAATCGGCAATGAAATCTGCCGCGAATCTATTTGAAAAGTTATATCAATTCGATCCGCAGGTCGCGCAATATGTTGTGCCTAATGGATACAATCGCCGCGTGCTTGCGCAATTCAATTTGCGTGAGGCGTATCATTTCTGCCAACTGCGCGGCGCATCGAACGCACATTTTTCAATTCGGAAAATTGCGCATCGAATCGCCGAAGAGCTTCGCCGCGTTCATCCGGCGTTGACGCGGTTTATGCACTTGCCTGATGAAACCTGGCAAAGTGTGGAAGAAAAATATTTTGTGAAATAATACTGCAGGGGCGTAGCGTCGCTACGCCCCTGCTAATTTAATCCTCGTCTTCTTTCTTTTCAATCCCGAAAATCTTATCTATTCTTTCCAATATCTCAGGCGTTAACTTCGACTCGACTTCAATTGCCTTCATGTTCTCGTGGACTTGACTCATGCGGCTGGCTCCAGTGATGACCGTGCTAACGAATGGATTCTTCAAGCACCACGCAAGGGATAATTGCGAAAGCGTGCAATCCAATTCCTTTGCAATCGGTTCGAGCCCGCGGACTTTGGCAAGCTTCTCTTCATCGGTCATGTGTTTATGTAACCAGTCATAACCTTTGAGCGCAGCGCGGCTGTCTTTGGGAATTCCATTGCTGTATTTACCCGTCAACAAACCGGATGCGAGTGGACTCCAAATCGTTGACCCGTAGCCGTATTCTTTGTATAAGCGCACGTAATCATTTTCAAAGCGGCGGCGTTGGAATAAATTGTATTCGGGCTGTTCCATGGTCGGCTTATGCAAATGATGCCGTTCCGCGATTTCAATCGCCGCGATAATTTCCGAGGCCGCCCATTCGGATGTGCCCCAATATATCGCTTTGCCTTGTTCGAGGATGTTATGCATTGCCCACACGGTTTCTTCGATGGGCGTGGTCGAATCGGGGCGATGACAAAAGATCAAGTCCACGTAATCCAACTGAAGTCGCTGAAGCGAACCGTTGATGCCTTCGATCAATCGTTTGCGATTTAGCGTGCTTTTCTCGTTGACGCCATCGTTCAATCCCCAATAGAATTTGGTCGAGACGAGATAACTGCCGCGCCGCCAGTTGAGTTTCTTGAGCGCCGCGCCCATCACTTCTTCTGACTTGCCGCCCGCGTATACTTCGGCGTTATCGAAAAAATTGACGCCCGCATCGTACGCGGCGGACATACATTGCATTGCGGCTTTGACATCTACCTGATTGCTGAATGTGACCCACGAGCCAAACGATAACTCGCTGACGCGGATGCCGGCGCGTCCAAGATGGCGATATTCCATATTACCTCCAATGATTTGTATGTCATTGCGAGTCTTCGAGAAGCAATCTCATGTAGCAATCAGTTGCTTGTTCAAGGAGATCGCTTCGCTTGCAATGACAGTGCTTCTATTATAATCATCTCATGCGAAAGTTTTTGATTTTGTGTCTGTTGTTTGGAACTGCATGTGGTTCAAACACCTCGAACGCGACATCTGCTCCGTTGACTCTCAATCCATATTTAACGATGACTTCCACTGCCACAGCTTCACAACCGGATGGGTTGGTGGTTTCCGTTACCACGCCTTTGCCTTCGCCGACGCCGTTTACTTACACCGTAAAATCTGGCGACACGCTGGGACAGATCGCCCAAAATTTCAACGTTTCACTCTCGGCATTGATGGCAGTGAACCCAAACGTGAACCCCAACGCGATGTCCATCGGGCAAACCCTAAAGATTCCGAGTCAGCAGAATTCATCAAGCGAATCGACTCCAACGCCGATTCCTTTTCCCGTAAAACAAATTGTCTGTTATCCAACCACAGATAAAGGCATGTGGTGTTTTGTATTGATCCATAACAATTCATCCAATCCCATCGAAGATGTGACCGCGCAAATTACGTTGATAGACGCCAATGGAAAGTCCATTGCGAGCCAAACCGCGACTCTTCCACTGGATATTCTCGCGCCGAATTCATCCATGCCATTGATTGCTTATTTCGTGCCAGATATTCCAATTAATGCGAAACCGCAAGTACAAATCTTGACCGCAATTCAAATCCAGCCGAATGATCCGCGGTATCTTCCGGCGACGTTACAGAATACATCGTTCAAAGTGGATTCGTCGGGATTAACTGCGCAAGTCAACGGACAAGTTGCTTTGGCGGCATCCTCTTCCAGCGCCGCGAAAACAATTTGGGTGGTGGGGACCGCTTATGATGAGTCGGGAGACATGGTCGGAGTCCGACGCTGGGAATCAACAACACCTTTATCAGCGGGAAGCAATCTGCCATTCTCGTTTATAGTTTCAAGCATCGCCGGGACAATTTCGCGCGTGGAGTTTGCAGTAGAGGCGAGACCGTAATTGCCCCTCCGTCACTACGTAACACCTCCCCCAAATGCTGAAAGCATTTGGGGGAGGTTGGGTGGGGGTTCACTTCTTTTTCTCTTGCGCTTCTTTTTGGTTGCCTCTGGATGCAATGATGCCGAGAGCCAATATGCCGAGGACGCCGCCTAACGCGCAACACGTAAAAGCCAGCGTCAACGTTAAAGAAAGCGGAGGGGCGCTGGGCTGAAAAGTTGGAGTTGCAGTGATCGCAGATGGTGCGATAGGCGTTGCAGTTGGAGCAACGGTTGTTGCATCAGCCACGCGAAACGCAAAGACATTTTGAAATGAAGCGAAAACAATGACGATAAGAGTGAGAAACGCGATCAACTTGATTTGCATGATGTTCTCCTGATAAACGATTGGAATATAACATAGATTGATCAATCTTCCTCACAAACCTGCAAATCCACTTAATTGACGCATCCTTTTCTTGCATGTATAATCCTTTCACTTGCTCCCCGCGGCGGGGGCTTTGAAGAGGCAACATGGCTTTACGCGGCAACCTGCGTGACTTTACGATAACTCAACTGCTCAACCTGATCAATCTGGCGCAAAAGACCGGCACGCTGGTGGTGGACGGCCCGAGCGAACAGGCTCAAGTCTCGTTCCGGGATGGCAAGCTGGCATACGCGCGCATTGGCGCCGAAGATAACAGTTTGGCGGCCGTTTTGCATAAAGGCAACAAGTTGAATGCCAATCAATATCGCTCCATTGCTGAACGCGCCGGTCAGATGAATGATAAGGAACTCGGGCTGTTGCTGATTAACGCTGGTTATGTTTCGCAGGAAGATATCCTTCTAAACCTGCAAAGTTATTTCACCGATGTGATCCGCCGCCTCTTTACCTGGGTCGAAGGCTTCTTCCGTTTCGAGAACGAAATGCTTCCGCCCGATGACCGCATCAACGTAAAACTCGATCTTGAGAATCTGATCATCGAAGGCTCACGTCAATTGCGCGAATGGGAGGAATTACAGGATGAGATTCCCAGCCTCGATATGGCGCTCAAGTTCACCCAGCGTCCGATGACGAATCTCAATCTCAGCGTAGAAGAATGGCGCGTGGTCAAATACATTGATCCGAAGAACACCCTGAAACAGATCGCTTCGGCGTCGAAGTTGAATGATATGGAAATCCGCCGCATTGTTTATGGTTTAATCCAAGCCGGTCTCGTCGATATGATCCGACCGCAAAGCGCACAAGCCGCGCCGCAAGTAAATCCCAGGATGTTTCCGACGCAAGATAAAGAAGAACAAAAGTCGCTCATTAACAAGCTGATCGGGCGTATTCAGAAGTTATAATGTTATGGGAATAAAAATCTTGTAAACCCTTTTCTTAAACGCAATGGACACGAAGGATACTAAGCAAGAAGGTTTCCAAAATCTTAGTGATTTCTCCTTTGTGGACTTTGTGCCTTCGTGTTTGGTTTTTTTCTATTTTGTTTTGGAAGGATACGTTATTATGCAAACTGTCAAAATGGTGGTCACGGGACCTTTCAGCGCCGGAAAGACTCAATTTATCCAATCGGTGAGCGAGATCGATGTGGTTGCCACCGAGCGGAAAGTTACCAGCGCTTCGGAGAAATCCGTCAAAGATGCGACCACGGTCGCGATGGACTTTGGCCGCATTACCGTGGATGAAGATCTGGTCCTCTATCTTTTCGGGACGCCGGGTCAGAAGCGCTTTGACTTCATGTGGGAGATTCTCTCGGAGGGCATGTTAGGCTTTATCGTCATGGTTGATTCGACCCGCCCCGAGACTTTCCGCGAAGCGCGTTCCATTCTTGAGACCTTCCGCGCCTACGCGCCCACGCCTTTTGTCGTCGCCGCCAACAAGCAGGATATAAAAGATGCATGGGAATTGGAAGATGTGCGTCATGCTTTGCGGCTGGACGCAAAAACAAAGCTGTTGCCTTGTGTGGCGACCAATAAGGCACAGGTCAAGCAGGTTCTATTGGAATTGCTTTACAGTATTCTGGCAGAAATGGAATCCGGCAAATAGAACGGGTTGTTTGGTAAAATATCACCGCTGAGAGTCGAGTATCGGCGGTGATATTTTTTGGAAAACATGATCTCCTCATATCTATGAAAGAATCAAGTGTCCTCAATAACAACTGATCAGGGAATTGTTCATTACGAAGTATACGGCAGAGGCAAGCCCGTCATCCTTCTGCATGGCTATCAAGGTTCATGGGGATTGTGGCAGGAAACCATGGCTTACCTCGGCGCGTTTTATCGCACCTATGCTTTGGACTTTTGGGGCTTTGGCGAATCAGGTACCAAGCGCGAAACCTACGCCGTGCAGGATTTTGTCAGCTTGGTCAATCAATTCATGGATCAACTCGGGATTGCGCGTGCACCGTTGGTGGGGCACAGCATGGGCGGCACGGTGAGTCTTTCGGTAGCCGTTGTATATCCTGATCGTGTCAGCAAAGTGGTGGTGGTCGGCTCTCCCATTGTCGGATCGTCACTGTTCTTTTTCCCTAAGGTTTTTGGTTATCGTCCAATGGGATGGCTCACCTATCATAATATTTGGATTTATAAATCGTTTTATCATTTGCTGGCGCCGGTCTATTCCAAGAATCGCGAATGGGCTCAAATGATGGATCGCGACGTTTCGCGCACCACAATGCAAGCTTTCTTTACTAGTATCGGCACACTCCGCAAAACAGATTTGCGTCCCAGCCTTAACAAAGTTGATGTGCCTGTATTAGCGATGTACGGCGACAAAGATATTGTCGTCAATCCAAATCAATGGCAGCCGCTCCTGGCTGGTGCGCCGCACGTCCGTGTGGAGCGTTTCCATAATGCAGGCCATTTCATTATGCTGGACGAACCGACCGAATTCAGCCAAAAGCTCAAGACGTTTCTTGATGAATCTGATTCGAATTCCCCCAGTTTGACTTTATGACCGAATATTTTTATCCTGAGCGGATGGGACGCATCATCCTGCTTGCGATGGAGGAAGTGATTGGCAAGGAAGGCGTTCATTCTGCTCTCCATCTATCCTCTCTCGCCCCGTACGCGGATAAGTATCCGGATGCGCGCTCCGATAGAACTTTTCCTTTCAAAGCGGTGACTCAACTTCAAGTATCGCTGGAGCAGGTTTACGGTCCACAGGGTGGACGCGGAACGGCTTTGCGTATCGGACGCGCCTGCTTCCAATATGGTTTGCGCGAATATGGTTCCATGATTGGCATCACCGAGATGGCTTTTCGTCTGCTTCCGCTTTCGACCAAAATTCATACAGGTGCAAAGTTGTTTGCGGATCTTTTTAATAAGCAGACCGACCAGCGCGTTCGGATTGAAGAGATTGACAACACATTGTTCTGGCATATTGAGCGGTGTCCGCTATGCTGGGAACGCAAGACAACCGAACCGGTTTGCCATTTGGCGGTGGGACTCTTGCAAGAGGCGCTCTATTGGCTGAGCAGTGGTAAGATATTCAAGGTTGAGGAGACTGCCTGCATTGCGCGCGGTGACCCTGCCTGTACGATTGCCATTGACCGGATGCCGCTATCTTAGAGGCTGTATTCTTTAACAAAACTGTGGGGTGGGATGTTCCTGCCCCTGCTATAATTAAAAATCATGCTCAAAGTCATTCTTCATGCCCCCAACGTAATTATGCCATTCTGCGAGCCGGCGCGCGAACTTCGTGTGCAGAATGCGCCGCTTTGGCTGTGGCAGCGCAACTTGCTCGCGCCTTATGTGACCCGTGAACTGGAATTAAAAAAAGGCATGCCTATGCCGCAGGTTCATGAGCCCACTTTGGCTTATCGCGACAACCTGTTCTTTGACGAGCCTTATATCCGGACTTTTCTAACGGAGGCTAAGAAACGCAAGCGGGCAGTGCGGGCGGCATTTTCTGCGGATGATCCGGCGTTCCGAGAGCATGCCTTACCGCTTTCAAGGTCCTACACACCGGCCGGGGGCATCTATCTTGCAGACTTGTGGTATTACCCTAATGGTCCCGTGGCGGATGTGGACCCTTTGGTGATTGATTTGCAATCGCGTGAGATCGGTTATTACCACGTTCCAACTTATATGGCGGATCAAAGCGGTGACTTGCTTTTCCATGTTCCCCTGCGTTCTTTGATCGCGATCGATTCTTGGGTGCATATCTTTATCGCCGATGTTGTATTCGGTCTATTCGGACGCGGGGCGCGTTTCGAGAAACGTCTCAATGAAGATTTGGGTTTCAAATTGGGAATTCTTAGTAAAGCAATCTACGAGGGACGGCAAGTGCTTGAGTGCTCAGACCTTGTCCAAGTCGGCAAGAACTGTGTGATTGATCCGCGCGCCGTCATTCATGGGCCAACGACTATCGGTGATAATGTCACGGTCAATGCGGGCGCGGTAATTGAGAATTGCATCATCGGAAACAACGTCAATGTTTCACAGGATGTGCAGTTGATGCTTTCCGTGGTGGGCGATGGGACATTCATGCCGTTCCGTGCGGCGTTGTTCATGACCACGGTCATGGAAAACAGCATGATCGCGCAGAATACCTGCCTGCAAATGTGCGTGATCGGACGCAATACTTTCGTCGGCGCCGGATCGACGTTCACTGATTACAACCTTGTCCCGGCACCATTAAAGGCTTTGGATGGGAATGGGAAATTGAGCTTTTCAAACCGGCCGGTGATGGGCAGCGCGGTCGGACACAACTGCCGCCTCGGTTCGGGCATGATCGTTTATCCATCGCGTACGATTGAATCGGATGTGGTATTGGCCGCATCGAAGGAGCGCCGCGTGATTGATCGCGATGTGCGCTACGAAGACAGCGACCACCATCATTTCAAGTCGGGGAATCTGCATCAGGCGTTATATCATCGCCAGAAAGATAAGCAATTGGAGTCGTGGTGATGGATAGCTTTGCTTTTATCATCCATCCCATTGACCCGAAACGTGATGTCAGCCGTAAATATCCTCTTCTTGGCAAAGTCCTGACGGAAGACCAGATCAATTTCTTTTCTACGTTCTTTCCGCCGGTTTATCTATCTGAGATCGAAGGCATCACATCTGCCGCAACGGGCAAGCAAATCCAGGGCTGGTTTGTGGCTTGTCCATATACGCCGAAACGCATGATGGAACTGCCCGAACGAACAGTCTATCGCAAGATTATCCAGACCGGCCGCATGGCGGAAGGTCTGGGCGCGCAGATTTTGGGATTGGGTGCGTTTACCTCGGTAGTTGGCGACGCAGGCATCACCATCGCAAAGCAACTTGACATTCCGGTCACTACCGGCGATTCATATACGGTTTCGCTGGCAGTTCAAGCAATCCGCGATGCGGCAAAAGCCATGGATATTTCACTGAATGGCGCAACGGCGGCGGTTGTCGGCGCGACGGGCGCCATTGGGCGCGTCTGCGCGGAGCTGTTGGCGGGTGACGTGGAACGCCTGATCTTAATCGCCCGGGATGAGAAAAAACTCGAGGCTCTGCGCGAGCGGCTGGAAGTCGAAGCGCGAGCTGAATTGGTGATTAGTACCAAGATGGAATTGCTCGCCGAAGCGCAGTTGATTCTCACAGTGACCAGTGCTATTCATGATATTATTCGTCCCGAGCATTTGCAGCCGGGAAGCGTGGTTTGCGATGTGGCGCGCCCCCGCGACGTTTCTGCAATGGTCGCAGCGGCCAGAGATGATATATTAGTGATTGACGGTGGAATGGTGGATGTACCAGGCCCCGTAAATTTTCATTTCGATTTTGGTTTTCCGGAGGGCAAGGCCTATGCCTGCATGGCTGAGACAATGGCTCTTGCTTTGGAAGGACGTTTCGAGGATTACACGATTGGCAAGGATATTACGTTGGAACGCGTGAATGAGATTACGACAATTGCAGAGAAACATGGTTTCCGCCTGAGCGGGTTTCGCTCCTTTGAGCGCGAAGTAACAGAGGAACAAATTGAATTCGTTCGTCGTAATGCTCGCGGCGCAGGATCTGTCCACCGGGTGCGTTCCGTGGAAATGCGGTGAGTTTGAGGAGGCTCTATGGGAAAGGCTCGACTGCTGATTGTAGAAGATGATGTTGATATTGCCAACATGCTCAAGATTTATTTCTCCGGCATGGAATTCGAAGTGGATCTTGCCCACCGCGGCTCCGATGCTCTGGAGAAAACGAAGCATGTGCTTCCGCACTTGATTGTGCTTGATATCATGTTGCCGGATATTGACGGCTACGAGGTCTGCCGCAATTTACGGACAAGCACGCGGACCAGTCATATCCCGGTCATCTTCCTGACGCAGAAAGATGAGCGCAGTGACAGACTGCAGGGACTTGAACTCGGCGCGGATGATTACATCACCAAACCCTTTGACATCGAGGAATTGAAACTGCGCGTGCAGGGCGCCATTCGGCGGTCGGAACGCGAGAGTCTCACCGACCCGCGCTCGGGTCTGCCGGCAGGCAGATTGATCGAAGAACAATTGCGCCGCATCATTCGGGAAAAGGATTGGGCCTTACTTGATATGCGCATCAATCACTTTGATCCTTTCAAGGATGTATATGGCTTTGTCGCCAGCGATGACGTTATGCGCTTTGCGGCGATGGTGATCGGTGAAGTAGTGGATGAACTGGGCAGCCGGAATGATTTCATCGGTCACGCCGGCAGCGATAACTTCATTGTGATCACCACCGATGCCGCTGCGCCGGGCATCAAACAGCGGGTCAAAGAACGTTTCTCGGCTGAGGTTCAAACCAACTATAACTTCATTGATAGGCAACAAGGTTTCATGCAAGCCCCCCAAGCCGATGGCGGCATGGAAAAAGTGCCGTTCATGA
>Ga0335081_10009617_pt1 | contig 15580 bp, 10 predicted proteins | sample Lox_Sample_35_FD_206713 | JGI IMG/M metagenome (GOLD analysis project Ga0335081, IMG submission 206713) | Soil microbial communities from Loxahatchee National Wildlife Refuge, Florida, United States - Lox_Sample_3.5 | ecosystem: Environmental > Terrestrial > Soil > Wetlands | place: USA... | reverse complement strand
CGCATTGTCAGGAATGAATAGTGATTGGAAAGGTCGAGTCATCTCACCCGTTCGCCGCCCGCCAACCCGCTCCGCGGCGATGATTAGGGCACTGTCGGCCCATCGCGCAGCGTAATCACGAACTGCTGGATTTCGCGGCGCTCACGCTCCGCCTGCTCCGCGCTCTTCTTCGAGAGTTGGTCGAAAAGCTGCAATTCGCGCTCCGCCTTTTCTTTTTCGCCGCTGCGCCGATAGGCTTGACCCAGCCGATAGTGCGCTTCCGCCAAGTTGGCGTCGCTCTCTAAGGCCTTCTGATACTCTGCGATAGCTCGCTGTAAATCGCCTTTCTGCGAAAACAAAATTCCAAGCTGCAAGTAAGCTGCGCTCAACTTGGGGTCGATTCGCACCGCCTTCTCCAACAAACCTTGAACTAGTTCGAAGTTATCTTTCTTCTGGTCTCCTTGGGATTGTTTCCACAAACTTACAGCGTAGTAGTAATTTGCCGTCGCATTCTCAGGCTGCAGACTTACGAATCGGCGGAACTTCTCCACCAAACCTTCTGGCTCGACTGTCTCCACTCCCTGAATCTTCCCGAGAAACACATATGGTATTGAATCCGCTGCATTTAGGTCCGAAGCTTCGAACAAGCTCTGCAGCGCCTTGTCGTACGCGCCTTGCGAATAGAGCGCAACGCCGAGTCCGACCAGCATTCGCGATGATCCCGGAAACAGTCGATGTCCCTTCGCAAACACCTCAGCCGAGGCTTGCAGCGCGCGATGCGCCAGTAATTCCGCTCCCCAATCGAACAGATACGCCTCGCTGGGCTCCATTTCCGCCGCGCGCTGGTATTCACGCACCGCCTCGAGCGCATTCCCCAGCTTCTCGTCTATATCTCCCAGCCGATGGTGCAACTCCGCCTTGTCTTCGTGAGTAAGCTGCTCGCGGATTCCGTCGCGCTCCCGTTCCAGATCCGGGGCGTTCGCCCTCGACAACGAAGCCCCCGAATTGCTCAGCGACACAGTCGCCTTGGCAAGCGCATCCGAAGTTCGCTGCACGACATCCGATCCATGGCCGCCTGCGGTTCCGGTCTGCGTTACTCCCGCCACCGTGAACTGCGGCTCATCGTAGAAAGCGGGCAATGTAGCGGAAGCCGCGTCAGAAGCCAAGGTCAGATCGATGGTCTTCACTTCCTTCGCTCCCAAACTGAATGGACCAAGTCGCGCCTTGCCTAGTCCGGTCGATTCCGCAGTCATGTTATAAGTCCCTTCCGTAAGGGATGGAAAGTTGTAGACTCCTTTCGAGTCCGTTCGCACCGTGATGCCTTGCGAACCGGCTTTGGTCTGTTGTAGCGATACAGATGCGTTGGCCACGGGATGTCCGCTCAAGTCCCGCACAACTCCGTGCAATGCAGCCGAGGTTGCCTCGCTCTGCGCGGTAACTAGCGGAACCAGGATCGCGAGGAGAATAGCCGGCCAACTGGCGAGACGCACTCCTGGAGAGCGCAAGTTGCGTATCATCGAGTGCGACGATCTCATAGGCGTCAACGACTGCAGAAACGGCGCGGGTCGCTTCCGATTCTAGTACTCTGAAGGCGATGTTTCCAGGATGCGTTCGCGAGTTGCCACATTCGCTTGTGGTGAACGTTACAATGGCAATCTTCGTGGCTGCGAAAAGCACACAGTTGAGGTGAAGGATGACTTGGCTCCGGCTCGGCGCGTTCTGGTTGACGCTCTTGCTCGTGACGTGTCTGACTTCCACAGGCCAGCAGAGACGCAAGATCATCATCGATCAGGACGCCGCCGGCCCCGCCGGAACCGACCAGCAGTCGATCCTGCTGCTGATCCAGTCGCCGCAGACGGAAGTGCTCGGAATCACGGTAGTCACCGGCGATCAGTGGCTGAAATCGGAAGTCGCGCACACCCTGCGGACGCTCGAACTGATCGGCCGCACCGACATTCCGGTCGTCGCGGGCGCCGAATATCCGCTGGTGCGCCAGCAGCATGAAACCGAAATGTGGGAGCAGCGCTATGGCTCGGTTGCTTGGCTGGGCGCATGGACACCGCGTTTTTACCACCCTGCAGACCAGTTAGGAGACATGCCGGAAGGATTGCCGACTCACATAGCGCTCGATGAAGACGCCGCCCATTTCCTGATCCGGATGGTGCACAAATATCCAAACGAAGTGACGATCTATGAAGGTGCGCCCATGACAAACCTGGCGCTGGCGATCTCGATCGACCCTGAGTTTCCGAGGCTCGCCAAGGAGTTGGTATTCATGGGAGGCAGTCTCAACCCGGTAACAGATGACCCGGAATTCGTGAACACGCCACGGCGAGAGTTCAACCTGTGGTTCGACCCGGAAGCGGCGCATATCGTTCTGCGTGCGCCATGGAAAAAGATTACGTGCACGACCGTGGATATCTCGGTCAAGACGCGGCTCACCATGGCGCTGATCGATAAGCTGAAATCCAGCAGTGCCCCTACTGCCCAGTATGTGAGCAAGTACACGCATTTGCACAGTGAATATAACTACCTGTGGGACGAGTTAGCGGCAGCGGCCTGGATCGATCCGACTATCATTACGAAGAAGGAGGCGCGCTTTCTCGATGTGATCTTGTCGCGGGGACCGGGTTACGGAGACACGCTCAGCTGGGCGGAGCAGAATAAGCCGAAGGTTGAGCTGCGGTCAGTCGAGATACAAGTCGATCTGGATACGTCGAAGTTTTACAAGATGTACGTGGATTTGTTGAGTGCGCCAACTCCCATGCGCTAGAGTTCCAATGCAGCGGGCAGGGACGCCCACCGGACAGGCGCTGGGACGGCGGCGCTACGGCACTACCTTGGAAGTTGGGCAAGCATTTGCTGGCCTTGCTGGTGCCCGGGATGCTGCTTGAGGAGGGCGAGCAGGATCCCGCGCGCTTTGTCGGGTTGCTCGTCGATGACATACACCCGCGCAAGATTCAAGTAAGATTGATCGAATTCCGGCGCCACGCGGATGCATTCTTCAAAAGTCGATATTGCCTGGTCAGGCCGATGGGTTCGCAGGTACAAGATCCCCAGATTGTTGAGCGCTTCCGGATAGGCAGGACGAGATTTCAGCGCGCGCTGCAGATACTCGTAGGCGTGATCGGTATCATCGGCTTGTGCAAAGATCATAGCTAGCCCGTAATTAGCCTCCGGATTGTCGGGATGCAGAGCGAGCGCACGCTCAAATGTCTGGCGGCCATCATCCCACTGCTTCACCTGGCGATAAGCGCTGCCGAGATTGACGAGAGCGATGGAGTGATCGGGGCTGAGACTTAGCGCCTTCTTAAAGAATGGAATCGCCTGCTCAGCATGACCTTCGCGAGCGGCAATCAATCCCAGGTTGTTCCAGGCGTTCGACATGGTATCCGGATAGCTGGCCGTTAGCTTGATGGCACGTTCGAAGCAGGCGCGAGCCTCCTCCAGGTTTTGCTGGTCGAGATAAACGCTGCCCAGTCCATACATCGCTTCGGCACTTGACGTATCGTCCCGCACGGCTCGCTCGAATGCCGTCTTCGCCTGATCGAGATATCCGCGCTGGAAAAATACCGACCCATAGGAAAGATAGTTGCGGCTGAAATCGGTGGTTTCGGTGATGCCGGGGAATGGGAGCGCGCGGGCTAGACGATCGGCGGCGCTTTTAGGAATGTGCGTGAAATCGTACTCCACGCGCTCGGAATTCAGAGGCCCCTGATAGACCTTGACGATCTCCTGCTGGCCGTTAATGAGGAATGAAATTGGAAGGCTGATGTCGCGGTGGCGGTCGAATAGATAACGATAGACGATGTTGTAGATGCCGGACACGTCGTCGGAACCGCGCAAAATCGGAAACGTAAGTTGGCGGTCGCGAATCAGGCTGCGAGCGGAGTCGAAATTGTCGTCGAAATTTATGGTCAGCAGATGAAGGTCCTTTTGCCCCCACGCGGAAAAGTTTCGCTTGAAAAGTTCCAGGTCCGCCTGGCAGTCGCCGGAGGCCGCAACCCAGAAATTCAGCAGCAAAGTTCGTCCGCGGAAAGATGAGAGAGCGCGAGTGCTTCCGTCCAAATCGGGTAACGAGAAATCAGGAGCGGAAACGGGCGCTAAAAGCCAAGTTTCAACAACAGGCGGAAATTGCTCGGGGACATCGATGATTGGCGACCCTTCGCCGGGCGAGGCGGCGGCGCTACCATGAGGCGAGGCCGGTTGCCGAAAAGGATCGGCCTGGATGTAACCGGAACCTTCTTCGAGCGAGATCCGATGATTGACGGGCAGATCGCGGAATTCCTGAACCAACCCGCTAGGCCACCGGACGGTGGCGTGGACCATGCCAGAAATCTCGCCTAACCCAAAGAAAACATCTTTGCTGTGCTGAGATAAAAAACCCGATCCAGCCTGCAGGAAGCGTATCTGGCGGCGGTTCCGCGCCGGAACAGCGGCGGTTATGCTTCCGGAAGCAGGGTCGGCAGGAACATCGGCAGATGCCGTTTCGATGGTGATCGAGGCGCCGATCGCATCGCGATTACTTTTTGTGCCACGCAGGCGGAAGGAGATGGAGGGCGGCAACTTCTCCATCACATTTTTCAGATAACGCAACTGCGGGCCATTACGGTTCTTGAGGGCGAGTTCCACGCGACCGTCGCGATCGAAGTCGGCAAGCGCGAAGGCGCGACCATCCTCAAGGAAATCGAGCCCGATCACGCCGGAAATGTCGGAAAACGTTCCGTCACCGTTGTTGGCGTAGAAGACATTTCGTTCATGACCGCTCCAGGTGGCGTCCGCGCGGATCAGTTCGTTGATAGCATTCCACCCCTGTTCGTAATCGTGCGAAGGGCGCTCCTGATCCGGCGAATACGCGACTACTTGCCGCCAAAAAAAACTGTTCAGATCCTCGGGATTTACCGGAACGCCAGCGGAGGAATGCTGTAGAGGACCCGAGATCATGCCATTGGCGATATACAGATCGGGCCGACCGTCGTGATCGAAGTCCCACGAGTCGCAAGACCATGCCCAGCGGCCGAGGCCAACGCCGGCGGATTGCGTGGCGTTTTGAAAACGTTCTGACCGTGGATCTTCTCCGTGATCCCCTGTGCCCCCCGTGGTCAACGGTTTGTTCTCACCCCCGGATGATAGCCACGCGCGAGTGCCATTCTTGAACAACGAATTCCCCATGGCGTGCTTCTGGTAGAGAGCGCGTATCTCGGGCGGTGAATCCTTCCTGAAGATTTCCTGGGTGGTGATGCGCTCGCCTGCGGCAGTCCACATATCGGCGACGTAGAGATCCTGCGCGCCATCGTTGTCGCAATCGAACCAGCAGACGCCCATGCCGGCACCAATGTCTTCAACGCCCGCTTCGGCTGCGATGTCGGTGAACGTTCCGTCGCCGTTGTTGCGATAGAGATTCTTGCGGCCAAAATCGTTGACCACATACAGGTCGGGCCAGCCATCGTTGTTGAAGTCGGACCAGCCGCAGCAAAAACTGTAACGCGTGTTGTTCTTGTCGAGGCCGGTTTCGCGGGTGACGTCGCGAAAGGTGCCATCGCGATTGTTGCGCATCAAAAAGTTCGGCGGGCCGTTCTCGGCATCGAAATACGGCGATGGATACTTGTATTGCCCAGTCCCCTGATAATAGGTGTAGAGGCAAAAATAAATGTCGAGCCACCCGTCGCGGTCGTAGTCGGCGGCAGCCGCGCCGGTGAACGTGCCTTGCGGTGAAGTGGCGAACTGAAAGGCATCGGGCTTCTGGCGAAACTTGCCACCACCTTCATTCAGGAACAACAACGGTCCGTTGGCACGGACGACGATCAGATCCTGCCGGCCATCGTTATCGACATCAACGAAAAGCGCACAAGCGGTGTTCTCGAGGACACCAACGCCGGAGGAATCCGTAATGTCTTCGAACGTGCCATCGCCTCGGTTCCGGAAAAAACGGTTGGGAAGACCGCCGGGTTGGCAGGCGTAGAGGTCGTCAAAGCCATCGTTATCGATATCGCCGACCGAGACTCCGTTGTGGCCGTAGATATCGATACCGCAAGCGCCGTCGAGCACGGTGCGCCAATAGTCGGTTCCGCGGAGTAATTGCGAGTTATAAGAGGCATTGCCTGCGAAGGCCTGCGCCGCGAGATCGACGTAGACAGGCGCGGTGGAACGACTCTGGATCTCCTCGAGGGGCCGCCAAATATTGAGGCGCAGGTCGCCTGACACTGATCGTTGCCAGGCGAGATCCCAGTAGCCCACGCGCTGCTCGCGGTAAGCGTTCGTAGAGGTGCCGACGAGTTCATAGCGGAGGCGAGTTTGGATCGCGACTGAAACGGAGGTCGCCGTTTCAGCAGAGCCTGCGAGGGCAAGGCCGCCCTCGCGCCTTCCGACGGGTGCGCCGGCGCTACTTTCATGAATCCTGGTGACCTGAAATTCGGCGGTCAACAGCTTTGAAAAACTGGACAGAACCCAGCGCAGTTCCTGCAAGAACGCTTCTTTGCCAAGCGCATCATGCTGGGCAAATTGGTTACGGCGGACTTCGATTGTCCCGGAGCGCACCAACCGCGACTGGGACGGACGCAGCGAGAATCCGGCAAAATCCGCGGCGAGGATGTCGCTAAAGGAACTCACATCGGCGGGCGACTGCCGCAACCCCGCGCTCCATTTCGCGAGAATTGAATGGACCTCATCGGCGTATTTTTCTGTGATGAAATCGTCCGAGCCAGGCTTGGTCTTGAGCAAAATGGCCTCGAGAGGCAGCGGACTGCGGTAGTGGGGGTGTAAGTGGAACTCCCCAGCGGAGGCTTGTTGCTGCGGACGAAGCGCGAAGAGCGCCGGAAAGCCGAGGCGACGCAGAGCGGCGGGGAGGAGAGCGGCTCCCTGGCAACAACGGATCAGAAAATTGCGACGGGTCAGAAATTGAAACATAGGGCGGGAACAAGCATTTTGTCATTGAATCATTGAGTCATTGAAATTCAAAAGCACAATTTTTGGCCTGTGATACGCTTAGCGCATCCAGCCACAATTTTTACGTAATTGTCTGGTTCCACCCGTGGAGGGAGCAATGAGACTGACCGCCGTACTCGTCCTGATGTTGGCCGCAATCTCTTTCTGTGCCGCACAAGAGAATCCCAAGTCCGTCGAGTCAAAAATCATCGCCCTCGAAAAGGCCTGGAACCAGGCATACAAGATGGGAGACACGCACGCGCTCGAAAGCGTTCTCGACGATGAAATTGTGCTGATCAATGATGACGGGAGCGTACAGTCGAAGCGGGAATTCCTGAAGAGCGTAAAGGCGACGGACGCGCAAGAGCAGCAGGTCGCCCCGGAGTCCATGACCGTGCACGTCTTCGGAGACACGGCGATCGCAACCGGCGTATTCCGCGCCAAGGGAGTTGAGGCAGGCAAGCCATACGTGCGCCGGGAGCGCTTTGTCGATACATGGATTCGCAAGCCCGCCGGATGGGTGTGCGTGGCCACTAACGCGACGCCCGTGTTGCATTGAAACCGCTGTCTTCCCTCAGTCCCGCCTCCAAGCCAACATTAATCTCTGGCTCAGCGTCCGCGAATTTTCGGAGCGATCCGGCCACGCAAGGTTTACAATGGCCCCTTTCCTTTCAACTTCAATCATTCGAGTTTGATATGGCAAAAAGGTCGCTCCCTGCTGGCGAGTGCCAGCGCCTGCTGGAAGCCGCACGTCATGCGATGGAGCATGCGTACGCGCCCTACTCCAAGTTTCGTGTGGGGGCGGCGATCCTAACTTCCGCTGGCGAAGTATTTGTCGGATGCAACGTCGAAAATGCTTCGTACGGGATGACCAACTGCGCCGAGCGCACCGCCATCTTTTCCGCGGTTGCAGAATTGGGACCGGAACTCGAAGTACTCGCGGTGGCGGTTACCAATGATCACGGTGTGCCCTGCTCGCCTTGCGGCGCCTGCCGCCAGGTGATTTACGAATTCGGTCCGCAAGCGATCGTTTATTTTCAGGGGAAGAAAGCCTGGACGCAATGCCCGATCACCGAACTTCTTCCTGAAGGCTTCCGACTGGAGAAAAACTCGACCACATCTCGGCGTTCTGGCGCGGAGGTCGAGTGAACCAGCCCACCGTCTCCCCTACGCCATTCCGAGTCATTGATCTCATCCGCAAGAAGCGCGATGGGGGCGAGTTGTCGGCTGCGGAGATCGAGTACCTGGTCAACGCCTACACTAACGGTGAGGTTCCCGATTACCAAGTGGCCGCATGGCTGATGTCGGTCGTGCTCCGCGGCATGACGCGCGCCGAAACTGCCGCACTCACGCACGCCATGCTGCATTCGGGAGAGGTGCTCGACCTCAGCTTCTTGCCTGCCAAGAAAGTCGACAAGCATTCCACGGGCGGTGTGGGCGACAAAACCTCGCTGGTGCTGGCGCCGTTGGTTGCCGCCGGTGGTCTGTACGTCCCGATGATCAGCGGCCGCGGCCTCGGCCATACCGGAGGAACGCTCGACAAATTGGAATCGATTCCGGGTTTCCGCGTCGGCTTACCGGTTACGGAGTTTCGCCACGTGCTGGAAACATGCGGTTGCGCAATGATCGGGCAGACTGCCGAGATCGCACCGGCGGACCGCAAGCTGTACGCGCTACGGGATGTCACAGGAACGGTGGAGAGTCCGTATCTGATCTGCGCTTCGATCATGAGCAAGAAACTCGCCGAAGGTACCGATGCGCTCATTCTCGACGTGAAGACCGGCTCCGGCGCCTTCATGAAAAAAGAAGAAGATGCAGTTTTCCTGGCCGAGTTGATGGTCGAAACCGGCGACCGTATGGGCAAGCAGATGGTCGCGCTGATCACAAACATGGACCAACCACTCGGCTGCATGGTCGGGAATGCGCTCGAGGTGCGGGAGTGTATCGACGTGTTGCATGGAGGCGGGCCGGAGGATTTGCGCGAGCTGTGCCTGCACTTGGCGGCGTGGATGTTCCATCTGGGAGGTGCGAGCCAGACGGTCGCGCATGGCAAGCAAATGGCCGAAGAACTGATTGCGTCGGGCAAAGCGCTCGCGAAGTTGCGGAAGATGGTCGAGATGCAAGGCGGAGACCTGGGGGTGATCGACGATCCAACGCGGTTGCCATCGGCCAAGCACCACGTCGAGGTTCCGAGTCCCTCGGCAGGGTACGTGTCTGCGATTCAATGCGAGCAGATCGGAACGGCATGCGTGATCCTGGGCGGCGGGCGCGAGCGGAAAGAAGACTCAGTGGATCCTGCAGTCGGAATCGCGGTACACAAGAAGATTGGAGACAAAGTGGCGGTGGGCGAGTCGCTATGCACGATCCATTGCCATTCGGACAAGCAGGCGGCGCGTGCGAAGGAATTGTTAGTCAACAGTTATGTAATCGGGACGACCCCGTCGCACAAGCCGGCGCTGTTGCATCGAGTGATCCGCAAGGGAGAGCGCTGAATGGGAAAATTCACTGGCATTCTTGGTCTGCTCACCATGCTGGGATTGGGCTATGCATTTTCGACCAACCGCCGCGCTATTCGTCTGAAAACGGTCGCCTGGGGACTCGGGCTGCAGATTGTGCTGGCGGTATTTGTATTGCGAGTGCAAACCGGGCAATGGTTATTTGCGAGGGCGGGTTATTGGGCCAAGCATCTGCTCGATTTTTCTTACTACGGTTCCACTTTCGTATTCGGGGAACTGGGGAAACAACAATCATCGTTGGGACTGATCTTTGCTTTTCAGGTTCTGCCCACCATCATCTTCATCGCGGCTTTTTTTGCCGTGCTGTATCACCTCGGAGTTATGCAACGGATCATCCGCGCGGGCGCCTGGTTTATGACCAAGGTGATGGGGGCCAGCGGCGCCGAGTCGCTCAACATCGCAGCCAGTATTTTCATGGGACAGACCGAGGCTCCGCTCACCATCCGGCCATTCCTTCCTGAATTGACGAAGTCTGAGTTGATGACGGTCATGACCAGCGGCATGGCCCACATTTCCGGTGGGATGATGGCCGCCTACATCCTCGTGGGCGGTGCCGAGGCGAAGAATCTGCTGACCGCTGTCATCATGACCGCTCCCGGCACTCTCTTGATCTCGAAGATGCTGGTGCCCGAAACCGAGCGGCCCCTGACCGCGGGTCGCGTCGAAATGCCGCACATGGAGAAAGAGTCGAACATTCTAGGAGCGATCGCCCGCGGCACGATCGATGGCCTTCACCTGGCGCTGAATGTGGGCGCCATGCTCATTACCTTTATTGCATTGATGGCGCTGGTCAATGCCATGATGGGGTGGGTCCATATCTATGTTTCATGGTTTCCTTATTCCCTCGAGCAAGTCTTTGGCTGGATTTTCGCGCCGGTAGCGTGGTTGATCGGGATCCGCTGGCACGACGCGGCGTCGATTGGCAATCTGCTCGGAACCCGCATGGTGATTAACGAATTTGTGGCATTCGCCCAGCTCGGCACGATTAAATCCACTCTCGACCCGCGGTCCTTCACGATCGCGACCTTTGCGCTGTGCGGTTTTGCCAACTTCAGTTCCATCGGAATTCAGATCGGCGGCATTGGGGCGTTGGCGCCGAATCGCCGCGGCGACCTGGCCCGTCTTGGCCTGCGTGCCATGCTGGCGGGAACGATGGCGAACCTGATGTCGGCTTCGATTGCGGGAATGCTGTTGTAAGGTCGGCTCTCGCTGTTCGGCTCTCGGCTCTCGCTGTTCGGCTCTCACCTGCTTGCAAAAACCGAAACCTGAAGCGCGAGTGGCGAAAGGCGAGAAGCGAGAGCCGGAGTGGCGTTTATTGGCGCACTGCCATTGATCCGCCCTGTCTATACTCACCTGCATTCTCTCCCGCCCACTTCGTATGCACGGACAACAACACGAACGGTGGCACGCTTTGCGAGGACATCGCAAACGAGCGAGATCCGCGTCGGTCTTCGCAGCTAATTGAGCGACTCCTGGAAGAACTGGAAGAGACGCTCAACGGCGGCGCACAACCCGGCAGCGCCGCCTAGCTGGCAAAGAACTTAGCGGCTAAGCCGCACTCCGCCCGCGTTCACGGGGCTGAGCGCCCGCCGGACCGCCCGAGACGCCGGCGCTGCGAACTACCAATTTCCCGTCGTCAGGTACTCGTGGATACCGGCTGCGGCGCGGCGGCCGGCGCCCATGGCGAGAATCACAGTCGCGCTGCCGGTCACGATATCGCCGCCGGCAAATACTCCTTTGCGCGATGTTCTCTGCGTTGTCTCGTCCGCGACGATATAGCCTCGCTTGTTCGTATTCAGACCCGGGGTGGTGCTCTGCACAATCGGATTGGCGCTGGTTCCGATCGCAATCACCGCCACGGAAAGCGGCACCACGTACTCCGATCCCGCAATCGGCACGGGACGGCGCCGCCCTGAAGCATCCGGCTCGCCAAGTTCCATCTTCTGGCAGCGCGCAGCGGCGAGCCAGCCTTTACCGTCATCGAGGAACTCGAGTGGCGCCGACAATACCTGGAACTCGATCCCTTCTTCTTTCGCGTGCTTGACCTCTTCGATTCTCGCCGGCATCTCGGCCTCACTGCGCCGGTACAGGATGAACGCCTTCCCTGCCCCGAGCCGCAAGGCCGAGCGGATCGCGTCCAGCGCCGTGTTGCCGCCGCCAATCACGGCCACGTTCTTGCCGCGGAAATCCACCATCGGCTCGTCGTAGTTGGGGAATTCGTAGGCGTGCATCAGGTTGATGCGCGTCAGGAATTCGTTCGCCGAATACACACCGTTCAGGTGCTCGCCCGGAATGCCCATGAACTGTGGCAATCCAGCGCCCGTCCCGATGAACACGGCGTCGTAGCCTTCTTCTTCCATGAGTTCATCAATGGTGACTGTTCTGCCGACAACCACGTCGGTCTCGAATTCCACGCCCATGGCGCGCATGTAATCGACCTGCTCGCGAATGATCTGTTTTGGCAACCGAAACTCCGGGATGCCATAAACCAGCACGCCGCCGATCTCATGTAGCGCTTCGAATACGTGCACTTGGTGGCCTTTCGTGACCAGATCGCCCGCTGCTGTGAGCCCAGATGGCCCGCTCCCAACAATGGCAACTTTCTTCCCTGTCGGCGTGGCCTTCACTATGTTCTTGGTGTCGAAATGCTTCTGCTCGTAATCAGCGACAAAGCGCTCCAGATATCCGATGCCCAGCGACTCGCCTTTCTTCTTCAGCAGACATCCACCTTCGCAGTGGTCTTCCTGCGGGCAAACCCGCCCCGTGATGGCGGGCAGCACGTTGTCTTCGCGGATCTTGGCTGCTGCGCCGAGATAGTCGCCGTCAACGATCAACTGCACGAAATCCCTGACCTTTACTCCGACGGGACAGGTATCCACGCAGGTCGGCTTCGCGCACTCGATGCAGCGCAGCGCTTCCTGGCGCGCCAGTTCTTCGGAATATCCGAGATTCACTTCTTTGAATTGCTTGTTGCGTTCCTGCGGAGGGCGCTCGGGCATGTGCTGCCGCGGCATCTTGATCCGTTCTTTATTCGGGATCGGGTTGCTGGATTTCTTAAAGGTGGTCGTGGTCATCGTCTTGCCTCCGCCAGGCAGGTGGATTCCTGTTTTGCTTGCGGGGCGGGCTCTCCGGCCCGCTCCTCGGCCAACTCGCGCCGGTAGTCTTCCATCGATCGGCGCTCTGCGTCGCGATACATGGCATTGCGCTGCACGAGCACCGCGAAGTCGATGCGGTGGGCGTCGAATTCGGGGCCATCGACGCAGGCGAATTCGCTCTTGCCGTCGATCAGCACGCGGCAACCGCCGCACATGCCGGTTCCGTCGATCATGATGGGATTCAGGCTGACAATGGTCCGGATGCTGTATTTGCGAGTCATATCCGCGACCGCCCTCATCATGGGAATCGGACCGACCGCCAGCACCAGGTCGACCTTGGAGCCGTTCTCGACGATTTGCCGGAGCTTGTCTGTTACCAGCCCTTTTTCCCCGTAGCTGCCGTCGTCGGTAGTTACGAAGACCGAGTCGCTGACCTGGCGCATCTCGTTTTCGAGAATCACCAGATCGCGGCTTCGGCCACCGATAATCGTGATCACGCGATTGCCTGCATTTCTCAGGGCGGCCGCCGTCGGATATGCCATGGCCGTGCCCACGCCACCGCCCATCACCACCACCGTGCCGAACTTCTCGATCTCGGACGGCTTGCCGAGTGGCCCGACGATGTCAAGGATCGAATCGCCCGTCTCCAGCGAGTTGAGCAAGTTTGTCGTCTTGCCGATCGACTGCACCACGATATTGACCGTGCCTTTGGCCGGATCGGCGCGCTCGATGGTCAGGGGGATGCGCTCGCCTTTGTCGTAAATTCTCAATATGACGAACTGGCCGGGACGATGCTTGCGCGCGATCCGCGGCGCTTCGATGGTGAAACGCTTAATTCCCGGGGCGATGAATTGAGCATGCAGGATTTTGAACACAGGATCCCCTTTTGCGACTTCGCAGGTATTGTCCCGTTCTGATTGGCCACAGCGATGTGACGCGAATCACTCTCGCAGGGGACATACATCACAGTCGAGCCGCCAGCTCCGAGTTGCGAGCTACGAGCTACCAAGCAAAGGGATTGCTCGAAGCGCGCAGTTCGCAGCCCGAGGCCCGCCTGACACCTCAGACCTGACACCCGACACCTCAATCTCGCGTGCTAGATTGAGAGAATGCGTTCCATTCTGCAAAAACGTCCTCTGCGCTTCGTGCTGGCAGCGAACGTGATCTCGATGCTGGGCAGCGGGATGAATTCGGCCGCGGTCGCCTGGACGATCCTGCAGAAGACGCATTCCGAGATGGCGCTGGGAACTCTTGCGGTGCTGCAAACCTTGCCGGCGATGCTCATGCTTCCCTTCACCGGCGTCATTATTGACCGCGAAGACCGGCGACGCCTGGTCATGATGCTCGATGCGGCGCGCGCGGTCATCATTGTGACGATCGCGGTCCTCGCGTGGCGTGGCCGCGTGCAGGTATGGCAGTTGTACCTCATGAATACGCTGGTAGCCGCCGGTTTCTGGATGTTCTGGCCCACGATCGCGGCTCTTATCCAGGAACTGACGCCGGAAGGCGAATTCGTGGCATCCAACACGCTTCTGATGGCGGGTGTGCAAGGTGGATGGTTGATCGCCGGCGCGGTCGTGGGTTTCGTGTATGAGCACATCGGACTGGCGGGAGTGCTGTTCATCGACGTCAGCACGTACGTGGTCTCGTTCCTGTGCTATTTCGCGGTGCGCCAGGGACGCCATGTCGTGCCCAGGCCGCAGGAACTGAAGCATGACATCGAAGCTGCCGAAACTGCCGTTGAACGGTTCCTGCGCGAGATGCGGGAAGGCCTGATTTTTCTGCGCGATCATCGCAGCGTTATCTTTTTGGGGGCGAGTTGGGCCTTGTTCCTTGGGGCGATGACCACCGGCATCGTAGTCACGCCCGCCCTGAGCGATCGCATATTTCACGCCGGCGCCACCGGCTATGGCTGGCTGAGTGCGGGCTGGGGATTAGGCGCTTTCCTGAGCGCTCTGTATACCCCGGGAGTGATCGCGAGAATGGGCGCCCGCGCCGCCATCGCCATTTCAATGCTCATACTCAGCGTGTGCATGGCACTGCCTCCGTTCGCTCCCTGGCTGGCCCTGGCCGTGCTGATCTATGGATTCATGGGTTCGGGACGAGGCGTGGCGGGCGTCGCCATGAACACCAGCCTGATGGAACAGGTACCGGCGCATTTCATGGGGCGCGTGCAGAACACATTTTATTTCTTCGGAACAATGCTGCAGATCGTGCTGGGATTCTCGGTCGGAGCGGTCGCTTCGCGCGTCAGTCTGTCCGCAGGATTTGGCATCATCGCCTCGGTGTACGCCATCGCGTTTGGCAGCGCGTGCTGGCCGGTGCGAACGACGCAGGCGGCAGCGACGGCCGCAGACTGACCTTGATTGCAGAGGTAAGATTGCAAATTGCAGAAGTGAGAAGCCTCTGGTTTGAAGGTTTTTCTGGGTACTGAGTACTGGGTACCGGGTACTGGTTCTTACCTCTGCAATCTGACCTCTAACCTCTGACCTCCCTGATATGCTTTCTGTTTCAATAAGGAGCCTCGAATAATGTTTGACGACCTGAAGGGGCGGACGGTTGTCGTCTTCGGAGTAGCCAACAAGCGCTCGATCGCCTGGGCGATCGCGCAGGGATTGCACGCGGCCGGGGCAAATCTGGCCATCACCTATCAGAACGAACGGCTGGAGCAGGAGGCGAAAGATCTGATCCTGTCGCTCCCCGGTGCGGAAGCATTCATGTGCGACGTTTCCAATGACCAACAGATTGCCGTTCTGTTTGAAAAGTTGAAGGAACGCTACGGAAAGCTGCACGTGCTGGTACACAGCGTCGCCTATGCTCCCGCCGAGGAACTGAAAGGCGATTTCGTCAACACCACGCGCGAGGGCTTTCGCGTCGCCCACGATGTCAGCGTGTATTCGCTGATCGCCGTCGCGCGCGCGGCGGTCCCGTTGATGGAAGATGGCGGCAGCGTAATCACCATGACTTATTACGGCGCGGAAAAAGTTGTCCCACATTACAACGTGATGGGGGTGGCGAAGGCGGCGCTGGAGTGCACGGTGCGTTATCTGGCCGAAGATCTCGGGA
>Ga0335081_10009616_pt1 | contig 15580 bp, 16 predicted proteins | sample Lox_Sample_35_FD_206713 | JGI IMG/M metagenome (GOLD analysis project Ga0335081, IMG submission 206713) | Soil microbial communities from Loxahatchee National Wildlife Refuge, Florida, United States - Lox_Sample_3.5 | ecosystem: Environmental > Terrestrial > Soil > Wetlands | place: USA... | reverse complement strand
GTACGGTACGGCGACCCGCCCGACCCGCCCGCGGTGAAGCTGCTGATGGAGGTGCTCCGCACCGCGGCCGTGCCGCCGCCGCGCGCGGCCGGCAGCAGCGCCCCCAGCGGGGCCCCCAGCGGGGCCGGCAGCGGGGACGCGGCCGCACTCCCCCGCTGACCCACAGGCCTGCTGAACCGCAGGTCAGGACGCGCCCGGACCGGCGGAAACGCTTGCGTTGCCAGCCGGGAACCGGAATTGTATGGCATGTCCAAAAACCCGCTCGTCGACGCAATTGCGGGAGGGAGTGCCGGCAGGAAATACGGGCGACGGCCTGGCGTCGCGCCCGGTAGGACGGCTATCACGAATCGGAGAAGGAATTATGAGGGGCTTCAAGAATTTTGTTTTGCGCGGCGACGTGATCGTCATCTCGGTCGGGCTGGTTATCGCTCTCGCGTTCAGCGCGCTTATCCTCGCATTTACCAACGACATCATCCTTCCGATCGTCGCACGGCTCCAGGGCGGAAAGTCGATCGGCCTCGGCATCCAGCTCGGCCACGCCGGCAACCCTAAGACCTTCATAAATATTGGCGCGTTCATTTCCGCAGTCATCTATTTCGTCATCTTCATGGCCATCATCTACTTCGTCATCATCGTGCCTTACAAGCACATCCAGGCGCGGCGCGGGCAAGTGGTGTTCGGCGACCCGCCACCGGTCAAGACCTGCCCCGCGTGCCTGTCCAGCGACCTGCCGGCCGGCGCGTCCAAGTGCAAGTACTGCGGGACCGACCAGCCCGCCATCGCCTGAGAACAGATGGCACCGGACAGGCCGGCGGCCCTGGTCACCGGGTCGGCCAGCGGGATCGGCCGGGCCGCCGCGCTGCGGCTGGCCCTGGCGGGGTATGACGTCGCGATCAACTACAGCCGGTCGCAGGACACGGCCCGCACAACGCTGGCCGAGCTGGAGAGCCTGGGCGGGCGCCACCTGGCGCTGCGCGCCGACGTGAGCGACGACGCCGCGGTGGCCGCGCTGGCCGCCGAGGCGGGCCAGACGTTCGGCCGGCTCGACGCGCTGGTGAACAACGCGGGCATGACCAGCCAGACTCCGCCGGACGACCTGGACGGAATCGACCTGGCCGAATGGGACCGGGTGTTCGCGGTCAACGTCCGCGGCCTGCTCCAGGTCACGCGGGCGTGCGCGCCGCTGCTGCGGGCGGCGGGGGGCAGCGTGGTGAACGTGGCCTCGATCGTCGGGCTGCGGCCCGGCCCCCAGCCGCTCGCCTACGCGGCCAGCAAGGCCGCCGTGGTCAGCCTGACCCGCACGCTGTCCCGGGTGCTGGCCCCCGAGGTCCGGGTCAACGCCGTTGCCCCCGGCTGGATCGCCGGCGAGTGGATGCAGCGGACGCTGGGCGACGACTACGACCGGCTGATGGAACGCCGCGCCGCCTGGACGCCCATGAAGCGCAACGTCACCGGGGACGACGTGGCGGAGACCATCTTCTCGCTGATCACATCGAACCCGTTCGTCACCGGCGAGACGATCGTCATCGACGGCGGCTACGCCGCTACCAGCTGACGTCTGCCGGGCCGATGTCGCCGGTGAGGTAGCGCTGCACGGTGGGGCCGACGGCGTGGACCAGGTCCTCAGGACTGGCGGCCGCCGCGCCCGGTATCCGGAGGATGTAGCGGGCCAGCATCAGGCCGCCGATGTGGGAGCCGATGAGCGCCACGCGCAGCTCACGGTGGTCCTCGGCCAGGACGTCCCCGAGCGCCGCGAGGATGAACGAGCTGAGGATGTCCCGGAGCAGCTGGCCGGCGTGCTCGTGGGACAGGCCCGTCCGGAGAATCACCGCCATCTGCTCGCGGATCTCCGGGCGCTCCTCCCACAGCCTGATAAGCCGCCTGACCAGCTCTTCTCCGGTCCGGTCGGCCGCGTTGCCGAGGCCGCCGAACACCGTGGCCACGTCCGCCGGGGGCTGGAGCGCGGCGAACAGGAGCCCGTCCTTGTCGCCGAAGTAGTGGTAGATGAGCGCCGGGTCGACCCCGGCCCGGGCGGCCACGGCGCGCATGGTGGTGCGCTCGAACCCGAGTTCGGCGAACAGTTCCCTGGCCGCGTCCAGGACGGCCCGGCGGGCGTCCGGGCTGCCCAGCGGGCGCCGGCCTCTCCGGGCCCGCACCGGCACTAGGACGCCTTCGCCTGGCGGGACAGCATCAGCATCCGTTCCTCGATCGTCGCGGGGACCGGCTCCAGGCTGGCCTCGATCCCGGCGGCCTCGAGCACCTCCGCCAGCCCGGCCGGGTCGGCGTTGGCCACCCGGATCGCCCGGCCCGCGAGCATGACCGGCGCACCCGCGGCGGCCAGGACGGCGAAGGCCCGCGCCCAGTCCCCGGTGCGGACCGCGACGGCGGTGGTCGAGCCAATGATGTCAGCCTCGCTGCCCTCGGCGACCAGCAGGCCGTCCGACATGAGCAGCAGCCGGTCGCACTGCTGAGCCTCCTGCATGTAGTGCGTCGTCACCAGCACGCCGGCACCGCCCTCGGCCTGCGCCCGGATCGTGTCCCACAACGCCGCGCGAGCGAGCGCGTCGACACCGGAGGTCGGCTCGTCGAGCACGAGCACCTCGGGTGCGTGGCCCAGGGCGGCGAGGAACGCCACCTGGCGCTGCGCGCCGAGCGGCAGCCCTCGCACCAGGACATCGGCATAGGCCGTCAGCGCGGGCGGCAGCGCGGGCGCCGCGGTGCCGTAGGCCTGGGCGCTGAACGTCAGGTTCTCCCGCACGGTCAGGTCGCCGTACAGGCCCAGGCCCTGCGGCACGTACCCGAGCCGGCGCCGGCGCCGGCGATCGGGCGGTCCGCCGAGCAGGTCGACGCGGCCGGAGGTCACCGCGATCAGGCCCAGGAGCATCCGGATGAGCGTGGTCTTGCCGGCTCCGTTGGCACCGAGCAGGCCGACCACCTCACCCGGATGCACCTGCATCGACACGTCGTCCACCGCGGTGAACCCGCCGAAGCGGCGGGTCACGTGCCCGGCCCGGAGCAGGACGCCGGTCATGACCGGACCGCGTCGCGGCGGGCGAGCGAGAGCGCGATGACGATGTCCTCCAGGTCGGGCGCGACGGCGGTGGTCCCGGCCGGCGGGTCCGCGCCGGGCCAGTACTCGTGCAGGACCCGGCCCCGGCGCCAGGCCCATTCGGCCCGGACGGGCTGGTCGGTCCGGGTGATCACGCCCGCGAAGTCCGCGCGCACCCGGTCGTAGGCGCCCTGGACGAGGACCCGGCCGTGGTCGAGCACGACGAGGTGCGCGGCGCGCTCGGCCTCGTCGAGGTAGGTCGTCGACATGAGCACGGCCGCGCCCGACGCCGCGGCCTCCGACGCCAGCCGCCACAGGTCGATGCGGCTGACCGGATCGACACCCGTGCTGGGCTCGTCCAGGATCAGCAGGTCCGGCCGGTGCACGATCGCCATGACGAAGCCCAGCTTGCGGCGCATCCCGCCGGACAGCTGCGCCGCGAGCCGACCGGCCGCGGGGGTGAGCGCCGCCCGGTCGAGCAGCTCGGCGCGGCGGGCCGCGAGCTCATCGCCGGCCAGGCCGTAGATACCCGCGACGAAGTCGATGTTCTGCGCCACGGTCAAGGCGGCCCAGCTGCCCGACGAGGCGGGGAGGTAGCCCAGGCGCTGCTTCGGCGGCGCCGCCACCGTGCCGGCGTCCAGGGACACCTCGCCGGCCAGCGCGCGCAGCAACGTCGACTTGCCGGCGCCGTCCCCGCCGACCACGGCGACGACCGATCCGCCGGGCACCTCGACCGTCACGTCGTCGAGCGCCACGGTAGGCCCGAAGCGCACCGTGGCCGAACGCACCGAGTACGTCACGCGGACCCCACCGTGCTGTCTTGGCCGCCTGCGGCGGCGGGGCTGGCATTGCCGCCTGCGGCGGCGGGCTCGGTCGCGGCCGGCTGCTGGCCGACCGGGCTGGAACCCTGATCCGGGCGGCCGGGGGCGAGATCCCGGCGGAAGCGCAGCGTCGCGCCGGTGAACACCACGACCGCCATCGCGGTGAGCACGACGAACGGCAGCCACAGCGAGGTGATCGGGGCGCCACGCAGCATGATCCCCTGCGAGATCATGGTGAAGTAGGTGAGCGGCAGCAGGTAGCCGATCCAGCGGACCCCGGCGGCCATCGCCTCCAGCGGGAAGATCATCCCGGAGAGCAGGATCTGCGGGAGAAGGAAGAAGAACGCGGTCTGGATCGCCTGGCCGGCGGTCTGCGAGATCGTCGAGATGAACACGCCCAGGCCCAGCGTGACGAACAGGAAGATCGCGGCGCCCAGCGCGAACGCCAGCGGGTTGCCGTTGAACGGGACCGAGAACAGCGCGATCCCGAGCACGGTCACGATGATCATGTCCGCCGCCGCGACCAGGAAGTACGGCGCGATCTTGCCCAGGATTACCTGGCTCGGCCTGATCGGCATCACGGCGAGCTGCTCGAGCGTGCCCGCCTCCCGTTCCCGCACCATGCCGATGCTGGTGATGATCGTGCCGATGAAGGTCAGGATGAGTCCGATGATGGCCGGCACCATCACCCACGATGTCTTCAGGCCGGGGTTGTAGAGCACCTGCGTCTTTACCTTGTCACCGACCTTGTTGAGCGCGGCCACGGCCGACTGCGCGGCGAACAGGTTGGACCCGTCCACCAGGGCGAGCACCGGCGTCTGACCGGTGACGAAGGCCACGTCCACCTTGTTGTCGCGCAGCAGCGTCTTCGCGTCGGCCTGGGTATCCGCTGGCTCGGTCACGGTGACGTCGAAGAACGACGGCAGCATCGTGACCACCTGCGAGGCCTGCGGGCCCACCACGGCCGTGGAGAGGCTGGAGACGTAGAAGTTCGCCGCGTAGCCGAAGATCACCAGCAGCAGGAGCGGCATCATGACCAGCAGCCCCAGCGTGCGCCGGTCACGGACGAGTTCCCGGAACTCCTTGACGATCATGGCCTTCATGACCAGCACGATAAGAACCCCCCGGGAGGAAAGTCAACAGCTGGTGAAATTTGGCTCGCGGGCCTGGATCTGATGGATTGGTGGCATGACCGACTCGATACGGCACGCGGGGCGGTGGACGCTGGAGGAACGGTTCGCGTCACCGTGGCATTACCTGCCGGTGGAGGTGCCGCCGGGGACCGGCGCGCTGCGGGTGGAGCTCGACTACGACCGCGCCGACGGCGCAGTGCTTGACCTGGGCTGTTTCGGTCCGGGCGGGTTCCGCGGCTGGTCGGGCGGAGCCCGCGAGTCGTTCGTCATCGCCCGCGACGCGGCCACGCCCGGCTACCTGCCCGGGGAGCTGGAGGCCGGCACCTGGCAGGTGGTGATCGGGATGCACCGGGTGCCGCCGGACGGCGTGGGCTACCAGCTGACCGCGCAGACCGCGAGGGCGGCCGCGGCCCTGCGTCCGGCGCTCGAGGAGACCCTGGCCCCGCTCGCCCCGCCGGCCCCGGCGGACCGGCCGCCGCGCCGGGTCCTGCCGGCCCGGGTCAGGGTTCCGGGCCGCCGCTGGCTGGCCGGCGACCTGCACACGCACACAGTGCACTCGGACGGCACGCTGACCGTCCCCGAGCTGGCCGTGCTCGCGGCAAGGCGCGGGCTCGACTTTCTCGCCGTCACCGACCACAACACGATCAGCCACCACGCCGAGCTGGCCGCCGCGTCCCGGCGGTACGGGATCATCCTGCTGCCGGGCCAGGAGGTGACGACCGACGGCGGGCACGCCGGCGCATTGGGCGACGTCGGCTGGATCGACTTCCGCCAGGAGCCGGACGCCTGGCTGGACGCGACCGAGGCCGCGGGCGGGCTGCTGTCGGTCAACCACCCGTTCGCCGGGCCGGTGAGCTGGACCCGGCCGATGCGCCGCCGCCCGCCGCTGATCGAGGCCTGGCACTGGAGCTGGCTCGACCTGCGCTGGACCACCCCGCTGTCCTGGTGGCTGGCCTGGGATCCGGCGGCGATCCCGGTCGGCGGCAGCGACTGGCACCGGCCGGGCTCGGACGCCCCGCCGGGACGCCCGACCACGTGGGTCGAGTGCGAGGGGGACCAGCCGGGCGACGTGCTCGACGGCCTGCGGGCGGGCAGGGTGGCCATTTCGGCCGAACGGGACGGGCCGGTGCTGTTCCGCCGGGACGATGCCCTGGTCGCGGTCGACGCCGACGGCCTGACGCTGGCCGGACCGCAGGGGCCGTGCGCCCGGGTCCGCGGCGACCGCGCCACGCTGCCGGGACCGCCAGGCCCGCACCGCCTGCTCGACCCCGCCGGGGCGGCGCTGGCGCTATGTCCGTAACGGCATCAGGAAATGAGGCCCAGCCGCCGCGCCCTGCTGACCGCCTCGGTGCGGTTGGCCGCACCGAGCTTGCCCAGGACATGGCTGACGTGCTTCTTCACCGTGTCCAGGGTGATGACGAGCTGGCTGGCGATGGCCTGGTTCGACTGGCCCGCCGCCAGCATCCCTAGCACCTCAAGCTCGCGGCAGGTCAGCGGGTCGACGATGCCGGGGACGGCCGCGCCTGACCTGGGACCTGGCGTGGGGGGCGCCACGTTGAACGCGCGCTGCAGCCCGGCCAGGCAGGCGAGCGGGATCTCGGCGGCACGGAACCCTGACCCGGCCCGCTGCGCTGCGATCAGCCGAGCCAGCAGCGCGGCCATCGGCGGCCCCTCGTCGGCGAAGACCCGGACGTAGCCCTGCGGGCAGGCCAGGGTGAGCGCTCCGGCCAGGCCTGCCACGGCGTCCGCATCCTCGCCCATGGCGGCGAGCGCCAGCGCCCGCAGCGCCCCGGCCTCGATGACACTGCCGGTCCGATTCTGGGTCACCGCGGCCGCGTAGAGCCGGTCAAGCAGCGCCAGCGCCGGGCCGGGCCGGCCCTGGGCGAGCAGCACGCGCGCCAGCACCAGGTGCTCGGGCTCCGCTGCGTAGCGGGGCTCGTCCTCGGCGCCGAGGCCGTTCTCCTTCGTCCAGCGGGCGGCTCCGTCCACGTCGCCCTGGGCCAGCAGCAGCCGGGACCGCTGAGCCGGGACCGGATTGAGCGGTCCGGCGGGGTCTGGCGAGGCCTGCACGGCCTCGTCCATCGCGGCCAGGGCACCGGCCGGATCACCGCTGGCTTGCCGGATCCAGGCCAGCGTGGCCAGGCCGAATGCCAGCGGCGGGGTGTAGACGAACTGCCGGCAGAGCGGGAGGCCCGCGGTGACATGCCGCAGGGCGAGGTCGAGATCGTTCCGCTGGTAGGCCACCCCGCCTAGGCCTATGTAGGCGAGCCCCGCGGTCGGCCGGGCGCGCCGGCCGACGGTCTCGGCGGCCCCCAGGGCCTGCTGGCAGGTGCGGATGGCCGCATCGAGGCGACCCTGGCCGCATTGCATGTGGGCGAGCGAATATCCGCCCCATGCGGCGTGGGTGGACAGGCCGGCCGCCCGCCACCCGGCGACGCCGGACGTGAAGGCATCCTCGGCCTCAGCCAGGCGGCCGCGTAGCCACTCAGCTACGGCCAGGAATCCCTGGACGGTGCAGGTCAGCAGCGACTCTCCCGCGCGGCTCTCGGCCAGGGCCCGCGAAGAGAACGCGGCCGTGCCCTCGGCGTCACCGCGGAGCTGGGCCAGGTAGGCACGCTCGAGCGCGATGTGGGCCGGCACATTCACCAGCAGGCTGGCCGCCGGGCCCGCGGTCGGCTCGAACGGCTCGCCAGATCCGTTTGCGGCCACGAGCTCGGCGGCATCGATCAGCTGCTCCAAATCCGCGAGGTGGCCGCTGGTGCCTCTCAGCTGCGCTTGCGCGAGCAGCAGCCTGGGGCGGGACCGCACCAGGTCGGCGGGCAGCGCCGATAGCCAGCGCTGGATGGTCTGTCCTTCGCCACGCAGGTTATAGGCAGCGTCGAAGTCCTGTTCGATCAGCCGGGCGGCCCAGAGCATCTCCCCGGCGGCCACGGCGTGCCGTATCGCGTCATCGGTCAGCCCGTGCTCACGGAACCAGCCCGCCGCGTTGCGGTGCAGCCCTGCCGCCCGTCCGGGCTGCTCCTGCAGCCGGGCCCGGAGCAGGTCGGCGAACAGCTGGTGATAGCGCCACCAGCCCCGCACCTCATCGAGCGGCATCAGGAACAGGCCCGCCCGCTCCACCTGCTCCAGCAGCGCCTGGCTGCCGCCCCGGCCGGTGACCGCATCGCAGAGCGGGCCGCTGAGGCGATCAAGCACCGCGGTCTCCAGCAGGAAGTCGCGCACCTGCTCGCTCTGCCGCTCGAGCACCTCCTCGGCCAGGTAGTCCAGCACGTAGCGGTGGCTGCCGGTGAACGCCGAGACGAATTCCGCGACATCCGCCTGGCCGCGCAGCGACAAGGCCGCGAGCTGCAATCCCGCCGCCCACCCTTCGGTGCGCGTCACCAGCGCCGTCACCGCCGCATCGGGCAGCTCGGCACCGGAGGTTTCGCGCAGCACATCCGCTGCCTCGCCGACCGTGAACCTCAGCTCGGCGTCACGCAACTCGGTGAGCTGCCCGCGGGCCCGCAGCCGGGCCAGAGCCAGCGGCGGGTCGGCGCGGCTGGCCAGCACGGGACGCAGCCCCGGCGGCAGGTGCTCGAGCAGGAACCGCAGCGACGTATGCACCGGCTCGGAGCCGACTAGATGATAGTCGTCGAGCACCAGCGGCACCTCGTCCGCCCCGGGCCGGGCGGCCAGCTCGTTGATCAGGGCCGTGACCAGCCCCTCGAACGACGACGGCGGCGGGGGGCCGAGCAGCGGGCCCACCCGCTCGCCCAGGCCAGGGCAGGCCGCCTCCAGCGCGGCCAGCGCATGACGCCAGAACCTGGCCGGGTCGTTGTCGCCGGCGTCAAGTGACAGCCAGGCCACCGGGCGCTCGCGGTGCCGGGCCCAGCCTGCTAGCAGGGCCGTCTTGCCGTACCCGGCCGGCGCGCAGACGAGCACCAGGCCCCGGCCCAGGGCTTCGTCGAGTCGTTCGGTCAGCCGGGATCGTGACACGAAACCCGGGCGCGCGCCGGGCGCGTGAAGTTTGGTGGACAGCAGGACATCCCGCCGGGCCGCGGCTAGCGACGGCGATACCGTCACGGGCCGCTCAGTCACCGCTGACCTTCATGCTCACCACCTCCGGCGGCGCGGGTTGCCGCTGCCGGATCGACACCACGAACCTGAGCCGCTCCGTTAAAGTCATATCGTACATCGATACTTATGACGGCATATTTATCACTATGTGATTCCCCGGCAAGTTCGATGTCGTGACCCTCGCCGAGGTCGGCACGCGGCGCAGGGTGCCGCTCGCATCCGCGACCAGAACCCCGCTGGCGGATATGATCCCGACCGATCAAGGCCCGGAAGGGGCAGCGGCACCGGCCAGGCCGCTGGTGACCGGTGGCCTGGCCCGCAGGCGGGCTATGAATCGCGACTGGACCGCCACCAGGTGATGTGGCTGGACCGGGACAAGACGGTGACGGGGATCGCCTCGCAGCCGTTCCGGTTTGTGGTGGATGGCCCGGGGGCAAGTCCCCCGTCGCACGTGCCGGATCAGGATGCGCCTTTACTGCCGCGACCATTGAGCTCCTGACTGGCCCGCACCCAAACAAAACGGCAAACAGCAGAACGACCGCTGCGACGATATACGCGAACCAGATACCCGTCACGGCCGCGACCACCACGAGAACTATGGCGAGGATAAATTCGCCAATCGCGACACGCCTTGACCTTTCTGGTGTTCTTTCGAGGGGCATGCGAGATCCTGGTTGCCGGCCATCATCTCGGGTGCCGCGGGCCGGGCCGCACCCACCGCAGGCCCTCGTGCGCCCACATCACCGCGGCCAGTCGCGGTCCGGACAGCAGGTAGCTACGGACCGCCGTGGCGCGCCGGGTGGCCGCGATCTCCCACAGCACGCTCTCCGCCTCCGCCAGCCACCGGCGCCCGGCAGGCCCGGGCATCATCCGCGACACCATGACCAGCCCGTGCCACCGGTGCGCCACTTTGCCGTCAGACCGGTCACCGGCACCCCGGCCGCGACCGCTGAGGCCGCTTATCCCGCTCATTCCGCGGCGAGCCCGCAGGCCGCCGCCGGCATTCATGGAGATAGCGCAGAAGACGATGATGAGGCTGAGACCAAGCACCCAGGGCACCCATTGCCAGCCACTGAAACGGGTTCCGCCCAATGCCGAGGAAACCACGGTCGCGCCCGCGGTGATGAACATGGCGACGCGCGCTCGCTTCTTGCGCGCATCGTAACGCGGGTCAATGGCGGGAATCATGCGACGCCATCTCCCTGGGCGAGATGCCGCAGCGCAGCGCCCTTCGGGCGCCGCGCCCCGGCGAGGGCCGTGCTGGCCTGGACCGCGCCGCCGGCCGTCAGGCGGTAGTACCGCCGGGCCGGGCGTTTTTCCGCTCGCGGGTTGACGTCCTCCCAGCGGCTAGTCACCCAGCCCTCGTGTTCCAGCCGAAGAAGAATGGGATAGGCCGTCCCGGGCTGCAGTCCGGTCTCCTCCGACAACTCCAGCCCGTACATCTCCCTGGCCGGATCACGGAGCAGCGCCTGCAAGACCAACTGCACCTGGACGGTCAATCGCAACCCCATACAAGAACTCTAAATAGGGTCCGGCCGACCTGTCAAGTTCTCTATATAGGTACGAGTGCGGGCTCGCCGCCGTCACCGTGAATCGGACGAGGCGCGTCCCGGTGAGCGGCACTTTGGTGCCCGCGGCGGGCCCGCAAGTTTCCACCCGGCATGTCCACTTTCAGGTGACGCCTGGCCTGCCGGGCCTGCCTAACCTGCATAGGAGAAGACGTGCACTGGCAGGAGGAAGACAATGGCCGCTCTCAAGCTCGACCAGCTCGAGATCGATGCCGGCGGCGCCACGGCCCGCCCGGCAGGGACGCGGGTGATCCCCGAGCCGGGCCGGTACGACATCGACACCACGTGTTCGGCCGTGACGTTCAGGACCCGGCATCTATTCGGGCTGGCGCCGGTTCGCGGCAGCTTCGCGATCCGGGCCGGGACGATCACCGTCGCCGAACCGCTCACCGACTCGAGCATCCACGCGGAAATCGACCCGGCCAGCTTCCGCACGGACAACGGGCAGCGAGACAGCAACGTCCGTTCGGCACGTCTGCTGGACTCCGACCGGTACCCGGTCATCACCTTCAGATCCGAAGGCATGAATGGCCTGGACCTTGAGGGCGCGCTGACCGTGCGCAATGTCACCATGCCGGTCAGCCTGTCGATCGGGCCGTGCGCCGTGACACCGCGATCGTTCACCGCGCACGCCAGCACGCGTATCGACCGGAGTGACTTCGGCGTGACCGCGTACCGGGGACTGGCAGCACGCTTCCTCGATATCTCGGTGGAGGTGCGGTGCGTACGCAGCTGACCGCGGGATACCCGGCCCGGATAATCACTGCTCCATACCGGAGGTAGGCAAATGTGCCGCCATCTACCCGCGTGCCCGCCGGCCGACTACCCGGACCGTGAGGCCGCCCGCACTGTCGCCTTTCACCCCGAGCAAGGGTGGAGCCTGCTCTGCAACGGCCTGATCGTGTTCGACGACCTGGGCGAGATCCTGCCCGACGGCCGGGTCACTCCTCCTCCGTGCCGCCGGGCGCGCTCCCGGCTTCCCACGGCGGCGTGACAGGTCGGGTCCGATGCCACCGTACGCTCCCTGGCCTGCATCGTCCGGGCGGGAACACCGCGGGAACAGACCCTTCCTACCTTTCCTTCAGGGGAATTCGAAGGAGCGATGGAATGAACACGGGGTACACGATCTACCAGGTCGAGCGCACCAAGAGCGCCGCCGAGCAACGAGAGCTGGACAGGTCCAACGCCGAGCTGGCCGCCGCGATCAGCCGGCTGTGGCGGGTGCTGGCGGCGCCGTGGCGGGCGCTGGCGGCGCCATGGCGCGCACGGCGTGCGGCACGGCGCCGTCCGGTCTGGGTCACCGCTCCTCGCGTTCCCGCGGAAACGTCTCACGCAATTGCGTCGGGCGTTTCCGCGGAAACGCCGGGTCACGCCGCGGCCAGCCGCTGACCCCCGGCAAGCGGGCCGCTCCCTGTTATGCCGGGGTTCCGGGAGGACTAGCCCGGTGCTGGCGAGTGAGGATGCGCTGCCGGGCAACCTCATACAAGATCGCGGTCGCCGCGGTCGCCGCGTTCAGCGAGCTAGCGGCGCCGGTGATGGGGATCCTGACGGTCAGGTCGCACAGATCGCGCCAGGCGCTGGCCAGGCCGGTGGTTTCGGTGCCGACCAGGAGCAGGACGGGCCGGGTGAGGTCGGCGTCGAAGACGTCGACCTCACCGTGCTCGTCGGTGCCTGCCAGCACGATCGGGCAGCCCCGGGCGCGCTGGGCGCTCACCCAGGCGGCCACCTCGCGGTGCGAGGGAGCCCGGACCACCGGCCGGGCGAACAGCGAGCCGGTACTGGCCCGGACCGCCCTGGGGTCGTAGACGTCGGCCGCGTGGCCGGCCACGATGATCCCGTCCGCGCCGAAGGCGTCCGCCGAGCGGATGATGGTGCCGATGTTGCCCGGGCTGGCCGGGCGGTCCAGCAACACGCCGAGGAATTCCGAGTCCGAGCCCGGGCCGGCCGTGATCCGGTCCAGGTCGTCGGCTGGCATCTCGACCACGGCGACCAGCTCCGGCGAACCCGCTTCCTTCTCGCCGAGTTCGGCCAGCAGGCCCGGCGACATGGCGACCTGGAGGGCGGGCACGTCGGCCAGCATGGCCCGTGCCCAGGCTGACAGCTGACGCTCGGCGTCGTAGATCAGCGCGCGGAACGGCCAGCCGAACTCCGCCGCCAGCGTGATCGGCCGGACGCCCTGGACCAGGAACTCGCGGTTCCGCTGGCGCTTGCCGCGGTTGCCGAGCAGCGCCTGGAACTGCTGGAACCGGGCGTTCCGTGACGAGACCCGGAGCACCGGAGTCAGTCCTGGGCGGCGAGCAGGTCGAGGCGGGCGCGCAGCAGGGCGCGGTGCGCCACCACGTCGTCGACCTGATCGGGCTGCTCGGGACACTCGCCCGCGCTGATCGCGCGCTCCAGCCGGAGCCTGGCGGCGGGGGCGTCGATCACCTCGAATACCACCAGCGGGTCACGCGCCGCCTCCCGCTCGGTGTCGGCGCGCAGCCCGGCGCCCTTGGTGACCCAGGTGTCCCTGATCTTGCCGCCGCGGCCGTGGTCGATCAGCACGCTGACAGCGTGCTCCCGGGCGGCGTAGGAGAATGTCATGGTCAGCGACTCCTGGCGGCCGCCGACGTCGGCGTAGTGCCAGCAGTCGCCGACGCTCGGGGCGCCGATCGGGCCGGCCCACGGCGGGTCGGTCACGTCGCGGGCGTGCAGCCGCTCGGCCGCCTGCCCGGCGGCCGCGCGCAGGGCGGGCGAGCCGACCGCGGCGAAGACGCGCAGCAGGGCGAGGGCCTCCGGGGTGGACGCCGCCTCGGCCGCGGGCACCAGCGTCCCGGTGAGGGTGCTCATCAGCGAGGCCTGCCCCGCGGCGGACGAAGCCAGCGCGCCGATCAGGTCGGAGCCCCAGAGCTCGGCGTCCACCGGGTCGTCCAGCTGGCCCAGCACCTGACGCGCCTCGGTCAGTACCCCGTCGAAGGTCTCCTCGACGGCGACCGGCGCGAACAGGCTGGCGACGTCGGGCTCCGCGGGGCGGTCGGCATCCATGCCGAGCAGGATAAGCGAAGGCCCCCGTCCGGGACGGGGTCCTTCGCGTGCTGCGTGGTGCCTAGCCGCCGGTCACGCCGGACAGCGGCGTGCTGATCGAGCCGCCCTTCTGCAGGCCGCCGGTGACGCCGCTCAGCGTGCCGGCGGCCGAGCCGAGGCCCGTGCTGGAACCAGTGCTTGAACCGGTGCTGGAGCCGCTGCTGCTGGTGCCGTCGCTGCTCAGGTCGGTGCTGGCCGGGACGCTGTTGCCGAGCGTGCCGGACGTGTCAGCCACGCCGGGAGCCACCCCGGCGGCGTTGCCGAGGGCGGGGATGGAGCCCGAGACCGAGTTCAGGCCGGGCAGGCTACCGCTGGCCGTGCTGCTGGCCTGCATCGGGCCGTTGGCCTGGATCATGTCGCCGCCGGCCGGCGACGAGGACGAGGCGCCGCAGGACGCGCCGATGACGTTGGCTGCGGCCGAGACTTCGCCGGACACGGGCAGGGAGCCCAGGCCGCAGAGGGCACCGCCGGCCGAGTTGAGCCCGCTCAGCGAGATCGGGGCGTCCTGCGGCTGCGCGAACGCGGGCGCGGCGACACCCACTGTCAGGATGGCCGCCGAGGCGGCACCCCCGAGCAAAATTCGCCAGTTATACACGAAGCACTCCATTTCGATGTGGTAATAGCGGAGAGTATGACTCGGCTGGTAATCGACCGCGAAGCTTACGGCGCGCCATTCTGCGGGAATCAGACGTCTGCGGGCCGGACGGGGAGACCGGCCTGCGCTCCCGAAATAGTTATGCAGCTAATGACCGGCGGCGTAAGCCGGGCAAAAAGAGATCCCGCAGTCAATTCGCCATTTGTCTACGATTGCTCCATTCCAGCTTGGGGTCTGGAAATCGACTGGGCCGAGGGTCGCGGCCTTTGGTGAGCCGAATCCAGACCCTAGCACACTCTAAGTGATCAGCGAGTAACTCTCCGGACTTACCCGCGCCCGGCGGCTCGACCCGGACCGTGTCGAGCAGCCGCTCGTAGGCGGCCAGGTCCACGCGATCCCGCTCGTCCGCCTCCGCCGGTGCCCCGGTCCAGGAGTTCCAGGGCCCGGCCCCGCCCGCGGCCAGGGCCAGGGCGTGCCTGAGCCGGTCCGGCCAGGACCAGCCGAGCAGCTGGCCGGGCACCAGGCCCGCCACCAGCGCGCCCCGACCCAGTTTGAAGGCGGGGCCCAGCGTGCCGGCGGGGTCGGGCCCGGCGGCATCGGCGGGCTCCAGCCGCGCGGTCCACTCGCCGTCCCCGGTCACCGCGCGGACCTGGCCGCCGGCCGCGACGGCGGCCGCGGCCGCGCCCAGCCGGATCAGGGTGGCGCCGAACCCTCCGGTTCCTGCCTCGGCCGCGTCGGATTCGGCTACTACCAGGTCGGGACCGTGGCCGACGGCGTGCTTCAGCTCCTCGCCGCCCGCGTCGAGGATCACCGGCACACCCGCTTCGGCGGCGTAGGTCACCAGCGACCCGTAGGTATCCGCGGGCAGGCCGTCGGGCAGGCTGCCGCAGAGCACGACGGCCGCGGCGCCCGCCAGCAGCCGCCTGTAGTCCGCGGCGAAGCGGCCGAGTTCCTCGGTGGTGATGTACGGTCCCGGCTCGGAGAACCTCAGCGCCGGCCCGCCCGGCTCAGGATCGCTGAACCTGAAGAACCGCCGGGACTCGCCGCGGATCAGCGTGAACGCCGTCGGGACGCCCGACCTGGCCAGGTCCTGGATGATCAGCTCGCCGGAAGCGCCGCCGGCCAGCCCGGCCGCGAGCACGTCGTGCCCGAAGGAGTGCAGGATCCGCGCCACCGTCACGCCGCGGCCGCCCGCCCGGTAGCCGGGCCGCGAGATCGGGGCAGGGGGGCCTGGGGGGCGGGGGGGGTTTGGGGGGGCGGGTAGCCCTTCCCAAGGGGGGTCCGGGGGGATGGGT
>Ga0335081_10009614_pt1 | contig 15581 bp, 16 predicted proteins | sample Lox_Sample_35_FD_206713 | JGI IMG/M metagenome (GOLD analysis project Ga0335081, IMG submission 206713) | Soil microbial communities from Loxahatchee National Wildlife Refuge, Florida, United States - Lox_Sample_3.5 | ecosystem: Environmental > Terrestrial > Soil > Wetlands | place: USA... | reverse complement strand
CGTCTGCGTCCTGCTCGGGATCGGGGGGCAGCACGAGCAGGCCTCTGGCTCCCTGTGCGGCAGCCTGGGCTGCGAGATCGAGCACCTCGTCCCCGGCAGCAGCGACGATCACGAGGTCCGGCGCTGCCTCGAGGTCGGCGAGAGCGTGCGCGGCCGGCCTCGAGCACACGACCTCCACAGTGCGGCTCACCGGCGTCACAACGCCCTCGAAGCCGGCACCGGCGATGTTCGCCAAGACCGCGCGTCCGATGTTCCCCGGCGCCTCGGCGGCGCCGACGACCGCCACGGAGGTGGGCGCGAGAATCGGGCGCAAGGAAGCGACCGCGGCGAAATGGTCACGCTCGTCGATACGCTCGATGGCGGTCTGCGCCGAGCCGATGTCCAGGGATACCGTCAGCTCGCCAAACCCCTCGCGCCGCGTGGCAAAGCCAGCGTTTCGGAACACGCCCAGCATCGCTCGGTTGTTGGACAGCACTGCCGCATCCAAGCGGCGCAGGCGCCGTGACGCGGCGATCGCCACCAGCTGCTCGAGCATCCTCGTTCCGATCCCGCGGCGCTGGTCCTGATCAGCGACGGCCAACGCGATCTCGGCGACACCCGGCTCGCGCAAGCTCTGGAGGTCGGCGGCCGCGACGACGCGACCGTCGTGGCGTCCGATCAGCGACAGGCGGTCGACGCCGCTCGCGTCTGCGGCCGCGCGCGCGACGGTGTCGGTGCGGCCGAAGCCGTGAAAGCGAAAGAAGCGGCTCTCCGGGGAGAGCCTGTCGTAGAACTCCTTGATGTCCTGGAAGTCCGCGGGCGCAGGCGCCTGCAACCGCAGCGTCGAACCGTCTCGCAACAGCACGTCCCGGACGAGCCGCCCCGGCTGCGCCGCCGGATCTAGCATCGCGCCTCGCGGTCGCCCGCGCTCGCAAGCGGCGCGCGTATGTCGTTGGTCGTCACCATCTGTCCCTTCGTGGCCGGTTGCGGTCGCCCCTGCCGGAGTGTGCCACGATGGCGGCCTGCTACACCGTAGTTTGCGCGACCCGCCGATCGGCACCTATCCCCGATGTAATGAGCAATCGGCAGAGTAGCGTCTCCATCGAGTGGATATTTGGTGAACGGAGCGAGGAGACACGGTCGGCGATTGTCAGACCGACGAGGGAGATGCAATGTGCCTGACGGAGGCTGCGCCCGCGCTTTACGCGCTGCTAACTGGCACCGGGAACGGGAACCGCGCGCTGCAGTTCTGCCGGGAGGGCGGTTTCCTCGGCGTCGGTTGGGGAATCGGGTCCGGACCGATTGACTGGGAAGCATACGAGCGACGTGCGATCGAGCGCGACGGCGCTGTTCACGCCGCGGTTCGGGAGATCCACGATCTGGCCGACGGGTCGCTGATCTGGACGCAAGACCCCACCGACGGCGTGTATTACCTCGCGAAGGTCACGGGTCCCTGGCGATACGTGCACGGTGAAGCCGCGGACAGCTGCGACGTCCACAACGTCCGCCCCGCCGAGATTGTCGCCTGCGAGTCCCAGCCTCAGCTGTCGGCGGCGATCGTTGGGCGCTTCGCGGGCTGGTGGGTGATCCAGCGGATCTACGACGAGCACGCTGCTCGTCGCAGCGCAGCGCTGTTCGCTGAGCTGACCGCTGCCCCCGGGCAGCACTGTCCCACGCTCGACGAGGTGCTGACCACGTACCTCGACGATCGCGAGGTCCAGAACCTCGTCAGCGCATACCTGCAGCGACGGCGCGGCTACCTCGTCAGACCGCGCGGACGGCGCCCCGGCCTGGCGCCCTGGGAATACGTGCTGCGCAACGCCGACGGCCGCGAAGCGCTCGTGAGAGCGCGTCGCGGCTTCTCGTGTGTTCCACGGGATCCCGGATCGTTGCCGGCCGACGCAGTCGACGTCGTATACGTGTTCTCGCCGACCGGTACGTATGGCCCCAATCCGGCTGCAAACGTGCTCGAGCTCGATTACGATGACGTCGTCGAGTTCATGAGCGGCGAGCGCTGGAGCGCGTCGGCGACCGTTCAGCAATGGCTCAGCCGGGCGGTCGACAGCAGCCTGTCGCGTCGCTAGGGCCCTTGCGGCTCGGACCCTTACGGGCCCTTAGCTGATTTGGTTCGCACGCATCCAAACGCGATCGTTTGAACTAAAGTCTGGCCGCGATGACTTCCGTGGCCGGCCACGTCGTGATCGTCGGTGGCGGCGTTGCCGGCCTGGAGGCGCTCATCGCTCTGCGCGATTACGCTGGCGCTCGCGTCGCCTTGACGCTGGTGTCGCGAGAAGACTCGTTCGCCGATCGGCCGCGAGCCGTGGCGGAGCCGTTTGGGTTGGGGGTCGTCGCGCGGTACTCGCTCGCTGAGATCGCCGCCGAGTTCGACGTGCGATTCGTCCACGCAACCGTCGAGACGGTCACCGCGGCCGAGCACGAGGTCGGCTTCGCGGGCGGAGCGCGCATGGCTTTCGACACTTTGATCCTCGCCCCAGGGGCTCGGATGCGCGCGCCCTCGCGCGATGCGATCGCGTTCGGGCTCGCAGGGTCGCACGACGCGCTGAAGGAATTGATCGCCCGCCTGCGCGGCGGCGAGTCGCATCGGGTGGCGTTCGTCGCCCCCAGCGAGGTTGGGTGGCTGCTGCCGCTGTACGAGCTCGCGCTGATGACCGCGCACGAGCTGTCGCCCCCGCGCGAGCTGTCGCGTAGTGGCGCGCAGGCCATCGAGCTGTACGTGGTCACACCCGAGGAGCGTCCGCTGGCGCTGTTCGGCGATCGCGCCAGCGATAGCGTCGCAGGCCTGCTGTCCGCAGCGGGGATAGAGTTCATCGGTGCAACGCGTGCGACTATTCGTGGCCGCGAGCTCGAGTTCGGCGGCGCCCGCAGGTCGTTGACACTCGACGGCATCGTGACACTGCCATTGCTGTGCGGCCCGGGGCTGGTCGGCGTGCCGGTCACACGGAGCGGGGGGTTCATCGAGGTGGATGAGCACGGGCGAGTACGTGGACTGGCCGACGTGTACGCCGCCGGCGACGCCGTCGACTTCGCCGTCAAGCAGGGCGGGCTCGCAGCCCAGCAAGCAGATACCGTCGCCGCGCACGTCGCCGCACGGTACGGGGCCGACGTCGAGGCCGCGCCGTTGCGGCCGGCGCTGCGAGGACTGCTGTTGACGGGCGGTGAGCCTCGATACGTGCGTACCGCGGTACCGAACGCCGACGGCGAGATCGCCGGCGCACAGTATCCGCTGTGGTGGCCGCCGACGAAGATCGCCGGCCGTCACCTGTCGCCGTACCTCTGGGGGCGCAGCGGCGTCGAGCCGTTCGGCCGTCCCGTGGTGGGCTTCGTCGACCTCGACATCCCGCTCACGGCGAGCACCTGGCCCGCCTGACGTGAGCGGTGCAACCAGCGCCTGGTCGACAGACGCTGGTCGCGCCGCGACGCCTCGCCCCGCGACGCCTCGCCGGGCGCTCAGCGCAGTCTAGTCGCCCGACTCGAACTTGAACGAGATGCCCAGCCGGACGCGGTAGCTCGTCACCGTGCCATTCTCGATCGTAAGGTCCGAGCGCAACACCTCTGCGATCCGCAGGTCACGAACTGTGCGCGCCGCTGTCTCGACCGCGCTGCGAGCGGCCGCCTCCCATGACTCGCTGCTGACGCCGATCACTTCAGTCACGCGGTAGACGCTGTCGGCCATCACTACCTCCTGCTGGTGGTTGGGGGTTTTATCGGTGGTTGGGGGTTCGGTTCTCGCCAGCCCGCACGCTATCGCCCGGGTGCTGTGGCAGGCAAGCGGCGCGGGCGCAGCAACGCGCTCAGCGCCTCCAGCGCGCTCAGCGCGGCGCCAGCCGCAGCGCTCCGTCGAGGCGGACGGTCTCGCCGTTGATCATCGGGTTGCGCACGATCGCCATCGCCAGATCGGAGAACTCCTCGGCATGCCCGAGGCGCTGCGGGAACGGAATCGACTTGCCGAGCGAATCCTGCACGGGCTCTGGCAGCGACAGCATCATCGGCGTCGCGAACAGGCCCGGCGCGATCGTGCACACTCGAATCCCGTACTGGGCGAGGTCGCGGGCAGCGGGAAGCGTCAGCGCCACGATCCCGCCCTTCGACGCCGAGTAAGCCACCTGACCGACCTGACCCTCGAAAGCAGCCGCCGATGCGGTGCTGATGTGAACGCCGCGACCCCCGTCGACCGGCTCGTTGGCGGCCATTGCCGCGGCCGCGGCGCGCAGCAGCTGGAACATCCCGACGAGGTTGACAGAGATGACCGTCGCGAACAGCTCGGCGCTGTGGGGCCCGCGCTTGCCGAACAGCCGCTCTGCCGGGCCGATTCCGGCGCAGCCGATGCTTACGCGCAGGCCGTGAGGATCCATGCCGGCAGCCTGTTGGGCCGCCTCGAGGACGGAGCCGGCGTCGGTGACGTCGGTGTGGCGAAAAGCGGCCCGGTCCCCGAGTGAGGAGGCCAGCTGGTTGCCGGCGTCGTCGTTGACGTCTGCGATCAGCACCGCCATCCCCTCGGCGTGCAGGCGCTCGACGCACGCCCGGCCGAGGCCGGAGGCCCCGCCGCTGACGATCGCGCTGCCCTGTGGCTCCGACATTCAGATCACCTCGCCTCTGGTTTCGTCCTGCATCGCGTCGGCCGATGCCGTCGAGCACGTCGACGTCGATGTCCGTGTCCTCACGTGCTCGGATCCTTACACGTTTGGGGCCGCCGGTCTCGGGATTGGTAGGATCGCCGCTTGTCCGCGTCGCTCCGACAGCGCCGCTTGTCCGCGTCGCTCCGACAGCGCCGCTTGTCCGCGCCGCTCCGACAGCGCGCCTGATGGCGGTCCGGCATGTCGACTACCTGATCGTCGGCGGGGGCGCCGCCGGCTTCAGCTGCGCCCGCGCGTTACGCGAATCCGGCTGCGGCGGCTCGATCCTGCTCGTCAGCCGTGATCCCGACCCTCCCTATGACCGCACCCACTGCTCAAAGGGTTACCTGCTCGGCCGCACATCGCGCGCCGATGCGGTGCTGGGGGGCGCCGGCTGGTGGAGCGGGCACGACGTGGACTTGCTCACGCGAACCAGCGCGATGTCGCTCGACGCCGGCACGCGCGAGGTCATGCTGTCGAGCAAGGAGGTGGTCCGCTTTGGAAAGTTGCTAATCGCCACCGGCGCCAACGTGCCGCGGCTGCGCATCCCAGGCGCGGAGCTCGAGGGCGTCCACTACTTGCGCACGCTCGCGAACGCCGACGCGATCCGTGAGGCGGCAATCGACGCCGAGCAGGTGGCGATCGTCGGCGGCTCGTACATCGCGACCGAGGTGGCGGCCTCGTTGACCGAGATGGGCGTCCGCTGCACGTTGGTGATGCAGGAGGGCTGGACGCTCGAGCGCAGCTTCGGGCGCCAGGCTGGTCGCTTCTTTCAGGATGTCCTGCAAGCCAAAGGCATCGGCGTGCGGGCGCGCGACGAGGTGGTGTCGTTCGAGGGCGCCGACGGACGCGTGAGCGCGGTCGTCACCGGCGGCGGGGAGCGCCTCCCCGCAGACGCTGTGGTCGTCGGTGCCGGTGTGATTCCGAACGTGACGCTTGCGCAGCGGGCTGGGCTCGAGCTCGGGCCCGGCGGCGGCGTCAAGACAGACGCCGGGCTGGCGACGTCTGCCGCAGAGGTGTTCGCGGCCGGTGACATGTGCGAGCTTGCGAGCGTCGTCCACGGCGAGCCCGTGCGTATCGAGCACTGGGACGTGGCCGAGCAGCAGGGACGCACGGCCGCGCGCGCGATGCTCGGCGACTCGAGGCCGCACGAGGTCGTGCCGTACTTCTTCTCCGACCTCTCCGACTGGGTGTCGCTCGAGTACGTCGGCGCCGCAAGGCGCTGGGACGAGGAGATCGTCCGCGGCACGCTGTCGGAGGGGTCGTTCACGATCTGGTACCTGGACGGCGGTCGTGTCACCGCGGCCCTGAGCGTCGGTCGCAGCCAGGACCTCGAGCTCGCGCGGGTGTTGATCGTGGCGCGGACCGACGTGACCGATTGGCGTCGGGCGCTGTCAGATCCCGATTCCGATCTCGGTGCAGACCGACTCGGCAGCCTCGGTACGGCCTGATGGCGACGATCGTCGAGCTCGACGGCATCGGGCCGACGGTCGGTGAGGACGTCTTTCTGGCCCCGACGGCGGTGCTCGTGGGTGACGTGCGGGTCGGTGATCGCGCGAACATCTGGTTCGGCGCGGTCGTGCGCGGAGACTCCTCGCGCATCGAAATCGGATCGGAGTGCTCGATCCAGGACAACGTCGTGATCCACTGCGCGAGGGACCTCCCGACCGTCGTCGGCGCCCGCGTGACCGTCGGCCATGGCGCGCTGCTGGAAGGGTGCGTGGTCGAAGACGAGGCGCTGATCGGGATGGGCGCGATCGTGCTGCAGCGCGCGCACGTGGGGTCAGGTGCGATGGTGGCGGCCGGCACGGTCGTGCCCGAACGCGCAGTGATCAGATCGAGAGTGCTCAGCGCAGGTGTGCCGGCGGCCGAGAAGAAGCAGCTGTCGGGCTCGGCCCTGGCCTGGACGAGCAAGGCGGCGGCCGAGTACCAGCGCCATCGTGTCCGGTACATGACCTCCAGTCGCATGCGCGGACCTTCTTGAACGGGCCCTTAGGATGCCGGTCATGAGCGATTGGCCTTGGGGCTCCGACACGCTGCCCTCGCCGGCGATCCCGCCCGAGCGCACGCTCGAGGGGTTCCTCGGTCTCGAGTGGATCGAGCTGACGTCGACCTCCGCACACGTCCGCTTCCGGACCCGCGAGAACCTCATGCAGCCGTTCGGGCTCCTTCACGGTGGAACCGTCTCGGCGGTTGCCGAGAGCGTGGCGTCAGCCGCCACGGTGTCCGCCGTCTGGTGCGACGGGTTGACGGTCGCGGGACTGAGCAACACGGCCAGCTTCCTGCGCCCGATCACGTCCGGCACCGTCGACGTGGCGGCGCTGCTGCGCCATCGCGACCAGCGCGAGTGGCTGTGGAGCCACGAGTTTCGTGACGAGCGGCGGAAGCTGTGCGCGATCGTCGACGTGCTGATCGCCGTCCGCCCGCGCCGGCGCGAGCCCGAATCCGCGTGACGGGCTCGGCGGGATCCAGCGGCGTGGTCTTCCCAAAGGCGACCGCTCGCGAATGCATCGCCTTTCTGTGCGCGCTCAGGCGTTCACGCCGGTGCAACCGCGACGACCAGCTTGCCGGTGTTCTCGCCGGCGAACAGCTTCAGCAGCGCGTCGGGAAATGCCTGCACGCCCCCGTCGACGATCTGCTCGCGGGACACCAGCCGTCCGTCGCGAAGCCATCCGGCGAGCTGCGCCGTCGCCTCCGCATAGCGGTCCGCATAGTCGAACACGAGCATCCCGGTCATCGAGGCACGGGCCGGGATCAACGCGAGGTAGTTCGCCGGGCCGACCGGCTGCTGGGCGTTGTACTGCGAGATGCCTCCGCAGACGACGATCCGCGCTCCGCGCGCGAGCCTGGGCAGGACGCCGTCGAGCACCGCGCCGCCGACATTGTCGAAGAACACGTCGACGCCCTCGGGCGCGTGCGCGCCCAGCGCGCTCGAGACGTCGTCGGCCTTGTAGTCGATCGCGCCGTCGAACCCGAGCTCCTCGACGATCCAGCGGCACTTCCCTGCGCCGCCGGCGATCCCGATCGCACGCGCGCCCTTGATCCGGGCGATCTGGCCGGCGACGCTGCCAACCGCCCCGGCAGCGCCCGAGATCACCACCGCTTCCCCGTCACGCGGGCGGCCGACTTCCAGCAGCCCGAAGTATGCCGTCAGGCCGGTCAGGCCGAGCGCGCCGAGATAGGTCGTCAGCGGCGCGAACGACGGGTCAACCGGGATCACCCCATGGCCGTCGGACACCGCGAACTCCTGCACTCCGAACGTCCCGTGCACGTAATCGCCCTCTGCGAACGCCGTGTGCTCGGAAGCGATCACGCGACCGATTGCGCCGGCACGCATGACCGCGCCGATCTCGACCGGCTCGACGTACGAGGCGCTTGCGTTCATCCAACCGCGCATCGCCGGGTCGAGCGAGAGGTATGAGACCGCGACGACGAACTCGCCGGGCCTTGGTGACGGCACGGGCTCGGTGGTCAGCTCCCAATCGGAGGGTTTCGGAAGTCCTACGGGGCGGGCAGCGAGGCGGATCTGGTGGTTGATCGAGTTCAAAGGTCAGAGCTCCAAGCGTTTCGCGCCTTGACCGAGGTGGCAAGGCGGTGGGGTACCGGCATGATGAAGCAGATCGTATGGAAGTGGCGTCGACGAGCCCGAGCGTCCCTCGAGCTTTGTCGACCCAGCTCCTAAAGCTCCGCGCCGGCGCGACGATTATCTCGGACCAGTGGTGCGTCGTGCACCACGACTGGAATCGAGCCCGTGGCGCGCGGTGCTGAGGGAGGTCTTCTTCGTGGCTAGCGAGTACAACGAACTACAACTGGATGCGCTACGAGAGCTGGCCAACATCGGTGCGGGCACGGCCGCGACCGCGCTGTCGCAGATGCTGGCTCATGAGGTGACGCTGACCGTATCCCGGGCGCTGGCCCCACCGCTCGCCGAGGCGGTGGCCACGGCCGGCCCGGCGGACGAGGTCGTCATCGGCGTCGTGATCCCACTGGAGGGCGATCTGCACGCGCTCGTGCTGCTCCTGATTCCAATGGACGACGCCCAGACGCTGTGCGGTCTGCTCGGAGTCGAGGCGGGCACGGAGGTGGGAGAGTCCGCGCTGCGCGAGATCGGCAACATCCTCGGAGCCTCGTACCTGAACGTGCTTGCCAACATGACCGGGCTGTCGCTGGTCCTCTGCCCGCCGCAACTCGCCACCGACACGCTCGCCGCGATCGTCGCGTCGCTGCTGGCGGAGGCCGTCGGCGAAGCCGATACCGCACTGGTGCTCAACTCAGAGCTCGGCCTCGCGACGCAGCCGTGCTCGGTCTCTTTCCTGCTGATCCCGATCGGTGGCTCGGTAACCACCTTGCTTGCACCTCTTGGGCTTGCGTCGTCGCAGTGACGCGCCCAATCACGAAAACCAAAAGGAGCATTGAGCTGATGGCCCGTGTACTGGTAGTCGACGACGCAGCGTTCATGCGCAAGGTGCTCAGCGACGCGCTCGCCGCCGGAGGCCACGAAGTGGTCGGGGAGGCGGCCAACGGTGCAGAGGCGGTCGCGAGCTTTCAAGCGCTGCGCCCGGATCTGACGACGCTCGACATCACGATGCCCGAGAAGGACGGTCTCGCTGCGCTGGCCGAGATCATCGCGATCGACCCGGCCGCGCGGGTGGTGATGTGCTCGGCGCTGGGGCAGGAGAGCAAGGTCGTGGAATCGATCCACCTCGGAGCCAAGGACTTTGTCGTCAAGCCCTTTCAGTCGGGCCGCGTGCTGGAGGCGGTCACCAAGGCTCTCGGCTAGCCGCCGGCCGACTTGCGGTCCCAGCCGCTGGCGTCGACCTGCGGGGGCCAGCCGTTGGCGCCAACTTGCGGGCAAGGGAATCCATCTCACCGTTTGGTGCGACGAGCTCGCGGGCCCAGCAACTTCGGCCTAGACGTCCACCCTGTGCCGTGGTTTGACAACGCGCCGACCGGTAAAGGAAGCTAGGAGGATGCCGGGATTCCGGGACGCGCTGCCTCGCACGGCTTCCGTGGTGATCATCGGCGGCGGGGTGATCGGCACGAGCTGCGCCTTTCACCTCGCTGAAGCGGGGGTCCGGGGCGCTGTGCTGGTCGAGCGAGGACATCTCGGGTCGGGCTCGACCAGCCGAGCGGCCGGTGGCGTGCGCGCCCAGTTCTCAGATGTGATCAACATCATGCTGGCGCAGCGGAGCCTGGAGGCGTTCGCAGACTTCGGACGGCGGCCGGGATGGGAGATCGGCCTGCAGCGGGTGGGGTACCTGTTCGTGCTCACCCGCGAGCAGGATGTCGGGGCGTTCGAGCGCAGCGTTGCGCTTCAGCACTTGTTCGACGTGCCGAGCCGGATGGTGGACCCCGGCACTGTCAGAGCGCTCAGCCCGCTGCTGCGCGTGGACGACGTGCTAGCCGGGTCATTCTCGCCCTCAGACGGTCATGCGACGCCGGACGCCGTCGTCCAAGGCTATGCCGCCGCCGCGCGGGCGCTGGGGGCGCGGCTTGCGACCGGCTGCGAGGTGGTCGAGATCGGCGTGCGCGGCGGTCAGATCGAAAAGGTGGTGACGACCAAGGGAACGATCCAGACTAATGTGGTCGTTTGCGCTGCGGGCTCGTGGTCGCGGGCGTGCGGTGCGCTCGTCGGCGTCGAGCTTCCAGTGACGCCGTTGCGCCGCACCGTCCTGTTCACGGAGTCGATGCCGGCGCTGCCGCGCCGTCTGCCGATGACGATCGACTTCTCGACGAGCTTCTACTTCCATCGGGAAGGACCCGGCGTGCTGATGGGCATGGCCGCCCCCGGTGAGCGGCCGGGCTGGGATGTCGACACGAGCAACGAGCTGATCCCGGCTCTGCTCGCGGTCGCCGAGCGGCGGGCGCCGGCGCTGGCGCGGGTGGGGATCGCGACGACCTTGTCGGGCTACTACGAGGTTACGCCGGACAACAATGGGCTGATCGGCGAGTCACCCGGTGTGTCGCGGTTCCTGTATGCGGCGGGGTTCTCGGGACATGGGTTCCTGCAGGCGCCGGCCGTCGGAGAGGTGATGCGCGATCTCGTGCTCGGCCGCGAGCCGTTCGTCGACGTCGGAGCGCTGTCCGCTGAGCGGTTCTCTGACCCGGACGGGCTCAGGCCGGAGTTCAACTTCGTATGACGTGACGCCCTTGCCCGGCTACGAGATCGCAATGACACTGTCGGGTAGCGGGTGGCCGACGGCGCGCAGCTAGTCCGAAGTTCAGCCGCAACTTCGGGCTTGGGTCCTTGGCCGTAGAGGCCGTGACGTGCAGGTCAGGTTTTCAAAGCACGCCTCGTCGGGCTGGGGCGGAGCCCCGTTAGTGGTCGAGGCTCTTCTCTCAGCCCGGCTCGGGGTGACCTGGCGCCAGCCGTCCTTGAGGCGATCGTTTGGCGACTGCCGTTTGAGGCGATGGCGACTCGACAGCCGTCCTTCAGGCGATCGTGGCGATGATCAGCCTCCGGACGCCCCTGGGCGTGTGGACGTCGACCTGGTCGCCGACGCGATGCCCGAGCAGCGCGCCGCCGATCGGCGACGCCGCCGACAGCTTGCCCTGGCGAGGTTGCGCGTCGTGGGGCGCGACGATCGTGTAGGTCAGCTCGCGGCCCGCGCCGGCGTCGTTGACGCACACGGTCGATCCGACGTGGACAGTGGAGGCCGTTACCTCGATGGTGCTCATCCGGTTTTACTCCCTGGTGGCTTGACCTGACTGCCTCCGGGCGGAGGCCCAAAAAAGGGTGCCTGCGTTCAGGAAGTTCGCCGCCGGCGACGATTCCTTTACCGGGATTCGAGGAGATGTGCTCCGGGCCGCCGGCTGTCGCCGTCGCCATCGTATGCAAGACGGCGAGCCGCCGGCCGCCTCGGGCTCAGTGCACGAGCGCGACGACGATCAGCACGATCACGACCAGCGCCAGACCCGCCGCAGCGAAGCTGAGCGGGCGCTGGCGCCACCAGAACTCGGGCTTGGCGCGATCGCGCGTGTAGCGCCCCTCGGGCGGGGTGCCGACCCAGTCGTCGTCATCGTCGGACGGTCCCACGCACTCCACGATACGCCAAGGCGCTTGCAGGCGAGCGCGGCACTCACAAGTCGCCGAGCGGCGGCTGATCCTCCGGCTGGTCTGAAGAAACGTGTCCGTTGAGCCTGTCCTGTGCCGGTGGGTCGGGCGCCGGGACAGCGGGCACGTTCGTCACCCTGTCGGGCTCCGCTGGGAATCGCTCGGACGCCTCCTCGGAGAGCGAGAACAGGGCTGTGGCGACCTTGCGGACGTCGTCGATCAGGCGGGCGCGCTCTCGCCAGATCATGTCGGCTTCCCGGTCGAGGTCTCGGACCTTCAGTCGTGCGTCGTCACTGAGCGCTAGCGCCTGGGCGGCTGCGTCCGACAGGCATTTGTCAGCTTCCGCATGCGCCCGCCGGGTAGTCGTGTGCGCCTGATCGTGGGCAACACGAAGGATCGCTGCGGCCTGCTCTCCGATCTGCTCGATCTCGTGGGCGACGGCGGATTTTGTCGGCTTGTGCGCACGCAGCGAGGCTAGCTCGCTTTCGAGCTCGGTGACGTATTCGTCGACCGCGGCTCGGTCATAGCCGTGACGTGCGCCCGGGAAGCGGGCCGGCGTCTGTGGCCACTCCGGCTCGAGCTCGGCGGCAGTTTCGGCGTCGGCGTCCCACGCCGGCAGGTAACGCTCGCCGCGGTCGGTGCGTTCGGCTGCGCCGAACGTCCGGGCAAGCCGGTCGCCGAGCTCGGCGATGCGCGATCCCGATGGCCGCCGCCTGCCCGGTCCATCAACGGTTGCGGGTGGTCTATCCACGTCGCTCATGGGGCATTCCTCCAGGCTTGATACGAACAGCGAGGCTGTTCGTCGGGTTGCGCTCGATCCCTGCGCCTCTCGGATCCGCGACAGCGATCGTGCAGCGCCCGATCGATGCCAGCGATGCGTCCGGCCCCAGCCGGGGTCCGGGGCTCTGTGCTGGGAGGTGTCCCTCTGTGCTGGAGGGTGTCCGACACCCGGTACCGGCACCTGAGCCCCGACCGGTGCTGACGGCCGTCGCCGACGGCGACGATGTCAGGCCGCCCGGCGCAACCCCTCGAGTTCGGGATTGCCGGCGAGTCGACGCAATCCCCGTTCTTCTAGCTGACGTGCACGCTCCACCGAGATGCCCAGCTCGCTGCCGGCCTGCCGCAGCGTCATCGGCTCGTCGCCGGCGAGACCGAAGCGCAGCCGGATCACGTTGCGCTCGGCGTCTGGCAGCCGCTGCACGACATCGTTGATGCGGCGGTCGCGGTCGGCATCCGACACCTCGTCGATCGGCTCGGGGCGGTCGCTCGCGAGCAGGTCGCCAAACGCGGTCTCACCCTCATCGCCGACCGGCTGATCGAGACTGGCCAGCCCGCGGCTCAGCTCGCGCAACTCGGCAACCTCCTCGATCGGGAGCGCTGCGACGGCTGCGATCTCCTCGTCGGTCGGCTCGCGCGACAGCTTGGTGTTGAGCTCGCCCTCGATCTTACGAACCTTCACCTGGCGCTGGGCGACGTGAACCGGGACGCGAATCGTCCGGCCCTGGTTCTGAAGACCGCGCTGAATCGCCTGGCGGATCCACAGCGTGCCGTAGGTCGAGAACTTGAACCCGCGCCGCCAGTCGAACTTCTCCACGGCGCGGATCAATCCAAGCATCCCCTCCTGCACGAGGTCCTCGATCGCCAGCCCGTGACCTTGATAGCGCCGCGCCTGTGAAACGACGAGCCGAAGGTTGGAGTTGATCATTCGCTCCTTCGCGCCCAGGTCGCCGCGCTCGATTCGCTTGGCGAGCTCGATCTCCTCGGCGGCCGTGAGCAACGGATGAGCCCGTGCCCGACGCAGAAGCTGCTCGATCGGGTCGGCGGCAACGTCGCCCTGGAGGTCGGCGCTCGTCACACGGGTTTCCGCGAGGCCGTCGCGTTGACCTGCCGAATGCGCCGCGCGCCGCCGCGTCTGGCGCTTGTTGCCGACCGCGGAAGGGCCCCGATGCGCGCCCCGTGTGCGTGTTGTCGTGAGTGTGGTTGGTTGTTCGTGGTCGCTCCGCGTCAGAGCTGTCGCGTCGCGTCCCTGTTCAAAGCCGTTCAGGTCCATCTCCTATCGCGTTTCCAGTATCGTCGTGGGCTTGAAATTGTAGCACTCGTTCGATGAATGTCGAACTAAAGCAAACCTAAGAGCTTCCGAAGTCGGCTCGGAGGGTGCGCCCTCCAGGCCTGTCTGCGGCATCCGTCTCATCCATATCGGCGCCAGTGGGCACTTTCCTGAGCCCATCCGCAATCCGCGTGATCCGACCTACGGCCGGTCTGTGCATGAGGCTTGCTCGCTGGGGCCCCTGGCTCGAGGCACAACAAACGTCGACTTCGAAAGCGCAAGGAACTCTGCGGCGGCCGGGGGCAGTCGCCGTTCCTCGCGCCAGGCGAGGGTGATGTCGCGGCTCAGCCCCGGATCTACGAGCGTTGCCACGGCAAAGTCCCGATCGGGCCACTCGGCCTCCGAGCGAGGCATGATCGCGATTCCGGCCCCGCACCCCACCAGCCCGCGGATGCGCTGGCCCTCGTTGGAAGCGAGCTTTACCAGAGGCTCGAATCCAGCCGCCCGTCCCGCGGATTCGAGCAGCTCGCGCAACCTTGCCCCCTCGCGGTAACCGATGAACCGCTCCCCGGCCAGCCGCGGCATCGAGAGCTTGCCCTCGCCGGCGAGCGGATGCTCCTGCGGGAGGACGACGACAAGCTCCTCACAGGCAAGCTGCGCAAGCCCGAGCCCATGGCTCTCGATCCGCTCGGTCACCGACAAGAAGGCGATATCCAGCTCATCGATGCGGAGCATCTCGGCCAGCTCCTCGCTGGACTGCTCGCGCACGACGAGCTCGACGCCGGGGTGGCGCCGGTGGAAGGTCGCCATCACCGGCGACAGATCGATCGGACCCATCGTCGGCATCGCTCCAATTGCCACCCGTCCGGTGAGCATGCCGCGCAAGGCTTGCATCTCGGCCTGTGCCGCCTCGATCTCGGCCAACGCGCGCCGAGCACGCGCCACCAGCAGCTCGCCCGCCTCGGTGGGCGCGACACGACGGGTGGTGCGCTCCACCAGCGCCAGGCCGACCTCGCGCTCGAGTCGCCGGATCTGCTGCGAGAGCGCCGGCTGGGCGATGTGCTCACGCGCAGCCGCGCGCGTGAAGCTGCGCTCCTCGGCAAGCGCGACGAGGTACCGAAGCTGGCGCAGATCCATAATCAAAGCCTATGGATCGATGCGAGAACTCGTCTTGGACATCTAAGGCGATCGCAGTCATCATGCACTACCTCTCCTCCCTCTCGAGCGCGCCCCAGAGCCGGCCTGAATCCCTCCGCCGCCTCGGGGGCGCTGCTCCATTTAAAGGCACTGCCCGCCGCGCGGTGGCGATCACGAGGCCGACGAGGAGCGTTCCCTCGAGCGATGGGAGCAACCACGTCGGTCCTGCCGTCACCCGCTCGGGAAGCAGCAGCTCCAGCGCGATCGCCCCCAGCACGGCGCTCTGCGCCTGCTAGGCGGGCTCCGGACGCGGTGGCGGCGGATAGCGCCGGGCGCGCACTCGCTCGGCGCTTTGGTCCGGTTGCGGCATCGAGCCAGAGCCTACGACACACCTCGTTGCGCTCACCCGGCGGCTCGTGGGCGGGTCGCTCAGCGATCGCGCAGCCGCGCGGGGAGGGGGCTGGAGGGGCCGTATACTTGCCTGACCCACTCTTCGTGAGGAGCCAGACGTGCAGGAGATGGTGATCTACGGCGTGAGCTTCGACATGGTTGGTAAGCAGCCGATTGTGCTGTTGAAGACTGTCGAGAGCAACAAGTTCCTGCCGATCTGGATCGGTCACCCTGAAGCGGCTGCGATCCTGATGAAGCTTCAGGGTGCCTCGACGCCGCGGCCGATGACGCACGACCTGCTGTCCGACGTTCTCGGCGAGCTCGAGGTGGAGTGCACGCG
>Ga0335081_10009613_pt1 | contig 15581 bp, 12 predicted proteins | sample Lox_Sample_35_FD_206713 | JGI IMG/M metagenome (GOLD analysis project Ga0335081, IMG submission 206713) | Soil microbial communities from Loxahatchee National Wildlife Refuge, Florida, United States - Lox_Sample_3.5 | ecosystem: Environmental > Terrestrial > Soil > Wetlands | place: USA... | reverse complement strand
CGCCATGGCGCCGAACGCGCCGACGGGTGCCGCCCGCATGAGCAGCGCGACGATGCCGTAGATCACCTCGCCGAAGCGCCCGATGAGCTCCTGCAGCGTGCGACCCCGTGCGCCCAGCGCGTGCAGCGCGAACCCAAACAGCAGCGAGACCAAGAGGATCTGCAGGATGTCGCCGCGCGCGAACGCATCGACCGCCGTCGTCGGAATGATGTCGAGCAGGAACTGCGTGACCCCGCGCAGCTGCTGCGGCTGCGTGTAGTGGGCGATCGCGTGGGTGTCGAGCCGTGCCGCATCGACGTGCATGCCGGCCCCGGGACGCACCACGTCGACGACGAGCATTCCGATGAGCAATGCGAGCGTGCTCATGATCTCGAAGTAAAGGAGCGCAAGCCCCCCGGTCTTGCCGACCTTCTTCAGATCGTCCATCCCGGCGATGCCCAGAACGACGGTGCAGAAGATGATCGGCCCGATCAGCATCTTGATGAGATTGACGAAGGCGTCGCCGAGCGGCCGCAACGCGGCGCCCGCACGGGGGAAACAAAACCCCAGCACCGCCCCCGCGACGATCGCCGCCAGAACCTGCAGGTAAAGCGACTGGTACAATCGTCGGTCGGCCATGGGGTGTCCGGAACATTACGCCATGCTCACCTCGATCGTCGAGAACGTCCTGAACCGCGGGCTGCCGCGCTCTCCCCGCGCGCGCGCGCTGTGCGCGGAGCTCGCCGGCCGCCGGCTCGCGGTGGAGGTTCCGGGCGTGGCGCGCCTGGTGCTCGAGTCCACCGGCATCACCTTGAAGGTCACGCGCGACTCGACGAGCGAGGCGGACGCGCACCTGAGCGGCGGGCCGCTCGTGCTGCTGGCGCTCGCCAGCGCCGGTACCGACGCGCCGGTGCGGCGCGAGGGTGTGGAGCTGCGCGGCGATGCGCAGCTCGCGCAGAAATTCCACGAGCTCACGGCGCTTCTGCGGCCGGATCTCGAGGAGGAGCTGGCGCTCGCGATCGGCGACGTACCGGCGCATCAGCTCGGGCGCCTGGCGCGCGCCGCGGCCGGCTGGGGCCGCAGCGCCGCCGCGACGGCGCTCCACAACGTGGCCGAGTACCTCGCGCACGAGCGCGGCGATCTCGTCTCCCGCGGCGAGGGGCGGCAGCTCCTCGAGGGTGTCGATCAGGTGCGCGATGCGGTCGAGCGCGCGGAGGCGCGGCTCAACTTGCTCGAGCAGGCGAGGCGAGCCCGCAAGTGAGACTGCGCGTCATCGCGCGGCTGATGCAGATTCAGCACGTGCTGCTCAAGCACGGGCTCGACGACTTCGTCCGCGCGACGCATCTGTATCGCCCGGTACGCCTGCTGGTGCTGCTCTCGCCCGGGATCTGGCTGGCGCGCCGCAAGCAGCGCGGCCGCGGCGAGCGGCTGCGGCTTGCGCTCACCGAGCTCGGGCCGATCTTCGTGAAGTTCGGGCAGGCGGTGTCGACGCGCCGCGACCTGCTGCCGACCGACATCGCCGATGAGCTCGCGAAGCTGCAGGACCGCGTGCCGCCGTTCGCGGGCAGCCTGGCGCGAGCCGGGATCGAGAAGAGCTACGGCCATCCAGTGAGCGAGGCGTTCGCCTGGTTCGATGAGACCCCGCTCGCGGCCGCCTCCATCGCCCAGGTGCACGCGGCACGCCTGCCCGGCGGACAGGAGGTGGTCGTCAAGGTGCTGCGGCCGGGCATGCGCGAGCAGATCGAGCGCGACCTCGAGGTGCTGTACGCGCTCGCCGGTCTCGCGCAGCGCTACTGGACCGAGGCGCGCCGCCTGCGGCCCCTGGAAGTGGTCGCCGAATACGAGAAGACGGTGCTCGATGAGCTCGACCTCATGCGCGAGGCCGCGAATGCCGCGCAGCTGAAGCGCAACTTCTCGGGCTCGGAGCTGCTGTACGTGCCGGAGGTGTACTGGGACTACTGCCGCATCGACGTGCTCGTCATGGAGCGCATTCACGGCGTTCCGATCAGCGACATGCAGCGCCTGCGCGCCGCGGGCACCGACATCGCGCGCCTTGCGCAGAACGGCGTGCGCATCTTCTTCACCCAGGTGTTCCGCCACAACTTCTTTCACGCCGACATGCATCCCGGCAACATCTTCGTGCTCATCGACGATCCGGCGAATCCGCGCTATGCGGCCGTCGACTTCGGCATCGTCGGCACGCTCGACCCGCGGGATCAGCGGTATCTGGCGGAGAATTTCCTTGCCGTGTTCGAGCGCGATTACCGGCGGGTCGCGACTCTGCATCTGCAATCCGGCTGGGTGCCGCCCGGGACGCGCGTCGATGAGATCGAGTCCGCGGTGCGTACGGTGTGCGAGCCGATCCTCGACCGCCCGCTCAAGGACATCTCCTTCGGGCACATCCTGCTGCGCCTGTTCGAGATCTCGCGCCGCTTCAACGTCGTGGTCCAGCCGCAGCTGATTCTGCTGCAGAAGACCCTGCTCAACGTCGAGGGCCTGGGGCGCGAGCTGTATCCCGAGCTCGACGTGTGGAACACGGCGACCCCGATCCTGCGCGAGTGGATGCGCGAGCGCACCGGCTTGCGCGCCGTGCTGCGCAGCCTGCGCAAGCACCTGCCGGAGATGATCGACGCGGCGCGTGCACTACCGCCGCTCGTCAGGGGCGCGGCGCAACGGGCGCAGGAGGGGCAGCTGGCGGTGCAGGTGGAGTCCGCCGAGCTCGGGGCACTGCGGGCGGCGGTCGGTGCGGCCAGCCGACGCCGCGAGGCGGTGACGGTCGCGGCCGTGCTCCTCCTCGGTGGCATCGTCTGGCTGGCGGTGGGACGCTCGGCGGCGTGGCCGGGCTGGGTCATGGCGGCCGCCGGAGCGCTGTGGATCGTCGTTTTGAGGCGGGGCCCCTGATTCTGGGCCATTATGGTCATTGTGACGGGTCGGACGGTGGTTGCCGTGCATATCCGGTGGACGGACGCGGCTGCGCTGCGCTAGTCTCGCCGCCTTTTCGCCATGGACAGCCCGCGCTCACTGACTGAAGGCTCGATCAGCCACCGCCTGATCGCCTTCTCCATTCCGATCCTGCTCGGGAACATCCTGCAGTCGCTCAACGGCTCGGTGAACTCCGTATGGATCGGCCGCTATCTCGGTGAGGCGGCACTGGCGGCGAGCACCAACGCCAACGTCGTCCTGTTCCTGCTGATCGGTGCCCTGTTCGGGGGCTCGATGGCCGCAACCATCCTCATCGGCCAGTACCTCGGGGCGCGCCGCCCGCACGATGCGAAGCGCGTCGTGGGCACGAGCACTAGCTTCTCCTTTCTCCTGTCGATCGCAATGGCGCTCATCGGCTTGTTTCTCTGCGCGCCGCTGCTCAAGGCCATGCAGACCCCGCCGGAGGCGCTGCCTCTTGCAATCGCCTACATGCGGGTCATCTTCCTCGCGCTGCCGTTCATGGTGCTCTATATCTTCGCCACCTCGGTGCTGCGCGGCGCCGGCGACTCGAAGACGCCCCTGTACTTCCTCCTGCTGTCGGTCGGCCTCGACATCGGGCTGAACCCGGTGTTCATCTTCGGCATTGGTCCGATCCCGAGGTTCGGCATCATGGGCTCGGCGATCGCGACGCTCACGGCGCAGGCGGTGAGCCTGTTCGCCCTCGTCGCCTACCTGTACCGACGCCGGCATCCGCTGTGCCTGCATCACAATGAGCTCGGGCTGCTGCGCCTCGACTGGACGATCGTCGCCACGCTGATCAGGAAGGGCGTGCCGATGGCGCTGCAGATGATCGTGGTGTCCGCGAGCATGGTGCTGATGACCTGGCTCGTGAACCATTTCGGGACCGACACCACCGCGGCGTTCGGCGCGGCGTTCCAGGTGTGGAACTACGTGCAGATGCCCTCGTTCGCCATCGGCATGGCGGTCTCCTCGATGGCCGCGCAGAACATCGGCGCGCAGAAATGGGACCGCGTCGCTGCCACGGCCCGCGTCGGGGTGCTGTATCAGCTGCTCATGACGGGCTCGCTCGTGGTGCTGATCGAGCTGTTCAGCACCACGCTGCTGGGCCTGTTCCTGCGCGCGGACTCGCACGCGCTGCAGATCGCGCTGCACCTGAACCGCATCGGCGCCTGGAGCTTCGTCTTCTTCGGCATCTCGTTCGTGCTGTTCGGCATCGTGCGCGCGAACGGCGCGGTGATGGCACCCCTCATCATCCTGCTCATCACCCTGCTCGGCCTGCGCTTTCCGCTCGCGATGCTGCTGCTCGACCGGCTGCATGCGGATGCGATCTGGTGGAGCTTCCCGATCTCCTCGCTGATCGCCGTGCTGCTCACCATGGCGTACTACAAGTTCGGCGGCTGGCGGCAGATGCGGATGATCCCGGTGGGTCATGGCCACGCGCCACAGGCCGCTCACGGGTCGCAGGCCGCAAGCGTGGCGGCGAGCTCGGAGTAGGCCGGGGACTCAAGCGCGCGGCTCGATCCAGAGCGCGTGGGCGTACGCGCAGAGCTCGCCGTCCTCATCGTACAGAGCGGTTCCCGCCTCGTGCTTGCGGCCGCCGCCGCCGCTGCGCCAGCCGACGACGAAGCAGCGCTCGTCGATATGCACCCGCCGGTCGAGGTGCGCCGAGAGCTCGGCGAGCAGCGCGACGCGCGCATCCGGAAGACACCCGAGCCAGCCGGGACAATCGAGCGCCGCCCACATGAACTCGGGCCGCACCTTACCGTCGCCGGCATCGAGCGAGCTGTCCGCGACCCACGGCGCGGCCACCTGCGGCCGGCCGCGCAGCTGACCGGGAAACACCCGCAGTCCATCGCCCCGCGCACGCTGCGGCCCGCACACGAAGCAGGTCGGGAACGGGTGCCGCTCGAACCCGGAGTAGTGGCGCGAAGCCTCCACCGCCTCGAAGTACGCCGGCGGCGTCAGCTGCGGTGCGGCCACGCGCTCGGGGCGCGTGCTCGCGATGATCTCCCCGGCGTGTCGTACCTCGAGCATGCCTTTGTCGACCTCGATCACCTCGAGCTCCGTATCGAGCGGCGGCGGCTTCAACAGGCGCACGGCAACATTCACGCCGGCGAGCGCGGCGATCCTTCCCGCGAAATAGCCGCCGTTTGCCGAGGTGGGCGGCCCGCAGAAGCGGCGCGGGATGCTCACAGTGCCCATGCACACATGATAGCTGCCTGAAAGCTCGACACACATACGCAGTGCCCACGCGACGCCCCTCGGGTATGCTCACCCGCGAGCGTCAGGACGGTGGGGCGACCCCGGGCACCGCGCCGACGCCGGCCGCCCCCGCACCTGCCGCTCCGAGCCCACCTGCCCCAGCGGCGGCGACGGCGTACAAGGACGCTCACTCCGCGTGCGATCATCGCGGCGTTCCAGCAGCACGTGGCGGACACGATCTCCGAGGTCTCAACGGCTCGAACCAGTACGTGATGAGCGACGACCCCAACTTCAACCCCAATGGCAATCTCAGCGGCAGCTGGTCGCAGCTGCAGCCGGTACGGCCGCAGCCCTGAGCGCGCCCGGGCGGGCATGCGCCGCCGCGCGCTCGCAGCCTGCGCGGCCCTCGCGCTGCTTGGCGCGTACGGCCCGGCGCGGGCGGAATACGCGATCTATCAGGGCGAGGTGCTCCTCGCCTCCGGGCACGACCCCTGCTCGCGCGTGGCTGGCGGCACGACCTTCAGCATCACGGTCAACGGGCGCGACGATGCGCCGCTCGAGCGCATCGACGGCTACCTCTCCGGCGACAAGATCGTGCCGGCCCGTCTGCACGGCGCCGACATCGGGCGGCTGACGGTGAGCTTCCCCGGCGAGACGGCCTCGACGCACACGATGAAGCTGCGCCGGACCGGCCCCGGGGCCTTCGAGGGCCAGCTGCCGGTCAAGACGCTGACGCAACTGTTCGCCGGGTGCGACTTCGCGAGCGCCCAGATCCGCTTCAGTCTCACGGCAAGCAGCGCGCAGGCCGCCTACGAGCAGGCGCTGCAGCTCTTCGCCATGGATGCGCGCTCGGTGCAGGCCTATGCGCAAGGCATGCGCGGCAGCGTGCGCCAGGGGCTTGCGGTGCTGCAGGCGGGGCTCGAGGCGAAGCGCAAGATCTACGGCGCGAGTCATCCGCAGCTGCTGCCGTACGAGTTCTTCCTCGCTGCTCTCGAGGAGGCATCCGGTGACTTTCCCGCCCAGGTGCCGCTGTACCGGGCCGCGCTCGAGGCCTGCACCGGTGCCTACACGGCCGATAGCGCCTGCGCCGCGCTCGCCCTGACCAGTCTCAGCGGCGCGCTGCTCGAGAGCGGTGCGTTCGCCGAGGCGGAGTCCACCGCGCGCGGCGCCATTGCGATCTGCGACCGGATCTTCGGTGCCGGGGATCCGCTCTCCGGCATTGCGCTCGATGCGCTCGCGGCGGTCCTCATCGAGACCGGGCGCTACGGCGAAGCGGACACGACGCTGACTCGGGCCCTCGAGTACAACCGCAAGGTATATGGACCCGACAGCGGGCGCGTCGGTCTCACGCTCACGAACCGCAGCGTGCTGGCACGCTACACCGGCCAGTACCGCGAGGCGGAGTCGAGCATGCGTCAAGCGCTCGCGATCGACAGCAAGACCCTCGGCGCGGACAGCCCCCTCGCCATCATCAACACCATCGATCTCGGGCAGATCCTGCGCGTCGCAGGGCGAGGCGCCGAGGCCGAGCCCCTGTGCCGCCAGGCGCTCGAGGCGGCGCGGCGCGTGCTCGGGCCGGAGCGCCCCGATCATCCCTCGCTCGGCATGGCGCTCATCTGCGTTGCGGAGATCCTGCGCGAGAGCGGACGCTTCGCCGAAGCCGAGCCGCTCTACCGACAGGCGCTCGACAACGACGTGAAGTATCTCGGGCCCGACCACCCGAGCGTCGCCGTCGTGAACTGGATGCTGGCGAAGCTGCTGCGCGCGACCGCGCGCGACGCCGATGCGCGCGCGGCGCTCGACAGCGCCTATCGAATCGCGGAGGCCTCGGGCAACGCGATGCTGCGCTGGCGCATCGCCGCGGAGCTGATGCTGCTCTACGGCTCGGGCACGCCGCGCAGGCCCGCCGTCGCGATCTTCTACGGCAAGCAAGCCGTCAACGACCTGCAGCGGCTGCGCGGTGGGCTCAACGCCTCGGACGCCCGCGCCCAGCAGGCCTTCGTTGCCGCCGCCGAAGTGCACTCCGTCTACACCTCGCTTGCGGATCTGCTGGTCGCCGACGGGCGCATCGCCGAAGGCCAGCAGGTGCTTGCGATGCTCAAGGAGCACGAGCTGTACGACTTCACGCGCGACAGCGCCGAGTCGGATCCGCGTCGCACGGTGGTCACCTTCAGCACACCCGAGCAACAGCTCGAGAGCCTGAGCAGCCGCGAGGTCGCCCTCGGCCAGGAATACGGCGAGCTGCAGGCGAAGTTCCGGCGCGATCATGCGCTCGGCAGTGCCGATCGCGCTCGTTTGGAGGTGCTGCGCAAGTCGCTGGATGCCTCGCGCGCGGCCTTCGAGGCACGCGTGACCGAGGTCGCCCTGAGCGCGAGCGATCCCGAGGCACAGCGGCGCCGGCGCCAGCAGATCACCGACTTCGGCCGCTCGTTCCAGGGAACGCTGCAGCAGCTCGGGCACGCTGCGGTGCTTGCGCAGTATTTCATTCTGGATGACAAGGTGGAGATCCTGCTGACCACGCCGGACGCGACGGTCGCGCGCGAGTCCGCGATCAAGCGCGCCGATCTCGATGAGCAGATCCTCCAGTTCCGGCAGACGCTGGGCAATCCGGGCGCCGACCCGCTGCCGCAGGCGCAGGCGCTGTATCGGCTGCTCGTCGCACCGATCGCGGGCGACCTGCGGCAGGCCGGCGCGAAGACCTTGATGCTGTCGCTCGATGACACGCTGCGCTATCTGCCCTTCGCCGCCCTCCACGACGGCACTCACTACCTGATCGAGGATCTGTCGATCGCGATCGCGACCGAGGCGGTGCGCGACAAGCTCGGCCGGCAACCGCTCGCCGTGTGGAGCGTCTGGGGACTCGGGGTGACCAAGCCGCACGCGGGCGCCGCGCCGCTGCCGTGGGCGGGCGTCGAGCTCAACGATATCGCCGGGCCGAAGGGCGTCCTGGGCGGCAAGGTCCTGCTGGATGCGGCGTTCAACGAGCAATCGTTGCGGGATGGCCTCGATCAGGGGTTCCCGATCATTCACATCGCCAGCCACTTCCGCTTTGCTCCCGGGAGCATGGACGACTCGGTCCTGCTCATGGGAGACGGGAGCCTGCTCACGCTCGCCCAGATCCGCGACAAGCTGACCTTCAGCGGCGTCGATCTGCTCACGCTGTCGGCCTGTGAGACGGCGCTCGGGGATGACGGTCCCGCGCACCACGGCATCGAGGTCGAGGGACTGGGCGCGATCGCGCAGCAGGCGGGGGCCGGAGCCGTGCTCGCGACGCTGTGGTCGGTCGCCGACACCAGCACAGCGCTCCTCATGCGCACGCTCTATCAGGCTCACCGCGACCAGCACCTGACCAAGGCCGAGGCGCTGCGCGCGGCGCAGCTCGCGCTGCTGCACGGCTCGGTGAAGGCCGACTCGACCTCCGCCGGCGCACGCGGCCTGGCGCGCATGTCGGCCGCAGCCGACACTCGCTCCTATCGGGCTGATCCGAGAGCGCCGTTCGCGCACCCCTACTTCTGGGCACCGTTCATATTGATGGGCAACTGGCTCTGAGAGGGTCGCGGCTGCCACACGGTTGTCGCGAATCGGACATGCGCCTGTCGTTCCCTGGACATCACCGCGGACCATGATGCGCACGCTCCACCGAAGGGAACGCGTGCATGAGGTCGAAGGAGACTTATGCGGCCGCAGCGATCGAGCTCTACAGCCGGATGTGGCTGGCGCTCGAGCGGCTGACGACGCGGCTGCCGGCAGCCGAGGACAGCGAGCCGCGCGGCTCGGCCGTCGAGCCCGAGATGCGGCTGGTCACGCTGCGCCTCGAGCTGATCGTGCTGCTCGATGCCTGTGACTCGGCCTCCTGGAGATTGCTGCTCGCTCAGGATGAGCGGCGCGAGCTGCGCGCGACGCTCGAGAGTGTGCTCGGCATGCTCGCCGGGCCGTCCGAGGGCGGCTGGCACCTCATGCAGGCGCAGAACCGGCTCATCGATGCCGTGCTCCGGCAGTACGCCGTGAGTCGCGCCGCCACCGCGACGCCTGGCATTCGGATCCCTCATCCCGACGCGCGCAGCCCCTCGAGCCACTTCGTCGGATCCTCCCCGCGCTCCAGCACCTCGACGAGCGCCGAGCCGACGATGACCCCATCGACGTGGCCGGCAAGGAGCGACACCTGCTCGCGGCTCCTGATCCCGAAGCCGGCGCACACGGGCACCGTGGCCGCGGCGCGCACACGGTCGAGATAGCCAAGCACCTCGGTCGGCACCGCGACGTTCTTGCCGGTAGTGCCCGTCATCGTGACGGCATACACGAACCCCTCGCTCGCCCGGCACACCTCGCTCAGACGCGGCGGCTCGGTGACCGGGGTCACCATCTGCACGAGGGCGAGGCCCGCGGGCGCGACGGCCGCGCGCAGCGGCGCGCTCTCATCGAACGGTAGATCGGGCACGATGAAGCCGCTCACCCCCGCCCGCTGTGCAGACTGCGCCAGAGCCTCGAGCCCGATCGCGAGCAGCGGGTTGAGATAGCTCATGAGCACGAGCGGTGCGGCCACCGGCTGCATCGCCTCGAGCGCCTCGAGAATCCAGCGCAGCGTGACGCCCTGCGCGAGCGCCGCCTGGCTCGAGCGCTGAATGGTCACGCCGTCGGCCATGGGATCGGTGAAGGGCACGCCGATCTCCACCACGTCTGCGCCGGCCGCGAGGGCGTGCACGTGCTCGGCGAAGCGGGCACGGCTCGGAAACCCCGCCGTCAGATAGGCGACCAGCGCGGGGCTGCCCCCGGCACGTGCCTCGCGGATGGCCTGCGTGATCCGCGCACCGGGCGCCTGGGCGGCCGGGCTCATCGGCGCGGCTCCTCGACTCCTGCGATCAGCGTCTGCTGCAGGGTCGGCATGTCCTTGTCGCCGCGGCCCGAGAGCCCGACGACGATGCTTGCGCCGCGATGCCCCGCGGCCCAGCGCTTGGCTGCAGCCAACGCATGCGCGCTCTCGAGCGCGGGCAGGATGCCCTCGCTGCGACAGCACTCCTCGACCGCGGCGAGGGCCTCCGCATCGCTCGCCGACTCGTAGCGTACGCGCCCCGTGGCGGCGAGGAGTGCGTGCTCGGGTCCGACGCCTGGATAGTCGAGGCCCGCGGAGATCGAATGGGTCTCCTGGATCTGTCCTTCGCGGTCCTGCAGCAGAATCGTGTAGGTGCCGTGCAGGACACCCGGGCTGCCGTGGCCGAGCGTGGCGGCGTTGTCGCCCAGTCCCGCGCCACGCCCGCCAGCCTCGACGCCGATGATCTCGACGCCGCGATCGGCGATGAAGGCATGAAACAGGCCGATGGAGTTGGAGCCGCCGCCCACGCACGCCATTACGGTGTCGGGCAAAGCACCGGTGCGCTCGAGCACCTGAGCGCGCGCCTCGCGTCCGATCACGGCCTGGAACTCCCGCACAAGGTAGGGGTACGGATGGGGACCTATCACGGAGCCGATCAGATAATAGGTCTCGAGGGGATCGGAGACCCAGGCGCGCAGCGCCTCGTCGATCGCGGCGCGCAAGGTCCGGTCGCCGCTCGTGACCGGAACGACGGTGGCGCCGAGCAGTCGCATGCGCCCGACGTTCGGCGCCTGGCGCTGCATGTCGACCTCGCCCATGTAGACGGTGCAGGGCAGCCCCAGGCGCGCACAGGCGGCGGCGCTCGCGACGCCGTGCTGTCCCGCGCCCGTCTCGGCGACGATGCGCTTGGCGCCCATGCGCCTTGCGAGCAGCGCCTGGCCGAGGGCGTTGTTGATCTTGTGTGCACCGGTGTGCGCAAGATCCTCGCGCTTCAGGTAGATCTGCGCTCCCCAGCGGGCCGAGAGCGTGCGCGCGTGCGTGAGCGCGGTCGGGCGGCCCACCCACGTCGTCAGCTCGGCGGCAAGCTCGCGCTGGAAGTCGCTCTGATGCAGCTCGCTGCGCACGCCGCGCTCGAGCCGCTCCAGTGCCGGGATCAGCGTCTCCGGGACGTAGCGCCCGCCGAAGGGTCCGAAGCGGCCGCGGGCATCGGGAAGATGCCCGGTGATGAGTTGCCCGAGTAGCCGCTCGGCATCGAGCGGCTCGCTCGCGAGTGAGGTCTTGAGCGTCATCATCTCGACTCCTGCAGGTTCCCTGCCGATGCGCCGGCGGCACCGAGCGCCGCGAATGCCGCGCGCGCCGCCGTGGCGAATTGCTCGATCTTCTGCGGGCTCTTCAGCCCGGGACGCGCCTCGACCCCGCTCGACACGTCGACGCCGAAGGGCCGCACCGACTCGATGGCCTCGCCGACGTTGGCAGCGCTCAGGCCTCCGGCCAGCACCAGCTCGATGCGGCGCGCGAGCCTGCGTGCCTCGCTCCAATCGCACGTCACACCGCTGCCGCTCGCGGCGCCCTCATAGAGCGCGCGCGCCGGCAACACCTGGGGGAGCGCTGCGCCCGCGCGCAGCACCGGCAGCCGCTCGAGCTGCGCGGGCAGCGCGAGGCGCGCGAGATCCTCAAGATCGCTCTGCAGCACATCGGGGCGGAAGCTCGCGAGGATCTCCGCGATGAGCCCGGCATCGGGATGGCGGGTCACGGCGATGCACCGTACGCGGCCGCGCGCGGGCCGTGCGAGCTCGGCCGCCGCGGCGGGTGTGAGGCGGCGCGGTGAGGCCGTGAAGACGAAGCCGACCGCATCCACGCCTGCCTCGAGCGCGGCGACGACGGCTTCCGGCGTGGTCATGCCGCAGATCTTGATCCACATCAGGTGAGTTCCGCGGCGCGTGCGCGCCGGCCGGCGGCCAGCATCTGGCGCGCGAGCGCGCCCGGATCGGCACCGCTCATGAGCGCGCTGCCGACGAGCGCCATGTCGTAACCGGCCGCGGCGACCCGGGCGGCATCCGCGGGGGTGGCGACACCGCTCTCCGCGACGCTCGTCACCTGCGGCGGCAGCAGCGGCGCGAGCTCGAGCAGCCGGCCTGGCACGACCTGGAGTGTCGCGAGGTCGCGGCAGTTCACGCCGACGAGCAACAGTGGTGAGTATTTCGGCCAGCGCGCCTCGATCAGCGTCCGTGCAAGGGCGATGTCCGCCTCGTCGAAGCTCTCGAGCAGCACGAACATCTGCAGGCGCAGCGCGCAATCGATCAGGCGCTCGAGCTCCTCCGAGCCGAGCATGCGCAGGATCAGCAGCACCCCCCCGGCGCCTGCGGCGCGTGCCTCGAGCACCTGGTACGGGTCGACGAGGAAATCCTTGCGCATGGCGGGCACGCGCACGGCGGCCAGCGCCTGCGCCGTGCAGCTCAGGTGCTCGAGCGCGCCGTCGAAGCGGCTGGGCTCGGTGAGCACCGACACCGCCGCGGCGCCCGCCTGCGCGTACTCGCGCACTCGCTCCTCGATGCCGTCCTGCGCGCGGCCAAGCGCTCCGGCCGCCGGCGAGCGCAGCTTCAGCTCCGCGATCAGATCGAAACCGGCAGCGCTCAGGGCCAGCGTGGGCGGCGGCGGCAGCGGCTCGATGCGGGCCGCGAGCTCGGCCTGTGACAAGCGGCTCGTGGCCTCGGCGACACGGGCGCGGCTGCCTTGCGCCATCTGTTTGAGAAACGTCTCGCTCACGAGGCGCTCCCGCCGGAGAACTCGACCACGGCTGCGAGCAGGCGGCGCGCGGCGCCGCTGTCGATGGCGGCCGCGGCCTGCGCGATGCCCTCGCGGGGCGAGCGCGCACGGCCGGCGACCTCCAGTGCGAGCGCGGTGCCGAGCAGCAGGCAATCACGATGTGGGCCGCGGTCCTCGCCGTGGAACACCGCGCGCAGCGCCGCGGCGTTGTGCCGCGCATCCCCGCCCGAGAGCTGCTGGGCGGTGCAGCTCGCGAGGCCGTAATCCCCTGGCGTGCGTTCCCCGACCGACACCTGTCCCGGGCGCACGTCGAACAGCGTAAACGGCCCGACCGGCGTCGGCTCGTCCCACCCTTCCGCGCCGTGGACCACGAACGCGCGCTCGAGCGGCAAGCCGGCGAGCGTGTCGGCCATGAGCCGCGCCATCTGCAAGCTGAAGGCTCCGACCACGTGCAGCGGCGGCTCGGCGGGATTGGTGAGCGGCCCAAGCACGTTGAAGATGGTGCGCACGCCGAGCGCGGCGCGCACGGGCGCGACCGCCTTCATGGCGGGATGATAGTAGGGCGCGAACAGGAAGGTGAAGCCGGTCTTGGCAAGACACGCCGCGGCGGCCTGCTCATCGAGCGGCAGCTTCAGCCCGAGCACCTCGAGCACGTCGGCGCTGCCGGCGCGGCTGGAGATCGAGCGGTTGCCGTGCTTGACGACGGGCAGGCCGCAGGCGGCGGTGAGCAGCGCCGTGCCGGTGGAGATGTTGAAGCTCCCCGAGCTGTCCCCGCCCGTGCCGACCACGTCGATGGCGCGCACGCCGGGGCCAATCGCCGGGCGGCGCGCGAGCCGGCGCATGCCCTTGGCAAAGCCCCGAACCTCATCGGGCGCGAAGCCCTTGGCGCGCAGCGCCGCGAGCAGCGCCCCCGCCATCGCCGGCGCGGTGTCCTCGCGCATCAGTGCCTCGAGCAGCTCGGCGGCCTCGCGTTCCGCGAGATCCTCTCCCGTCAGCAGCCGCTCGAGCGTGTTACGCAGAGGCGACACGATCGGCTCCGGCCGGCGCGGTGCCGGCGCGCGTCCCGCCCGAGAGTTCCAGGAAGTTCTTGAGCAGCAGCGGTCCTTCCGGCGTGAGGATGCTCTCGGGATGGAACTGCACGCCCTCGACGACGAGCGAGCGGTGCCGGGCACCCATGATCTCGCCCTCCTGGGTGCGCGCGCTCACCTCGAGCTCCGGCGGCATGCGCTCGGGAGATGCGATCAGGGAGTGGTAGCGCCCCACCTCGGTGAGCTGCGTCAGGCCGGTGAACAGCGTGCGGCCGTCGTGCGTGATGCGCGAGGTCTTGCCGTGCATGAGGCGCGCGGCCCGCACCACCTTGCCGCCGAACACCTCGACGATCGACTGATGACCGAGACACACCCCGAGCACCGGGATGCGGCCGGCGAACGCGCGGATCATGTCCATCGATACCCCGGCGTCGTACGGCGTCCCCGGACCGGGCGAGATGCACAGGTGCGAGGGAGCCCGCGCGCGCGCCGCCTCGATGCTGATCGCATCGTTGCGCTCCACCTCGACCTCCGCGCCGAGCACGAGAAAGGCCTGCACGAGGTTGTACGTGAAGGAATCGTAGTTATCGATCAGCAGCAGCCGCGGCTTCACGGTCCCTCCGGTCGCGAGACTCACAACCCCTCCTGCGCGAGCGACAGCGCGCGCACCAGCGCTGCGCTCTTGGCCAGCACCTCTTCGTGCTCCGTGGACGGCACGCTGTCGGCGACGATCCCGGCGCCCGCCTGATAGCTGTATTCATCGCCATGGAACACGATCGTGCGGATCGTGATCGCCTGGTCCATGTCGCCACGCGCGCCGAAGTAGCCGACGGTGCCGCCGTAGAGCCCGCGCCCCACGGGCTCGAGCTCGTCGATGATCTGCATGGCCCTCACCTTCGGTGCCCCCACCAGCGTGCCGGCGGGGAAGGTCGCCGCGAACAGGTCGAACGCGTCGCGGCCCGGTGCGAGCTCGCCGCGCACGCCGCTCACGATGTGCATCACGTGGCTGTAGCGCTCGATCGCCCGGTAGGGCTCGACATGCACCGAGCCGGCGGTCGCAACCCTGCCCAGATCGTTGCGCGCGAGGTCGACGAGCATGACGTGCTCGGCGTTCTCCTTCGGATCGGCGCGCAGCTCGGCCTCGCGCGCGGCATCGAGCGCCGGATCGTCGGCGCGCGGGCGCGTGCCGGCGATCGGACGCAGCTCGGCACGGCGCCCGTTGAGCTTCACCAGCGCCTCGGGGGATGAGCCCACGACCGTGATGTCGCCGAGAGCGCAGTAGTACATGTAGGGCGAGGGATTGATGAGGCGCAGCGCGCGGTAGACCTGGAAGGGGTCGAGATCGTGGCGCCCGGAGAAGCGCGCCGACAGCACCAGCTGATAGACGTCTCCGGCGGCGATGTACTCCTGCGTGCGGCGTACGCCCGCCATGAAATCGTCGCGGCTGATCGAGGGCGCCGGCGAGCTGTAGGAGCCGGGCCGTAGGCCGCGGTGAGGCAAGCCGCCGCGCAGGGCGCCGACCAGCTCGGCCCGGAGCGAGCGCCGCTCGGCGGCCGAGCCCGCGTGCAGCAGCGCCATGCTGCGGGTGAGGTGATCGAACACCAGCAGCGAGCGCGGTGCGACGTAGTGCAGCGCCGGAATGCCGTCGGCGCTCGCGATGCGCGCCGGCAGGCGCTCGAAGAAGCGCACCACATCGTAGCTCGCGTAACCGACCAGGCCGCCGGCGAGCGGCACGCCGGCGATCTGCGGCGCGGGCTGTGGCGCCTCGGCGAGCGCCGCGCGCAGCCCCGCGAGCAGCTCCGCCGAGGACTGCGGGCGCGGTCCCTGACGCCCGGCGACCCGCAGCCCGCCGG
>Ga0335081_10009612_pt1 | contig 15581 bp, 11 predicted proteins | sample Lox_Sample_35_FD_206713 | JGI IMG/M metagenome (GOLD analysis project Ga0335081, IMG submission 206713) | Soil microbial communities from Loxahatchee National Wildlife Refuge, Florida, United States - Lox_Sample_3.5 | ecosystem: Environmental > Terrestrial > Soil > Wetlands | place: USA... | reverse complement strand
TGCTATTGTTTCCGAAATGCCAGATGGCCGCAAGGGCGAGCGGTCAAAGCCCGGCGAGCCTGCGCACGGTCTGCACCGTGTCCGCGTCGGCGGGCGATTTGTCGGTTCGATAGCGCTTCACCCTGGCGAACCGCAGGGCCATGCCGCTGGGATAGCGACGGCTGACCTGAATGTCGCTGAAGGCGATTTCCGCGACCAGCCTGGGCTCCACGTACACGGTGTAGTCGTCGCGCCCGATCTCTAGTTTCAGAAACTGCTCGGTCTGCCATGCCAGCATTTCATCGGTCAAGCCTTTGAACGTTTTCCCCAACATGGCGAAGCCGCCCTTTTCGGGGTCGCGCGCGCCGAGATGGAGGTTGCTCAGCCAGCCACGGCGCCTTCCGCTCCCCCATTCCGCCGCGAGGATGACCAGATCCAGCGTGTGGGCCTTCTTGATTTTCAGCCAGCTCTGGCCGCGGGCGCCGGCGGCATAAGCGGCATCGCGAGCTTTCGCCATGATGCCCTCGTTGCCACGATCCAGCGCGAGGCGCAGAAAGTCGGCGGCCTGCTCGCGGTCGCCTGTGACCACGCTCGGCACCAGAGTGTCCGGCGGCGCGAGTTCTTCGAGCGCCGAAAATCGCCTCTTCTGTGGTTCGTCGATCAGGGCCTGGCCGTTGAGATAGAGTAGGTCAAACCAAAACGGAGTGAGCGGCAGTTCGGCGCGCATCCGATCCAGGTCCAGTTTGCGGCCGAACCGCCGCGCGGTTACTTGAAAGGGCTGCGGGCGGCCATCGGGCGCGAGGCTCAGAACCTCGCCGTCCAGGATGAAATCCCGCGCCGGCAAGCCACGGACGGCTTTCACTATCTCCGGCACCGCGCCGGTGACATTGTTCAGGCTGCGCGAGAAGATCATGACTTCATCGCCGGAGCGGTGCACCTGCACTCGGGCGCCATCGAACTTGAACTCGAGGGCTGCTTCTCCGAGGCCGTCTAGCGCGGCGCCGACGTCCGCGGCGGTCTGGCCCAGCATAGGCTGCACCGGCCGGAAGAGCTCGATGCTGAACCGTCCAAGTCCCTGTGGGCCGGATTCGAATAGCGACCGAGCCACGCACGCGATATCGCCGGCCATCATCACCGCGCGCCGGACCTGTTCCGCATCCGCGCCGGAAGCTTTCGCCAGCGCTTCGAGCATCACGCCTTCCAAGGCGCCCTGACGGATCTCGCCGAACAGCAAGCCGGTGAGGAAGCGCTGTTCGGCCTGGGTGGCTCTGGCGAGTAGCGCGCGCAGCAGCTCCCGCCGGCGCTCTTCCGAGCCGCGTCCCTGTGTTCTGGCCAGCGAGGCGAACGCCTGGTCCACCTCCCGGATCTCCAGACTGGCAATTTCAGCGGGAGGCGCGGCGGCGTCGCGGAGCGCCGCGTAACCCGCCCCGGTCTTTCCCTGGCGTATATACCCGCACAGGAAGGCCACCACTGGCTCGACTTCGTCCAGTTCGAGCTGGCGCAACAATTCTGCCAACAAATCGATCTTCTCAAGACGCCGCGGCGTTTCGGCCACGCGCCGCGAGGTCTCCGTCACCTGCGCAATCAGACACATGCTCAACTTGCGCCGCCGAACACCGGCGTGACGCGGTCCCCAGGTTTAAGCGAAGTGTCGGACGGCAGGGTGACCGCATCGTTCTCCGCCAGCCCGTCCGTTACCTGGATGCGTGTCACACTGGAGTTCCCTGTCTTCACCGGTCTTCGCTCGATCGCGTCGCTTTTCAGCACGAAAACGAAATCTCCGGCTGCATCGTGACGCAGCGCTTCCTTGGGGATCACCAGCGCGCCGTCCACGACCGCGGTGCGGATCAGCGCGTCCACGTTGGTGCCGGGAATGAGTTGCCGTTCCGGGTTTTCGATGGAGCAGACTACCTCCCCAACCTGCCTTGAGCCAAACGACTCGATGGCAATGGGCTTCCGCTCTACCGCGCCTTGCCACTGCTTTCCGGGCAGCGCCTGCCACGTGATGGTGACCGGCTGGCCGAGCGCCACGCGGCCCAACTCCGGTTCGTCGATGTAGACCCGGACGCGCAGCCGGTCCATGATGCCGATGTTGGCCACCAGATCGCCCGGTTTCACATACGTGCCGGGCCGTACCGCGAGCCCGTAAATCACGCCGGCCATGGGCGCTCGCACTTCGCTGAGCGCGGCCTGCTGCTGCGCCAGTTTCAGTGCCACTTGCGCGTCCTGCAAACGCGCGCGGGCCGCGTCAATGTCGGCCGGCGGCGTGACGGTGTGACGCCGTCTCTCCAGACCGGCGATTTGCGTCTGTAATTGCTGGATGCGGTCCGCCGCGGCTCTTACGTCCGCCGGCGTCGCGGCATGTTTGTCGGCGAGCCGTTGCAGAGTGGCGTGCTCCCGCTGCGCCTGCTGCAAGTCCAGGTTCGCGCGGGCCAGCCCGTTCTCGATGTCGGTCAATTCGGCGGGCTTCACGGCCGCTTCCAGCGATGCAAGGTCGGCCTGCATTTCATTCACCTTGGCCGCTGCGGCGTCTATCTGTGCTTGCAGCGATGGGTCCGTAATTTGGGCCAGCAGCGCACCCTTGGTTACCGGCCGGCCATCCACCACGCCAACGCTGCCAACCACTCCCGCCGATTCCGCGCGCACTGCTTGCCACTCGAAAGGTTCCACTTTGCCATTGGTGGGCAGAGTGCTCACCAGCGTCTCCCGCCTCACGCGCGCGCAAGTCACTTGAGGCGGCGCGCTCCTTCGCAGAATTCCCCAAACGATTACGCCTGAGATCCCCAGCAGCAGGACGAGCAGCAGTTTTTTCAACTCGAATCTCCAACACCATCTTAGCCGGGGATGGAGCGAGCCGCGCTATTTCGGCGCAAGGAATGTGCGTGGGTGCCGCGGGACGCTACGGTTCCGAAGCAAACAATTGCAGCGCACCGCGCCGTCCGCAATGTTGAAAGGGATCATACACGGCGGCAGCGGCCTCTCGCACCTTCATAGGTGAACCGCCGGCAGCGAAGGTGCGCAACGCTTCCTCAAGAGAGTAGGCTTCAGGAGCCATCAGGCCGGTGGTGAGCAGCAGCGGGTGAGAGCCACCGGCACGGATCAGATCGGAAAAGTACGCCCTGCTGGCGCAGGCGAGGACCATCGAACTCCGTGGGGGAGCGCCCGGCCGAGCTTCGGGACGAGACGGCGCGGAGAAGTCCATCAAACCGTTGTGGCCAACAAACGCGACGATTGCGGCGTCTCCGCCGGCGGCGATCCGGACTCCGTCAGCGGGAGGAACGGTAATGCTCTCCGGGTCGCGTCCAGCGGCCAGTCGCAAGAACCGGGTGATAGCGGCGGAAATCGCGCTGCCATCCCACGCTTCGGCGATGACCACAAGCTCAGCGGGACGGCCGAAGCGCTGAATATCCTTGGTCAGCGCGATCTTGTCAAGGACCTGGCCGGAGAATTCAAGCTGCCGGAGTGAGTAGCCTGCCTTGCGCGAAAAATACGAGCGCACGCCGTATCCGGCTCCCCAGTAGAGGTTCGAGCGCAGGTCTTGGCCGTTGCCAATCGCCCTGGGAACCGGCACGATGCCCTGGTGAGGGTTGTCGCAGAGCGCGACTATGACATGGGCGACCACCGGCTTGCCGGCCGCCACGTCCGCCTCGATCCTTGCCCCGGCTGTCTCGGTTCCCTCTCTCAGTTCCCTGAGTTTGATTGTCCTGGGTGTCTTGTTGGTGGTTTCGGCCACCTGGACACTGGTGCGGCAGCGGCGTGAGGTAACGTAGCGAGGCGGGCCCCTGCTTACCTTCGCAAAATCCACAACACGAGCGACAACACCAGGCTGAGCAGGATGCAAGTGGTCAGCGGGAAGTAGAAGCTGGAGTTCTTGCCGTGAATGTAGATATCGCCCGGCAGGCGGCCCAGTTTGATCGGCAGGCGCCCGGCGAACGTCACCAGCAGCCCCACGGCCACAAGCACCAGGCCGAGCGTGATCAGAAGGCGGCCGAGAGGCATGGGCTAGTTCAGGACTGGCTGAGGCGGCGGCTCAGCATGCCAGGTCTTCGCGGCCGAGCCGGAAGTTCTCGAGGTTGCCCAGCACGGTGACGGCAATCTGCTTCGGGTCGAAGAAGGTTTGCGCGATACGCCGCACATCGTCCGCAACGACGGCTTCGATGCTCTCCACCAGCTCGTCGAGGGTGAAGAAATGGCCGAAGTACATTTCCTGCCGCGCCAGGTTGGACATGCGGCTCGACGTGGACTCCAGGCCGAGCATGAGCGAGCCCTTCAGGTGGTCCTTGGCGCGGCGCAGTTCTTCGTCCGTGACGCAGTGCTCTTTGAGGTCGCGGAACTCCTTGAGGATCGATTCCACCACTTTGCGCGCCGATTCGAGCGACGTCCCTGCGTAAATCGAAAGGCAACCGGTATCGCGATAAGGGCTCAGCTCAGAGAACACCGCGTAAGCCAGGCCCTGCCGCTCGCGTATGTTCTGGAACAGCCGCGAGCTCATTCCACCGCCCAGCAGTGTATTGAGCACATAGCAGGCGAAGCGCTCTTCGTGCGGCAGCGGGTAAGACGGCACACCAAGACAGAGATGCACCTGCTCGAGCGCTTTCTTATTGCGCAGGGCGATGCGCGCGTGCGTGCTGGGCACGGTGTCCTGGCCGGTTGGCGCACCCGGCGGCAGAAATTCGAAGTGCTCCCGCACCAGCGCCACGAGGCCGGAATGAGTCAGGTTGCCGGCAGCCGTGACCAGGAGATTGGAGGGCGTATAGACCTGGGTGTAAAAACCGTGGATCGCCGGGCGGTCGAACTTTTTGACGGTCTCGCGGGTTCCGAGGATCGGCTTGCCCAGGGGATGGTCTTTCCAGAAGTTGGAGGAGAAGATTTCGTGGACGAGATAGTCCGGGCTATCCGCCTCCATCTTGATCTCTTCGAGGATGACGCCCTTTTCTTTTTCGATGTCGTCTTCGCGGAACAGCGGGTGCAGCACCAGGTCGGCGAGAACATCGAAGGCGAGCGAAAGGTGCTGGTCCAGGACTTTGGTATTGAAGCAGACCAGTTCCTTGGCGGTGAATGCGTCGAGGTTGCCGCCGATGGAATCGACAGAGCGCGCAATTTCTTCCGCCGAACGTTTGGTGGTGCCCTTGAACACCATGTGTTCGATGAAGTGCGAGATCCCGTTTTGCTCCGGCGTTTCCCGGCGCGAACCGGTGCCGACCCACACGCCGACAGACACCGAGCGTACGTGCGGCATGGCCTCTGTAATCACACGGACGCCGTTGGCGAGCGTGGTCATCTCGATGTCCCTGGCGGGACTGATGGCTGCATTCATGCTGGAAGAGAAGGAGGACTCCTCTTTCTATTGTGACATTCCCGGCGAGTCCGCGCCAATTCGCTAGACTGGCAGTAGCATGCCGCAACCGCTCGTGGGAATGGACCTGGCCGAGTTGCGCGAGGCGCTGGGCACCGAACAACCTGGGTACCGCGCCAGACAAGTTTATGAGGCGCTCTACCGCGGCCATGCGTCCGATTTTGTGCAGATCTCAACGCTGCCGGTCGCGCTGCGGCAAGATCTGGCGGCTCACCACACGGTGGGTCTGCCGGAAGTAGCCCGGGTTTATGAATCCGCGGATGGCACGCGCCGCTACCTGTTGCGGCTGGACGACGGCCGCACGGTCGAGACTGTGCTGATGCCGGAGGGCGAACGCGACACCATCTGCATCTCGAGCCAGGTGGGGTGCGCGGTGGACTGCAAGTTCTGCATGACCGCGCAGCTCGGGCTGGAGCGCAACCTGACCGCCGGCGAAATTGTGGGCCAGGTGCTTTTGGTAGTGTGCGAAAACCAACTCCGGCAGGATGGCGGCCGCCTCAACATCGTGGTGATGGGGCAAGGAGAACCGCTGCTCAACCTGGAAAACGTGATTAAAGCGACGCGCATTCTGCTCGATCCGGCCGGCTTCGCTCTTTCGCCCAGGCGGATCACGGCATCGACGGCGGGGATTACTCCCAAGATGGCCGAGTTGGGGCGCGAACCGGTGAGGCCCAAGCTGGCCGTATCGCTGAATGCTTCCACCGAGGAATCCCGGCAGGAGCTGATGCCGATCACGCGCAAATATCATTTGAAGGACCTGCTGGAAGCCTGCAAAGCGTACCCGCTGCGGCCCTGGGAGAAACTGACTTTCGAGTATGTGCTGCTGAAGGGCGTCAACGATTCCGACGCTGACGCGCGGCGGGTGGTGAAGCTACTGGCGAATCTGAATTGCAAGGTTAATTTGATTGCGCTGAATCCAGGGCCGGAGATTCCTTATGAAACGCCGGCGCCGGAGCGCGTGGCGAGCTTTCAGCAGATTGTGCGTCGCGCTGTCCCGTGTTTCATACGCAAGCCGCGGGGCCTGGACATCTATGCAGCGTGCGGGCAGTTGAAGCGGGCCAGCGGGTAAGGAGCTTGATCAACTAGTCCCGGTCCTTATGCAGGCTCTCCAGGTACGCGCGGATTGCGTCCTGGGCCATCTCCCTGGCTTCCTCCAAAGTGTCCCCCTCGGTCACCAGACCCGGAAGCGCCGGGCACGTGACGACGTAACCACCTTCGTCGGCCGGCTCGAAAAGGTGTAACTGTGTTCCATGCTCAAACCTTCTGCACCCTTCGCAGCGTGTATAGCTCGGGCCGCATGTTCTCCTGCTCGAAGCGCTTCCAGTCGTCGTTCACGTGGATCAGCTTGCCGCTGATGTGATTGGAACGCTCGGAAGCCAGAAACATCGCGAGCTGTAATTGCTTTTCCGGGGGAATGCCGCCAGTCACACGCACTTGCTCGGCGTCTTCGATTTCCTTGCGGCCGGCCTTATCTTCTCCGGCGTGCAGAATCTCGTCGGTCATGTGGCTGTAAACGTTGCCTGGAGAAATGCAATTCACCTGGATGTTGTGATCAGCTACTTCCACCGCCAGGCATTCGGCGAAACGCACGACCCCGGCTTTGGATGCGGCATAGGCCCCGAAATTGGGACGTGTGTGGCCGGAGCCGCCGCCAACAATCAGGATGATTTTGCCGGAGCGCTTTTCGACCATGGGAGGCAGCGCGACGCGGCAGGAATTCACCGCGCCGATGAGGTTGGTGTCGATGGTTTCGTTCCACGCCTTGGGCTTGGTGGTAAGGAGGGGGCCAACGGGGCCTTGGATCCCCGCTGAGGCGATCAGCACATCCAGGCGGCCGAACTCGTGGAGCATCAAATCGACCGCGGTCTTCATTTCCTTAAGATCTCGGACGTCGGCACGAAGGCGGAGCGCGGTGCCGCCAGCCTGCTCGATTTCCAGCTTGGCGAGATCGATCTCGGCCTGGCTGCGGGCCAGCAATCCCACCCGCGCGCCGGCTTCTCCAAAACCCAGCGCGAGGCGCTTGCCAATCCCGCGGCCGGCGCCGGTGATCAGAACGCTCTTGTCTCGAATCGTGTTCAAGGGATCAATTTCCGGATTTCCGTCGCAAGAGCAATTATAGATCGGCGAGCGTGCGGTCAAGCTGCGCCCGGCATGACACAATGAGAACCATATGTCGATTCGCACTCACGCTGAACTGCAGAGGCTGCGGGCCATCGGGCGGATTGTCCGCGAGACGCTGGACCGGACCGCGGCAGCCGTGCGGCCGGGAATTACTACCGCCGAACTGGACGAGATCGGCGCGCGCGTGCTCGCCGCTCACGGCGCGGAATCCGCGCCGCCTAAGGTGTACGGCTTCCCTGGAGCGCTGTGCATCAGCGTGAATGACGAGGCCATCCACGGTGTCCCGGGCGGCCGAGTGGTTCAAACAGGCGATCTGGTGAAGCTCGACCTGGTAGCCGAGAAGGAGGGATTCTTCGCCGACGCGGCGGTTACTATCGCGGTGGGAGAGGCGGATGAAACGGCCAGGGCGCTCGCGCGGTGCGCGGAATCGGCATTTCATCTGGCGGCCAGGGTGGCGAGAGCGGGCAACCGCGTGTATGACATTGGACGCGCCGTAGAACACGAGACGCGGCGCTGCGGATTCCGCGTGATGCGCGATCTATGCGGGCATGGGGTCGGGCGGACCATTCATGAGCCCCCCTGCGTTCCGAACTACCACGATCCGCGCAACCGCACGCGGCTACAGGTTGGCCTGGTAATTACCATCGAACCGATCATCGCGGCAGGCACCGGCCAGGGCGTGCTGCAGCCGGACCGGTGGACGATACGGACGGCAGACGGCAGCCTGTCGGCGCACTATGAGCATACCGTCGTGATTACGAAGGATGCCCCGATCTTGCTGACGGCGGCTTAGGCGCAGCGTAGGGCTACTTGCCCTGGCGGGCTTTGATGTAGCGCTCGGTGTTGGGAATGTCCTTATTCCATTGCGGCGTTTCCAGGCTGTCGGCCACGCGGAACACGGCCAGCGTGATGGTGCGGTCCACCTTTGCCAGGTTGTCGTAATCCAGTTTCTGCCACTCGTCGCCGGGACGGTGATAGTCGGGGAACATGTAGCCTACCGAGAGCGTATGCGCGGGAACGCCGGCGTCGGCCAGCGCCTGGTTGTCGCTCTGCGCGAAGTACCGCTGGTTGCGCTGCTCGTCCTTCACTACCTGCAGGCCCGTTGCATCCCCTGCGCCGCGGATGAAGCCGGTGAGCGTGGAATAGTCGAAGCCGGTCACGTTCACGAGGCCTACGCTCGTGCCGCCGTCGACATCCGTGCGGCCCAACTGCTCCAGGTTGATATCGGCCACAGTCTTGGCCAGAGGGAAAACCGGGTGCGCCCCGTAGTAGCGCGAGCCGACGAGGCCCAACTCCTCGCCGAAGAACGTCACGAATAGGATCGAGCGCTTCGGCCGGGCAGGCAGGGCCGCCAGGGTATTGGCGATTTCAATCACGGATGCGGTTCCGCTGGCATCGTCATTGGCGCCGTTGTAAATGTGGTCGCCTTCGCCGGTTCCGCGGACGCCAAGGTGGTCGTAGTGCGCGGTCACCATCACGTACGTATCCTGCAGGGCCGGGTCCGAACCGCGAAGCAGCCCGACAAGGTTGTGAAGCTTAACGGGTATGGAGGTGGGAGCGGGGACGTGTGCGGAGATGGTGGCTTCGACTGGCCCGGGCTTGCCGAAGGCAGTTCGCACGGACTCGTCCCACACCAGCAAGACGGGAATTGTGGGCGCCGAGGTCATGTCGGTCAGGCGCGCGGTGGTGCTGGTGGGTTGTCCGCCGGACCCGAGCAGCACGATCAGAGCGGGCTGCAGCCGGGCGGCAATGGCAGGAAGCTGGCGATAGACCACCATCCGGCTGGAGCCCTCCGGGAAATCGAGCAGCAGGACTTTCCCGCGCACCTGGTCAGCAGTCAGGGCGGCGATGGCAGCAGCGTCCGTCCCCAGAACTTTCACCGCTGAGGCATGAGTGACGTCGGCCGCGGCTGCCTGCTGCAGCGCCATGGATGCTTTGGGTGTCTGGATCGTCCCGCTCCTGGATTCCACGGTGAACTCGATGCCATCGGTATTGGGTGTCACGCTGGCGAAATGCGCGGTTTGAAAGTAGCCGTCATCACCGGCGGGATCGAGGCCGGCGCGGCGGAATTGCGCGGCAATATACTCGGCGGCGATGTCCAAGCCGGGCGACGGAGTGCCGCGGCCCTGCAGCGCGTCGGACGCAAGAAAGGAAACGTCGGCCTTCAGATCGTTGGCGGTGAGCCGGGCGGCGATCTGCTGGATGGTGGCGGGCTGAGCGGCGGCGACGACTGCCAGCAGCGACGATGTCAGCAGGAATCGCAGGCAGCACTGCCTGCGCCACCCGGAGTGGGAAATCCGTTTCATTTATTTAGCTTCGTTCGAACGAAGAGGAATGCGAATCAACACCCAAGCCACGGCCGCGAAACCCGCGAGTGACAGCCACCCTCCCCACGCGGGGAAGAAGCCCAACTGGTCGGAGCCGGTGAGCAGCCTGGTGAAGGAACTGATCCCCGAAAGAAACGTCACAGCCAGCACGATTCCCATGATAGCCTCGCCGGCAATCAAGCCGGACGCCAGCAGCGTGCCCTTCTCCTCGATTTTGGCTTTCTGCTCCGGCGCAGACCTGGCGGCGAAGCGATCGGCCACCCATTTGAGAACACCGCCGGCGAAAATGGCCGATACGGTGTCGAAGGGCAGGTACATCCCAACGGCGATCAACATGGGCGATCGCGCGCCGCACATAATCAGGGCGATACCAAACGCCGCGCCGATGCCGATCAGCCCCCACGCCATCTGGCCGCCGACGATGCCCTTGGCCAACTGGGCCATCAGGCCGGCCTGCGGCGCCGGAAGCGCGCGGCCGCCGATGCCGCCGGTGGCCAGGTTGGCTTCGTGCAGCGCCACGATGGGCACCATGAGAAACAGAGACAGCAGGATCACCGCCAGGATCTCCACTACCTGCATCTTCCACGGAGTGCCGCCGAGCAGGTAGCCGGCCTTCAGATCCTGGATGAGCGAGCCGGACACCGAGCAGGCGCAGGCCACCACGCTGGCCACTCCGAGCACCGCCGCCACGCCCGGCATTCCCTTCGCGCCGATGGCCAGCATCACCAGCGCCGAGAGCACCAGCGCCGAAAGCGTGAGGCCCGAAAGCGGCTGGTTGGAACTGCCCACCAGGCCGACCAGGTATCCGCCGACGGCGGAGAGCAGAAACCCGGCGACGATCATGATGGCGCCCGCGAGGATCGCCGAGAGCCAGCTTCCGGTGAAAAGGTAATAGATGACGGTGACAGCGACCACCAGAACGGCGGTGCCGAACAGGAGCCATTGTACGGGAATGTCGCGATCGGTGCGCTCCAGATGGCGGCCTTCGTGCGCGGCTTTGGCCGAGGCGCCGAACGCGCCGGCGATCGATTGCGCGATGGATTGGCGCATGGAGAAGAGCGTGTTGCAGGCGCCGACCAGCATCGTACCGACGGCGATGGGCCGCACGATGTTGAACCAGACGGAGAAGGAGATCACGTCCCAGCCGGCGTTGGGCGCGGTCCCGAGGCGGCGAGGCAGGTCGGGATCGAAGAAGAGGAGCAGGGGGATCAGGACCCACCACGCCAGCAGGCCGCCCGAGGCATTGATGGCGGAGAGCTCCGGGCCAATGATGTACCCGATTCCCATGAGCGCGGGCGAGAGGTTGGGTGTGGACCAATAGATGCCGCCGCCGTGGGTGACGTCGCCGATGGGGGCCTTGTCGAAATTGAAATGGTGCACAACCGATTTCGGGAACGCCAGGAAACCCTCGGCGTACTCGCGGAAGATTTGCAGGCCTTTGTCGGCCTTGAGGATTTGGAGGACGCCGGCGAAGCCCATGGCGCCGAAGACGTACTTGGGAGCATCGCTGCCTTTTTCGCCGGCTTTGACCACCTCGGCGCTGGCTACGCTTTCGGGAAAGGGGAGACTGCTTTCGACGCACAACGGGCGGCGGAGCACAATGATGAAGAAGACGCCGAGCAGGCCGCCGACCAGCAGGATCATGGCCGACTGCCAGTAGTGATCGCGCAGGTTGGCCCAGAGATGCTGGCCGTTGATTTCGACCATCATGAACGCGGGAATAGTGAAGATGGCCCCGGCGACGAGCGCTTCACCCACGGACGCCGCCGTGCGGGCGATATTCTGCTCCGGCACGCCGCCGCCGAAGACTCGAAAGACGGCGATAGCGATAACAGCGGCGGGAATGGTGGCGGCGATGGTCTGGCCGGCCTTCATCCCGAGATAGGCGTTGGCCGCTCCGAAGACGAGAGCGAGGAATAAGCCGAGGAAGATGGCTTTGAAGGTGAGCTCTGGCGGAGCGGCTGCCGGCGGCTGGGGGTCTGGCATTAAGGGGGATGGTAGCACGGGGAGCGATGGGATTTACTTGGTCCGTGCCGGATAGTAAAATCTGCGCCGCACGGTATAAGAGGTACAGGATATGAATCGGATCGCGCTGCTTTGTGTCTTTCTTTCGCCCGCGATTTCGATGGCGTCGGTATTCGACACGCCGGAACTTCGGGTCACGCCTTCGCCGACTCAGGCTTCGCAAATTCGTCTGGCGGCGGGAACAAGGGTGCTGGACTTCGATGTGTCGCCCGCGGGATTGCGAGTCGCGCTCTTGGTGGCGGAAGCATCCGGTGCCAGACAGGTGCTGTTCTGGGACATCGGCCAACCGCGTCTAACTAGGGTCTGGGAGGTTCCCGCCGGGTTTGCTGCCCGCTCGATTACCTGGCATCCGCTGGCGGCGGCTCTCTTCCTTTGCGGCCAACAGGGCGAACAGTACGTGATGGTCAAGCTGGAATTGAAGGCCGGCGCCCGGAACGCCCATCAGATTTACTCGTCGCGCCAGGAAATTCGGCGATTGGTTGCGGGCCCAAGGCCATACGTGGCTCTGGATTACGAAGGCACTCAGCCGCCGCCTCCGGTGTACAGGCTCTTTTTCGGCCTAAGGGCGGAGGATGGGTCCTATTCCGTCCGTTCCATCACCGAGGAAGGCAAGCGCGACTACCAGGTGATCGGAAGGAAGGAAGGGTTCACGAAATTCCCGAATGCGGATGTCAATCCCAGTGAACTGGCAGCGGCTTCTGCGTTGCCGGTGGGCTTCCATCCGGCCGGCCATCTCCTCATCTGGGAAGATGCCGGGAACTGTTTCCATGCCGCCGGCTATGGTCGCGATCACTGGGAATCCAACACACGCCTTTTCGGCCGCGACCTCTGCGGCGGAACTATTAGCGCCACGCCCAATGGCGCGGGCGTCCTGCAATGGCGAGCCGGCGCCGAAGGGCTCGACCTGGTGCTGGATCAGGGTGCAACCCGGCGCACCGGAGCGGCCGGCTATAGGCTTACATCGGCACCCTCATCGCTCCCCGACGGCCGCGGGATTGTGGGCGTCACGAGAAGCGATTCCGCTTCGGTAGTGAACTACATTCCCATCCAGGTCCCGCTCGCCGATGTGGTCAACGCCTGGATGTTCACCGAATCGGCCCAGGATACCCAACTGCTGGCGGCTCACGCGGGCCTCTTCCGCGAGCTGAAAAGCGACGATCAGCTCTATCAGTTATACGATTCGGAGGCCTACTATTGCGGCAAGCTCGACGAGGCCACCCCCACGCGGCCGTACCTGATCACTTCGGACGGCTTCTGGGAACTGTTCGCGGCGGCTTACGAAGGCATCTTCATTGTGCGCGAGCGGCAAATCGCAATTCCGGCCTTTTGGGAGTTTGTCACGCAGGCCGCCGCGAGTTTGGGGCAGTCTCGTCCGCAGTCGCCCTGGAGCAGGGCGTTCGCGGCGCTGGCCGCAGTGGAATCGAAGCCCGAATCCAATGAGGAAGCCCTACGCATCTTACGCGCGACCGGCTCTCAATTGTCACAAGTAGCCGGCCGCACCTTCGACTACGGCGAGCTGAAACCGCGCGGACATTATACGGCCACCCCTGAATCACAGCGCTACTTCCGCGCTTTTCGCTATCTCACCCGCATCGGGGACCCGAGTTGGAGCACGGATGAACTACTGCAGTTACCGCCGCCGGTGAAGAGCGCCGCGCTGCGCTGGATCGCGGCGTATGAGGATCTGATTGCGCCTGCCCGCTCGCCGCTCGTGTGGCAGCAACCGCTCTTCCAGCCGCCGGCGTTTATCAGGCATGCCCAAACAGTCCCGGTGCTGTTTCCATTGGCCTGGGGATTCGATAACGAAATCTTGTATTCCACGACCTACCACAGGGACCTGCCGGCGGCGGAGACAATCGAAGGGCCGGGTGGCAAGCGCCTCTGGCCATCGGGACTCGATGTGGCCGCGGCGCTAGGAAGTGCTTTCGCACGCGACTTACTGTCGGGCGAAGTCAAAAAGTACCCTCCGCTGGGAGACGCTTTGAACGGACTGGCGGCGCGCTACCAGGCGGCGGCCGGCTCACGGCCTAACCTCTACCAACGTTGGATTGATGCGCTGGCCGTGCAGTGGGCGGATTCTGTGGGCTCACCGAACGGCGAGCTGGATGCGGACCTGTGGCGTGCCAAGCGCCTGCAAACCGGCTTGGCCTCCTGGGCCACACTGCGGCACGCCACCGTGCTGGTGAACGAGCGCGTGAGCGCCGAATGTGGTGAAGCCGGGTTCGAGGAGATTGTCATGCGCCCGCCTCGCGGTTACGTGGAGCCGGATCCACAAATGTTCGGGCGCATTGCCGATCTTTTCGAAGCTGCTGTCAGGCTCGTATCGTCGGGGACCACCCGTCTGGCTGGGGTTCTCCCTCCTGGCCCGATCGGCCCGCCGTTTGATAGTGGTCAAGAACAACTCCAGGCTGGCCTCATCCGCCGGTTGAACGAAACCGCTGCTAAAGCGCATCTGTTCCAATCGATCGCAGCCAAGGAAATACGGAGTGAACCCCTGAGCGCAACCGACTATGAGGAGATTCTGTATTTTGGCCGTGTGGCTGAACACCATTTTCTGGTCTACAAGAGCCTTGCCAATAAGGATCTGGCTCTCTCTACCCCGGATCCGATCCCCAAGGTTGCGGACATCTCGGACGTCGAAGGCCACGCTCCTTACCGTGTGGTGGCGGTGGGCCGGCCAATGGAGTGGGACCACGTTGTTCCGTTTTTCGGCCGCCACGAACTGGTCAAAGGCGCGTCTTATTCCTACTACGAGTTCCTATCCGACACCTTGCTCGACGATTCGGACTGGCTCAAAAAGGTCGCAGCTCAACCGCGCCCGGCGTGGATTGCGCCGTATCTTTCCGGGAACAACCTGTCATGTCCACCGCGCAATCCGTTTTGATCTTTGGTTGTCTCCTCGTGGCGCTGCCAACCGCGGGGCAGGATGAAGGTGAATTGCGAATGCTGTTCACGGGCGATGTTCTTCTGTCGCGGCAGGTCCGGCAGGAAATAGAACACACTGGGCGATTTCCATGGGACGGGTTCAGCGCGCTTTTCCATGGCGCCACATGGGTCGCCGGCAATCTGGAGGGCGCCGTGGGCACGCCTGAGAAGTGCCTCCCCGATGCTTCTGGTGGTCCTTGTTTCGATATTCCTCCTGCGCTGATTCCGCTTCTCAAACGGGCTGGCTTCAGCGCTCTCGGGATTGCGAACAACCACGCCGGTGACCTTGGCCCCGCTGGACTGCTGGCCACGACGAGAGCGCTTAGGCAGGAAGGACTGGCGGCGCTCTCGTATTCCGACTCGCCGCGTTTCCTCAACCTGAATGGCCACACCATCGCTGTTGTTACCGTTTCCACCGTTGCGGGGCGAGATGGTAGTCGGATAGAGATCCCTTCCGTCGACCTTCGTCAGAAACTGCGCCTGGCTCGTACCCTCTCCGAACTCGTAGTGGTTTTCATCCACTGGGGCAGCGAGTTGCTCGACTGGCCCGACATCGAGCAGCGCCGGGCTGCTGAGTGGCTCATCCAGAATGGCGCGGGGCTGATTGTCGGCCATCATCCGCACGTGATCCAGGCGCCCGAATGCCTGCTCGGCAAGCCGGTCTTCTACTCGCTGGGCAACGACTTGTTCGACCAGAAATACCCCGCCACCAAGCAAGGTCTGATTGCGGATTGTCGCATCCGCGGGAACCTGCTGCGCTGCGGTACCATCCACACCCAGACGCCGGCCGGCACCGCATTTCCCACCGTCGCGCCAGCGGAAACAGATGCAATCGAATCCTGCGTAGC
>Ga0335081_10009607_pt1 | contig 15583 bp, 19 predicted proteins | sample Lox_Sample_35_FD_206713 | JGI IMG/M metagenome (GOLD analysis project Ga0335081, IMG submission 206713) | Soil microbial communities from Loxahatchee National Wildlife Refuge, Florida, United States - Lox_Sample_3.5 | ecosystem: Environmental > Terrestrial > Soil > Wetlands | place: USA... | reverse complement strand
CACCTGCGATCGCACCCAGAAAAGATTGGGGCCTCAACCACGTCCATCCCAAAACGCTCCAAACGTCGGCGCCGTGGCGGAATCGGATCGTGAAGTACAAATTTAGAGCGAGGCCGAGCGAGACGGCCACCTGCAAGAGAAGGGGAGGTTGAGCAATGGCGTTCGGAGGCAAAAGTCCGAGGTGCACCGCCGCGCGAGAGGCCAGAGAAAGCACCACGACGCCCGAAAAAAACAGTGCTATATCCACGTATCCCACGGTGGGTTGTTTGGACGCTGGCACTTCTGTGGAACGGTTTAGATTCGATGGGCGAGTGTCCGTCGCCCTAAAAATCGCAGTTTCCTGTCGGTTCATGTGGGATATGTATGCGGCGACCGGCGCTTTTGTCAAAGGAGCCGAATCGTGATGCCGTCGACCATGAATTGGCGGAACGACTCTCTTCCCCTAGATACGGAGAAGCCGCCCGGTCCTCCTCCCACGGGCGAAGCGACGAAGCAGCTAGAGCCTAGAGTATTGGCCAACCTTTTTCCGCGCAGATGTCAGCTATCGACGAGGGCCCGCAAAGATCTATGCGAATGGGACTGAAAGCGCTCATCGACTCATCATCGACAGCCACGTCAAAAGACAGTTAGACGGCGTGTTATTAGCCCAAATGCGTTTAAGTAGACAGCCTTCGCGGTCCGGCAATCCACCATGCGGAGCACGGCGAATGTATGCATCCTCCGTTAACTTGATTTCCCAAAAAGCAGTTAGACGCGATGTAATTGGGCGCTTTTTGTACCCGCCTCCCCGCAATGCGTGCGGACACGATTTCGATGTGCCCAAAATCGAAGGGCGTGCTACTGCGGAAGCCAAGCAGTTAGATACTGCGCAATTGGTGACCGCCTCGCCGGGAGCTATTTCCTGTTGTTTGAGACTCCAAAACAGGTTTGCGAACGACGCCCGTATCTCCTCTTAACGTAGGAGGATAGCGAGGTCCAACCGACAGGTTCAAAAGCTGGCTCAAGCCGGGCGCCAATCCATTTCTTCGGTGATTCGCTCTCTTTTGAGCCTTCGGCCTGAAGTGTACGGGCCGTTGTTTCGCAGTATGGTCGGCTCGCTTGGGGGGATATGTGTTTACGTCTTTCGAGCAACTGACACGAAAACTGCGGGAAGCGCAATACGTGATTGATCCGGTGACGGCGCAAGTGGTCTATCTTGCGGCCCGTCTTCAAAAACCGCTTCTGGTGGAGGGCCCTCCAGGATGTGGCAAGACGGAACTTGCCTACGCGATTGCCAAGGCCAGCGACACCACAGTCGAGCGCCTGCAATGCTACGAGGGCATCACGGAGGAAAAGGCGATCGGGAAGTTCGATGAGTCATTGCAGCGACTCTTCCTCGAAACACAGAAGGAACAACTCGGAGAAGACTGGGAAGCGATCCGGAACCGCTTGCATTCCCTCGATTTTTTCGCCGAAGGACCACTATTGAGGGCGATCCGACAGAAAGAAAAACCATGTGTGCTGCTGGTCGACGAACTCGACAAGGTAGATCACGGTTTCGAAGCTCTTCTTCTCGAGATCTTGAGTGTTTGGCAAATCACGGTTCCCAAGCTAGGAACGACACAGGCGGAGACCGTTCCGTTTGTGGTGCTCAGCTCGAATGAGGAACGTCGCCTTGGCGATCCCCTGCGCAGACGTTGTCTCTACTTGCGATTCGAATATCCGACAGTTGACCGCGAGGTAGAGATATTGGCGACGCGGAGTCCGAATCAGGATCCCCGACTGCTCGGGCAGATGGCCGGCCTGGCCCACGCTTTGCGCGGTTGGAACATGGAGAAGCCGCCGTCCATCGCGGAAATGCTGGTTCTGGCCCAGGCTCTGGAGCTTATGGGGGCCAAGGAAATCGTTCCCGAGCAACGAGATGTTTTGCTACCGCTGCTCGCCAAGACCGAAGGAGATCGAGGACGACTGCTACTGCGAGAGGGGTTTGAAGGCCTAATTGTGGACTCGAAGGTTTATCGAGACAAACTTAAGAGAGCGTCCGAGGCTGAGGCCTCGGCAGCCGCCTGAGGATTTGATAGCGAAACCGATGGCCAAAGCCCTTGTGTTTCTTCTTCTTACTCTCGTGCCCGCAGCGCACGCCGCCCGATCGGGGGATGAAGGGCGATGGTCCGTGCAATGTGCGGCGACCTACGCCTCGGCGTATGGCCTTCCCGTCGAGCTCGTGGATGCGGTCATCCAGGTCGAGTCTGGTTGGAATCGTTATGCAGTTTCGAACAAAGGGGCAGCGGGCCTGATGCAACTGATGCCTGCGACGGCTTTGCGATTCGGCGTGCGGGACCGGTTCGACGTCGAGGACAACATTCGTGGCGGCGTCGCGTACTTGGCTTGGTTGATTCGGCTGTTCCAAGGCGACCTTCGGTTGGCGCTCGCCGCTTATAACGCGGGCGAGTCCTTGGTTCTTCTGCGAGGACTGGACCTATCGTCCCCGGAGATCGTGGCGTACGTCGATCACGTGACACAGGTATATCGAGCGCTCCGCATTCGTACGTCGCGAAAGCGAGAATTAGTGAATTCGATGAGTGGGACGAGAGGTGGATGATGAACAAGCTTTTTGCCTGTTGGGTTCTGTGTGTCTCGCTTCCGTCCGTGGCTGTGTGGGCGCAGACAGCACAGGTTGAACCTCGCGTACGAGCGAAGACGGATCTCGACGGAAAGGTGACAACCGTCGAGGTGGCCGCGCGGTTCGTCACTACGATTCGGGTGCCCGATCCGGTGAACTCGGTGGTTGTAGGCGACCCGACGGAGTTTCAAGTCGAGCATTCCGACCGCGAACCCAGGCTTGTTTTTGTAAAAGCTCTCTCGACGCGGCCGAGTGAATCGAACCTGCTGATTTCGACAACGACGGGGCGCACGGTGAATTTACTGCTCGTAAACCACGGAGCTAGTGCGAACGGTTCGGAAACGGTAGATTTTCTGGTCAAATATGAGCCTTCGACGGATTTCTTCGTCGGCTCATCAGGCTTTCCATTTGCACTGGTAGGTGCGACCGTTCCCCTGTCCCAAGGCAAGGAGAGCGCGACCGTCGAAGCAATCGCAACCCCTGAGATAGCGCGTCTTCGAGCGGCAACGCCGATCCCATCAGTAGATCCGCCTGTTCCGGCACCGGGTGCTCCGAGCAAGAACCTGGATCAATTACTCGCAGAACAGGAAAGCGCTCCCATGCCAGTTCTGTTCGGCGAGCATATCGCTCCGGAATCGGTCAGAGGGGATCGGGTGCGAGCAGGAGTCAGTCGCGTGATCGATGGCGGCCAGCAGGTCATCGTACTGTTCTCAGCCGTAAATCCCACCAAACACGCGATCCTGCTGATGCCGCCACAGGTACAGCTGGGCGGAACAAAAACCGGCGGAAAGAGTGCGCGGAAGCAGAAATGGACGACGGCGGAACAGCTGCCGGTCGAGGACTTCCGACTCAACCGCCGGCGCATCGGGGCGGGAGAGCGAGCCGATGGCGTGGTGGTGTTCGAACGGCCGCCGTATAAGCAGTCGACCGAGACTCTTCTTTTGCAGATCGCCGATTCGGGAGCTGTGGACCGGCCCGCGCTCGCTCCGATCGGCTTTGGCGTCAACACAGCACAGGAGGAAGAACATGGCCGAGGAAAATAAACCAAGCGTAGCGGAACATTTCGAAAGCGAATCAGCACATGAAGTGCCGCCAGCCGACGGCGAGACCAGGCCTGGTGTTAAGGAGATCTTCCGTCAGGCTTTCGACAAGGCAAAGAGGCAAAACCAATCAGCAGACCGCAGCGGACTCGGGCGCGACCGGAGCCGTTCAATGCTGTTACTGAGCGTCGCCGCGGTCGTCGTGCTCCTTTTATTCTTCATGGTGTTCTCATCGCCAAATCACCCAGGGAAACACGCGAACGCGAAAGCGCGAGGAGCTGCGGATCTGGGGAGGCGACCGACTCCTGGCGAGGTCTCAAGCCAACAGGGGTCGTCCACTCCTCTGATGAATGCACAAGTGACCCATACGGACGACGGAGATACAAAACAGATTACGGCAACAGACGTGAACAACACTGCCAAGCCGGTGCCGGCGTCGAGTCCTGTTCGACCGACCCCCTCCGTTCCGATCAATCAGCCCAAAGGCATCCCTGCGGCAGCAGCGGAACATCCCTATGCATTGAGCCAGATCGAGGTGGCCGATCTGCCGGTGCGGGATCATGCAGCTCAGCCCACTTCCATCACGAAAGAGTCGACCACGAAAGAAGAGTCTGACGACCTTCGGAAGCCCTCCCTGGTTTTTGTGCGGAATGTCCAAAGCGCTTCTGGAAGCGGCGCAACTAGAATGTCGACCACTATTATCGGCGAGGCTGTGAATCACCTTGAACTGCCCGCTGGTACGCACTTGATTGCGCGGATCGAGTCCGTGGTGACGAGCGCAGTGAAAGCGCCTGTCGTCGCATCTATCGAATATAACTACGAACGGGACGGAGAAATTATCGTGCCGGCGGGAGCGAAGGCAGTAGGAACGCTACAGAGCGCCGACCGTTCTGGAAATGTGGGAATCCGTTTTAGTTCCATGCAGATGCCAGATGGAACGACGCAAAAAATCGATGCCACGGCGATGAGTCTGAGCTATGGCCCATTGAAAGGAACAGTCAGCGGAAAAAGGAGTGGTACGAATTTCCTGGTCCGGACATTCACCGGGCTGGGCCAAGCAGCCACCTATCTCGTGGGCGGTGGCCTCGGTGCTCCGCTCTCGGAAAGCGCCTTCCTACGTGATAGAATCGCCACAAATATTGGGACCGCAGGCGATCAGGAGTTGAACAGCCTAACGTTCAATCAGAATTTAGTCGTGACCGTACCGGGCAATACGCGATTTTACCTTGTAATGGCGCAGGATTCCGGGGTCGCACAGCCCCAAGCGCAAGCCACCGCAACGCAAGCGGCCACCGCTGCACAAGCGACGGCGAATCCGCCATCTCTCGATGAACTGAGACAACTTTTGCAACTCCGACAGGAAATGAACGCAATGTACCAACAGTCGGGAAATTCGCAGACTGCTGCACAACCAGTATCGCAACAATAGGCCCCGGAGACGGAATGGAGCCGAACTGGAAACCGTTGATCGATAAACTTGGCGAAGAACGCTGTGGCGGATTTATGTTCATGGGCCGAGTCAACGGGATCAATCTGTACAAACATGGCATCGCTCGGCTTTATCTGGATCTGGATGACGAGGGAAGGTGTTACGTCTACCGAGGAAAATCACGCTTCGAGCCAGCGGATTTCGGAGCACAGTTGGAACGGCTTGAAATGGCTCTCGCGGAACTAGGTGAAACGCTGGATTCTGTGTACGACGAAGCGTATATCGCCCGGAAGACAAACGCTCTGGCAGATGCCGGAATCGAGCACGAACGCTTCGAGATCGACGACCCCGAGGATTTCTTCATTCACTAGCCTGTCCGTTCCCGCTTCATTAGTTTCCCGCCTTCAGTTTGCCCTCCGGAGTATGGGCGGTGCGAGGCCGCCCTTCTTGACTCCACTTTTTTCAATTTCATTCCAAAGGTAACGGCTTGCGGTAGCTCGGCTGATTGTGACGCGTGCAACCGCCTATCAAGTTCCCTGTACGTTCGGCACTTTTGACAAACAGGAATCGTAGTCGTAGCTTCCGCGGACGTGGCGCACTCTTCACCGGAATTTTTCACAGAGGAGAAGGGCAAGCCAGAAAGGAGAACTCACTCATGAAACTGAAGGTCGATGATGCATGGAAGCGGGCTCTGGCCCTTTTCGCTCTGTGTTTCGTTCTCGAGGGCCAGATTCTGTGGGCCCAGAATCTCGGTGCGGCGCCGGCAACAAACGTCGCCGTGCAGGGACAAACAGCGGCGCAGCCGGAAGGCGCGTTTCTGAACTTCATCAACTGGATCGGCAACGTCATCGCACCCGTGGGGGCGGGCGGCGCAGTCGTCGGAGCCGTCATCTCCTGGCTGCATGGACGAGGAGTCGGCCGCTGGCTGGCGGCGGCTGCGGGATTACTCGCCGTTTCCGGCGTTACCCGGTTGATCGAGTTTTGGATCGCGAACGGTACCGGAGGCGTGGGCTAGGGTCGATTAGGAGAGGGCTGCCCCAAACGGAGTTGGCGGGTGATTCGAGACAGGAAAGGAGAACCCGGAGCTGGAAAAACCCGCCGACTTCGGTTGCAAGTTTGAATTGTGCAGGGAGAGGACAAATCGATGGCCGTACCCCAACTACTAAACGATGTTCTCCAGGTTCTTCTGGACCTGGCGCCGGCAACAGCCGTGGTTGCTCTGGTCCTCGCCGGCATCAGCTTGAGGCGAGAGGGCGGAAGCAGTGTTTTCTTCATGGGCGGCGGCTTCACGAAATGGATGTTTTGGGCCGTGCTGTTCGTGACCCTTGCTCCGCTGCTGGGGTGGTTCTCCTCGTTTGGTGTCTCAACGCCCCTACCTTCCGGCGGCATCGCAACCGGTTGGCTGAACGCCTTTCAAAGTGACATCTCGAACTTCGTAAATACCTTCCTCGTTGCCCGGATTGTGACCACTGTCGCGGCGTATTTCGTCCTCCGGGCCATCTTGGATACGGCTTCCGGCGGCCATCCCCTGCCGTCGATTTTGGCAGCGATGTTCCTGCTCGGCACGCAAGCGACGTACACGCTCATCTCCAGCTACAACAGCGGGACTCAGTTCGCACCGGCAGATGTTCTCGACAGCCTTTGGAATTATGCCGCGGGCACCATCATGCCGATTGCGGCAGGACTTGCGATTGTCGGAGCTATCTTGAATTTCGCAACACGACGACCGGCGATGCGCCTGGTTGCCGTTGCGCTCGCAATGCTGTGCGTTTCCGGGATCTGGAAATTAGTTCTCGCCATGGAGGCGTAGCGAATGTCGTTCACCAACGGGATTCTCAACCTGACGAACTGGACTGGGAATGTGATTCTGCCGACGCTGGCTGGGTTGTTCTTCGCCATCGGCATTCTGCGTTTCGCTCACTCCGACTCCTATGTCTCCGCGATGTATGGGGGATTTCTGTGCCTGATGGCCTCGGGTCTGTTGCGTGCAATGGAAACTTTTTCGTCTCAGCGTGCCTGGAACGATCCCGATGTGTATTGGGTGGCTTTGGTCAGTCTGGTCGATTGGATCTGTAACGTCTTAATGCCCGTCTATGCAGGCTTGCAGGTGGCCGCGGGAGCATTGCGCATGGGCATTGTCACGCGGGTCCACCCGACCGAAGGATGGATGCGGCATTTTGTCGCGGCGGGACTGTGTTTGCTTTTGTCCGGGCTGTTGCGTCTGGCGGAATCGTTTGTAGCACATGGAACGGCCGGAATTCCATAGGAGGACTCATGGCTCTGGAAGTCACACCCGCATATCGCAATCTTCGGACGAGGGTCACGTTCTTCGGTCTCGAAGCCGAGGATCTGTTTGCGATTCTCGCGCTCGCGGTGGTCGCGAATATTCTCGGCCGGTTTCTCCAGCGCGAGATGTTTGGTCTTCCGATGAATATGGTGCTCGAGTACGTCATCCCGGTGCTGAGCATTCCGGCGCTCATGCTGTTCAAGTATGGCAAGCAGCGCGGCTACATCCAGGACTGGGTAATGTTTCATGCTAGGCCGCACGTGTATTCGGCTCTCGAGCGGGACCGAGAACTGACCCGACATTATCTGCTCCCGGGAGAATAAAAATGCCACTCACAGCCGAAAAGTATCACCAGTCGCTCGCCGCTGCGCCGCTTTGCGAGCAGCTGCGCATACGTGACGTCCTGGACAACGTCGCCATCCAGACCGATGGCTCGTTCGTGGCTGGTTACGAGGTGGGAGGCATTCAGTCCTACTATGCGAGCGACGAAGGACGGAACCGGATCAAAAGCTTGCTCGAAGCACTGATTCGTTCGCTCCCCGAGCGATCCATGCGCATGCAGGCGCGCTTTGAAATTGCGGAAGGAACGGGCGACCTGATCTCGCACTATCTTCGTGAGCGGCGCAGTGATAGTCCGATCCTGCGTGAGCTCGATCGCTTTCACGTCGAGCTTTGGCGGAACCGAGAGGAGGCCGGCTTCTATCTACAACACTTCCTGCACCTCTATTTCATCTGGAACCCCCGGATCCACCACGAGTCACCCGATTTCGAATGGAAGCGGAAAATGAAATCGAGCAGCAGTGGAAGTCTCTCGGCCCGCAAATGCATCGAACGCTCACGGCGCGATCACGAGGAGCTTTTGGCCGAGTTCAACAGTCTGCTGTCCGGTGTTGAAACAACACTCGGAACCACCGGGATGAACGTACGCCGGATGAGCCATCAGGATGTTTTTCTTGAAATCAAGCGCGCCCTCAATCCCCTCGGCAACGACACCCTGCCTTATCGTCCTCCCGGCGAATCCGTTTGGGAGGAAAGCGCGCGCAGCCAAATCGCAAACGTGAATATTGAAGACGAGCAGGACGATTACCTCAAGGTCGGCGGCCTGCTCTATTCCTGGATCAGCCTGAAGGATTTACCCGACGCGACCTTTCCCGGAATTCTTCGGGAGCTCGTGGTGATGGACTGTCCGCTTGTGGTCAACGCAGACGTCACGCTGCCCGACCAGAGCAAATCAATTAAGCAATACAAGAGCCGCCTGCGGAAGATGATGGCCGCGCAAAAGGACTTTCATGGCGGCTTCCGCATCAACGTGGACGCGCAGGTTGCCGAGCACCAACTTGTAAAGGTGTTGCAAGACTTGATTTCGAGTTCGCTGAAGGCGTGCCAGATGAGCCTGATCGTAACCACGCGGACCTCGAAACCCAGCAGAAATCGAACGGAACGCGAAGAGGCTGAACGAATTCTGTCGGATCGACGGCAGCGCGTGTTGCACGCGATCTCGCGGATGAATGGAGGCCGCGGCATTCCCGAAACATTAGCCCAGAAGCGACTATTTTTCTCGGGATTGCCCGCCATGGGAGGGGAGAATCGCCGCGAGCTCGATTTGCTCACTCTAAACGCCGCCGATCTCTTGCCCGTCGAAATGCCCTGGCGCGGGACGCAGCACTCGCCCCTGATGCTCTTCGAGACTCCCTATCGGCAGCTCGTACCTTTCTCTCCATTCGATTCCGGATTGGGTGACGCCAACATGCTGATCATGGCGAAAACGGGTGGCGGAAAGACATTTATGGCCCAGCTGTTTCTGCTGATGATGGCCCGAGCCAACCCGCAAATCTCCATTATCGAGCGGGGCGACTCGTATCAAGCCCTAGTGGAACTGATGGGTGGCCGCGTGATCGACGTAAAGCTTGACGGCGCCGAGACACTCAACCCGTGGGACCTGCCTCCGGGGGAAAACACACCTAGTAAAGAGAAGATCGCATTTCTGAAAAACCTAACTCGACACATGATCGGGGATAGTCCGGGATCGGACAACTCCCTAATCGACAACCTGTTGAGCGACGCGATCAGCCGCACCTACAAACGGTGTGCGATCCGTTATTCCAACCCAACGCCGACGTTCAACGATCTGAGGGAAGAACTCGCACAATGGCGGGACGAAGAAAAGATGCAGCGCACCATGGATGAAGCAAAGCTCGCCGCGATCAAGCTTCGTTCCTGGACCGGTGAAAAAGGAATTTACGCGAAGCTGTTCGATGCGCACACGACCATGCGTCTCGACAGCAGTTGGCTCTTCTTCAACGTCGAAGGCCTCAGTTCGGATTCCAAGCTCGAAACGGCGATGAGCATGCTGATTGCAAATGCTGTCGCGTCCCGGGCCCGTGGCAATGCGGGCCAACCAAGCGTCACTGTGCTCGATGAGTGCTGGTTCCTTCTCGACTCACCAACGCTTGCTCCCGAGGTGGTCCAGCTCTACCGAACCGCCCGAAAAAGGAATGCCAGCGTCTGGGGCATTAGCCAGACGGTCGAGGATTTCGTTGGCACCGACTTCCAGCCCCGCGAACATGGTCCCGGAATTCTGAAAAATGCGAGCACGAAGATCATCGGCCAGCAGCCGGGTGACATGACTCCGCTGGTGAATCACTTGTTCCTCAATCCGGTTGCCCTGAATGAGATCAAACGATTCAGCTCGCCGCGAAAAGGAGAAAGCGCGGACGCCCTGCTGGTGCTAGGCGAGAAAGCGGAGACGACGCAAACCATTCGGATCGCACCAACGGCCGTGGACTACTGGATCTGCACCACCTTCCCCAGGGAACGGCGATACCGCGCCTGGGTCCTCAAGAAATTGGCGGACCGTCCGAAGATCGAGGTCTACCAGGAACTCGCGCGTAAATTTCCTCGTGGGTTGGCCGATGTTCCGCAGTTGCCCGAGGAAATCTCCGGCGCGGTGAACGGCGGCGTTGCATGAGAGAGACGTCCATTTACGGGTCGTTGTGGTCGCGAAAGTGGTTTCGGACGATTTCCTGGACCATCGCCATCGTTCTGATCCTGATGAGTCTGCCATTCCTTGTCGAATTCATGATCCGACTCGCTGATTGGATCCCAAGTTTTCTACCTCAGCCGAGCCGCTTGTGGGAGGTGTCTCCATGGTCTTCTTGATGAGCGCTGTGTCGGGCGCTTTCTTCCTGCTTTTTTCGTACTTGATGGTCGTCGCAAAAGACTGGCGGCAAGTGACGGCCTTGATCTTGGCTGGGGTGTTGGTCGTTGCTCTGGTGAGCCCGCCATCGGCGCACGCACAAGCCAGCTTGGTCGGTGCGATTGAGGCTGTTCTTAACGTCATCAACGGCGTCATCCACACCGCGTTGAATGCAGTTAACTCGGTGCGAGCGACGATCCAGCAGTTTTACCAGGAGGCCGTCTGGCCAGTCTCACTAATCAATCAGGCCAAGGCCCTCGTCACGCAAATGATCGGTCAGTACCGGGGTCTGATGCAGGGCATTTTCAGCATGAACCTAAAGAGTGCGACCTTGGCCGATTCGACTGCTCTGGAAAGCGTCATGCGAAATCATCAGACCAGCGATTTTGGATCGCTCGCCGGTTCGTTTGGAACGACGTTCGGAACGGTACCGGCGACTACGATCGCCAGCCCAGCCGATCGCACCATGATGGATATGGACGATGCTCTGGCGATGGACAACATGAAGACACTCAAAGAAAGCGATGCGGCAGATGATCTCGCGTTGCAAGCCGCCAACAGCATTGAAGACCAAGCGAGCCAGGCCGCCCCGGGCTCAGCGCCCTTTTTGACGGCGACGGCCGTAGCCACTGCCATCGAAAGTCAGGCGCTGACGCAGAAGATGCTCGCTGCCGAATTGCGCCAAGAAGCAGCTTACATTGCCCATCAAAACGCACTTCGCAAGCGAGGTGCCTCGATTACCGGCGACGTGAATACGCAGATCCTGAACCTGCTGCAAAAGCACTGAGGAGAGATGACGATGAAGATGAGTCCAAGAATAGAAGCAATCAAAACCAAACTCAGACTGTGCGCGCGCCGAGGGTTTGGGTGGACCTGCCATCACAAGATGCGTGCGGCCGTCCTACTCCTCATCGTGATTCTTGCCGTCCCGCAGCCGGTTAGGAGTCAATTTATCGATCCTTGCTGCGCCATCATCACCGCGGGCCTCGGCAGTATCAGCAGTGCATTGAGCGGCGTGATCGGCGGAGGCCTCAACGGAATCCTTTCGATCGAGCAGGATATTTCGACCTTCGAGCAAACGGTCGTCTGGCCCCAAACCCTGATCAACCAGGCGCGCTCTCTCGTCGCGAGTATGCAGGGCATCTTCACACAGATGGAAGGCGTTATGCGCATCCCCGTCAACAGCGCAACCCTCCCGGCAACTCAACAATTCGAACAGAATCTGCTCTCCGGCGATCCCAATCAAATCGCCCAGACAAGCACGCAGTACCTCTCGGTCTATGGAGCCGTTCCGGACGCCGGAGCCGCTTCCCCTCAGACGCGGGACGTGGTGGACATGACTGACGCCGCAGCACAGGCGGCCATGAAAAGAGCCATTGAGATCGATGCCCTTGCCGATCTCGAGTTACAAGCCGCGGACCAGATCAACCAGAACATTGCAACTGCCGCTCCGGGGAGCGCTCCGATCATTGAAGCCCAGGCGGACGCTTGGCTCGTCCGAGCGAACGCGTACACGCAGGCTGCCACAGCGGACTTAATGCGTGTCCGCGCGGTGGATCTTGCCGACCAAAGCGCCACCGTGAAGAACGGTGCCGCTAATTCCACGGCTATCCAGCAACAGATTTACAACCTGTTGAAGAGGCCTTGACGTGTTCTACTTCGAGCAGCTCTTCCAAACCGCCCTGAATGGGATCGACGCCGCCAGTGTAACGAGTGCAGTACTCGCTGTTGCCGGAACCATTCTGCTTTTGAGTTTCCTGTATAGCGCTTACGAAGCGTTTGCTTCGGGCGGAGACGTTCGAATGCTCGCGGTCTCTGGAATTAAATACCTGATTTTGGGTCTGATCTTTGCGAGCTACGGCACCGTGTTTCGGGCGGTAAACGGGATGTTCAACTCCGTCGCGGACTTCGTCTACAACTCGACGGGCGTCGGCGATGTGTTCTCGAACTGGATGAGCCAGCTCGCGCAGTACTGGCAATCGAACGGCAACACCTCACTCTGGAATCTGGTAACGGGTCTCGCTTCCGGCGTCATCAGTCTGTGGTTGATTCTGGGAGCGTTCGTCATCTTTCCGGTTTGCTATTTAATTTTCACCATCTTCTACGCGATGTACGGCTCAGTGCTTTACGTCACAGGCCCATTCGTTCTTGCGCTATTACCGACCCGGAGCCTGGGGCAGCTCTCGAAAAGCTACCTCGTGAATCTCATGACCTTCCAGGCATGGGGATTAATTTACGCCATCCTGCAGGTCCTCATGTCCGCGGTCAATCTCTCCAGCATCGACGCGGTTCTGAACGCCAATGGTGTACTGAATAGTTTCGTCGGATCGAGCCAGATGATCCTACTGGCGCTGACGGCAAGCATCTTCTCGTTCTCGATCGTCCTGATTCCATTCATAGCCAGCCGCATTGTGCGCGGCGATGTTGGCGCCACGATGATGACGCTCGTTAGCGCGATGACCACCACCGCGACCACGGTCGCAAACATGGCAGCAGCATCGTTCGCGGGAGTGAGCCAAGGTGCGGCTGCCGCCGGAGCCTCAGGTGGTGCGGCGCCAACGGCGCCCGGCGCTGGGAGCGTCCCGGTCGTTTCGTCGTTGAGAGACCAGGCCGCGAGCACGGCAGGAGGCAATGGATCCAGATCTCCCGCTGTGACTTCGACGTCGATGTCTCCGGCGCCTGCGTCCGGTGGAGCAAGCGGCGGCGGGAGCAACGGAGCTGGAAGTAGCACAGGTGTTGCTAGTTCCACTGGCTCGAACTCGGGAGCAGGTTCTACATCGGGACCTGGCCAATATCGCGGCTTCAACGCTCCACACGCGGTGGCCTGGTACGTGGGTTATTCGCTTGGTTCGGCATACCGCGGAATAAAAGGGGGCGCGTAGCAATGAAACAAGAGAACCGGCCCGTGCCGGAGATTGCGCACTACACGAAATACTATGAGCACGATGGCATGCTTCGCGCCTACGCGAATAGAAGCATGGTACTCGCCATGATTTTCGGTTTGTTGGCGCTCGGCTCACTCGGTTTTGCAATCTACGTTCGGATACAGCCGCCCACAGTAATTCGCGTAGATAAGGACGGCAACGCTATCGAACTCGCCGGTCCTTCCTCGGTGCGTGCGGTGCTAAGCAGCGCTGTCGACCCGCCGGCGCCCGGAGGTTCTCTGAATACGGCTCCCACGGACATCGAGGGGCGGGCGCTTGTACGTCAATTTCTGGTTCGCTATCTCGCCTACACGCCAGACTCGGTGGACCGCAATTTTGCAGAGGCACTGAACATGATGACCGCGAATCTTCGCTTGTTCACCATGAATCGCTTGCGCGACGACGATACGGTTGGAAAGATCCGTGCCGATCACGTCATCGCAGACTTCGAGATTCGCTCGATCGACCACGTGAAAGATACGCCGTGGACTTACGCGGTTTTCGGGGTCAAGGAAATTCACCGAGTGCGCAATCAAACCGAGACCACCGATCAGATCGTCGCGAAATACAACGTACGACTGGTCGAAACCGCCCGCACCGAGACCAATCCGAGTGGTCTGTTGGTAGCCGAGTACGGTGAACAACAGATGGTGGGCGACCGTGAAACTGGCCTACTGCAACGAAGCAATCTAGACGGTGACAGGCACTGAAATCCGAAGAAGGAGAATCGATGGTGACAACGAGCCTGACAGAAACTGCAAATGACGTCAAAGAAACCCAGGGAAATCGTGTCGTTCGCACAGCGCGAAAGCCGCGAGCAAACACACCAAATGGAACTGAAGCGCAACGCTTCTTTCTAGCCAAGCCGGGCAGCAGCACCGGTACACCCGACTTGGGCAAGGAGTTTCCGGGGGAATCCGAGGTGATGGCGGAATCCTTCAAGACGGGACTGAACTATTTCGTCGTTTCCGAGTGGAGGGGCGTAGCAGATTTGTCGGGCCGCAAACCGCAATTGGGACGCGAAGCGGCCCGCAGTACGAAGATGGGATAAGCCAGAGTTTCTTTACAGACTGAAGTTGGTCTGTCGAGAGCTGTCCACAAGCTCAAGTGATTGTGGATCAGTGCTTGACTCGCTTGAACTGTGCCTCAACTGGGTACATCAGAGCGGGTAGGCAAACTCCTGGTTTGTAATGCCGAACAAACAAAGGAGCACGAAGCGCAGCACAACAATGCAAGACGTTGAACTGCCCATGAACGCGTAGTGCTGGCCTGGTTCCTCGCGAACCTGGCCGGAAACCTTACCTCGTTTTCGGCTCAGGATGGCGAAGGGACCGGCGGCAACGGTCTCCTGGTCTGTCCTGTGACCGGACGGAAATAAGGAGATGAAATGTCACACGAAGAAAAGAGTGCCATGCCGGTGATCACCATCGATATCACGGAAACGGGACAGATGAAGCAGAGGCTGCCGAGATTGTCCAGACAGGAGCAGCTTGAAAACACGCTCCTCGAAGGGCTCTATCCCGGCATCCGCGTTGCTCGCCTCAATGTCCCGCCCGGAAAGCTCGAAGATCACCAGGAGAACGAAGTGCAGAGGTGCATGAGGGCCTTTGACTTCGAAGGAGTTCGCTTCCGTCTCATCGGTGCAAGCGCCTCGGCCAAGAGTGGAAAGTTCTATGCCGTGGACGAACGCTACGAGCCGGCCCTGGCTGAACGCTTCCGCAAGTGGCCAGAAGCCGCCATCACGTACTTCGGGATTTTGGTTTCACCATGCAAACAGCGAATCCAAATGCCCGATGCTCGCGTGATGATTGTGAAGGACCGGACGCTGGGAACCAACGACTGCCGTGGGTGGATATCGCGGTCGGTGTTCGAGCGGTTTCATTTGCCCAAACACCGTCTGTACCAATTCCGGCTGGCCTTCGAGAACACACAGGCCAAAGGCGGATGTAAGGTTATGGCCGACGACGTCGCTCAGAAGCTCGGGGCTGACATCGTGCTGCCGGAATCTTGCGTCAAGCCGGAGTACAAGCAGACGCCACGATTCCTTGATTTGATCCCGTGGCGAAAACCCAAGATCGAGGTTCGAAGCTATCGAGGACCGGTGG
>Ga0335081_10009606_pt1 | contig 15584 bp, 16 predicted proteins | sample Lox_Sample_35_FD_206713 | JGI IMG/M metagenome (GOLD analysis project Ga0335081, IMG submission 206713) | Soil microbial communities from Loxahatchee National Wildlife Refuge, Florida, United States - Lox_Sample_3.5 | ecosystem: Environmental > Terrestrial > Soil > Wetlands | place: USA... | reverse complement strand
GTCATCGCCGACGCGCAGCCCGCGACGCTTCTCGATGTAGCCGGCGACGAACTCGGTCGTGCCCGGGGCTACCGTCGAGCGCAGGATCACCGCCTGCCCCGGACGCAGCAGCGGCAGCATGTCGTCGACCGCGGCGCGCACCTGCCGCAGGTCGCTCTCGATATGCGAGAACGACGGCGTCCCGATCGTCAGGACGATATCGTCGGCATGCGTCGCGTCGGCCGCGCGCTCGCTCAGCTGCAGGCGCCCGCTGTCGTGGATGCGCTCCAGCAGCGGCTGCGTTCCGGCTTCTGCGAACGGCATTCTGCCCGCGCGCAGCGCCGCGAGCACACCGGGGTCGTGGTCGATGCCCAGCACGCGCAGTCCGTGGTCGGCGAAGGACAGCGCGAGCGGGAGCCCGACCCGGCCGAGCCCGATCACGGACACCAGCCGCTCGCTGCTCACGTCCGGCAGCACGCGCGCGGTCGAGACTCTGGAGCACCCAACGCGTGCCCTCGGTCGGCCGTCGAAAGCAGACGGTTGCCACTCATCTCATCGGCGGGCTGAGCAGCTCAGCCGATTTCCTCGTGCGCGAGGCTCGGCAGCGGCTCGAGGCCGGGCTCGGCGTGATGACCGCGGATCTCGCCGCTGACCGCGATCCGGTTCAGGCGGGCGATCTCGCGCTCGCCCTCGACGCGGGCGGGATGGTCTGCGGGCAGGGGGCGGATCAGCGCCTTGATCCGCTCCCGCAGCTGCAGCGCGAAGTGCGGCGTGGAGGCGCCCATCAGCTGCCGGACGTCCTCGACCGTGACCTCGCGTCCTGGACGCAACCGATCTGGATGCTCTGCCTGGCTCATTTCTGGGCGACCGCCTCGAGCAGGTCGTCGACCTCGGCCTGAACCGGGACCGAGATCGCGCTCTGATCTCCGATCAACCAGGCGTGGTTGTAGACGGCGGCCGTCGGGCCTTCTTGCGTGTATCCGGGGGTAGCGTAGTTGAGGAAGAAGTTGAGCACCGATGGCGGAAGCGTACCCGCGTTGCTGACGAGCAGCTGCGGGCCGTAGTCGCCGCTGCTCGACAACGCGGCGGCGGCGGCGGCATCGAGCGGACGGCCGGCGTTGATCAACACGTAGCCGTGGCCCGGGCTGCGCATCGCCCATCCGAAGCTGCCGGGAATGTGCGCGCAGGGTTGGCCGAAGTGGCACGGCGGGTCGCGGTAGACGGCGAACGCGACCGAGTTGGCCGGCGGCTTCGCGGCTCCGATGCGAGACACGGGCCCGTACGCGCGCAGTTGCGCCACCACGCTCGCGGGGATCACGCTTCGCGGTCCGAGGACGTAGATGTGCGGACGCTGGTGCGACAGAAGCGCCTGGCGCGTCTGGGCAGGGACGCCGGCGCGGTTGACGAACAGGACCGGATCGCCGCTCTCGGCCGCCCACCCGGCGGCGGGCATCGAATAGCTCGGCCGATCGGCTGAGGCGATCACGACGTCTCGGCTCTCCCTGCCCGCCGCGGCGCTTGCAAAACGGTCGATCGCGGCCGCCAGCGCGTACGGATCACTGCCGGAGATGCTCGCCGAGCGAAAGCCGGGCGGGCTCGGGACGGCGCCGATTCGCAGCACCTGTGCGCCGGCGGCCGAGCCGGTCGGCGCCAGCTTGCTCAGCGCCTGGGCGGTGGCGGTCGGCAGCGAGCCGGCGTCGGAAAGCAGGATCGGCGCGCGGATCGGCGGCGCCATCAACACCGACGCCGCGATCGCCGCCTCCCAGTCGTCGGTCGGCGCGAGTGTCACCGCGGGCGGATGGGTGCCGGCCGCCGACGACGGATACACCGCGAGCGCCACCCCGGCCGCGTCAGCGACCGAGTCGGCACCCGCCACGCGCGTCGTGTTCTTGGTCGCAAATGCGGGAAAGCCGAGGTTCCTCTGGGCGCTGGCGTCGTTTGCGACGACCGTCGAGCTGTGGATCAGCAGTTGCGTCGAGCCGCCGCAGCCGGCAAGCGCTGCACAGACAGCGAGCGTGGCGAGCGTGGCGCGGCGCATCGAACGAGAACGTTAGCGAGCCGCCCATTGACATCGCTCACATCGGATCCTACGCCGAGGCTCGCTACGCTAACAAAAAGCAGCCAGCCACCCGCCAAGGAGGATGCGATGCCGGGCCTGTCCGGACGCATGTCGACCGTAATCAAAGCGAAGATCTCAAAGCTTCTGGACCGGGCAGAGGACCCCTCGGAGACGCTCGAGTACAGCTACCAGAAGCAAATCGAGCTGCTGCAGAACGTCAAGAAGGGAATCGCGGACGTCGTCACCTCCAAGAAGCGCTTGCAACTGCAGGAGCAGAAGCTCCGCGACCAGGTGGTAAAGCTCGACACGCAGGCGCGACAGGCGCTGGCGGCTGGCAACGAGGAGCTGGCCCGCACGGCGCTCGAGCGCAAGAACGTCGCCCAGACCGAGCTGCAGTCGCTCGACTCGCAGGTCGCGCAGCTCGAGCAGCAGCAGGAGCAGATGACCGCCTCCGAGCAGAAGCTGCGCACCAAGATCGAGCAGTTCCGCTCCAAGAAGGAGGTCATCAAGGCCCAATACTCGGCGGCCGAGGCACAGGTGCGGATCTCCGAGGCGGCGACCGGCGTCGGTGAGGAGATGGCGGACGTCGGGCTGGCGATGCAGCGAGCGCTGGACAAGACCGAGAACATGAAGGCGCGTGCGGATGCGGTGCAGGAGCTCGAGGCGGCGGGCACGTTCGAGGACCTGACCGCGCTCGGCCCCGGCGAGGACGACATCGACCGGCAGCTGCGGCAGCTGTCCTCCAGCAGCGAGGTCGACGCAGAGCTCGCAAAGATCAAGGCCGAGCTGGGAGCCGGGGCGGCTCCTGCCGGCGAGCTGGGGGCAGGCACGTCCGGCGCCGGCGCGGGGGCCGAGCAGGCCCAGCAGAGCGAAGGCCAGGCTTCGTGATCGTCAGGATCGCGACGGAAGGGCAGTACGAGCTCGCTGACGGTGAGCGGGCGTCGCTCAACGAGCTCGACAATGAGGCCGTGTCCGCGTGCCAGGCGGGCGACGAGCCGCGCTTCAAGCGCACGTTCACGAACCTGATCGACCTCGTCCGCCAGGGCCAGCCCGTCGGCGACGACGACCTGCGCCCGTCCGATTTGATCCTGCCGCCGCCCGACGTGTCGCTCGACGAGGCCAAGGCGGACTTCAGCGGCGAAGGGCTCATCCCAGGCTGATTGCTCACGAGCGAAGGGCTTTGGCTTGCGCCGGGGCCTGGGTCAGCGCCCCCTCGAGCCGCAGGATGCGGCGCAGGATCGCAAGTGACGAGGCGTATGTCGAGTCCATCCCGAAGTAGCTCAGGCCGGGTGCGCCCAGCGTCCGGGCCTGCGTGTAGGGCGTGTCAGACGCGTAGTGGATGATGCCGAGGTCGATCGGGAGCTTGGAGAAGTTGACGGCCTCCCCGACGGGGTATCGCTCGGCGTCGGCGATCTCGTACACGGCGTCACAGTACGGCCCGGCCTCCATCTCCACGACCGTGAACGCCTCGCGGTAATAGAACTCGAGGAAGTCGCGGTTCTGGAGGAACGTGCTCTTGACGGTCACCGCGCGCTGGTTGTCCAGACCGGTGCCGAATCGCAGGTCGGCCGCGAGGTCGTCGACGCTGAACGCATTGTCGAGCCAGTAGGTCGAGTTGGAGTGCTCGTTGTGCACTACGCTCGAGATCATCACGTCGCCGACGTCGGCGTTGAGCGTCGCGGCCTTGCCGAGGATGTACACGCCCCGTAGCCCGCTGCCGCTGTCGACGGCGACCTCGCGCAGGATGTTGTACGCGGCCATCCCCAGCGGATAGTCGATGTTGACGAGGACCGCATTGCTCGCGGCGAGCGCGCCGGCGTTCACGTCGCCCAGCCGTGGATCGAGGTTGCCCTCGGCCAGCGCCGCCAGCGGGATCACCTGCGCCGGCACTCTCAGCGCGGTGTGGCTCTTGAGGTGGGTCACGCCCGCTGCCCGCTCGGCCTCGCGACGCTGCGCCTGTCCCGCCGCTCCCTGCGAATGCCACCACAGTCGAGCGACGAAATACAGGAAGTTCTCCCACGAGCCCTCGGTGCGGCCTTCGCGGAACGCGGCCAGCTCCTCGCGCAAAATGTCCCCCGGTGCGAGTGTGTCGACGAAGCGCACCAGCTCGGACTCGCGTTCGCGGGCGATTCCGGTCGCGATATTGACGATGCTGTGCGAATTGGAGCTGACGAAGTACAGCGGGCAGTCCGTCAGTTCCTCGTGCGCGAGATGGCGCTGGACCGGGGCCCACCAGCGTCGAGTCAGGCGCGCATAGCCGACGTGGCTGCCGCCGAGCATCCGCAGGCGCAACGACAGGCTACGCGACGCGATCAGAGCGAGGCGCTCGTCGAACCTCCGGCCCCACTCCTCCCTGAGCCGCAGCCAATCGTCGGGCTGTCCGCCCAGTGACTCGGGCGTCGCCACGTGGTCCGCCGGCCAGCCGGCGGCCCGCGCCTTGACGCGGATCTTGTTCCACTCGATCTGCAGCGCGACCAGCGTCGGCACGAGGTCGTCGACGTCGGAGCTCGAGGCGAGCAGCACCGCGAGCGTGCCGCTCCCGTCGTCGTACCAGCGCCGGCGTCGCGCGAGCGCCTCGGTCTCCTTCCAGCCCGCCAGGTCGAGGCCGTGCGCCGCAAAAGCCTCGACGTTCTGCCCCATCAGCACCAGGCGCCCCACCAGGATCCCCTCCGGCAGCCTCCGGATACAGTAGATGAAAGCGCCGAGGTCAAGCTCGTCGGACGCGGCGAGCGGGTGCAGGCTCGAGCCGGTGGCGCGGTGGGAGGGCTCCAGCACGCGCAGCTGCGTCTCGCCGCTGGATCGCAGCAAGGTAGTGTAGGTGCGCTGGTAGAGGCGTACCTCGTCGCTCAGGCGCCCTGGGTCCTCGAGCGGCGCGGCTAGTGCAAGGCGCGAGACGGCCAACCTGCAGAACAGGTTAGGGCCTAGATCGGGATTCCCCACAGCGGGAACCAGCGCTCGGGCTCGGGCTCGACCGGCAGCTCCGCGCCGACCTGAGCCTTGAGCCGGAACTCCGCCTCGCTGTCTCGCTGCTGCTCGCCCCCGGCCGGGACGAACGGATAGAAATAGCCGCGCTTGTAGTTGTAGATCCAGTACTGGGGCCGGCGGCGGGAGTCCGTGAATGAGAACACCGCGCACAGCACGCGCTCGCCGTAGCCGCCGGCCTCGAGCGCGCCGCTGACCGCGTTGATGCCTACGACGAGATCGTCGAAGTCGGGGCCGCGGAGCACCAGCCAGCGAAAGCCGTAGCTGTCGTCAGAGCTTTCGACCCTCGTCCCGCTGTCGGAGGCAGTCGCGCGGACCACCTCCTCCATGTCGCGGACGATCGCGTCGAAATCGGCCGTGGGAAGCGGCTGGAAGACGATCGCGGCGACCCCCCGCGAGGTGATCCCGAGCGACGTTTCAAACGTCACGTAAGCCGTGCTCATCGCGAACAAGCGGTCCGGCGCGGGGCCGGGCAGCTTGCGCTTGCCGGTGATGATGTTGAGAAAGCCCACTTGCGGGCCCTCAGCGAGTGCCCTGAAGCTGCGCCTCGAGCCGCTCGAGGCGGGCGATCCGTGCCTCCAGCGGCGGGTGGGTGGAGAACGCCGAGGCGATCGTCTGCTTGGCCTTGGGCGGGAAGATGTAGAACGCGGCCAGCTCACCCGACGCAGCTCGCAGGTCCTGCTGGGGGGTCAGCTGCATTCCGCCCTCGATCTTGCGCAGCGCGGAGATCAGCGCCGCCGGACGCCCAGTGATCAGCGCCGAGCCCCGGTCGGCGGCGAACTCGCGATAGCGCGACAGCGCCTGCAGCAGCAGCCACGAAACCACGTAGACGACGGCCGAGATGAGGACCACGAAGATGAATGCGTTGCCGCCGTTGTTGTTGTTGTTGTTGTTTCGGCCGCCGAAGCCGCCGCCGAAGAGGAAGCCGAACTGGACGATGAAGGCGGCGATCGAGGCGAAGAAGCTCGCAAGCGTCATCACCATCACGTCGCGGTTGGCGATGTGCGTCAGCTCGTGTCCGAGCACGCCCTCGAGCTCGGGCGAGTAGCCGAGCAGATCGACGATCCCCGTCGTGACGCAGACGGTCGCGGTCTTCGGGCTGCGCCCGACCGCAAACGCGTTCGGCATCCTGGTCTGGGCGACGGCCACCCGGGGTTTGGGGATATCGGCCTGGATGCAGAGTCGCTCGATCATCCCGTGCAGCTGCGGGGCCTGCTGAGGGGTCACCTCGCGCGCGCCCATCGAGTACAGCGCGATCTTGTCCGAGCTGAAGAACTGAACGGCGAACAGTGCGGCCGCGATCACGGCGATCGTCACCGCGCCGGCGCCGGCCGCGATCAGGACCCCGATCAGCACAGCGTAGACGAGGCCGAGAAGGAACAGCGTCACCAGCATCCGGGCCTGCAGCCCGGCGTCGTGACCGAATGATGAGGGACGAGCCATAGCACTAATTATGGTGGCAGAGAGGGTGTTTCGAGCATGAAGGATTTGCGAAGAGCTTCGCGGCGCATCGACGCCGCGAACCCGTGAGAAGGGCGCCCCCGCGCCTGCTCCGCTTGGTGATCGGAATCTGCAGGCATGATGCGAGCCTCGGCTCGTCGATCACCATGCGGAGCCCGCCGCCGGAAGGCAGGCGGAAGACGGTTTCTCGGGATTCGGGCATGGATGACCTGACCGAATCCACGTCATTCTTTCCCAAGGCTGCCTTTCCCAAGGCTGCCGCCAGCCAAAGCGCCTGCGAGAGACTGCACGATGAATTGCAGGCTCTGCGTTTGCAGCTGCTCGTCGTGCTGGATCGAGCGATGGTGGCCGTCCGGGACGATGACCAGCCGGCTGGCGCCTGACTGCATCCGAGCCGCGAGCCGGCGCGTGTGCGCCACCGGGACCTGCTCATCGCCCTCCGCGTGCAACAGCAGCAGCGGGACCTCGAGCGACCGCACGACGCCCTCGAGGTCGATGTTCGCAAGCAGCCGGTCAAACGCCGCCGGATCGACCGCGAAGCTCATCGCGCCCGTCCTCACGCCGCGCGCCAACCCCTCGGGGCTCGCCGGGCAGATCGCGACGACCGCCCCGGCGCGACACGGCGCCGCGGCGGCGATCGCCAGGCAGCCGCCCATGCTCGAGCCCCGCAGCGCGATCGGCGCGCGCTCGTCGCGCAACGCCGACCGCAGCGCCGCGGCGATCATCGCGATGTCTTCGAGCGCGCGGTCATCCATCGGCCCGAGGCTGGCACCATGGCCGCGCTGATCGAAGACGATCGCGGCTAAGCCGAAAGCTGTCGCGGCCCTGGCGTAGTCGTGGTGGTTCTCCTTGCACGACCCCGCGCCGTGCAGGACCACGACCCCGGCGCGCGGCGCGACGTCCCCGGCGGGCTGCCACAGCGTGTACGCGAGCCCCTCGCAGACTCCGCTCGCAACGTGTAGCGTGTCATCATCGCCTCCGATGGCAGGGATCACAACGACACTGTCGCACGTCTACCCGTTCGGCACCGTCGTCAACGAGGCCGGGCACCTGGAGATCGGCGGCTGTGACGCGGTCGTGCTCGCGAGGGAGTTCGGGACGCCGGCGTATGTCGTCGCCGAGCACGACCTCCGCGTCCGCGCGCGTGCGTTCCGAGATGCGCTCGCGGCGCGCCACGCCGACTACGACGTGCTGTTCGCGTCCAAGGCGTTTCCGTGCACTGCCGTCTACCGGGTGCTGGCGCAGGAGGGGCTCGCGTGCGACGTCGCCTCGGGTGGCGAGCTGGCGCTTGCGTTGCGAGGAGGGTTCGACCCGCAGCGGATCTATTTTCACGGCAACGCCAAGTCCGAGCTCGAACTGCGCGAGGCGCTCGCCGCCGGCGTTGGGGACATCGTGCTCGATTCCCTCAGCGAGGTCGACCGCCTCGAGCGGCTCGCCGCCTCACTCGGGCGCCGGCAGGAGGTCCTGATCCGGGTCACGCCCGGCGTCACCGGCGAGACCCACGACGCGATGTCGACCGGCCAGGAGGACTCGAAGTTCGGCTTCTCGATCGCCGAGGCGCCGACGGCGATCGAGCGCCTCGCGGGGACGGCGCATCTCGACCTTGCCGGCCTGCATTTCCACATCGGCTCGCAGCTGTTCGAGCTCGAGCCCTTCCGGGCCGCGGTGGCGGCGATCGCGCAGCTCGGAGACTTTCCGGTCTACAACCTCGGCGGTGGTCTCGGGGTCGCCTATACCGCCTCCCAGCGACCCCCCGCGATCGAGCGGTACGTCGAGACTGTCGCCGGAGCGCTGCACGACCTGCTCGGCGCCGATCGGCGCCTGCTGCTCGAGCCCGGCCGGGCGTTGGTCGCCAACTCGACCGTGACCCTGTACACCGTTCAGACCGTGAAGCGCAATGTCTCGAGCTGGGTCGCCGTCGACGGCGGCATGTCGGACAACCTGCGGCCGATGCTCTACGGCGCCGTCTACGAGGCGATCATTGCCGACCGGGTGCTCGCCCCCCCGACGCAACAGTGCCACATCGCGGGCAAGCACTGCGAGTCGGGCGACGTGATCGTCCGCGACGTCGCGCTGCCCGATCCCGCTCCCGGGGACGTGATCGCGACGCCGGTCACCGGAGCCTACGGCTACTCGCTCGCCAACAACTACAACGGGGTGCCGCGGCCGCCGGTGGTCTTCTGCGCCGACGGCAATGCCAGGCTCGTCGTGCGGCGCGAGACCTACGACGATCTGGCGGCCCGTGACGTCTGATCGGTCGTCTGACCGCGCATTCAGGGTCGGCCTGCTCGGTCACGGCACCGTCGGAAGCGCGTTCGCCACGGCGCTGCCCCAGCAGGCCGAGCGGATCGAGCTGCTGACCGGGCTGCGGCCGCTGCTGTCCGGGGTGTTGACGCGCAGCCGGGGATCCTTTGAGGAGATCCTCGCCGGCTCGGACCTGATCGTCGAGCTGATCGGGGGGATCGAGCCGGCCCGCTCCTACCTGCTGGCGGCGATGAACGCCGGGCGCCACGTCGTCACCGCCAACAAGCAGCTGCTGTCCCAGTACGGCGAGGAGCTGTGGGACCTCGCCCGCCGGCGCGGCGTCCAGTTGCGCTTCGAGGGCGCCGTCGCCGGTGTCGTGCCAGTCATCCGCGTACTCCAGGAGTCGCTCGCCGGCGCGCGAATCGACCGCGTCCACGGGATCGTCAACGGAACGACGAACTTCATCCTCAGCGAGATGGCACGCGCCGGCGTCACGTTCCCCGAGGCGCTGGCGGAGGCCCAGCGGCTCGGCTATGCCGAAGCCGATCCCACCGAGGACGTTGACGGGCGCGACGCCGCGGCGAAGATGGCGATCCTCGCCCGGCTGGCATTCGACACCCCCGTGCACCTCGACGAGGTGCGCTATGAGGGGATACAGAAGATCAAGCCCGACGACCTCGAGTACGCGCGCGAGCTCGGTCTCAGCCTGAAGCTGATCGGCACCGCGGAGCGGATCGGGGAGGCGCTGTCGGTGCGAGTACACCCGGCGTTCCTGTATCCCGGCCACCCGCTCGCGTCCATCAACGGCCCGTTCAACGCCGTCACCGTCGAGTCGGAGACGATCACCGAGATCACGATGTCGGGACCCGGCGCCGGCGGCCCGCAGACCGCGAGCGCCGTGCTCGGCGACGTGATCAGCGCGATGATCCCGCCCGCCTCGACGCCGCCGCCCAGCAACGAGCTCGAGCTCGTCCAGGACGTCGTGTCGGCGTTCTACCTGCACATGGACGTCGCCGACCAGCCGGGGGTGCTGGCGGCGGTCGCGCGGGTGCTGGCCAACGAGGGGGTTTCGGTCAAGTCGGTCGTGCAGAAGGGCCTCGGCCGGCAGGCGCGGCTGGTGATGGTCGTCCACCCGGTGCTCGAGTCGCAATTTGCGGCGGCGATGGTGCAGATCGCCGCGCTCGACGTGCTGCGCACGCCACCGCGCGCGATCAGGGTTCTCGAGGAGGAATTCGGATGACGGCCCGTCCCCGCTCGCTCTGGCATGCTGCCCGCCAGTGATGCCGGGGCTGATCGAGCGCTACCGCGACCACCTTCCGTTCGCGGCCGAGGACCCGCTCGTGTCGCTCGGCGAGGGATCGACGCCGCTGGTGCTCGCGCCGCGGCTGTCTGAGCGCGCTGGCGCGGAGGTATGGCTCAAGCTCGAGGGCGCGAACCCGACCGGCTCGTTCAAGGATCGTGGTATGACCTGCGCGGTGTCGGCCGCGGTGCGCGAGGGTGCCGAGGTCGTGATCTGCGCGTCCACGGGCAACACCGCGGCCTCGGCCGCCGCCTACGCGGCGCGGGCCGGCCTGCGCGGCGCCGTGATCGTCCCCGAGGGCAAGATCGCGACTGGCAAGCTCGCCCAGGCGCTGATGCACGGCGCGCGCGTGATCGCGCTGCGCGGCAACTTCGACGAGGCCCTGGCGCTCGTCCGTGCGCTCGCGAGCCGCCACCGGGTGGCGCTCGTCAACTCAGTCAACGAGTTTCGGATCGAGGGCCAGAAGACCGCTTCGTTCGAGATCGTCGAGGCGCTCGACGGCGACCTCGACGCGCTCTGCATCCCGGTCGGTAACGCCGGCAATATCACCGCATACTGGAAGGGCTTCAAGGAGGCCGGCTGCCGTCCGCGGATGCTCGGCTTCCAGGCCGCGGGAGCGGCGCCGCTCGTGCGCGGCGCGCCGGTCTCCAACCCCGAGACGGTTGCGAGCGCGATCCGGATCGGCAACCCGGCGCGCTGGGAGGAGGCGATGGACGCGATGACCTCATCGGGCGGGGCGGTGAAGGCGGTCACCGATGCGCAGATCCTCGACGCCTACCGGTTTCTCGCAGCTACCGAGGGGGTGTTCTGCGAGCCGGCCTCGGCCGCCGGCGTCGCGGGCTTGCTGGCGCACGGCACTGGCGAGGCTCGGCGGCTGGTCTGCGTGCTCACCGGTCACGGGCTCAAGGACCCGCAGACTGCCCTCGAGCAGGCCGGTGCGGTCGTCCCGTGCGACCCGGAGCTGCGCGCAATTGAACGCGCTGTCCTCGGGTGACAGCCGGACGGGTCCGCCGGCCCGCGCGTGGGCGCGAGCGGCTGCTGCGAGGGCATGGGCGCGAGCGGCTGCTGCGAGGGCATGGGCGCGAGCGGCTGCTGCGAGGGCATGGGAGCGAGGGGGCGCCGCAACGATGACCGACGGCCGCCGGCGTGTGGTCCGCGTCCCTGCGTCCACCGCCAACCTCGGCCCTGGATTCGACGTGCTCGCGGCGGCGCTGTCGCTGCGTCTGCAGCTCGAGGTCGAACTGACCGGAACGTTCTCGATCGTGACGTCGCTCGACGTGCCGCGCGACCGCAGCAACTTGGTGGTCCGCGCATTCGAGCGCCTGCATCCCGCGGACGGCGTCGAGTTCCGGATCGCGTCCGAGATCCCGATGTCAGGAGGGCTCGGATCGAGCGCGGCGGCGATCGCTGCCGGATTGCTGGCAGCAGAGGCGCTGTTCGAGCTCGAGGCCGACGTGCCCGCGCTGGCCGTCGAGATCGAGGGTCATCCGGACAACGTCGCCGCGGCGCTGGGTGGCGGGTTCGTCGTCTGCAACGGCGAGCGGGTCCACCGCTTGCCGGTCCCGGCGGGGCTCGAAGCCGTGCTCGTGGTGCCGCGCGAGGCGGTGCGCACCGAGGCCGCCCGCGCGGCGCTGGCAGAGGAGGTCGCGCTCGCCGACGCGGTGTTCAACGTCGCGCATGCCGCGACGCTGATCCTGGGCTTGTGCAGCGCTGATTGGGCCCTGATCAGCGAGGGGCTGCATGACCGACTGCACCAGCCGCGGCGGGCGCATCTGTATCCGCGCTCGGCTGAGCTACTCGAGCGGGCGCCGGCGCTCGGGGCGCTCGGGGCGACGATCTCAGGCGCCGGCCCGGCAGTCCTCGTCTGGTGTCGATATGAGCGGGCCGGCGAGGTGGCGGAGCGGCTGGCGCGGGAGGCCCGAGGATGGGCAGACGTGATGCAAGTCCCGTTCGAGTCGCATGGCGCGGATGTGCGGGTGTCGTAACGGCTTGCGCTCGCGTGAGCCGGTCGAGGACGGCAGTGATTCGCGCCACTGGCGGTGCGGGCTACGCCTCGGCCGCCTGCGGCGTCGTGGCCTTCTGTTCCTTGATCAGCGCCGCCAGACGGGGGCGGGGCGCCTCGAGCGCTATCCGCCGCAAGAGCTCGTCGGCCACGTTGAGGTAGTCGATGCCCAGGTCGGGGCGGTAGTCAAGGATCGATACCGCCCGTTCGGCTGACTCGGCGTACGCGATCGAAGAGCGGATCGTCGTCTCGAACAGCTTTTCGCCGAAGTGCTCGCGCAGCGAATGGAATGCCTCGCGCGAGTGCCGCGTGCGCATGTCGGCGATGTTCAGCACGACACCGAGCCACTGCAGCTCGGGGTTGAGGCTATCGCGCGCCAAGTCGATCACCTCGAGCGCCTGCTCCACGCCCTGCAGTGCGAAGTACTGGGCCTCCGCGGACAGCAGCGCGTGCTCGGCCGCGACCAGCGCGTTGACGGTCAGCAGGCCCAGCGACGGCGGACAGTCGATCAAGATCACGTCGTAGCCGCCCCTGACCTCGCGCAACGCTTTCTTCAGTGTCAGCTCACGCCCCATCTTGCCGCCCAGCAGCAGCTCCGCCTCGGCGAGGCCCAGGTTCGCGGGGATGATCCCGTCGTGGACTGCCGCGGCGGGCTCCGCCCGGCCGGCGAGGACATCTCCGATCGTCGGTGAGGCCTCCGGATCGACGTCGAGATAATCGGAGAGGTTGCCCTGAGGGTCCAGATCGACCGACAGCACACGCAAGCCGACCCGGCGAAACACATCGGTCAGAGTTCGGACCGCTGTCGTCTTGCCGGTACCGCCTTTCTGTGAGAGGACGGCGATCGTGACCATCGCGCCGCCACTATAGACGTGACAGATGGTGTCCGGCGAGATCGTGCCCCGGGCGAGAGCGGAGCGGGATGGTGCCCACCGGGGATAGTTCAGTTGCCTGCCGAAGGACTGGTGCCGAGCGGGGGGGTGCACAGCGAGATCGTGCCCCGCGGGGCGCTCCCCAGCGGTGCGTGCCGAGCGGCTACCCGGGGCCGTCGAAGTTGGGACGGCCCCGGACCACGCTGCTTGCAGGCTCTCAGCGCGCCGGCGCGCCGGTATCGCGCTCGACCGAGCGACCGTAGCGCATCCCGGAGATCACCGGCACATCGACGAAATGCAGGTGGTGGCGCCCGATCACGATTTCGTCGCCGTCCGCGAGCGTGCTCCACTCGACGCGCTCGCCATTGACGAACACGCCGTTGAGGCTCCGGTCGTCGAGGACGCGCAGGCCGTCCGGCTGGCGGACGATCAGTGCGTGGCGACGTGACACGGTCGGGTCATCGAAGCGAACGTCAGCCGCAAGGCTACGTCCGATCCGAGTCCATTCTCGCTGCAGCTCGAAGACCTTGACGTCTTCGTCTCCGGTCCGGTACGCCAAGTACTGGCCTGGCTCCTCCAGACCATCGCGAAGGTCGTCGAGCCAACCGTGGTCCTCGGCCTCGGCTGTGAGCTCGACAGCGCTCGCCTGTGCTGTCGTAAACAGAGAAGCCCTCACAAACTGCGTGCCCCCGCAATTGGGGCAGGTGGGCAACTCATCAACGGCGTCGAGCGAAACGGGGTAGTCGCAATCCGTGCAGCGAAACGTTCCGGTCCCCGCAACGTTGCCCGACATCCAAGCTTTCATTCGTGGCACATCTCCTTGATCGGGCGGCAGGCTGGCCGGGCTGGATAAGCCGGCACGCGGATCATATCCTGCCCGTCAAAGAACACATAAAGACTGGACGTGGATGCGTGGATCCGAGCAGCGTTTTTTTACCGTCTGCGACTGGGTCGAATATGATGGCGCAAGTGCACAGCTTTCGGCCCGAAACTTACGTCTACTGATGCGAGCAGGTCGCTTCAGTTGCGAGAAGGAAGGGCGCCGCCGATGGTGAATACCGCACCGATGCCAACCTCGGCGAGAGCGATACCCGACCTGGAGCTGGCGCTCCTCAGGCGCGGCGTCGACGAGCTCGTTGCCGGACGCGAGCGCTGCAGTCGCTGCCGCCGCACGCCTCTGATCGGCGAACGGGTGTACATATACGAATCCGGAGCGCTTGCGTGCGAGCTCTGCCGGATGCGCGAGCGCGCCACACCGCTCGGATCGCGCCTCGTGCACGGTCCGGAGTTCGGCCACACGATCAAGATCAACGATCAGAGAGCGGCCGCGTAGCCGACTAAGGGCCCGTTCAAGAATCAGTGAGCGGAGTTGACGAGTGGCTGGGCGTGTCTGGCGTCTCCGGCTCGGGCCGATGATTCCGGGAGCATTTGAGGACGGGCCGGCGGCGCCAGGCAGCCGGATGACTCGGGCGGCCCGTTCCGGCGAGGCCGGATGCCGAGCGGGCCGCAAGCCGAGCAGAGACGCCGCCAAAACGCTCAATGATTCTTGAACGGGCCCTAACGACCGATCGTCACATCCGGCCGAGTCGTTGGGATGGATCACGTGGATCTGGGCACGCATGTCCCGATCCCGGGACACGAACTTCCGCCGTGCCTCCGGCAGCTTGCGCGTGGTGATCGAGCTTGCGAAGCTTGAGCCGCCGACGCAGTTGCGATCCTCAACAGCAGCTGCTACGCGCGTCCCGGTAGCGTCGGATCGATGCCGCGAGTCCGGGAGACTTTCGAGGGCGAGCGATGCTGCTTGCGACCTGCGATCATCGCGGGCCGTGGAAACGATCACCGTTTCGACCACGATCACCAAGCCGCGCGAGGAGGTCTTCGAGTACCTGGCGGACATTGCCAACCACGCCGAGTTCACCGATCACTACCTGGTCGACTGGCATCTCACGCGAGAGGATCCTTACGGCCTCGGTGCGGGCGCCCGGTTTCGCATCAAGGCGCCGATGAGCCGCTTCGCCTGGGCCGATATGACGTTCGCCGAGCTCGATCCGCCCCACCGGATCGTTGAGCACGGCCGCGGCGGCAAGTTCAACCGCACCAGGATGCTCGGCACATACACGCTGTCCCCGGCCGCCGACGGCACGACCAACGTGCAGTACACGTTCGAGACCGAACCGGCACTGCTGTCGGACCGGCTGCTGGAGGCGCTCGGCGCGCGTGCCTGGACGCGCCGCCAGGCAGCCAAGGCGATGCGGCGGCTGCGTGCCGTCCTCGAGGATGGACAGCAGCGCGGCCGGCGCGCCTCGGTCGCCGCTCGCTGACGGCCACCGCGGCCGAACACGGGCCGCCGCCGGCAGGTGGGCGGCGATGCCGGCCGCTGACAGCCGCTCGGTGCCAATATCGGCCGACGCCGGCGCCGGCCGTCGCCCCGGGACGAGAGGATCCGAGCGGCTGTTCTCGCGTCGTGAATCACTAGACTTCCCCGACCGTGGGTGCCCGCCCGTTCGCAGCCAGAGCTCGCCGCGTATCGCTCGTTCTCGCCGGCTTGGCGAGCGCGTTTTTGCTCGCCGCCTGCGGGTCAGGGGGTCCCGGGACGGTCGCGGATGCAAACACCGACGGCAGCTACGTCAACGCCGGCAACGTGACCTACCAGATGCAGATCTCCCGCGAGCTCAACCGGTACAC
>Ga0335081_10009605_pt1 | contig 15584 bp, 12 predicted proteins | sample Lox_Sample_35_FD_206713 | JGI IMG/M metagenome (GOLD analysis project Ga0335081, IMG submission 206713) | Soil microbial communities from Loxahatchee National Wildlife Refuge, Florida, United States - Lox_Sample_3.5 | ecosystem: Environmental > Terrestrial > Soil > Wetlands | place: USA... | reverse complement strand
CGGCAGCGTGTGTGGGGCGTGCCGATCGCGATGCTGCAATGCGAGAACTGCAACCAGTTTATTAACGATGCCAATGTAAATCGCTCAATCGTAGAGCTTTTTGCGCGCGAAGGAGGTGACGCCTGGTACCGCTCTTCCGCCGATCGGATCCTGCCTGCCGGGACAAAATGTGCTAAATGCGGTGGCTCGAAATTCCGCAAAGAGATGGACATCGTCGATGTCTGGTTCGAGTCGGGATCGAGCCATGCCGCCGTGCTTGGGCGTGAAGCAGGACTGCCCTGGCCGGCCGACCTGTATCTGGAAGGCGGCGATCAGCATCGCGGATGGTTCCAGTCTTCCCTGCTGTGCGCGGTCGCTACAAAAGGTGCGGCGCCCTATCGCAGTGCGAGCACTGCCGGCTGGACCCTTGATCCGCAGGGCCGCGCCATGTCGAAGTCATTGGGCAACACCGTTGATCCGGTCGAGATTGCCGACAAGCTTGGCGCGGAGATCGTTCGCCTGTGGGTGGCTTCCGTCGATTTTCGCGAAGACGTGATGGCCTCCGACGAGCTGATGCAGCGCATCGCCGAGAGCTATCGCAAGATTCGCAACACGTTCCGCTATATTCTGGGTAATCTCGAGGGATTCGATCCCGCCCGGGACGTCGTGCCATTTGCCGGAATGCATCCGCTCGATCAGTACATTCTGCTGCGCGCGGCGGTCCTCACGAAGGATGTGCGCGAGCACTATGACAGCTTCACCTTTCATCGTCTGTATCAGCGGCTGAAGGATTTCTGCATCGTCGATCTGAGCGCGATTTACTTCGATGTGTTGAAGGACCGGCTCTACACTTCGGCGCCGAAGTCGGTGCTGCGCCGTTCGGCGCAGACCGCGCTGTGGCGGCTGGGCGAGGCTCTGGTCCGCCTGCTGGCTCCTGTGATGAGCTTCACAGCCGATGAAGTCTGGGGCTTCTTGCCCGCAACGCAGGGCCGGCCGGAGAGCGTTCACCTGGAGCTCTTCCCTGCTCCCCGAGATCTCACCGGCGACCTGCCAGCCGGGTTTGATGTCGCCGCCGGCGAGAGCGATTGGCAAGTCCTGCTGACGGTCCGGGATGAGGCGCTGAAGGCTTTGGAAGCCGCGCGTGCCGAAAAACGCATCGGCAGCGGCCTGGAAGCTCAGGTTCATCTGGCCGCGCCGGAGACCATTTATCCGGTACTGGAGCGCCATCGCGATCAGTTGCGGTATCTGTTCATTGTCTCCGATGTAGTGCTGGAAAAGGCGCCCGCGGCCAACGGGGATGTCGCGCTGGCAATCACAATCAGCAAAGCGCCGGGCCAGAAGTGCGAGCGCTGCTGGAATTATTCCACTCACGTCGGCGAAGATAAGTTATATCCCACAGTGTGCGAGCGTTGCAGCGCGGTGCTGGCGGAAATCGAGGCCACGCAAGTGACGCGTTAATTGGAATGTCAACGGGGCTGCGCCTTTCAGCGGCCAAGCGCGTCTAAGATAGAGGGTAATTCGGCTTTGGCATGACAGAAAGTTCTCGGCGAAAGCGCGCCATGCGCAAGTACTTCTTCATCATAGCGATCCTCGTGTTGCTGTTGGACCGCATCGCCAAGTGGGCGATCGCCAGTAACATCGCGCTGCACGACAGTATCGTCGTGATTCCCGGCTTCTTTCGCTTGACTCACGTGCAGAATACCGGCGCGGCTTTCGGGCTGTTTGCGGAATCCTCGGCGCAGTGGAAAGTCGGGGCGCTGGTGACTTTCTCCCTGCTGGCCTTAATCGTCGTTTCCGCATTGCTGTGGCGAAACAGCCATTCGCTCAGCACGACGACCATCGGACTATCGCTGATTCTCGGCGGCGCCATGGGCAATCTCTGGGACCGCATGATGACCGGCCACGTTGTCGACTTCCTCGACTTCTATGTGGGCAGCTACCACTGGCCGGCCTTCAATATTGCCGACAGCGCCATCGTTATCGGCGCGATTCTACTGGTGGCCGAGATTGTCTTCGCCAAATCCGCCGGCGAGACGGTGAAGAGCAGTTCGTAATCTCCTCCTCTGATACGCCCCCTGGCATGCTTCTTCCGGCCGTGAAGGGGCACGGCTTCAGCCGTGTCGCTAGAGCACGAAAAGGGATCGCCCTTTGGGTCCTGCGGGCTTGGTCCCCAGCGGCTGAAAGGGCTCATCATCACAAACAAACGACTTGGACGCTGGCCTGAAAGACCAGCTCTACCCGGAACGGACCGAAAATCCCACTTTTTCAGCGGCCTCGGAAGGCGTGCCCCTTCAAAGCAGATCAAGGGATCCACACTCTTAGCGGACATCCTCCTGCTTACTTGCGGTACACTACTCCGCCCTTCATCACAAAACTGACCTGCTTAAGCGCACTGATGTCTTTCGTCGGATCGCCTGGCACGGCGATCACGTCCGCAACGTAGCCGGGTTTGAGCGCTCCGATCTGCCCTTCCCAACCCAGCAGCTTCGCGCCGTTGATCAGGTCAGCCTGCAAGACCGCGACCGGGCTCATCCCGTACTGCACCATCAGCTCGAATTCGCGCGCCTGCGTGCCATGAGGAAACGGCCCAACATCCGAGCCCACCGCCATCGGTACGCCTGCGGCCAGTTGCTTCTTGAACTCCGCAGCGTGCAGCTCTTGCGTCTTTCGCTCCCGTTCGGCGGCCGCCGGCGAGGCCGCATGATCGGCGAAATACTCCACGATCGTGAAGGTCGGCACCGCGGGAATCTGCTTGTCCCGCATGATCCGCATGGTCTCATCGCTCAGCTGGAAGGCATGGTCGACCGACTCGACTCCGGCTTGCGCTGCATACAGCGCGCCAGGATCACCCGTCGCATGCACCGCAACCCGTCTTCCAGTGCGTGCGGCTTCGGCGACAGCAGCCGCCAGCTGCGCTTCCGTGTATTGATATGGCGTGGTCAGCTTGCCGTTCGCGACTGTGTCCCGCCCGGTTTCATACATCTTGGTGAAGTCCGCGCCTTCTTTGTACTGCTCGCGCATCACCTGGATGATCTGCTCGGAATCGTTGGCATAGTCCGCGTTCGAGAGCACGTGCTGCGCTGGATTGAAGTGATTGGCGTCTTCGTGACCGCCCAGAATGTCGATCGCATTCCCACTGATGCGCAAGCGCGGCCCGGGGATCAGGCCAGCGTTGATGGCGTCCCGCACCGCAGTATCGGCGGACCCGGCGCCTTCCGTACCCATATCGCGCTCGGCAGTGAACCCCGCCATCAGGTCGGCCTTTGCCGCCAAGGTCGCCAGGATCGTCCGCTTCGGGACCGACTCTTCCACCGTCTGAAGGTCCTCCGCACCGGGGTGCAGGAACAGGTGTACATGCGCATCGATCAAACCGGGCATCAGAGTTACGTCGCCGAGTTCGATGACCTCCGCACCGGCCGGACGGCTGACTTTGCTGCCCGCCTCGACAATACGATCACCTTCAACCAGCACCTCGCCGGGCGTGACGATCTCGCCTTTCTCGACGTCGAACAGTCTCGCCGCGTGCAGCACCGTGGCCGGCGTCTGCGTCTGTGGTTGAGCAAGAGCAGGCAGAGCAAGAAGAAAGAACAGAGATAAAGCGAGCTTCGGCATTCTCATAACGCAGGAATGCTAGCAGAAGTGAGCCCACTGAGGTGTCCGGAACCTGTCTCATAAACCGCCGAGTGTGAGACTCGGGGTCACGCTAGAGGTGCAGAGTTGTGTTAGGAACTGCTCTTCTTTTTCTTCGGGACCTTGGCGCCCTTCTTGCGCGCCTCGGAAAGGCCGATGGCGATGGCCTGTTTCCGACTCTTCACCGTTCCACCCTTGCCACCTTTGCCGGATTTCAGGGTGCCCTTCTTACGGCGATGCATGGCGCTCTTGACGCTCTTGCCGGCAGCTTGGCCGTACTTTCGTCCGCTGCTTTTCTTCGCTGGCATATCGTACCCTCTCCGGTTGGACTCGCACCGCGCAGCGGGAGTTGTCTCTTGAACGGAACCGCAGACGCAAAGAAGCGTGTTGCCAGCAGCAGAATGAAAGGCGACCGGGGAGCGCCGGTCGCCAAGGGGTGAAGGGAGTTATTGCAGTTACTGCGGGGGCAGACGGCGGTTGATAGCCTCCGGATTGTGAGACGGCGGTACCGTGCCGCTCAGATCCATATCCACTCCAGGCTGCACGGGCAGACGGCGGCTGACAGCCTCCGGATTGTGGAAAGGAGGTGCCGTACCGCCCAGATCCGCTGACGAACCGCTGGGCGTGGCGACGAAACCGATGTTGATCGGAGCCGTGCCGTAGAAGCCCACCAGCCTGCCGAAGTCGTTGATGCCGTTGACCACGGTCGTGCCAGCGGAATTGGGAGCATCGACGGTCACGAAGTTAGCCGTGCCGATCGAGTAGACGAAGCCGTGGCTTAGGCCGGCGGCGTCCGTGTAGAAGCCGACAACCTTACCGCGATTGTTCAGTCCCAGCGCCTGGGTTCCGGTGCTGTTGGGAACATCCAGCGGCATGAAGACGCCGGCGTTGATGAGCCAGCCGTGGTTAATGCCGTTGGCATCGATGAAGAACCCGCAGGTAACGCCCGCGTTGTTGATGCCGGTGGCCTGCGCTCCGCCCACGGCTCCGGGGATCGTGATCACGTGGAACACGCCGCCCACTTCGTCGTAGACGTAGGGGATGTCAGGGGTGGTGTTGGCGATGCTGTTGCTGTAATAGCCGGCAGCCTGGAAACGGTCGTTCTGGCTGAGCAGCTGGTTGAATTCAGTGGCAACCTGCGCGCCCGGATAGTCCACGGTGGTGAACTGGCCGTTGCTGGTGCGGAAGAAACCGTGGGTGATTCCGGCGTTGTCAACGTAGAAACCATCCGTGGTGAGGCTGTTGCTGATGCCGATGACCTGGGTCATCATGGAGTTCGGGAAGTTCTCAGTGGTAAAAGCATTCGGCAGTACCAGAGTGAACCCCTGGTTCTGGTTGAAATTGTGGTACCCGGCGATCACGTTGCTGTTGTTGATACCAAGCAACTGGGTGAAGCCAACCGTCGGTTCGTTGGGGTTTACAACGTTCTGGAAACTGTAGCTCTGGCCAAACATTGCGGTACAAAGCGCCAGGGCAAAAAGCAGAGTCATGAGAGTGCGTTTCATTGTCTTTTCTCCTCGTAAGTATGTGGCGGCCTTGGCCGCCGGGATGAAATGGTGATCGGAACATCTACTGGGCGGCAGCTCCGATTGGTTGACCGTTTCCGCCTCCATCTACATATGTGACATTCGCGTCTGAATTCCCTCACCGGAGCGAAAGTTTTTCGCGCTTGTAACCGGAACGTCAGAACTCCATCATCGAAAAGTGGGCACTTTGGGGTATAATCCAGCCCACAAATCGTGGCATGGCAACCGGTTACCCGGCACACCACTATTCAGGTCAACTTCCCTTCACTTGGGCAAGGTATCGGGAGCTATTGAACAGGTCTGACCGAATCGTGAGGAATCATCATGGGCGGGGACCCTAACGCAACGTTCCAAGGCAAGGAAGCGCGGATGTCGCCCGACCGGCAGGACGTGACCAGGCTGCTGCAGCAATGGAAGGGCGGCGATCGCGAGGCCCTTGACCAGCTCATGCCCATTGTCTACGACGAGCTTCGTCGTTTGGCGGCGCGCAGCTTGCGGTCGGAGCGGCCCGGCCACACGTTGCGGGCCACGGCTTTAGTGCACGAGGCCTACCTCCGGTTGATGGATGCCGACATTGGATGGCAAGACCGCGCCCACTTCTATGCGGTGGCCGCGCGCGTGGTGCGCCGCATTCTGGTGGAGTACGCCAGAACCCACAGCCGCCAGAAACGCGGCGGCGGCGAAGAGGCGATTCCGCTGGACGAGGCCGTAATCGTGGGACCGGAAGCGGCGTCTACCGTTCTGGAACTGGACGACGCGCTGCAACGGCTGGCGGTGCTGGATCCGCGCAAAAGCGAAATCGTACAATTACTGTTCTTCGGCGGGCTCACCTACGATGAAACCGCCGCCGCTCTCGACATTTCACCCGCAACGGTCCATCGCGAACTGAAGTTAGCCAAAGCCTGGCTGCATCGGGAACTGGCGGAGAGCCAGTCATAGGGAGACAGCGGCATGCACGCTGCTGATCAATGGCGCCGGATCGAAGAGCTCTTCTATGCAGCGCTCGATCTTGATGCCGAGGACCGTCCCGCCTTCCTTCAGCAGGCCTGTGGATCGAACACTCAGTTGCGAGAAGAGGTGGAATCGCTTCTGGCCTCGGCCGAGAAGCCCATGGACTACGTACCTCACGCCGTGCAAGAGATGGCACATAAGCTGTCGGCGGGAGAGAACCATGAAATCAGCGCAACCGCCGTCCAGCGCGCGCCCTATCGAACCACAATCGCGGCGGGCACTCAGTTAGCGCACTACAAAATAATTTCCATGCTCGGTGCCGGCGGGATGGGAGAGGTGTACCTGGCCGAGGACCTCCAGCTCCGACGCAAGGTCGCGCTTAAGATGCTGGCGCCGGAGTTGATCGGCGACGAACGGGGTTTGCGCCGCTTTGAACAGGAAGCGCACGCGGCTTCCGCTCTGAACCACCCCAATATTCTTACGATCTACGAATTCGGCCAGGCTGACGGTTTGCATTTCATCGCTTCCGAATTTGTCGAAGGGGAGACCTTGCGCCAGAAAGCGGCGCGCGGCCGGCTCGAGCTGAACGTTGCGATTGAGATTGGGATTCAGATTGCCAGCGCTCTGGCGGCGGCCCATGCCTCCGGGATCGTTCATCGCGATATCAAGCCGGAGAACGTCATTGTCCGAAGCGACGGGATTGTTAAGGTCCTCGATTTCGGAATCGCCAAGCTAACTTCCAGGCGTGTGGAAGAAGCGATTCGCCGCAGCGCTCTCGCCATCGTGTTCTCCACCAGCGAACCGGGCATGGTGCGCGGCACCGCGAAATATATGTCTCCCGAGCAGGCACGGGGGATCGCGGTTGACGCGCGCAGCGATATCTTCAGCCTGGGATCGGTAATTTACGAGCTGATAACCGGCAAAGCGGCCTTCGAAGGTGAGACGGCGAGCGATGTGATCGCTGAGATCCTGAAAGTTGAGCCTGCCCCGGCGGCCGAGCTTGCTCCAGAGATTCCACCGGAAATCGAGCGCATCCTCGCCAAAGCGCTTTGTAAAGACCGCGACCAACGCTATCAGTCCGCCGGAGAGCTGCTGGCCGATCTCCAGGACTTCAAGAAGGAAGCGGAGTTTCAGGCAAAACTCCAGGCGCCGGTCCGGACTCCTCCGCGACGGTTGCCGTTGGAGCGAAAGACGCCTGCCCGTGCCGCGATGGCGGCGTCGGACCAGATCTCCCTGCGGCGAAGTTCGTCGCTGTGGTCGATCGCCGCGTTGGTCATTGTGTTGATTGGCATCGGGTACTTCGTAGTGCGGAAGCCGCATAGTCCATTGCCTTCCAAGGGGCCACGCAGCCTGGCGATTCTTCCCTTCCGCAATCTCAATGGCGACCCGAAGATCGATTTCCTCGGATTTTCGCTGGCCGACGAGATCATCACCAAGCTCGACTACGTGAACGCGCTAACCGTCCGTCCTTCGTCGGCAATCGACAAATATCGCGATCAAGCCATCGATCCCAAACAGGTCGCAGCTGACCTGAATGTCGACACGCTGCTCACCGGCAGCTTCATCAAAGATGGAGATGATCTACGGATCACGGCCCAGCTGATCGATGTGAAGCCGGAGAAAATTCTCTGGCGGGAATCCATCGACCTGAAGTACGACAAGCTGCTGACCGTGCAGGACCGGGTGGCCCAGCAGATCATCAAGCAATTAGAGCTGAATCTGTCGCCAACAGAGGCGGCCAACCTCAAGCCCGAGAAGCCGATCAGCGCCGCCGCCTACGAAGACTATCTGCGCGGAATCGACCTTTACTCCTTGAATGAATTCCCCGCGGCGATCGAGATGCTGGCAAAAGCTACGACGCTGGAGCCTAACTATGCGCCAGCGTGGGCGCAGCTGGGCCGCGCGTACACGACCAACGCTTCACTGCAGTCTGGCGGACGGGAGCATTACGGCAAAGCGCAGGCGGCCTTCGAGAAGGCGCTTGTTCTGAACCCGGCGCTGGTTGAGCCGCGAATCTATATGGGCAATCTGCTGACCGATACCGGCCGTGTGGAGCAGGCCGTGCCGCTGCTGCGCTCCGTGTTGCAGGATAGTCCCAACAATGCGGAGGCCCACTGGGAGCTCGGTTACGCCTACCGCTTTGCCGGCATGTTGCAGGAGTCGGTCGCCGAATGTGAAAAGGCGCGGCAGAATAATCCGGCAGTGAAGATCAGCAGCTCCGCCATTAACGGTTATCTGTATCTGGGGGAGTACGAGAAGTTTATGCAAAGTCTGCCGATCAATGACTCGGCGTACATCCAGTTTTATCGCGGCTTCGCTGAGTACTATATGGGCCATCGCGAGCAAGCTGCTCGGGACTTCGATGGCGCGTTTGACAGAAATCCTTCGTTGCTTCCCACGAGCGTCGGCAAAGCCCTGAGCTTCGCAATCAAGGGCGATGCCACTCGTGGCATAAGGCTATTGCAGCAGACCGAAGACAAGATCGAGGAGAGGGGCGTCAGCGATCCCGAGCTGATGTACAAAGTCGCGCAGGCGTATGCAGTTCTCGGGGATAAGACTTCGGCATTACATATGCTGCGGCATAGTATCGGAGGCGGGTTCTTCTCCTACCCGTATTTCGTCCATGATCCCCTGCTGCAGAGCCTGCGCGGCGAAGCGGAATTCCAGGAGCTTATGGGTCAGGCCCTGCATCGGCACGAACAATTCAAGGCTACCTTTTTTTAGTGGTGAAGCGCTGCGACCGTCTGTTCCCTTCCCTCTTTTCCTGCGACGCCGCTAGAAGTAGAGTCTCAGACCAACTCGTGCGGCTTCTTCAGCCGTCGCAATAAAGAGGTGGGATGAATGCCGAGGATTCGTGCGGCGTGCGTCTTGTTCTGACCCGTTGCGTTCAAGACCTCGCGGATGTACCGGTCTTCCAGCTCTTTCAGAGAGACAAATTGATCGCCCGTGGGCGAGAGATCGAACGAATTCGACATCTCCTCATCTTCGGGCTCTTCATGGTGATCGCGCACTTCTTCGGGCAAGCCCTCTTCGTCGATCTCGTTCTCCTTCGACAAAATCATGGCCCGCTCGATCACGTTGCGCAGCTCACGGATGTTTCCCGGCCAGGGATACTTCTGCAGCAATTCAGCGGCGGCCGGCGTGAAGCCAACGAAATTCTTTTTCAGCTCTTTATTAAAGAACTGCATGATGTCGAGCGCCAACGGCAGAATGTCCTCAAGACGTTCGCGCAGCGGTGGAATAAATAGGGGCAAGACGTTCAGCCGGTAGTACAGGTCCTCGCGAAATTCGCCCTTGGTGACGGCTTCCTTCAGCACCGTGTTGGTCGCGGTTATGATGCGAACGTTCACCTGAATAGGTTTGGTCCCTCCCAGGCGCAGGAAGTTTCCTTCCTCCAGCACCCGCAACAGTTTGGCTTGCAGGCTAGACGACGTATTGCCAATCTCGTCGAGGAAGAGCGTCCCTCCGGTGGCCTTCTCGATCAACCCTTCCTTGCGGCGCCGGGCATCGGTGAAGGCGCCCGCCTCGAAGCCGAACAGCTCGCTCTCTAAGAGTGTGTCGGGAAGCGCAGCGCAGTTGAGTGCCATCATCGGAGCCTGGGCTCGTGAGCTGTTGTAATGGATCGCCTTCGCCAGGACTTCCTTGCCGGTTCCGCTTTCGCCCTGAATCAGGATGGTGGTGTGATCGCTCTCGGCGGCGCGGCGGGCCATCTCCAGCACCTCTGCCATGGCCGGGCTTTGGGTGATGATGCGTCCGAAATCGTAGCGGCCTTTGGCGCTCTCGACGGTATCGTGCACACGCACGCGCAGCGCCAGCATCTCCGTGGCGCGCTGGATGGTATTCACCATGTCGGCGATATGGAATGGCTTGATCAGGTAGTCGTAGGCGCCCAGCTTCATAGCTTCCACGGCGCGATCCACCATGTGGTAGGCGCTCATCATCACCACGATCATGGCGGGGGAGATCTTCTTGGCCTGCCGCAGAACTTCAATGCCGTTGATCCCCGGCAGCACGACATCGAGCAGCGCAAGGTCAGGCTTCTCCTCGGCGACAATCTTGAGCGCCTCCTCGCCCGTGGTCGCCGGCAGCACTTCATATCCCTCGTTGCCCAGGGCGCGGCCGATGGTGCGCAAGGTGAGCGCTTCGTCGTCGACGATGAGAATGGAGTGCGCCATACCTACACGATTACCTCCTCGCTGAGGTGCACGGTCTGGCCCGCCTGGCGGGTCGGTAGTGTGACCCGGACGGTAGTGCCGTAGCCGGGGATGCTTTCCACCTGGATATCGCCACCATGGCTGCGTACATAATTTTGCGTGATACTCAAGCCCAACCCCGTTCCCCGGCCACGCTTGGTGGTGAAGAAGGGCTCGAAAACGTGCGGCAGGATGTCCGCGGGAATACCGCAGCCCGTGTCTCGTACGCGCAGCTCGACCAGCTCGGCAAACTTCACTTTGTCGGCCAGGATGGTGATTCTTCCACCCGGCGCCGTAGCTTGGGCGGCGTTTAGCAGCAGGTTCATCAGGATCTGCGACAGTTGATTGGAGTCGGCGCTGATAGTGGGCAGATCGATTGGAATGCAGTTCTGCAGCTCGATTTGACGGAACATCGGCTGATGGGCCACGAACTTGAGCGTCTCATCGGTCAGCCGCCACAGGTTCACTTTGCTCAGCGTGAGCGGTCCCGGACGCGCGTAATCCAACAGGCCGCGCACCGCCGACGAAATGCGCTTGGCTCCCTCAATGCACTGTTCGATCTCTTCCCGGCGCTCGTCGATCGCGTCGCGCCATTCCAGCTCCAGATGGGAGAGGATGCCGAGCAGCGGATTATTGATCTCGTGGGCCGCACCTAGAGCCAGCTGTGCCAGCGAGGCGAACTTCTCGTAGTCCGAGAGCTGCGACTCGAACTGCATCTTCTCCTTGGCCAGCTCGCGTTCCTCTTCCAGGCGCCGCACCAGCTCCTGCTGCGCCACATTGCGCTCATACTCGCGATGATCGGCGAGCTCTTTCAGCCGCGCCAATTCCCGGTCTGCCGCGCGCAGCCGGGTGCGGGCAAACACGGCGATCATGACGGTCAGAACGAGCCCGACGGCGAGCCCGCCCCATAGTCCGCTGCTCGTGCTCGCAGCTGCCGGATCGATGGCCGCGCACCTCGCACTACAGAGAAATACCGTTGGGATGGGGAAAAGCACCGGCCGCAACCGGGGGAGTAAGAACCAGCGCGGCGGTCCAGAACGACGAGTCAGCGAGGTCGAGAGGAGCATGTACCTCTCCTTTATGACCTTCGCGCACTATGGCCAAACACACAGTGATGCCAGTCACTTGCGGACGTGACGCATGAGTTGTGGGATGGGCCGATCGAACGGCTTGGGCCTCGCAGTTAGGCCTCGACCACGATTCCACCGACGATCGTTTGCCGCACCTCGCCCGCGTGCGAGAAGATCGCGATATCCGCGTCTGCGCCCGCTTGCAGTACGCCATTGCGGCCGGCGATGCCGAGCACCCGTGCCGGATTGAGTGTTGCCAGCCGAAGACTCTGCTGGAAGCCGGCGCGCGCGAACTTCATCACGTTGGAGATAGCGCGGTCCAGCGTCAACACGCTGCCCGCCAGCTTGCCGTGCGATTCGCAACGACCTTCGCGCACCTGCACTTCGTATGAGCCCAGCCGGTAGGTCCCATCGGGCATGCCGGTCGCGCTGATGGCATCAGTAATCAGCACGGCGCGATCAGGACCCTTGGCGCGCAAGAAGAGATCGACCACCTCCGGGTGTACGTGCAGACCGTCAGCGATGATGTCGGCGGTGAGGCTGTCGCCGGTGAGGACCGCCCCCAGCACTCCGGGATCGCGATGATCGAGCCGGCGCATAGCGTTGAAGGTATGCGTCGCATGGCGCGCTCCGGCGCGAATCCCGGCACGCGCCTGGGCAAGATCGGCATTCGAGTGGCCGATGCTGATGCAGACCCCGAGACGCGTCGCCGCGGCGATGGTCTCCAGCGCGCCATCCAGTTCCGGTGCAATCGTCATCATACGGATGTGCCCAGCGGCGGCATTCCACATCTCGGAAAGAGCCTGGACGGAGGGCCTTTGCAGATAAATAGACGAGTGAACGCCACGACGGGCGTGGCTGAGAAACGGCCCTTCCAGATGAATCCCCAGCGGCCGGGCACGCATTGCGACTGGCTCGCGATCGATCGCCCGGGCAAGTTTCTCCAGGGCGGCCAGGGTGTCGTCCATGGATGCGGTCACGGTGGTGGGAAGATAGCTGGTCACGCCATGGCGGGCCAGCAGGGATTCAATCGCGGCAAGCGCCTCGTCCGAACCTTCCATAACGTCGCGACCGGCCGCGCCATGAATGTGGATGTCGATGAGTCCGGGCGTAAGAATCGAGTCGCCGAAATCGAGGACCCGCGCGGTTGAAGGGATGGCGACGGATTCCCTGGCACCAGCTGCTGAGATGATTGCGCCGTCGATAACCAGAGCGGCGTCTTCGATCCGCTCCAGCGGGGTCAGCATTTGCCGGGCTAAGAGGACTGTCGCCACGTTCGCACCTGGAGATTGCCGCTCGAGATAACAAACTGACTCACTATCGACACGCCGGAAAGTCTTGGCCGCCGGCCGCTTCTGTGTTGTAATAGTCTATTATTCTTCGTAGCTGCTCCACTACGGAACTATGCTCTTCTTACCTTTCTTTGCTATCTGGTCGTCGGGCCGAGTCGGGTCGCAGTTTGTTTCGAGTGCCCCCCAACGCAAATTAGGCTATGGGCTTTTGTGCTGCGCGTTGATGATGATCGCCAGCTTACCGGGGTTGGCTGTAACCCGGACGGTCAGTCACGCCAAGGTGCATCACTTCCGCCACGGAGTGCTGCGGGCGGCTCTGCCTGCGGGACACTCCGAGCACTATCAGGTCGGGTTGGGCCGGTGGAGTCCGATGTTCCCCGGTTCGCACGATATGCTGGTACGGGAAAACGAGGAGCTGGATCGGTTGCAATTGCCGCGCATTGCCGATGACTACGAGCTGCTGCGCTACGAGCTTTCCCAAGAGCTTGTTCCCGTATCCGAAACCGATGCGCTGAAGATTGCCGCCGACCTGCCCGACAACCGGCGCTATTGCCGTCCCTGGACGCGCGAATTCCTGCAAGACTTCAGCCAGGCGTATTATGACCAGTTCCACTCGCCACTCCAGATCAACTCGCTGGTGCGGACGGTGGAGCAGCAGCATCGGTTGCGCCGCTGGAATCGCTTTGCTGCGCCGGAGTTCGGCGATACCGCCTCCACCCACCTCACCGGGGTTACGTTTGATATGTCGCGGCGCGGACTGACTTACGAACAGTACGAGTGGATCCGCAACTACCTGCTTCCGCTGCAGGCGCAGGGCATGGTCGATCCCATCGAGGAGCGGCAGCCGGTGCTGCACGTCGTGGTCTATGAGAAGTACTCCGGCCGCAACGACCAGAAGAATGCCTGGTCGGAGGCGAACGAGCCTACCGAGATGAATCCGCTGGGCAGCGCCGCCGCCGGAACCTTGCCCTGAGCCAATAGTTTCGACCTTGTAAACAACGATTTCATCCCTCGACATGTCAGGTACCTGCCGGCTCCGCCGAATCCTCGCGAAAATAGTCGGGTGAGCCCCGCGCTTTGGGATCGCGTTACACTGCCGATCCAGTGGCGGCTCCGCTGCCGGAACCCGGCCACGGAAGCATAGCTCGACCTGGAAAGCCGCATTTGCTCTACAATCGCGCCAGCATGTCCGCTGCGCATCGCACTATTTTCCATGTCGACATGGACGCCTTCTTCGTTTCGGTCGAAGAGCTGTTCGATCCGACTTTGAAAGGCCAGCCTGTGGTCGTCGGCGGCCAGCGCAACGAGCGCGGGGTGGTCTCGGCAGCATCGTATGCGGCGCGCAAGTTCGGAGTTCACTCGGCGATGCCGCTGCGAACGGCGGCCAAGCTTTGTCCGCAAGCCATCTTCGTCGACGGACATCCGGAACGGTATCGCGAATACTCGGGCGAAGTTTATAAGGTGCTGAGCCGCTTCTCGCCCAAGCTGGAGATGGTGTCCGTGGACGAGGCGTATGTCGACATGACGGGCACCGAACGCCTGCATGGGCCACCAATGCGCGCCGCGCATTTGTTACATGCGGCGATGAAGGATTCGACGCAGCTGAACTGCTCCATCGGGATCGGGACATCGCGGCTGGTGGCGAAAGTCTGCTCCGATCAGGCGAAACCGAATGGAGTGCTGTGGATTGTGCCTGGCGGCGAAATCGATTTTCTCGCTCCGCTGGATGTGCGCAAGATTCCAGGCGTCGGCAAGGTGATGGAGAAGCGACTGCAAGAGCAAGGCATCTTCAAGGTGGGCGATCTGGCGTCGCGCGAGGAGCGCTGGCTGGAACAGAACTTTGGAGCACTGGGCGTCGCGCTCTCCGGCAAGTCGCGCGGCCTGGACGCAGGAGGCTGGTTCGACTCGGATATCGGGGAGGACACGGGGCCGCGCTCCATCAGTCATGAGCACACCTTCTCGCACGATACCAACGATGCACAGCGGCTGGAGTCAACTCTGGCGCGATTGTCGGAGATGGTCTGCCGCCGATTGCGTGAGCAGAAGTTGCACGCTCGCACTTTGCAGCTGAAGCTGCGCGACGCCAGCTTCCACACCATCACGCGCGCGCACACCTTCGACCGTCCCACCTCCGTGGACTCCGAGGTCTTCGCCGCCATTCGCGACCTTTTTCGCGCCAACTGGAAGGGAGATGCGATTCGGCTGTTGGGTGTACATACCTCGCACTTCGAAGCGGAAAGCGAGCAAATCGGGCTGGTAGGCCTGCGCTCGCACGAGAAGTGGAACCAGGCGCTCTCTGCCGCCGACCGATTGCGTGAGAAGTACGGAGAAAGCGCAATCTCATTAGCAACCGGCATGAAGGCGCGCTTCCGCGAGCGCACGCATGAGAATCCGGCGGGATTGCCGGGCAAGAAGAAACCGACGTAGCCAAAGCTGGCCGGGCCAGGGACAGGGTTCGCGGTGCATTTCCCTCCCCAGTGATCCGCTGACTACCGCTTCGGTTATCCGTCACAGACAGCTGTGATAACTCCGGCCTAGCCTGTGTACAGGGAGAAGAACCTCCATGTGCCTGGCAGTTCCGGGAAAGATCCTGAGCATCGACGGCAAGGAATTCGCGCGCACCGCACGTGTCAGCTTCGGTGGAATTGTGAAGCAGGTGAGCCTGGCCTATGTGCCCGAGGCCGAAGTGAACGATTACGTCATCGTGCATGTGGGCTTCGCCATCAGCATGCTGGACGAACAAGAGGCGCTGCAAACGTTCGACTACCTGAAGCAGATGGGAGAACTGGCGGAGCTGGAAGTCCAGGAACTCCACACCGAGGGATTGCCGGAAGGTTCGGAGAAGGCCGAGCGCAAACAGTGAAGTTCGTGGAAGAGTATCGCGACCCCGAGGCTGCGCGTCAATATGCCGCCAGCATTCGCCGTATCGTGACTCGCCCGTGG
>Ga0335081_10009604_pt1 | contig 15584 bp, 11 predicted proteins | sample Lox_Sample_35_FD_206713 | JGI IMG/M metagenome (GOLD analysis project Ga0335081, IMG submission 206713) | Soil microbial communities from Loxahatchee National Wildlife Refuge, Florida, United States - Lox_Sample_3.5 | ecosystem: Environmental > Terrestrial > Soil > Wetlands | place: USA... | reverse complement strand
CGCGCCGATCTGTCGGGCGTGATCGCCGGCCTCGGCCTCGCCTCTCCAAGATAGGACAGTGCTTCTGTCCTACAATGCCGCTTAGAACGGCGGTTGCCTGTGGGCGCAGCATTAATCCCGCTTAAAATTTAGGCCGTCACTCGCTAGCCTGTCGCGTCGGCCCGTTCCGGCCTCGCGCCGGATGGGTTGGCTTTTATGCCGGGGGACGACAAAGCCATGAAGCTGATCATTGCGGTCATCAAGCCGTTCAAGCTCGACGAAGTACGTGAGGCGCTTACCGGTATCGGCGTGCACGGCATGACCGTGACCGAGGTGAAGGGCTATGGCCGCCAGAAAGGCCATATGGAGATTTATCGCGGCGCCGAATACGCCGTGAACTTTCTACCCAAGCTGCGCATCGAAGTGGCCGTGGCCAGCGAGCAGCTCGACCAGGCGATGGACGTCATCGCCGCAGCAGCCAAGACCGGCCAGATCGGCGACGGCAAGATTTTCGTGACGCCGCTCGAGCACGCCGTGCGCATCCGCACCGGCGAGACCGACGCCGGCGCGCTCTGAAAAATCAACCGGGGGGAGACCATGACACGGGCGTTCTTTCGCCGCGCTGCGATCGCGCTGGCGCCGCTGACTGCCTCACCCGCTTTCGCGCAAAGCGGCAAGATCGACGGCGCCGACACCGCCTGGATGATCGGCGCCACCGGCCTGGTGCTGATGATGACGATTCCGGGCCTGGCGCTGTTCTACGCCGGCATGGTGCGCAAGAAGAACGTGCTCGCCACCATGGCGCAATCGCTCGCCGCCACGTTCATCGTTTCGATCTTGTGGGTGTTTATCGGATATTCGCTCACCTTCGTCGGCGGCGGTCCGATGATCGGCTCGCTCGCGCGCATCTTCCTGGTCGGCATGTCGGCGGATGCGGTTTCGCCCCTGGCGAACACGATTCCCGAGGCGCTGTTCATGATCTACCAGATGACCTTCGCCATCATCACGGTGGCGCTGGTGGCGGGCTCGGTGGCGGATCGCCTGCGCTTCTCGGCCTTTCTGCTGTTTTGCGTGCTGTGGCTGCTGCTGGTCTATGTGCCGATCGCGCATTGGGTCTGGGGCGGCGGCTTCCTCGGCTCATATGGCACGGTCGATTTCGCCGGCGGCACGGTGGTGCATCTCAACGCCGGCGTCGCCGGCCTGACGGCGGCCTATGTACTGGGCGCGCGGCGCGGCTACGGCCATGAAAATCTCGCGCCTTTCGATCTCTCGCTGGCGGTGATCGGCACCGGGCTGTTATGGGTCGGCTGGTTCGGCTTCAACGGCGGCTCTGCGCTCGGTGCCAATGGGCGCGCGGTGATGGCGATCGTCGCGACGCATCTGGCCGCCAGCGCGGGCGCCGTCACCTGGATGGCGCTCGAGTGGTGGACGCGCGGCAAGCCCTCGGTGCTCGGCATGATATCCGGCGCCGTCGCCGGCCTCGGCACCATCACGCCGGCCTCCGGCTTCGTCCTGCCGATGCAAGCCGTGCTGATCGGCGTGATCGCCGGCGCCGTCTGCTTCTGGGCCTGCACCTGGCTCAAGCTCAAACTCGGCTACGACGACTCGCTCGACGTGTTCGGCGTGCACGGCGTCGGCGGGTTTACCGGCACGCTGCTGACCGGTGTTTTCGCGGTCGGCGCGCTGTCGGCCACGCCCGAGCTGCCCGGCGGCGTGCAAGGCCTGCTCGAAGGCAACCCGCACCAAGTGCTGGCGCAGCTTTACGCCATCGTCGTCACCATTTTGTGGTCCGGCATCCTGACCTACCTCATCCTCAAGGTGGTCGGCGCCTTGGTGCCGCTACGCGTGCGCAATGAAGACGAGGTCATCGGTCTCGACGTCAGCCAGCACGGCGAAGCGCTGCAATAATTCGGCGCCAGAACGGCCTTCGGAAGCCTCGCCTAAGATTTAGGCAGACCCTCCGAGCCATGATGCGTATTTGGGCGGCAGCTTCCTTCGAGCTGCCGCCCGAACCGTTGAACCTCAAATTTCTTTCATGAAATCAGCGCAGTAGCGAGCCGAACAGCATCTGGCACGGCACTTGATTCTATGTCCCCGGCCATGCCTGCGAAGCGTGCTTCGTGGGCCCGGCTCAGTGGCTGCCCGCACTGCGTAACAGACCACCACGGGCATCAAGCGGGGATCGAATCCATGAAGATCGTCATGGCCATTATCAAGCCTTTCAAACTCGACGAGGTCCGCGACGCCCTGACCTCCATCGGGGTGCAAGGGCTGACCGTTACTGAGGTCAAAGGCTACGGGCGTCAAAAGGGGCACACGGAAATCTACCGTGGCGCCGAATACGCGGTCAGCTTCCTGCCGAAGATCAAGGTGGAAGTGGCCGTCGCATCCGACCAAGTCGACAAGGTCATCGCTGCCATCACCGGCGCCGCGAAAACCGGACAGATCGGCGACGGCAAGATTTTCGTCTTCGGCCTGGATCACGCCGTGCGCATCCGCACCGGCGAGACCGATGCTGCGGCGCTGTAATGACCCGCACCGCAAACAAGAGGGACAGGAGTAAGACCATGACGTTGAAGAAATTTTCCCGTGCGGGGCTGTTGGCCCTTGTCTTCGGGGTAATGCTCGGCCTTTTCCTGAGCGTAGCGACGTATGACACGTCTTATGCTCAAGCTCAGGCCCCCGCGCCCGCGGCCGCACCGGCTGCGACGCCGCCTGCGCCACCGCCGCCGCCGGCCTGCGATGCCAAGACTCTCACCAAGTGCACCCCCAATTCCGGCGACACCGCCTGGATGCTCACCTCGGTGGCGCTGGTGCTGATGATGACCGTGCCCGGCCTCGGCCTGTTCTATGGCGGCATGGTGCGCAAGAAGAACGTGGGCGACACGGTGATGACGAGCTTCGCCGTCACCTGTCTGGTCACGATCGTCTACGCGATCGTCAGCTACAGCCTCGCCTTCACCGAAGGCTCCGCCTATATCGGTGGGTTCAGTCGTGTCTTTCTGCAAGGCATCTTGAGCGACATTTCCACCGGCATCGGCAATCCGAACGGTCTTGCGGCGACCATTCCGGAGACCGTGTACCTCTGCTTCCAGATGACCTTCGCGATCATCACGCCGGCCCTGATTGCCGGCGCCTTCGCCGAACGCATGAAGTTCTCCGCCATGCTCTGGTTCATGGGCCTGTGGGCGATCTTCGTCTATGCGCCGATCGCGCACTGGGTGTGGGGACCGGACGGCTTCATGTCCAACGTGAATAGCAATGCCGCCTTCAAGGTACTCGACTTCGCCGGCGGCACGGTGGTGCACATCAACGCGGGCGTCGCCGGCCTGATGTGCGCGATCCTGCTCGGCAAGCGCAAGGACATGGGCCCGCCGCACAACATGGTGCTCACTTTCATCGGCGCCGCGTTGCTGTGGGTCGGCTGGTTCGGCTTCAACGCCGGCTCCGCCGTCACCGCGGGCATGCAGGCCGGCATGGCGATGACCGTGACCCAGATCGCCACCGCCGTCGCCGCTTTCACTTGGATGCTGGTGGAATGGGCGCATCGCGGCAAGCCGACCGTCATCGGCATCTGCTCGGGCGCGGTCGCCGGCCTGGTGGCCATCACGCCGGCGTCGGGCTTCGTCGGCCCGATCGGCTCGATGGTGATCGGCGTCGCTGCCGGCGTAGTCTGCTACTGGGGCGTTACCGGCCTCAAGCACATGCACGGCGTCGACGACGCGCTCGACTGCTTCGGCGTTCACGCGGTCGGCGGCATCGTCGGCGCGCTGCTCACCGGCGTATTCGCGATCAACGAGTACGGCGGCACGCCCGGTCTGATCGAAGGCAATGCCGCGCAGATGATCAACCAGGTCAAGGGCATCGTCATCGTGATCGTCTACGACGCCATCGTCTCGCTGATCATCCTCAAGATCATCGACGTGATTATCGGCCTGCGCGTCACCGAAGAGGTGGAACGCGAGGGCCTGGATCTCGCCCTGCACGGGGAGGCGGTGCAGTAAGCGCGTTTATGTGGCGCATGATCTGATCCGAAACCGGTACCCACTTTTCGGGATCATGCGCTGACGAGCTAGCGGTAGGGGCGGAAACCCGGCACTGTCCCTTCCGTCGGGGCCCCGGTCCAGCAATGGGCCGGGGCCTCACATTTTGCGCTCAGGCATGCGCTTTCCACGGCTTAAGAAACGCGGAGCGCGTTTCATTGGTTAACGGGGTCTTAACCCGGCCTTATCTATTGTGGCGACCTGCCTTATCGCGGGCCTTGCAGCTCGCTCTATTTGCATGTCCATGACGACCGCCCAGCGCGAGCCTTCCATTGCCACTGCTCCGGCGGTCGACAGCCGCTCGCCCTTCGTGCGGCTTTCCGAGCTGATCGCGGGCATCGAGCCGGGCAAGCCGGCCATCAATCTTTCGGTCGGCGAGCCGCAGCACGCAATCCCGCCCTTCGTCGGGCCGGTGATCGCCGAGCATCTCGCGGATTTCGGCCGCTACCCAGCCAACAAGGGCATCGAGCCGTTCCGCCGCGCGGTCGCAGCCTGGCTCGGCCGCCGCTACAAGCTGCCGCGCGCGGTCGATGCCGAGAGCGAAGTGCTGGTGCTCAACGGCACGCGCGAGGGCCTGTTCCTCGCCGCCATCGCCGCCCGGCACTGGGTAAGCCCACGCGCCGGCAAGCCTGCGGTGCTGATCCCCAATCCGTTCTATGCGGCTTACGCGGCGGGCGCGCTCGCCGCCGGCTGCGAGCCGGTCTATCTGCCGGCCACGCGCGCGAGCGGCTTCCTGCCCGATCTCGCTGCGCTCGACGAGACGCTGCTCAGGCGCACGGTCGCCTGCTATCTCGCGTCGCCCTCGAACCCGCAGGGCGCCGTGGCCGACCGCGGCTATCTCGAAAAACTCGCCGGGCTTGCGCGCCGCTTCGGCTTCCTGGTGTTCGCGGACGAATGCTATTGCGAGATCTACGGCGAGCATGCACCGCCCGGCATGCTGGAAGCGTCCGGGCCCGACTTCGCCAATGTCGTGGTGTTCCACTCGCTGTCGAAGCGCTCCAACCTGCCCGGCCTGCGCGTCGGCTTTGCCGCCGGCGACCGGCGCTTCCTCGCCTCGTACCTCGAGCTGCGCAATATTGCCGCGCCGCAGGTGCCGGTGCCGATGCAGCACGTCGCGGTTGCCGCCTATGGCAACGAGGCGCACGTGCAGGAAAATCGCAAGCTCTATTCAGTCAAGTTCGATCTCGCCGATCAGATCATCGGCAACCGCTACGGCTATGAGCGGCCGGCCGGCGGCTTCTTTCTCTGGCTCGACGTGTCGCGCCACGGCGGCAGCGAAGCGGTGACCAAGCGGCTATGGCAGGAGGCAGGCGTGCGCGTGGTGCCCGGGCGCTATCTCGCGCGCGAGCAGGCCGACGGTTCCAATCCGGGCGCCGACTACATCCGCGTCGCCATGGTGCAGGATAAGGCGGCGACCGCCGAGGCACTGCACCGCATCGTCGCGGTGCTGGGGTAGCGCATGCCGGCAGCCGACCGCAGCCTCGATATTGTGGCCTTCATCGCCGAGCATTTCCGCGACATCGTGCGGCGGCGCTTAAGCGAACTGGCGGGCATTGCCCTGCTGGTACTGGCGCTGCTCGGCGCCATCGCGCTCGCCACCTGGTCGGTGCAGGATCCCTCGCTCAGCCACGCCACACAAAAGCCGGTGCACAATCTGCTCGGCTTCCCGGGCGCCATTTTTTCCGATCTGGCGATGCAGCTTTTGGGGCTCGCCTCCGTGCTGCTGCTCGCGCCCGAGGCGCTGCTCGGCTGGCGCCTGCTGGCGCACAGGCCGCTCGGCGCAAAATGGCGCAGTCTCGCCTGGATTGCCGTCGCGCTGTTGGCCGCCGGTTTTGCCTCGACGCTGCCGCGCACCGGCTCCTGGCCGCTGCCGACCGGCCTCGGCGGCGTGTTCGGCGACGCGCTGCTGCAAGTGCCGGCCGTGATCACCGGCCGGCCCTTATCCGGGTTGATGTTGCTGATTGCGACGCTCGTGTTCGGTGGCGCAACGTTGGCCGGATTCGCCTTTGCCGCCGGCCTGCGCTGGCCGGCCGTGAAGCCTGAAAAAGCCGCCGCGCGCGCGGTCGAAGACGACGAGATCGAGGAGGACGAAGAGGCCGAAGAAGAGACCGGCTCCGCCTGGCTTGGCATGATCGTGCATGCGCTGCTGAGCTGGAAAGCGCGCCTTTTGCGGCTGATCCGCGGCGTGCCGCGCAGCCCGCAACGGCCGGTGCCCGGCGCCCGCTTGGAGCCGCGGTTCGATGGCCGGGTAGCAGCGCCGCTGCAGCCGACTGTCGACGAAGATTACGAAGAGGAAGAAGAGGCGCAGCCGATTGCGCGCCGCAAGGCTGCGCCGCGCGCGCCGGTGCGCCGCGCAAGCGGCGGCTATCAGCTGCCGTCGCTCAATCTCTTGGCGGCGGCACGGCCATCCGAGCGCGCCACCCTGTCCAAGGAGCTGATCGACGCCAATGCCGCCGCGCTCGAAACCGTGCTGCAGGACTTCGGCGTGCGCGGCGAGATCATCAACGCGCGGCCCGGCCCCGTGGTCACGCTGTACGAACTGGAGCCGGCGCCCGGCATCAAGTCGTCGCGCGTGATCGGGCTCGCCGACGACATCGCCCGCTCGATGAGCGCGCTGTCGGCACGCGTCGCAGTGGTCTCCGGCCGCAATGCCATCGGCATCGAGCTGCCCAACCCGACACGCGAAAAGGTTTACTTGCGTGAATTGCTCAGCGGCAGGGACTACAACGAGCACGCAGCCAAGCTGCCGCTCTGCCTCGGCAAGACCATTGGCGGCGAGAGCGTGATCGTCGACCTGTCGCGCATGCCGCATCTGCTGATCGCCGGCACGACCGGCTCCGGCAAATCGGTCGCGATCAACACCATGATCCTGTCGCTGGTCTATCGCCTCAGCCCCGAGCAATGCCGGCTGATCATGGTCGATCCCAAAATGCTGGAGCTCTCCGTCTACGACGGCATCCCGCATCTGCTCACGCCCGTCGTCACCGATCCGAAAAAGGCGGTGGTCGCGCTCAAATGGGCGGTGCGCGAAATGGAGGAACGCTACAAGAAAATGTCGAAGCTCGGCGTGCGTAACATCGAGGGCTATAACGCGCGCCTGGCCGAAGCCAAAGCCAACGGCGAGAAGCTCACCCGCACCGTGCACACCGGCTACGACAAGGAGACCGGCGAGGCGGTGTACGAGAAGGAGGAGCTCGATCTCGCGCCGCTACCCTTCGTGGTGGTGATCGTGGACGAGATGGCCGACCTCATGATGGTCGCCGGCAAGGACATCGAAGGCGCCATCCAGCGGCTGGCGCAGATGGCGCGCGCCGCCGGCATTCACGTCATCCTGGCCACGCAGCGTCCCTCGGTCGACGTCATCACCGGCACCATCAAGGCCAATTTCCCCACGCGCATCTCGTTCCAGGTCACCTCCAAGATCGACAGCCGCACGATCCTGGGCGAGCAGGGCGCCGAGCAGCTGCTCGGCCAAGGCGACATGCTCTACATGGCCGGCGGCGGCCGCATCAGCCGCGTGCACGGACCGTTCGTCTCCGACGACGAGGTCGAGAAAGTCGTGCGTCACTTGAAGTCGCAGGGCGCGCCCGAATACCTCGAGGAGGTCACCGCCAGCGATGAGTTGGAGGAAGACGAGGACGGCGCCGTGTTCGATGCCACCGGCATGGGGCTCGCGGAAGGCGGCGACCTCTATCAGCAGGCGGTCGCCGTGGTGAAGCGCGACCGCAAGGCCTCCACCTCCTATATCCAGCGCCGGCTGCAGATCGGCTACAACCGCGCCGCCACCCTCATGGAGCGCATGGAGCAGGAGGGCATCGTCGGCCAGCCCAACCATGCCGGCAAGCGCGAGATTCTGATCCCCGAGGACGGGCAGGATCGCTATTGAGAATCGCTGCGTTCGCGACTAAGCGGGTTCCTGGGAGCGTCGCCGGGCCGTGAAATAGCCATATCCGCCCCCTACATGCCGGAATTCATGCGGGGGCGCGAAGCGGAGAACGCAATGGGACCGAGCAAGGCGCGAGCCAGCCGCCGAATCCTGACCTCGGCCGCCGGACTAGCCTGCCTGCTTGCCTTGGCGGCGGCTTCGGCGATGGCGCAGAGCGTGCCGCTGCCGAGCCCGCGCCCGCACGGCCAGCCGCCGGCGAAGAAGCCGATGGTTACGGGGACGGTGCCGGGGGCCGATGCCCGCGCGCAGGCGCCCGCGCCGCAACAGCAACAGCCCAATCCGATCTCCAACCCCTTCGCCGCGCTGCTCGGCGCGCCGGGCTCCACCACCGCGCTCGATCCCAAGCAGCGCGCGATCATCGACCGCGTCGACAACTACCTTTCCGCCACCCAGATCCTGTCCGGCAAATTCGTGCAGGTCGGCCCCGACGGCCGGCGCAGCCAGGGCGAATTCTTCATCCAGAAGCCGGGCAAGGTGCGCTTCGACTACGATCCGCCCAGCCCGATCGACATCGTCGCCGACGGCCAGACCGTGGTGGTGCGCGACCGCAATCTGGCGACGCAGGACGTCTACCCGCTGTCGCAGACGCCGCTGCGCTTCCTGCTCGCCGACAAAGTCGACCTGATGAAGGACACCAACCTGGTCGCGGTCTATGCCGACGACGTGTTCATCACGGTGGTGGTGGAGGAGAAGAACGGCATCGTCGGCACCAGCCGCTTGATGATCATGTTCAGCGCCAAGGACATGCAGCTCAAGCAGTGGACGGTCACCGACCCGCAGGGCTACGACACCACGGTCGCGGTCTACAATCTCGACACCAGCAAGAAGCCCGACCCGGGCATGTTCACCATCGACTTTACGAATTATCACAATTGACTCTCGTCATCGCCCGCGAAGGCGGGCGATCCAGTAATCACTGAACGCCCTGTGGATACTGGATGCCCCGCCTTCGCGGGGCATGACAGGCCGAGTATGTTGCGCCTATGCCGCTCAAGATCACCACCTGGAACATCAACTCGGTCCGCCTGCGCATCAATCTGGTGGCGCGCTTCCTGCGCCAAATGCAGCCGGACGTGCTGTGCCTGCAGGAGACGAAGTGCCCGGACGACGCCTTTCCGCTCAAGCGCTTCAAGCAGCTCGGCTACGAGCACGCCGCGCTCAACGGCCAGAAGGGCTATCACGGCGTCGCCGTGCTCTCGCGCCTGCCGTTCGAAACCACGGAAATGCAGAACTTCTGCGGCAAGATCGATTGCCGCCACGTCTCCGTGGTGCTGGGCGAGCGCGCAGGACTTCGCGATCCGATCACGCTGCATAATTTCTACGTGCCGGCCGGCGGCGACGAGCCCGATCCCGCCGTCAATCCGAAATTCGAGCACAAGCTCTCCTTCCTCGACGAGATGCGCAGCGCTGTGCGGCTGCGGCCGGAGCAATCGCAGCGCGCCATCCTGCTCGGCGATCTCAACGTGGCGCCGCTCGAGCACGACGTCTGGAGCCACAAGCAGATGATCAAGGTGGTCTCGCACACGCCGGTCGAATGCGAGAAGCTGACCGCCGCGCGGCAGGCCGGCGGCTGGATCGATACGATGCGCGTGCTCACGCCCGAGCCGGAGAAGCTCTATACGTGGTGGAGCTATCGCGCGATGGACAACTGGAAGGCCGCCGACCGCGGCCGCCGGCTCGATCACATCTGGAGCTCGGACGCGCTCGCCGACCGTGTCACGGCCATCGACATCGCCAAGAGCTTTCGCGGCGCCGCGCGGCCCTCCGACCACGTGCCGGTGACGGCGACGGTGGAGGTCTAAGCCGGCGGCAATTCCGCTTTGGCTCCAAGAGCGGATAATCGTTGAAACCATCGGTGCGTCCGCTACGGGCCAAATATCGGAAGTAGAGCGGCGCGGTCGCGTTATCTGGAACTCGCCATAGCGGTCGAAATCCCGCCCATCCATGCCGACGACGGGATTGAAGGCCCGGACCAAGAGGCCTTGTGAGAATTGCTGGCACCAGATCGATCTTGAACGATCGCCGGCGACCCTGGCGATTGCGATAAGGAACGCTGCCGTGGCAGCATGGAAGCATGGTGCACGAGTCTCATCTTCTTCCGGCGTGGGCGGCGACGCAACGGTCTTTACTGCGCGGGGTTGAGGCCGCTTTAGCGGGAGGCGAGGCTTGTCGAATGAGCGAATAGAGCGTCGCCTGGCTGCGATCCTAGCCGGGGATGTTGTCGGCTACAGCCGGCTGATGGGGGCCGATGAAGAAGGCACGTTAGCGCGGCTGCAGGCGCATCGCCGCGAACTGGTCGACCCGAAAATCGCCGAGCACCGCGGCCGCATCGTCAAGACGACCGGCGACGGCATCCTTATCGAATTCGCCAGCATGGTCGATGCGGCGCGCTGCGCGCTAGAAATCCAGCATGCGATGGGCGAACGCAACGTCTCGGTGCCGAAGGACGAGCAGATCGTATTTCGCATCGGGCTCAATATCGGCGACATCATCCTCGAAGGCGGCGATATTTTCGGCGACGGAGTCAATATCGCGGCGCGGCTCGAAACGATCGCGGACCCCGGCGGCATATGCGTTTCTGAGGATGCCTACCGGCAATTGCGCGGCAAGTTCGACTCCCTGTTTGAAGACGGCGGCAACCAACAGCTCAAGAACATCGCCCAGCCGGTGCGCGTCTACCGGATGCGACAGGAGAAAGCTCCGGCTGCAGAGCGCGAGCCGAGGATCGCGCTGCCCGACAAGCCTTCGATCGCCGTGCTGCCGTTTCAGAACATGAGCGGCGACCCGGAGCAGGAGTATTTTGCCGACGGCATGGTCGAGGACATCATCACTGGCCTTGCGCGTATCAAATGGCTTTTCGTGATCGCGCGCAACTCAAGCTTCGTCTACAAAGGCCGCGCCGTCGACGTGCGGCAGGTGGGCCGCGAGCTCGGCGTGCGCTACGTGCTGGAAGGAAGCGTACGCAAGGCTGCCAATCGGGTGCGCATCACCGGCCAGCTCATCGAGGCCGAGACCGGAGCGCACCTGTGGGCCGATCGCTTCGACGGCGCACTGTCGGACGTTTTCGATCTGCAGGATCGGATCACCGAGAGCGTCGTCGGCGTGGTCGAACCGAGCGTGCGGCAATCGGAGATCGACCGCTCGCGACGCAAACATCCGGAAAGCCTCGGCGCTTACGATTTATATCTGCGGGCGTTGCCGTACATGACCTCGATCATGCCGGAGGATGCGCGCATCGCGATGGGTCATCTGCGCGAAGCGTTGCGGCTCGACCCCAATTATGCCGCAGCCAACGCCTTCATGGCCTGGTGCCACGAGCAATGCTTTATGCGCAGCGGCTATGCTGAGGCCGACAAGGCAGCCGGATTGCGGCATGCACGGACCGCGATCGAGAGTGGCACCGATGATTCGACCGCGCTCACGATCGCGGCACTGGTCATGGCGCATCTCGGCCGCGACTATCCGCTGGCCTTGAGCACCATCGCCCGCGCGCTGTCGTTCAACAATTCGTCCGCGACGGCGCTCTATTTCGGCGGACACCTTCACGCCTTTAGCGGCGACGCCGCGACGGCAACCAACTACGCCAACCGAGCACTCCGGCTCAGCCCGTTCGATCCCTGGGCTTACGAGGCTTACGTTGCGCTCGGAGTTGCCGCGCTGCAGGAAGGCCGCTACGCCGAGGCCGCAACGCACCTCGCCAAGGGCGTGCAGGCCAATCCGCGCTTCAGCACGCTTTTGTTCTTTCAGGCCGCTTCACTTGTGCTCGCTGCGCGCAGCGAGGAGGCGCGCCCGATAGCACGTAGGCTGCTGGAGCTCGAGCCCGATTTCCACGCCCGCGTGGCGCGCGAGCTCGGAATAGTATCCGTCGTTGCCGAGAAGCTCGTCGACGCAGCGCGAGAGCTCGGATTGCCGGAATAGTCGATATCGGCATGACGGCCGACTGTTGCGGGCATCCTTCGAGACGTACGCCTTCGGCGCGCTCATTGTGATGAGACGCAACTACCGCTTCGGCTCCAGCGCCTTTGACGGCGGTGAGCTCGCGTGTCCAGCTATCGACGCGCGAAAGGCGCTTTATGAACGCTCGTCTTTTGCCTGCCCTGGGCGCATTCCGTTTCGAGAAACGATGGATAAGCGTAACGCACGAAGCCTGCGCGTCTTTTCTCGCTCTGCTTCCTGGGCCGCGTAGTATTCTTTAAGCGCAAGAGGCGCATCGGCCTTTTGCTGCTCGCGAGACTTGAACCGCGCCTCGGCGAGCGCCCGTCGGTCTTGTTTGTTGGGGATCATCCCTATCCAACGCTGCTGAGCGCCATAAGTTCCGTGGCGCCTTGCAATCAACGAGGCTGACCCAATAGCTGCTCGCCCAACTCTGAGCAGGCGCTGCGTACGCTAGCCGATTGAAGAGCTTGACCTGATGTCGCGTGCCGCAGCCTCACACGTCCGTTCCGAAACCGCTGCAAGTGCGCAAACCGGCCAAGAGGTGTGGGCATTTGCCCGCCCCGGCGCAGTCACCTAAAATAAGTGGTTGTATGGTGAGTCGCTTAGTCGTGCGGCGAAGCGCGTGATGTCAGGCTTTTGCGGCTTCCGACAAATGATGCGGCGCCGGCCGACGACGTGAACCGACCGGAACCGCCACCAGAACAGTCATTTCTTTCAATACGCGCCGCGGCGCAATCCGTTCATCCGGCGTGCCCTATGACATCCGGATTCCGGCGCGGCCACCCCGAAAAGACCGCATGTCGCGCAAGCTCGACACCGCCGCCAAAGCCCAGCCGCCAGATCATAGGCCGGACGCGGAAATCCGCGCCAAGCTGCAGCAAGCCGTCACCCTACACCGGCAAGGCCGCTTCGACGCGGCGGCCGCGCTCTATTCCGACGTACTGCGCAGCACCCCCCGGCAATTCGACGCCATCCACCTGCTTGGCGTCATTGCTATTCAGTCCAACAACCACCAGCTCGGCGCCGACCTGATCGCGCAGGCTATCGCCATCAATCCGAACAATGCCGAGGCCTATTTCAATCGCGGTAATGCGCTCAAGGCGCTCGATCAACTGGAGGCGGCGGTCGCCAGCTTCGACAGGGCCGTCGCGCTCGAACCGCGCCACGCTTCCGCCTGCGCCGACCGCGGTGTCGCGCTGCAGATGCTGAGCAGACTGGAGGAGGCCATCGCGAGCTACGACGCGGCCATCCGCGCCAAGCCGGACTATGCCGAGGCCTATTACAATCGCGGCCTGGCCCTGCAGGAACTGAACCAATTGGAGGCGGCGGTCGAAAGCTACGACAAGGTCATCGCTCTCAAGGCGGCGCATGCCGACGCCCACAACAATCGCGGCAATGCGCTCACGGCGCTCGGTCAACTGAAAGCGGCAGTCGAAAGCTTCGACAAGGCCATCAGCCTGCGACCGAGCGATCCACTCGCCTACAGAAATCGCGGCATCGCGCTGAAGCAGATGGGCCGCCTCGAAGGCGCGCAGGAAGACTTCCGCAAATCTATCGAACTCGATCCGGAGAACTGCTACGTCTATATCGATCTCGCCCACTCCTGGAAATTCAGCACCGGCGATCTCTATCTCGCCGCCATGGAGAAACTGGTACCGGGCACGACCGGCTCCGACCGCATGCATCTCGATTTCGCACTCGGCAAGGCCTACGCGGACATCAAGGACTACAGCCGCTCCTTCGCGCATCTGCTGGCTGGCAATGCGGCAAAGCGCGCCACCGTCAGCTATGACGAGCCGTCGACCTTCGCGTATTTCGACCGGATCGAGCAGGTGTTCACGCCAGAACTAGTGGCGGCCAGGGCGGGCAGCGGCGAGCCGTGCGCGCGGCCGATCTTCGTGCTCGGCATGCCCCGCTCGGGCACGACGCTGGTCGAGCAATTGCTCGCCAGCCATCCAGCGGTGCACGGCGCCGGCGAATTGACGACGCTCAACGATGCGGTCCTCACCGTGCACGGCCCGGACGGCCGCACGATCCGCTACCCCGAACTCGTGCCGGCGCTCGATCAAAGCACGTTGCGCGCGATCGGGGCCGAATATGTCAGGCGGCTCGCCGCGCTGGCGCCGGCGGGAGAACGGGTGACCGACAAGATGCCGTCGAACTACTATTTCGCCGGCCTGATCCATATGACGCTGCCCGATGCCGTCATCATCCACAGCATGCGCAATCCGGTGGACACTTGCCTCTCCTGCTTCTCGACATTGTTCAACGCCGAGCAGAACCACACCTACGAGCTCGGCGAAATCGGACGTTATTACGTCCGCTACCGCCGGCTGATGGATCATTGGCGGCGCGTGTTGCCGCCGCGCCGCATTCTCGATGTGCGCTATGAGGACGTCGTCGCCGATCTCGAAGGACAAGCGCGCCGCATCCTGGCGCATTGCGGCCTGCCTTGGGACGAGCATTGCCTGGCCTTTCACCAGACCGATCGTCCGGTCAGCACGGCGAGTGCGACCCAGGTGCGCCAGCCGATCTACAAGACCTCGGTCGACCGCTGGCGTGTCTCTGAAGACAAGCTGGCGCCGCTCTTAAGCGCGCTCGGCCCGCTGGCCGCGCAAGCCTGAGTCTGCCGCCCTAGCCATTCTCCTTGAGCGCGCCTTTGACCGCGGTGAGCTCGCGCGTCCAGCTGTCGACGCGATTGGCCAAGGCCTCGCGCATCCGCTCGGCCGCAGCCGGATAGCCCTCCAGCATCTTGCGGAACAGGTTGCGCGAAATGCGGATCAGCACGGTCGGCTCCTTGGCGATCACCGTCACCGGGCTCACCGTGTCGGTGAGCAGCGCGAGCTCGCCGAGCAGCGTGCCAGGCCCGACGGTGTATTCGTCGTCGCCGCCCGACGGGTCGCGCTCCAGCGCCAGCGCGCCTTCCTGCACGATATAGCCGCCGTCGGCGAGCTCGCCGGCGTAGAACAGCACCGCGCCGCTGTGCAGGGTGCGCGTCTCGGCGCCGATCGCCAGCACGCGCAACGCCTGCTTGCCGAGCGCGGCCAGCGTCGGCACCTGCTCGAAGAACGCGATGTCGTCTTCGATGGTCATGACCGTGCCAGGAACCGCAGCGCGCTCCCTCCCCTTGAAAAGGGGAGGGTCGGGGTGGGGATCATTACCGCTGCTGCCGCTGAGTTTGATCCCCACCCGCCGGGCCATAGCGCGTCGAAGACGCGCGTGAACGCGCTTAAGGCCCGGCGACCTCCCCTTTTCAAGGGGAGGTAAAGCCGGAAATTGGCACGGCCATGCATCGCGCTCACGGCACCAGCTTGTAGCCGCCGGCTTCCGTCACCAGGATCTGCGGCTGGGCGGCGTCCTTCTCCACCTTCTGCCGCAGCCGGTAGATATGCGTCTCGAGCGTGTGGGTGGTGACGCCGGAATTATAGCCCCACACTTCCTGCAGCAGCGTCTCGCGCGACACCGGCTTTTGCCCGGCGCGGTAGAGATAGCGCAGGATGGCGGTTTCCTTCTCGGTCAGCCGCACCTTGCTGCCTTTCGGCGTCAGCAGCATCTTGGACGAGGGCCGGAACACATAGGGGCCGATGGTGAAGACCGCGTCCTCGCTCGCCTCGTGCTGGCGCAGCTGTGCGCGGATCCGCGCCAGCAGCACGGCAAAACGGAACGGCTTGGTGACGTAG
>Ga0335081_10009603_pt1 | contig 15585 bp, 13 predicted proteins | sample Lox_Sample_35_FD_206713 | JGI IMG/M metagenome (GOLD analysis project Ga0335081, IMG submission 206713) | Soil microbial communities from Loxahatchee National Wildlife Refuge, Florida, United States - Lox_Sample_3.5 | ecosystem: Environmental > Terrestrial > Soil > Wetlands | place: USA... | reverse complement strand
GCCCTCCGCTCCCACCAGGAGCAGGTCGCGGGGCGGACCATGCTGGTCCGGCGCACCCAGCCGGTTCCCTTCGAGTGCGTCGTCCGGGGCTACCTCTCGGGCTCGGCTTGGAAGGAGTACCGTGAGAGCGGCACCCTGGCCGGAGAGCCCCTCCCCGCCGGCCTGCTCGAGAGCGCGCGCCTCGAGCCGCCCATCTTCTCGCCGGCCACGAAGGCGGAGTCGGGCCACGACATCAACGTCCCGTTCGCCACCATGGTGGACCGGCTGGGCGGGCCGCTGGCCACCCGGCTCCGGGACCTTTCGTTCTCCGTTTATGGCGCGGGCCGGGACCACGCCGAGAGCCGTGGGATCATCATTGCCGACACGAAATTCGAGTTCGGGATGGACGGACAGGGGACGGTGCGGCTGATCGACGAGGTGCTCACGCCCGACTCGTCGCGCTTCTGGCCGGCGGGCGATTATCACCCGGGGCGCGGGCAGGCCAGCTTCGACAAGCAGCCGCTCCGGGACTACCTCGCTTCGCTCAAGACGGCAGGCAGGTGGAACGGGGAGGCGCCGCCTCCTCCGCTCCCCGCGGAGGTCGTGGCCGCCACGAGCAGCCGCTACCTCGAGGCCTTCCGGCGCCTCACGGGGTTCGACCTGCCCGAGGACGCGTGATGCCCATCGCACCGGAGGGCTGGCCGTTTATAATCGGGGCGTGGGGAATCGCCGTACTGCTCTGGCTGCTCGCGCCCTGGTGGGCGGCAGCCGCGTGGACGGTGGCGGCAATCTGGGTGGTCGCCTTCTTCCGTGACCCAGAGCGGGACGGGCCGCGTGGCGATGACGTGGTGATCGCGCCGGCGGATGGAATGGTCGTGAGCGTGAAGGACATGGACGAGACGGAGTTCGTGAAACAGCGCGCGACGCGGGTCTCGATCTTCATGAATATCTTCAACGTCCACGTCAATCGGTATCCGATGAGTGGGGTTGTGGAGTATCGGCACTACCACAAGGGCACGTTCGGCCATGCGGGCGCGGAGAAGGCGAGCCTCGAGAACGAACAGAGCACGCTCGGGATCCGCACGGCGCGGGGCCCGGTGCTGGTGCGACAGATTGCCGGGCTGGTGGCCCGGCGGATTGTGACCGATCACGGCGTGGGAACCGCCGTGTCGCAGGGCCAGCGGCTGGGGATCATCCGCTTCGGCTCTCGCGTGGATGTCTTTCTTCCGCAGGGAGCCCGGGTGCTCGTCCACCAGGGCGACCGGACGGTGGCGGGGACAACGGTGGTGGCCCGATGGGATTGATGCCTACTCGAACCGGCCTTCGGCGGCCGGACATGCGGCAGGTGGTGGTGGTAGTGCCGAGCGCTTTCACCCTTGGCAACCTCTTCTTCGGCATCTGGGCGATCGTGACCGCCTACCGCGGCAACTTCATTGCCGCGGCCTGGTACGTCGTGATCGCCGGCCTGCTGGACATGCTGGATGGCCGGGTGGCGCGGCTCTCCGGCTCCGGCACCAAGTTCGGCGCCGAGCTCGACAGCCTGGTTGACTGTATCAGCTTCGGCGTGGCCCCGGCGATGATCATGTTCTTCGTCGAGTTCCAGACCGCGGGCAAGTTCGGCTGGCTCATCTGCTTCATGTACATCGTGGCCGTGGCGGTGCGGCTGGCCCGGTACAACGTCCAACACGGGACTGGCAAGCCGGGGTGGTTCACCGGATTCCCCTCTCCCGCCGCCGGGATGACCCTCGCCGTTTACTACCCGTTCAGCCAGACCGCGTGGTACCGGCAGTCGCTCGCGTACCTCGATTTTCAGCGCGAGGGCCTCACCATCCTGATGGTGCTCCTGGCCCTGCTGATGGTGAGCACGGTCAAGTACCCGCGCTTCCCGGCGATCGGCTTCCGCTCGCCGCGCGGGATCTTCGGCCTGCTAGTGCACCTGGCCATCCTGGTCTGCAGCCTGGCCTTCCCGAGCTACTTCCTGTTCCCGTTCGGACTGTTCTATCTCACCTTCGGCGTGGTGCGCCACGCTTTCCTGGGCGTGCTGGAGCGCCACGAAGGCCCGAGCGCGATCCTGAGGCCCGAGGACGAGGAAGACGACATTGGGCAGACGGCGCCGAGAAGGGCGGTGAGGGGGGAGGAGTGAGGGTGAGAGGTGAGAGGTGAGAGGTGAGAAGTGAGAGGTGAGCGGTGAGCGGGTGGCTGACGGCTAATGGCTAACGGCTGAGGCATCCATGCACTTCAAGGTCCACATCCGCATCGTTCCCCGCTCGGGGTTGTTGGACCCGCAGGGACAGGCGGTCGAGCACGCGCTCACGGCGCTCGGCTTCCGCGAGGCGACGCAGGTCCGCATCGGAAAGGCGATCGAGCTCGCGCTCGATGCCTCTTCGGCGGACGATGCGCGGGAGCGGGTGAGGGCCATGTGCGACAAACTGCTCGCGAATCCGGTCACCGAGGACTATCGCGTGGAGGTGGAGGGCTGATGCGCAGAGTCGCCGTCATTCGATTCCCCGGCAGCAACTGCGATCTCGACACCCTGCACGCGGCCCAGCGCGCCGGGACCGACGCATTCTTCGTGTGGCATCGCGAGACCGGCCTCCGCGATGCCGACTTCGTCCTCCTGCCGGGCGGTTTCAGCTACGGCGACTACCTGCGTTCGGGAGCGATTGCCAGATTCAGCCCGATCATGCCGGCGGTGCAGGAGTTCGCGCGGGCGGGAGGACCCGTCCTCGGCATCTGCAACGGCTTTCAGATTCTCTGTGAAGCCGGCCTCCTTCCCGGCGCTTTGGTCCGGAACAGCCGTCTCTCATTTGTCTCGCGGCCGGTGGCGATCCGAGTGGAGCAGACGGACACCGCGTTCACCAACGCGTACAAGCCCGGGGACGTCCTCCGGATGCCGGTGGCCCATGGCGACGGGCGGTTCACGGCCAGCGACAGAACCCTCGCCGAGCTCGAGGCGACGGGCCGGGTCGCCTTCCGGTATGTGGGGCTGGACGGTGGACAGCTCGATACCACGATCAACGGATCGCTCAACGATATCGCGGGCATCGCCAACGCGGAGGGAAACGTGGTCGGCCTCATGCCTCACCCCGATCGAGCCGCGGACCCCGCGCTCGGCAATAGCGACGGACTCGGTGTGTTCACGTCAATGACGACCTGGGCGGGGGTAACCTCATGAGCCGCCTCGAGTGGCACAGCCCGCTGGTCGCGCTCGCGGTCGGCCTGGCGCTCGCGGGAGGCCAGCCGGCAGCGGCGCAGGAGATGCGCACGATCAAGCCCGGCATGACCGAGGCCGACGTCCGGACGGCGTGGGGCGACCCACTCACCGAACGCAAGGTGGGCGACCGCACCTACCTCTATTATCGCAACGACTGCATGCGCACCTGCGGCATGCACGACATCGTCTTTCTCGAGGGTGGGCAGGTTGTCAACGCCATCGTACGAGATAAGCACCGGCACTACGACGGTGTCTCGTCCTCCCCCGTTGAAAAGCCGCCCGCCCCCGCCCCGAGGGCTGCTGGCAAACACCGGAAGCGATCGGCTGGAGCGGCGTCTGCGACGCCGGCCAAGCCGTGAGCCGCAATCAGGATCACGACCGATGACTACCGAAAACAAACCGAGTCGGAACGAGGAGGAATACTTCGCCAAGCTCGAGGCCGAGCGCATGGAGCGGAAGCGGCAGGAACTGGCGAGGCTTGCGGAGGACGCGGAACGGAAGACCCACCATATGCGCTGCCCGAAGTGCGGCGGGCATCTGGTCACCGAGGAGTTCCATCGCGTGCAGATCGACCGGTGCCCGGACTGTCACGGGGTCTGGTTCGACCAGGGGGAGCTGGACCACGCAATGGCGCACGAGGACAAGGGACTCCTGCGCCGGGTCGTGGGCGAGTTCATGTCCAGCCTGGGAGGACAGAAGAAGTGACGCGGCGTGGCCGGGGCGGCGTACGTTGACCGCCACAACGCAGTCATCCAGGCCAACGGCGGCCCAGCCCTTTCCCGGGGAGCGTCCCGTCACACCCGCGGTGGCCCGCGAGCACAACCTCACCGACTTCGAGTACCAACGGATTGTCGCGCTCCTGGGTCGCACTCCGACCCTCACCGAGCTCGGCATCTTCAGCGCGCTCTGGTCCGAGCACTGTTCGTACAAGCACTCGAAGCCGGTGCTGCGCACCTTCCCGACTCAGGGTCCTCAGGTGGTGCAGGGACCGGGCGAGAACGCCGGCGTGCTCCGGCTTCCCCAGGGCTGGGCGGTCGCCTTCAAGATCGAGTCGCACAACCATCCCTCGGCGGTCGAGCCCTACCAGGGGGCCGCCACCGGTGTGGGCGGCATTCTCCGCGACGTATTCACGATGGGCGCGCGACCCGTGGCCGTCCTCAACAGCCTCCGGTTCGGCCCGCTTGACCAGGCGCGGAACCGGTATCTCTTCGCCGGTGTGGTGAAGGGCGTGGGCGACTACGGGAACTGCGTGGGGATTCCTACGCTGGGAGGGGAGGTCGACTTCGCCCCGAGCTACAGCGGCAATCCCCTGGTAAATGCGATGTGCGTGGGGCTGCTCCGGGAGCGGGACCTCACGCTGGCGCGGGCGCACGGCGTGGGCAATGTGATCCTCGCCATGGGCTCGAGCACCGGGCGCGACGGAATCCACGGCGCGAGCTTCGCGTCGGAGGATCTCTCGGAGAAGAGCGAGGGCCGCCGGCCCCAGGTACAGGTCGGGGACCCATTCACCGAGAAGCTCCTGCTCGAGGCCACGCTCGAGCTGATCGAGAAGCACCTGGTGGTGGCGATCCAGGATATGGGAGCGGCGGGCCTCACCAGCTCTTCGGCGGAGATGGCGGCCCGCGGCGGCGTGGGGGTCGAGATCGACACCGACCGGGTCCCGACTCGCGAGCCGGGAATGACCCCTTACGAGATCATGCTCAGCGAGTCGCAGGAACGGATGCTGGTGGTAGCCGAGCCGGACCGCGTGGCGGAGATCCAGGCGGTGTGCGCAAAGTGGGAATTGAGCGCCACGCCCATCGGTCGGGTCACGAATGACGGGCTCTTTCGCATCAGGCACAACGGGGTCACCGTTGCGGAAATCCCGGGGCAGCCGCTGGTGGACGAGGTCCCCATCTATGAGCCGGCCGCCCAGGAGTCGGAGGCCGCAAAGGCGCGGCGCACCCAGAGGCCGACCAAGCGTCCCGTGGCCGATGCGTTAGGCGCCCTGCCCCACCTGCTGGACGAGCCGAGCCTCGCCTCCAAGCGGTGGGTGTTCGAGCAGTACGATTCGACGGTGCAGGCCGCCACGCTGATCGGCCCCGGAGGCGATGCCGGCGTGCTGCGAGTGGCCGATACCGACTTTGGCCTTGCGGTCACGGTCGACTGCAACAGCCGGCTGGTCGCGCTCGACCCCTACGAGGGCGGCAAGGCGGCCGTGGCCGAAGCGGCACGGAACATCGCGTGCAGCGGGGCGGTCCCTCTGGGGATCACCGACTGCCTCAATTTCGGGAACCCGGAGCGCCCGGAGATCTTCTTCCAGTTCCGGGAGGCGTGCCGCGGGATTGCCGACGCCTGTCGGGCCTTTGACACGCCGGTCACCGGCGGCAACGTGAGCCTGTACAACGAAAGCCCGACCGGCGCGGTGGACCCGACGCCGACGGTTGGCATGGTGGGCCTGCTGGAGAAGCTCGACTACCGCGTGCCAACCCACTTTCAGCGCCCCGGCGACCGAATCGTGATCCTTGGCGAGACCCGCGGAGAGCTGGGTGGGTCCGCCTACTGGACATATGTGCGAGATTTCACAGGGGGAGCGCAGCCCGGCGTGGACCTGGCGCAGGAACGCTCCCTGCAACGGTTCCTGGCCGAGGCGGCACGACGGAAGCTCTTGTGCTCCGCCCACGACTGCGCGACAGGCGGTCTCGCGGTGGCGCTGGCGGAAGCGGCGATCGGCGGACCCTATGCGACCCACGGCTTGGGGGCCGAGGTGACGCTGGCCCTGTCGGGCGCGGCAGGCCGGCCTGCAGGAGGCGAGACCGATGGCGAGGATGTACGCATCCTCTATGCGGAGGACCACGCGCGGGCCGTCTGTTCGTGCCGACCGGCCGATGAGCGTGCGGTGGTCGCGCTGGCCGCGGAGTTCGGGGTCCCGGCCGTCGCGGCGGGCGTGGTGGGCGAGCCCAATGGCGACCTCGCCATCCATGCCGCGAGCCGGATGTTCCTGTGGAAGGTGGAGCGGCTTCGGGAGAGCTATTTCAATGCGATCCCGAGACGGATGGGGCATGTGAATGAGGATCGGGCGGCGGTTGCGTAGCGGGCCCACCGTCCGCCTTTACGCCTCGTGTACGGAAGGATAGCTGACCATGTGCGGCATCTTCGGCGTTTCCGGCATTCCAGACGCGGCGCGACTCGCGTACCTGGGGCTCTATGCGCTCCAGCACCGCGGGCAGGAATCGGCCGGGATCGTCTCGGTTGACCGCGAGGGGTTCGCCCGCGCCCACCGAGGCATGGGCCTCGTATCCGAGAACTTCGATGATGCCGCGCTGGCCCGCCTCGAGGGAGACGTCGCGGTCGGCCACACCCGCTATTCCACGGCGGGCAGCTCGGTGCTGGCAAACGCCCAGCCGCTCCTCAAGGATCTGCGCGGCACGCCGATCTCCATCTCGCACAACGGGAACCTCACCAACGCCCCCGCCTTGCGACGCGAGCTCGAGCAGCAGGGGTCGCTGTTCGATACCACGACCGACACCGAGGTGATCCTCCACCTCATCGCGCGCTCCAGGAAGGCCACCCCGGAGGAACAGATCCGGGAGGCCCTGGAGAAGTGCGAGGGGGCATTCACCCTGCTCATCAGCGTGGGCCGCACCATCTACGCGGTGGTGGACTCCCGCGGCTTCCGGCCACTAGTGCTGGGACGCGGCAATGGCGGAGTGCTGATCGCCTCAGAGACTTGCGCGCTGGACCTGGTTGGAGCCGCGATGGTCTGCGAACTGATGCCAGGGCAGTTCCTCAAGATCGAAGAGGGCCAGATCACGGAGCTCCCCCGGCTCAGGCCGCGGCCGGAGACGCGCTGCGTGTTCGAGCTGGTCTACTTTGCGCGACCCGACAGCCGCGTGTTCGGCGAATCGGTCGACCGGGTGCGCCGGGAGCTGGGCCGCCAGCTCGCCCGCGAGCACCCGGCCAGGGGGGCGCACGTCGTCTTCAGCGTACCAGACAGCTCCAACGCGATGGCGCTCGGCTTTGCCGAACAGTCGGGAATCAAGCTCGAGAACGGGTTGATCCGGAATCACTACGTGGGCCGGACCTTCATTCACCCCACTCAGGCGCTCCGCGTTGCGAAGGTGAAGATCAAGTTCAATCCGGTTCGGGGCGTCATCGAGGGACGTTCGGTGGTGATGGTGGACGACAGCCTGGTGCGCGGCACCACCAGCAAGGGACTGGTGCAGATGATCCGGGCGGTCGGTGCTCGCGAAGTCCACCTGCGGCTGGGCAGCCCGCCCATTACGGGACCGTGCCACTACGGCATCGACACGCCGACCCGTGAGGAGCTCATCGGCGCCACCCACTCGATCGAGGAAATTCGCGAGTACCTGGGTGTGGATACCCTGGGCTACCTGTCACTCGATGGCATGCTCCGTGCTGCTGGGGAGCGGAGCGAGTTCTGTCACGCGTGCTTCTCGGGGCAGTATCCCACCGAGATCACGGACGAGTTGGTGACTTTGCGGCACGCCGCGCCACCCATTGCCACGACAGCATGACGGGAAGCTACTCCCAACCTTCGGTCTACTTCTTCGGGCAGGGCCGGGCCGACGGCACTGCCACGATGAAGGACATCCTGGGCGGCAAGGGCGCCGGCCTCGCCGAGATGACCAACCTCGGTATCCCGGTCCCGCCCGGCTTCACGATCGCCGCCAATCTTTGCATCACCTATCTCGAGACGCGGCAGTTCCCGCCGTGGCTCCGGTCGCAGGTGGAGACCAGCCTCCAGCGCCTGGAGGCCGCCACCAACCGGCATTTCGGAGGCAAGGCGCGGCCGCTCCTGGTCTCGGTTCGCTCGGGCGCCGCGGTGTCGATGCCGGGGATGATGGAGACGATCCTCAACCTCGGTCTTAACGAGACCACGGTGCAGGGAATGAGCGCCGAGAGTGGGAACCAGCAATTCGCGTGGGACAGCTATCGGCGGTTCCTCCAGATGTACGCTACCGTGGTGTTCGACCTCCCCAAGGCGTCGTTCGAGCAGCTGCTGGAGGAGCGGAAGAAGCAGGCGAAGGTGACGCGCGACATCGACCTGCCCGCGGCGCAGATGCAGACCTTGGTGAAGGAGTTCAAGGCCCATATTGAGAAGAGCACCGGCCGCCCCTTCCCCGACGATCCGATCGAGCAGCTGTGGGGGGCGATCGCCGCGGTCTTCGAAAGCTGGAACACCCGCCGCGCCATCGACTATCGGAAGCTGCACGACATTCCGGACACGATGGGGACGGCCGTCAACATCGTGACGATGGTCTTCGGCAACCTCGGGGACGACTCCGGGACCGGCGTCGCGTTCACGCGCGACCCTTCGACCGGAGAGAGTCGGCTGTACGGCGAGTACCTCATGAATGCGCAGGGCGAGGACGTCGTCTCGGGCACCCGGAACGTGGAGGAGATCTCCCGCCTCAAGGAGGAGATGCCGCAGGCGTACGCCGAGCTCGAACGGATCGCGCGCATCCTGGAGCGCCATTTCCGCGACGTCCAGGACATGGAGTTCACGATCGAGCGCGGCAAGCTCTTCATGCTCCAGACCCGGCGAGGCCAGCGGTCCGGCCAGGCCGCGGTGCGCATCGCGTGCGAGATGGTGACCGAGGGGCTGATCGACGAGAACGAGGCGGTGGCGCGCATCCCGCCCAACGACCTCAACCAGCTCCTCCACCCCACGATCGATGCGAACAGCCAGGTCGACCACCTCACGACCGGGCTGCCTGCCTCACCGGGGGCGGCCTCCGGCGCGGCGGTGCTCGACGCGGACCTGGCCGAGCAGATGGCCCGGCACGGCGAGGCGGTGATCCTGGTCCGTCGCGAGACCAGTCCGGAAGACTTTCACGGGATGGTGGCCGCCAAGGGAATTCTCACCGCGCGTGGCGGGATGACGAGCCATGCGGCGGTGGTCGCCCGCGGCCTGGGCAAGCCGTGCGTCGCGAGCGCCCAGCAGCTCACGGTCGACGAGGCGAACCACACTTTCTCCGTGAACGGGCGCTCCCTCAAGCAAGGCGACTGGATCACGATCGATGGCGGTAACGGCCATGTGTACGGCGGCAAGGCGACGCTCAAGGCGCCCGAGCTCTCCGGCAACTTTACCCGTCTCATGGAGTGGGCCGACAAGGTACGGCATCTCCGAGTACGCGTGAACGCCGACACTCCAGCTGATGCTCACCGGGGCCGCGATTTCGGCGCCGAGGGTATCGGACTGTGCCGCACCGAGCACATGTTCTTCGAGGGTGACCGATTGATCGCGATGCGCGAGATGATCCTCGCGCAGGATACCGAGGGCCGCAAGCGCGCGCTCGCCAAGCTGCTGCCGATGCAACGGGGAGATTTCGAGGCGATCTTCCGCGCCATGGAGGGCTTTCCCGTCACCATCCGCCTGCTCGATCCGCCCCTGCACGAGTTCCTGCCCAAGGAGCCAGGCGAGGTCCAGGAGATGGCCAAGGCCCTCAAGAAGCCGATCGAAGAGGTTCAGCGCATCATCGACGGCATGCAGGAGGCCAACCCGATGCTGGGATTGCGCGGCTGCCGCCTCGGGATCATCTACCCCGAGATCACGGCAATGCAGGCCCGCGCCATCTTCGAAGCCGCGTGCGCCGTGGCGCTCCGCAAGGGGCGAGTCCAGCCCGAGGTGATGATCCCGCTGGTCGCGAACGTGGTCGAGTTCCGGAAGCAGGCCCTGCTCGTGCGGCAGGTGGCCGAGGAGGTCTTCCGCGAAAAGCAGATCACGGTGCCGTACTTGCTCGGCACGATGATCGAGCTGCCGCGGGCGGCGCTCACCGCCGATGAGATCGCCCGGGAGGCACAGTTCTTCTCCTTTGGCACCAACGATCTCACGCAAACCACCTGGGGCCTCTCGCGAGACGATGCCGGGCGCTTCCTTCCGTATTATCTCGAGCACACCATCGTCGAGGACGACCCCTTCCAGGTTCTGGACCAGAACGGCGTGGGGAAGCTCATCGAGATGGCCTGTCAGCTCGGGCGGAAGACGCGCGCCGACCTCAAGATCGGCATCTGCGGAGAACACGGCGGGGAGCCCCGGTCGGTGGGGTTCTGTGACAGCCTGGGGATGAACTACGTGAGCTGTTCGCCGTACCGGGTACCGATCGCGCGGCTGGCAGCGGCCCAATCGGCCCTGGCCGAGCGGGGCACGATGGACCGGACGCGGGCGACGGTGTAGGCCACGAGGTCACTCGAGACGCAACGCCCCGGCGGGATCCTGCCGGCTGGCGCGCAGCGCGGGGATCCACGAAGCCGCCATGCCGGCGAGAACGAGGAGCGCCGGCACGGTAACGAAGGTCGCGGGGTCCGCCGGAGCGATCTCGTAGAGCAACGAAGCCATGGCGCGCGTGGCCAGGAACGCCGCCGCCAACCCCACGCCAAGTCCCACCGCGATCAACCGAAGTCCGTGCCGCACCACGAGCCACTGCACCTGGCGGGGCTCGGCCCCGAGCGCGATGCGGATGCCCATCTCCCGGACCCTGCCACGCGCCATCTGCGCTATCACGCCGTACACCCCCACCACCGCGAGCAGCAGACCCGTTATGGCGAAGACCGACAGCAGCGTGAGCAGGAACCGCTGACGAGCCACCGACCTCGCCCGGACCTCGTCCATGGTGGTCATGGCGAGGATGGCGAGTTCGGGATCAAGCCGGTGCACCAGCGCGCGGACCTCTGGACCGAGCCGCTCGGGATCGCCGTCAGTCCTGAGGAGGAGCTCCAGGCCGAGCCCCCCGTTCTGAGCCCTGGGCGCGATGAACTCGGGGCGCGGGTCCAGCTGCAGCGCCTCCTGATGCTCATTCCCCGCCACGCCCACGATGGTTCGCCAGACCGAGGCTGAGTCCGGCACCTTGTCGAAGCAGATTCGCCGCCCAATGGGGTCCTGCCCAGGGAAGTAGCGATCGGCCAGCGCCTGATTGATCATCACCACCGGCGGCGCGCCCGCGCGGTCAGCGTCGCTAAAGGCTCGGCCCTGGAGCACGGGCACTCCCATAGTCAGGAAGTAGTCCGGAGTAACCTCTTTGTGTGCAACCTCGAAGCCGACCTGGTCCGGCCGCCAGCCTTCGGCGGTAAAGTCGCTGGTCCAACGCAGTCCGGTGAGCGGGAGCTGGGTCGTACCAGCGGACCGGGTTACCCCCGGCAGGGCCCCGCCCTCTCGCAGAAGAGCGTCGAAGAAACCGGCAATCTTCTCACTGGTGTCGTAGCGCATGCCGGGGAGAATGATCCGGGTCGCCAGCACACCGCGGCCATCGAAGCCGGGGTCCACCGCCGAGAGCCGCCAGAAGCTCCGCGCGAGAAGCCCCGCCCCGATGGTCAGCAACAGGGCCAGGGCCACCTCGCTCACGACGAGCAGATCGCTCCACCGCCGCACCCGGTGTCCGCTCCCACCCCGCCCTCCTTCCTGGAGAACTTCGGCGGGGAGACGCCCGGCGCTCCATACCGCCGGTGCGATTCCGAAGAGTAGTCCACACAGGGTCGTGATCAGGGTAACGAAGGCTAGGACCGACCAGCTGATGCCGATCTCCCGGACCGGCAGCATCCCCGCAGGCTGGAGGCGGAGGAGAAGACGGGTGCCCCACCATCCCAGCAGGATCCCAGCGGCCCCGCCCCAGGCTGAAAGGACCAGGCTCTCGGTCAGCGCCTGTCGCACGAGCCGGCCACGACCGGCGCCGAGCGCGAGTCGGAGCGACACCTCGCGCTCGAGACCGGCGGCCCGCACCAGCAAGAGGTTGCCCACGTTGCCGCAGGCGATGAGCAGCAGCAGACCGACGGCGCCGAGGAGCAGCAGGAGGGGCCCGCGAATGCTCCCGAGCAGGAACTCATGGAGGGGGGTGAGGCCGGCCCCCATTGATCCGTTGGTGGCCGGGTATTCGACCTGAAGCTGGCGAGCTACGGCGTGCAGCTCCTGCTCGGCCATTTCCGGCGTCACCCTCGGCTTGAGTCTGGCGATTGCCCACATCCAGTGCGCGCGGCGGAACGGCACCTCGCCCCGGCTCGCTGCGGGCCACGCTGTTGGCATCCACAGGTCGGTCTCTTCCTCGGGAAAGGACACGCCAGCCGGAACAACGCCCACCACCTGGACCGACCGACCACTTATCTGAATGGAGCGGCCAACGATCGCGGGGTCTCCACTATAGCGCGTCTGCCAGAGACGATGGCTTATCACGGCCACATCGGTGCCGGTCTCCCACGTCTCCGCCGAGGTAAACGTTCGCCCGAGCTCGGCGTGAACGCCCAGGACGGAGAAGAAGTTTCCGGTGACCAGCGCCGACGGGATGAACGCCGGGGGCCCGTCGCCAGTGAGGGTGAAAGACGGATCCCAGCTGGCGTAGCCCATCACGTCATCGAAGTCCTTCACCCGATCGCGCCAGTCGAGCATGTTCGCCGGCGCCGCGACGTTCTTGTACCATCCCTTGCTCGGGTTCTGCTCCCAGACCATCACCAGCCGATCCGCGTCAGGAAACGGCAGCGGCCTCAGGATCACCGCGTTGACGGCGGAGAAGATGGTGGTGTTGGCCCCGATGCCGAGTGCCAGGGTGAGAATGGCGGCCGCGGCAAGGACCGGGCTCCGCCGGAGGGACCGCAGGGCGTAGCGGCTGTCCCCGATGAAGTCTTCCAACCAGCGGAGGCCCCGCGCGTCGCGATGCTCCTCTCTCAGGGCCTCGACGGCGCCAAAGGCAAGGCGGGCCTGGCGGGCCGCCTCGTCGGGAGGGAGCCCTCGCGCCAGGTTCGCCTCTGTCTCGAGCGCCAGGTGATGCTGCAGCTCTTCTTCCATCTCCTGTTCGGCGGCGACTGGCCGGAAGAAGGCCCGGATCCGCCGGATCATCACCGCTAGCTTGGTCATGGCTCAGGCCTCGGCAAGGATCCAGTCAACCGCGGTGACATAGCGACGCCAACTCTCCGTTTCCGCGCCGAAAGCCTTGCGGCCCGCCGGGGTCAGGTGGTAGAACCGCGCCCGCCGGTTGCTTTCCGACGCCTTCCACTCGCCGATGATCCACCCCCGCACTTCGAGTCGCTTGAGGGCGGGGTAGAGGGAGCCCTGATTCACATCGAGGACGCCGCGGGACGACTGTTGAATCCGCTGGCTGATCCCCCATCCATGCATCGGGCCAAGGTTCAGGGTCCGGAGGATGAGGAGATCGAGGGTGCCCTGGAGCAGGTCGGCCGGGGAGGTGGGCATTGTCGCTCCTGTCGTTTGACGACAAGAGATAGGGTTCATCTTGTCGGATGTCAACAGGAGTGGGTGAGAGGAGGCAGGCTACCGCCGGTCCTCAGACCGCGCGCCCCGCCGCGGCATGCCGCTATTCGCGTTATTCCGCTCTGGCCCAGTCGCCCTCACCAGCCATTATGGCCATGTGCCTCAAACAACCCGTCCCAAGCTCCTCGATCTGGTTCGTCAGGCCGCGCGGCTCCGGCATTACAGTCCACGCACGGAGCAGGCGTATGTCCGCTGGGCCAAGCGCTTCATCCTATTTCACAACAGACGGCACCCCGCCGAGCTGGGTGGGGAGGAGGTCACGGCCTTCCTGAGTTGGCTCGCCGAGGAGCGCCGAGTAAGCGCGTCGACGCAGACCCAGGCGCTAAGCGCGCTGCTCTTTCTCTATCGCCACGTGCTCATGCTCGAGCTCCCCTGGATGACGGAGGTCGTGCGGGCGCCAGCGCGTCCCCGGCTACCGGTCGTCCTGAGCCGTGAGGAGGTGCGCGCCGTCATCCGTCGAATGCAGGGGTCGGAACGGCTGGTCGTCATGCTCCTTTATGGTGCCGGGCTCCGACTTCTCGAGGCGCTCCGGCTCCGGGTCAAGGACATCGACTTCGACATAGATCAGATCGTGGTGCGGGGAGGCAAGGGCGATCGAGATCGTATCACGATGCTTCCGCAGTCCCTGAAGGCGGAACTGCGGCGCCACCTCTCGGAGGTCCGAGTGTTGCACGAGCGCGACCTGGGACGGGGAGCCGGTATCGTGGAGCTGCCGCACGCTCTGGATCGGAAGTATCCGAACGCCGCGCGGGAGTGGGTCTGGCAATGGGTCTTTCCGGCGACTCGCCTCCACGTCCGGGAGCCGGGGGGCGGGCTTCGGAGGCATCATCTGCACGAGAGCATGGTCCAGCGTGCGGTTACGGTCGCGGTGCGCGAATCCGGGATTGGAAAGCGGGCCACATGCCACAGCTTCCGGCATTCGTTCGCGACGCACCTGCTGGAGGACGGGTACGACATCCGGACGGTCCAGGAGCTGCTCGGTCACGGCGATGTGAGCACGACGATGATCTATACCCATGTCCTGAACAAAGGGGCGTTCGGGGTGCGGAGTCCGGCCGACCAGGTGTGACGGGGCCACCAGGCATCTACATTTACCTCCATGGATATCCAGGCGTACTCCGCGCACGCCCTGCTCCGGGATGGTGTCCCGGTCCTCATCCGAGCCATTCGGCCGACCGACCGCACTGGCCTCCAATGGGGGTTTGCCAGGCTATCGGCTGACGCCGTTTACCATCGCTTCTTCCAGGCCAAGCGAAGCCTCAGCGAGGAGGAGCTTCGTTATCTCACCGAAGTGGACTTCCGCGATCATGTGGCGCTGGTGGCGGTGGCCGAGTTTGAGGGGGCGGATCGGGTCGTCGGCGTCGGCCGTTTCGTACGTCTCGCGGCTCCTGACAAGGCGACGCCATCCGGGCGGGCGGAGGTTGCGTTCACGGTAGGTGAGGAGTTTCAGGGCCGGGGGGTAGCCACCTTGCTGCTCGATCATCTCGCGCGAATCGCGCGACGTTTGGACATTACTCACTTCGAGGCGGTGGTGCTGCCGGAGAACCGACCGATGCTCGAGGTCTTCGAGCACAGCGGCCTTGCGATCAGCGAGGAGGCGCGGGACGGGGTTGTGCATGTTGCGATGGCGCTGGATGGGCCTCGGGTTCCTGGCGAGCCGCCCGTCGCCGACGTCAGGCCGAGGCGTTCGGGCGGGTAATGGGGGCAGTGGTGGAGGGATCGGATCCGGCCTCGCGCGGTCTTACGCTGGTTCGGTCTATCCCAAGCAGGGACCGTGGCGCGCCCACCGCACGCACCGCGTTATATCGTACCGCTCGCGCGGCGGGTTTTCAGGCGTATATTTGGCCCGAGAATGGGCATTCTCCCGTTTACTCTACCTGCTCTACATTGGCGTATGCTGCCGGCACGGAGTTGGGTGGGTGGAGCGCGGGGATGGTGAAGTATTAGTTAGACAGCTCACCACAGAGCGACCAATACGCGCCCCGCCCCCTTTCTCCTTTGCGCCTGTCTCGCATCATGCGGCAAGCCCCTTTGGACCCCGCGCCCACTTCGCCCGGAGCGTCTCGCTGGGACCGCCGCCGCGTTGACCGGCCCGTGGAACCTCACCTTCATGCTGGACAGCCTGCGCGACCCG
>Ga0335081_10009600_pt1 | contig 15587 bp, 13 predicted proteins | sample Lox_Sample_35_FD_206713 | JGI IMG/M metagenome (GOLD analysis project Ga0335081, IMG submission 206713) | Soil microbial communities from Loxahatchee National Wildlife Refuge, Florida, United States - Lox_Sample_3.5 | ecosystem: Environmental > Terrestrial > Soil > Wetlands | place: USA... | reverse complement strand
TGGCGCGCAACGTAGAATTAATTCGACAGGAGAATCATGCCCGCGACGATCCCGCGGGCCACGACAACGTTGTACCTTCATGGGGGTACACACAGATATGAAACATTCTGGCCATCTCTCCCTGGTTGTTTGTTTGCTCGCCATGCTCGTTTCGACACCTGGATGGGCCGGGGGTGTGGCCGACCATGAGACGCGAGCCTTCGTGATATCAGGCCACCGAGGCCCGGTGCTGGCCATCGACAAGGACGAGACCAGGGGACTTCTGTTCACGGCTGGGGCTGACGGCACGGTGCGGATCTGGGACATGGCATCTCGGTCCCTCCTGAAGAGCATCACGGTAACAAGCCTGAAGGCGGCAATGATCGCGATCAGTCCGGATTCTTCGCAGTTCGCGGTCCTTGCCACCGATTCCCTTGAAAGCTTCTCTCTGGAGGTCTGGGACTGGGAAAAAGGAGAACAGCTTTTCAAGACACCCTTGGACGATCAGCCCCTCTTCCTGAGGTATTCGGCTTCCGGGCGCTACCTTCTGTACGGTCTTCCCCGGTGGGACAGCCTGCGCATCTTGAACGCCTCTGATGGCGCCCCTGTCACGTTCCATCCGGAAGGGTTCGGGATCGTGGGTTTCGCGACCCTCTCGCGAAGTGAAAAGATACTCATGACCTACCGGATGACCGGCACCATCTCCTACTGGGATCTCGGCTCCGGGAAGCTTCTGGAAGACCTGCAGAGCATTCCGCTTCTTTCCCACATCAGGCTGTCTCCCGATCTCAGCTCGATTGTCGGAAGCACGGACAGCGAGCTTTGTCTCATCGATGTTGCGAGCGGTCGAGTTGAAGCACGTTCGCCTCTGCCGGGAGTGACGTCACTCGATTTCTCTCCCAGCGGAGACGAGGTTGCCTGTCTTGCAGGGAACGGCACGCTCTCCCGATGGAGCGTGGGACAAGGGGCATTCACGCCTGTGACGAACCAGCCATTCCCTCCCCAGCCCTTCGTGGCCATTCGTTTCACGTCAGGGGATCTCATCCTCGGCTCCGCGAGCGGAGCGATCTCCGCGCTGGCCGCCGACGGGAGCATCTCCGCCTTCCCGATCGATCAGCGGGCTCTGGTCACAGGCATGGCAGTCCGAGGCAAGGCGGTCGCCCTGGCTACGAGCGCCTGGATCAAGGTGTTCAAGGCGGGGCTCCCGAACGCGGCCAAGGAAGGCGCCGGGAGCAGTGAATCGATCGGGTCCCTGCAGATCAACAACCCTTTCCAAGCGCCGGTGGATCTGACGTTCCATGACGACACTTCCCTACTTGTGTGGCAGACTGGGGACGGTCCGGGCGCCTACGCGATTCTCGACATGCAGACCGGCAGTTTCCGGGCAAACACCTCTGACGACCCGCTGGGAAGCCCGGTCGTGGAAGCGCTCTCAGACGGAAGCCGATGCCTCGTTCTTGCGGAGGACGGAACGCTCCGAGTCCTCGATCTGCCCACCGGCGCGACCCGGGTGCAGATCCGCCGCCCCGGGGCCATGTGGGCTACGCTCACGGCCGGAAACGCTCTGGTGGTCGGAGGCCAGCCGGGGGATGCGGGGGCCGGGTCCCTCGTGAAAATAAACATGGATACGGGAGAGACTGATCCGATCCCGACAACGAATCGCTACACCTACGAGGTGCTCTATGACTCCCGGACCGGGGTCCTGTATTCGTTGGGCGTCGACGCGGACGGGACAACGAAGCTGGTGAGCCATTCGGGCCCGGATTTTCAGTCTCAGGCAATCATCGAGAGCACTCCGGGAGAGCATCTATCCGCAAGCCTCTGTTTCGACAACCCGACAGGCACGCTATTTTCGAGCCTCGGACGCGAGTGGATTTCCCAATGGAAGCAGGGTTCGCTGCAGAAGCTTCCTGCCCCGGCTCGCGCCACCATCGGGCTGTTCGCCGGGGAAGGCTTGCTGTACTCGCTCAACAGCGATTCCTCGGTGAGTCTCATCGATGTCACGCATGGAGAGAAGATCGCCGAGCTGTCCGTTTTCCCTGACGGGGGTTGGGCGCTCATCATGCCGGATGGGAAGTTCGCCGTCTCGGCTGGTTCACAGTCCCGGGTCAGCGTCCTCCAGGACGGCAAGCCTGTCCGGGACGCCAGCGCGTATCTCGTGCCTGTCCGCGTGGCCCAAGAGAGATAGATAGGATAGAATCGGGCGCGCCGGGAGGCGCGCCCATGACAACAACGGCCCCAAGCTTCAAACAGGAAATCACAGCGGTATTCGGCAAGCCGGTTGCAGAGAACCCCACGCAAGTGATGGTTGAGGCGGCGTATCGCCACCACCGGCTGGCCTGGCGTTACCTGACCCTCGAGGTGGACCCGGCAGACCTCGGTGATGCGGTCAGAGGCGCGCGTGCGCTCGGCTTTGCCGGGTTCAACTGCACGATCCCCCACAAGGTGGCCGTGATCCCGTTTCTGGATGAGGTGGCAGAGTCGGCACGGCTGATGGGAGCTGTGAACTGTGTTGTTCGCAAAGGGCGCAAGCTCGTCGGAGAGAACACGGACGGCAAGGGATTCCTGAAATCCCTCAAAGATATCCTTGACCCGCGCGGCAAAAGCATCTTGCTTTTCGGCGCGGGCGGCGCCGCGCGGGCAATCGGCGTCGAGCTTGCCCTGGCCGGCGTTGCGCGAATCACGGTCGCAAATAGGGGTGAGAGCCGGGGCCGGGAGCTTGCAGGGCTCCTGACCGAGCGCACCAGAGTGAAGGCGAGCTACGAACCTTGGAAGGGAAGGTTCAGAGTTCCGGAGGACATCGACGTTGTGATCAACGCGACTTCGATCGGACTGTTCCCGGATGTCGATGCCCAGCTTCCGCTCGACACAGGGACCTTGCTGCCGCGGATGGTAGTGGCCGACGTAATCCCGAACCCGCCCCGCACGCCTCTTGTCAGATTGGCCGAGCAAAAGGGATGCCGGGTGATCGACGGCTTGGGCATGCTGGTCAACCAGGGCGTGATTGGCATCAAATACTGGACAGGAGTGGACCCCGACCCTTCCGTGATGAGAGCGGCGCTGGAGGATGTGTTCGGGCGGTAAGGGTCGGCCTTCCGCGCACCCCCGCCGCGCTCCTCCAGGGTTGCGCGGCGGGGCCGACCTCCGCCCTCCCTGGCTTTGGGCTCGCTGTCGTACATCCGTGTACTCGCTCGCCCTCGACATCCATGTCTAGGGCCCGCCTGCCAGCGAGCGCTCGTACTGCCCGATCATGTATGCCTGCTGCGAGATCATGAGCTCCTGCACAGTCATGATCGCCTTGACGACGTCGCCGATTGAGATCATCCCGACCAGGTGCCCTTTGTCCAGAACCGGGAGGTGACGAATGCGGCGCGCTGTCATCAGTGACATGCATTCCCGCACCGTTGTCGTTGGCTCCACGCCGAGCATTTCGGATGTCATGACCTCCCGCACGAGGGTGGTTCGGGCGTTCTTGCCGCGCAGGTCGAGCTTCCTCGCGTAGTCGCGCTCCGAGAAAATGCCGACGAGTTTGCCCGACGAGTCGACAACCAGGACAGCTCCAACGCCCTTGTCGGCCATGACTTCCAGGGCCTCAAACACGGACGCGTCCGGTCGAACGCTGTACACATCCCCGCCTTTGACTCCCAGCACTTCCTTCACGGTGTCCATGGTTATCTCCTTTCTCTCAAGATCACATTTCGCGAAAGATTCGTCAATTTCCCTCTTGACGCGATCACGGGGTTCCTGTATTTTCCAGCCATGCTTTCGAAAAGCGGCGTTGTCCGCGTTTCTACTTTTGATCAGACGAACTGGTGGTGGTTCTGGGGATAGCCAGAACCATGCTTGCCTAGCACGCCTTCGGCGTGCAGAGGCGCGCGAAAGCGCAGGTTCTGGCTGCAAGAGGCCAGGTCCTGCGCTTTTTTTATGCCGCAGTGCCTGTTGTACGGGCGCTGCGGCTTTTTTATTGCTCCATCGATCCGAAGGAGGTCGGAATGGCGGTTGCAACACAGAAGGAAAAGGTTCTGATACGGGTGATCAACGGGGAGCGTTTCACGCCGTTGTCACTTGCAAAGAAACTGGAAGCGCGGGCGCTCCTGGAATCAGCCTCGTTCCACAGAGGGAAGGAAAGGTACTCGTTTCTCCTGGTCCGCGAGGCGTTTCGGGTCTTTCAGAAAGCCGACGAGTTTTTCATGGTCAGGGACGGGAGCACGCTTGCGTTGAAGACAAAGGCGCGGGACATCCTCGATGTGCTCTCCCACTTCAGCGATCAGCATAAGGAGCTTGCCACCCCGTTCCCCCTGCCGACGGGAGGAATCGGATTTCTCTCGTACGAGTATTGCTCCCGGTTTGACACCATCCGCCTGCAGGAGAAGCCCGACCCTCTTGGAATCCCGGATGCGATGTTCATTTTCGGCAACGTGTTCCTCGTATTCGACCATTACACGGACACGATCTCCATGGTTGGGCTGAACTACCGGCAGAGGACTATCGACCTGGCCCGGGCGCTGGATGAGACCGAGCAACGCATCAACGACCTGGATTTCAACTTCATGGCAACGGGATCTCGCGCATGGCCGGTCAAGGTCCTGCCGCGGCCGGAGGACCATGAAGCGTACCTCGCGGGAGTTGAGGCTGTACGCCGGGAGATCATCAAAGGCAACCTGCTGCAAGGAGTCCTGTCCCGCAGGGTGGAGCTTGAAACGCAGATGCCCGCCATTGAAGCCTACCGGGCGCTTCGCAGCTTCAACCCTTCCCCGTACATGTTCTATCTGGACTTCCAGGACTTCCAGCTCTTCGGCGCCTCTCCCGAGGTCCACGTGAAAGCCAAAGACGGAAAGGCGATGATCCGCCCGCTTGCCGGAACCCGGCGTAGGGGTGCAACCGGGGAGGAGGACAAAGCACTGGAGAAGGAGCTGCTCGCAGATGAGAAAGAGCGGGCAGAGCACCTCATGCTTGTGGACCTTGCGAGAAACGATCTGGGCCGAGTGTGTGTTCCCGGCAGCGTTGAAGTCCCCGAGTTCATGGACGTCGAGCGCTATTCCCACGTGATGCATATCGTTTCCCAGGTGGAGGGAAGGCTTCGAGACGACAAAAACGGCCTCGATGCACTTCGGGCCACCTTCCCGGCCGGCACGGTCTCAGGCGCTCCCAAGATCCGGGCCGTGGAGGTCATCGATGCGTTGGAGCCGGAGAAACGCGGCTTCTACGCAGGGGTCGTGGCCCACGTGGAGTCAGACGGGTCTCTTGACTCCTGCATCACGATCAGGAGCGCGCTGAAGCTGGGCAGTCGCATGATCCTCCAGGCAGGGGCGGGAATCGTCTATGACTCAGTGCCTGAGAAAGAGTTCCAGGAGACCGAAGCGAAGCTTGGTGCCCTCGCGAGGGCCATCGGATTCAAGGAGGTATAGCCATGTACGTTATCATCGACAACTACGATTCTTTCACGCACAACCTCTACCAGTACCTCTGTGAGCTCACGGAGGACACGGTGGAGGTATTTCGAAACGACAGGATTACCGTGGACGAGATCATTGCGATGTCCCCGGCCGGCATCGTGATCTCCCCGGGGCCAGGCCGGCCGGAGGAGGCCGGGATCAGCGTCGAATGTGTTCAGCGGCTTGCCGGCATCACGCCAATCCTTGGCGTGTGCCTTGGTCTTCAAGCTATCGGTCAGGCATTCGGTGCCCGGATCGTACCGGCGCGCAGGATCGTTCATGGCAAGACAGAAGAAATGTCGCTTGACGGCCGCGGACTTTTCCGTGGCCTGCCTCGGACTGCAAAGTTCACCAGATACCACTCGCTCGTCATCGAACGTGATTCCCTGCCGCAGGAGCTGGAGGTCACCGCGGTTTCACCAGATGGGGAGATCATGGGAGTCCGGCACACGACACATGTGGTAGAAGGATTGCAATTCCACCCGGAGTCCATCGCCTCTGAAACAGGGAAGCGATGCCTGCGGAACTTCCTCCGCTACCGCCGGGAGCCCTTCCCGTTGTCTTCGGTGCTTGGCGCCCTGCAGCGGGAAGAAGCGATGAACAGGGCCGATGCTGAGGCTTTCATGGACGAGCTCACAGACGGCCAGCTCACGGACGTGCAGATCGCCGGAGTGCTTGCTTCCCTCACGGGAGAGCTCATCACCCCGGACACCCTGGCCGGATTCGCTTCGGTCCTGCGACGGAAGAAGAAGCCGTTCACCAGCGACCGCAAAGTGCTGGATACCTGCGGGACCGGCGGTGACGGGCTGGGCACGTTCAACATTTCCTCGCTGGCCGCCGTGGTTGCTGCATCGTGCGGAGCCTTTGTGGCAAAGCATGGCAACCGCGCGGCAAGCTCTCCGTGCGGAAGCGCGGACTTCTACCGGGAGCTTGGCGTGCCCGTGGATGTGCCGGCCGCAACAAGTGAGAAGCTCTTGCGCGATACCGGGTTCTGCTTCCTCTTCGCTCCCACGTATCACGGTGCGATGCGCCATGCCGCAAAGGCCAGGGCGGAGCTTGGAGTCAAGAGCGTCATGAACCTCATCGGGCCGCTCTCCAATCCAGCAGACGCCTCGTACCAGCTCATCGGCGTCTTCGATGCCGGCTTCTGCGGCCCGATCGCCGAGGCTGCCCACTTGCTGGGCGTGCGAAGGGTCATGGTTGTCCACGGCGAGGACGGGTTGGACGAGGTCTCCGTCTCGGCGCGCACTCTCGTTGTCGAAGTGGATGAAACCGGGGCCCGACGTGACTACACGCTGACTCCGGAGGAGTTCGGGATTCCGCGCTTCCCCGTGGAAGCTCTGAAGGGTGGAACGGCGGCGCAGAACGTGGCCACGGCCCTCGCGGTCCTGGAAGGAGCAGGACCGGATGCCATTCGGGAGGCAGTCCTCCTGAACGCAGGGGCAGGCCTGTACATTTGCGGAATCAGCCGCAACATCGGCGACGGCTATCTGCGCGCGCGTCAGGCGCTGGAATCTGGGGACGCACGGGCAGCGCTCGCGCGGATCAGAGGCGAGCACCAGGCCGGCGGCCAGCACGCAAGGGTCAGTGCAGCATGACAATTGTCGAGAAGATCGTTGCGCACAGAAAGGACCGAGTAGCGCGTGAAGGGTATTGGCTCGGAGCCCGGCCCCGGGAAACGCGCGATCTGCCGGTGGCTCGGTTTGGCGCCGACCCGTTCCTGGTCTGCGAGGTGAAACGTCGCTCCCCCTCCAAGGGCGACATTGCCCCCGAGATCGATGTGGTCGATCAGGCCCGGGCCTACGCAGCCGCAGGAGTTCGAAGCATCTCCGTGCTCACCGAAGAAGACAACTTCAGCGGGTCCCTGGATGACCTGGAACGCATCAAGCGCGCGCTGCCAGGAGTCGCGGTGCTTCGAAAGGATTTCCTTCTGGACGAGGAGGACATCGAGGTGTCCTGGCGAGCCGGCGCTGACGCGGTGCTTCTGATCGCATCAATTCTTGATGAGCGAACCCTTGTGTCGTTGCATCGCGCTGCCAGGGATCGGGGCCTTTCAGCGCTCGTCGAAATACACTCGGCATCCGATGTCGAACGATGCAGGTCGCTTGCGCCGGAGCTGGTTGGCATCAACTGTCGGGACCTTGCCACGTTCCACGTGGATCTGGCCCACCCGTTGGTGCTTCGGCCACTGGTCGACTGGACAACAAGGCTCGTATTCGAATCCGGCATTCGGGGGCCGGAGGATGTGAGCTTCGCATTATCCGGCGGCTTCGATGGCGTGCTCGTCGGAGAGACCGCGATGCGGTCCGTAGGGTCCGTGCCAGGCCTTCTGGCAAGCTTCGGCTCGCCTGCTGGCGACTTCTGGATGCGGTTGTACACGCGCAAGAAGCAGGGACGTCCTCTGGTCAAGGTCTGCGGAATCACCCGAGTGCAGGATGCAGAGACCGCGATCGCTCTCGGCGCAGACGCGCTCGGTTTTGTCATGGCCCCATCAAAGCGACGAGCGTCGCTCGAGCTCGTGAGAGCCCTGGCCGACATCGATGCGTTGAAGGTGGCCGTTGTCGTGACGGAAAGAAACAACGGCGCGCTTCGACTCGATCCGGATGTCCGCACGGCTTTGGACGAGGGGCTCGTGAACGCCGTGCAGTTCCACGGCGAAGAGCAGCCGGATGAATGCGCCGCGCTCGCATTCCCGTATTACAAAGCCGTACGGGTCAAAGGGGCTGCAGACGTAGAGAGCATGGGCCGATATCACTGCCCCCGCGTGCTCGCGGATGCGTGGTCGGCTGACGCGGCGGGCGGCACAGGAAAGAGGATTCCTGAGGAGCTGGCGAAGGCTGCCGGGGACCGGGCGCCTCTCTGGATAGCTGGCGGAATCGGACCGGAGAATGTGGGTGAGGTGGTCCGCACGCTTCGCCCGGAGCTCATCGATGCCTCGAGCAAGCTCGAGGCAGGCTCAGGGGTCAAAGACGCTGACAAGCTCAAAGTGTTCTTCGAGGAGATACAGCGAAATGCAGAAACTGAATGACTACTTCGGAAGCTTCGGCGGTCGCTACGTTGCGGAGATGCTTCGCACGCCGCTTGACGAGCTCCAGGAAGCGTTTCTCGATGCGATAGGCTCGAAAGCTTTCCTGGCTGAGCTGGAGGAGACGCTTCGGGATTTCGCGGGCAGGCCGACCCCGCTTCTGTTTGCGACCAACGCCACCAGGTCACTCGGCGGGGCGAAAATCTACATCAAGTGCGAAGGTCTGGCGCACACCGGGGCGCACAAGATCAACAACGCCATCGGGCAGGGCCTTCTTGCTCGACGAATGGGCAAGACCCGGATCATCGCGGAAACAGGCGCAGGCCAGCACGGGGTTGCTACTGCCGCCGTGTGCGCGAAGCTCGGGCTCCCCTGTCGGGTCTACATGGGCGAAGTCGACATGAGGCGCCAGCGGCCGAACGTCTTTTGGATGGAGCGCTATGGGGCCGAAGTGGTGCCCGTGCGCGGTGGCTCGGCAACCCTCAAGGACGCGGTGAACGAAGCCCTTCGCGACTGGGCTTCCAGCTTCCCGACGACGCACTACCTGATCGGCTCTGCGCTCGGTCCGTCTCCCTACCCGGACATGGTTCGCGAGTTCCAGTCCGTGATCGGCAAAGAGCTCGCATCCCAGATCAAGGAAAGGGACATCGATTGCGCTGCACTGGTAGCCTGCGTGGGGGGCGGCTCGAACGCGATCGGTTTCTTTTTTCCTTTCCTGGAGGCTGCAGGACCGGATCTCATCGGTGTCGAAGCCGGAGGCAGAGGCGCCGGCCGGGGGGAACACGCTTCGCGGATGAACGGGCGGGGCCGGCCAGGGATCGTGCAAGGGTACAAGTCGCTCTTCCTCTCGAATGAAGACGGCCAGCTCTTGCCGACCCACTCGATCTCCGCAGGACTGGACTACCCGGGGATCGGACCGCAGCTCGCACACCTCGGTGAGACAGGACGAATCAAGTTTGCAACCGCAAGCGATAGCGAGGCCCTGAAGGCGGTCGAGTTCTTTGCCAGGACAGAGGGCATGGTCTTTGCGCTGGAGTCTGCTCACGCGGCCGCGGCTGTGATGAAGATCGCCGGTTCCTACCCCCAGGAGAGAAGCATCGTCGTGAACATGTCAGGCAGAGGAGACAAGGACCTCTTCATCCTTGCCGGCGCACTGGACAGAGAGAACTGGAATGCGTTCCTTGCCTCGGAGACCGGAGGCGCCAGATGAGCGGCGAGCGACGAATCATGGCGCACATGGTGGCCTATTTCCCCGACCGGGCAGCAAGCCGTCAGGTGGCACGCGGCCTCGTTGATGGGGGATGCGCGTACCTGGAGATCCAATTCCCTTTTTCCGATCCGACCGCTGATGGCCCGGACATCCAGGCAGCGTGCACTGAGGCGCTTGCCGCGGGGTTCACGATCCAGGAAGGATTCCGTCTTGTGTCCGAGATCCGCCAGGAATCGCCGAGCCCCATCTTCCTGATGAGCTACGCGAACCTTCTCTTCACGCACGGGATCGACAGGTTCCTCGCCAGGTGCGCTGAGTGCGGCGTTGCCGGTGTGATCGTGCCCGATCTTCCCCCAGACTACGACGAAGGTCTCTTTGGAGCTGCGCGAGCCCACGGTTTGCATGCCGTGCCCGTACTTTCCCCGTCCATGCGGGAGGAGAGGCTCATGCGGATCGCCAAGCTCCATCCCGAGTACGTCTATGCCACGCTTCGCACTGGCACAACAGGGCCGCTCACAAGAATCGATGAGGTTGGGATTGCATTCCTTGAGCGCGTGAAAACCCTTTGCTCTGATCCGCCCGCAAAAGTTCTCGGAGGCTTTGGGATCTCCACCTCGGCGCAGGTTGCAGGCGTTGCCGGACATGCTCACGCAGTCATCGTTGGGAGCGCCTTGGTGAGAGAGGTCGCAAAAGGGGGAGACCCCTACGCTTCTGTGCTCGGGAAAATGAGAGAGCTCGTCCTGGACAGGGAAGTCGAGGCCGGGCAAGCACAGGGAGGCGCGAAAGCGAGGCGTTCTCTCAGAGCCGATTGACAGGATACAACGGCGGGCCCCCTGCCAGGACGGCAGCCACGTTGCGCGCCGCCTTTGTCTTCAGCTCCCCCATCGACTCTTCGCTGTACCAGCCAGCGTGATCCGTGAAAACCACGGTGTCCAGGTTTCGAAGCGGGCTCTCGGCCGGCAGCGGCTCCTTCTCGAACACATCGAGCCCTGCCCCACCGAGCCGACCGGAGGCGAGCGCCTCTGCCAGAGCATTTTCGTCCAGGACCGGGCCCCGGGCCGTATTCACGAGGATGGCGCCCGGCTTCACCAGAGCGAGCTGCTCACGCCCTATCATGTGCCTGGTTTCCGGAGTCAGGGTCACGTGGACGGAAATGTAATCAGACTCGGCCATCAAGACAGGAAGGTCGACAGGCACGGCGCCAGCAGCCTTGATGGTGGACGCCCGAACGTACGGGTCGCACATCAGCACACGACCGAATCCGAGGCCTGACACCTTTCGAAGCAGCGTGTGGGCTGCATTTCCGTACCCGAGGATGCCAAGGGTCTTGCCCTCGACACGGTAGCATGGCTGGTCGCGATGGGTGTTCCACCTTCCCTGTCGGACCATGCGGTCCTTGTAGCCGATCTTGCGGATGCAGCACAGGAGGAGCGCCAGCGCGTGGTCAGCGACTTCCTCGAAGCAGTAGTCCGGCACAAAGGTCACCCAGATCCCTTTGCGCGTGGCAGCTTCCACGTCCACGTTGTCGTATCCGACTCCGTAGCGTGAGATGACCCGACACCCCTTCAGAGAATCGATCATCTCTGCTGTCATCGGGTACAGGTTGACGAGGATTCCGTCAGCGGATGCGAATGTCTTCTTTGCTTCCGCCGGGGCCCCGGAGCGAAAAACGCGGATTTCCGCATCGACCTCTCGAAGGACCTCTTCCTCTTCCCGGTAGCTTGCGTAGCGGTCGTCTGCAATGACAACGGTGAATCGGCTCACTGCCCCGGCTCCTCATACACGACATTTCCCTCGGCTATGACCTTCACAGGGTAGCGGGTGATGTCGAAGGGGTCGCCATTCCAGCAGATGAACGATGCCCACTTCCCTTTTTCCAGCGTCCCCAACTGCCCATCTATCCCGAGGATCTGGGCATTGCGGCGTGTGATGATCTCGACGCAGTCCTGCCTGTTGAGGCCGCAGCGCATGAACCACCGGAGCTCGAGGGCAAGGTTCCGTTGGGGGATCACGGGATGGTCAGTCATGAGGCCGAAATCCACGCCGGATTCCAGGAGGAACCGGATGTTGCGCCAGTTCTCGTGCTTCAGCTCGACTTTATACGCGAATGCATCGAGGGGTCCGAAGACCACAGGAATCCCCCGGTCGCGAAGCAGCGTGTAGATGTGTCCGTCATTGACGTCGCAGGCATGATCCACGGTGACATGGATACCGAACTCCTCCTGGAGCCTCAGGAGGGAGGCAATATCGTCTATCTTGTGCACGTGGGTCCGCAACCCGATCTTGCCCTCCAGGATATCGCGGACGATCTCGTCCTCGGCTTCCAGCTCTGAGCCGGCTTTTCCCGAGGTCTTTTTCCCCTTTGCGGCTTGCAGCTTCTTTTTCACCTGAGCCAGGCGAGAACGCAGAAGCGAAAGAGATCCCATCCGCGTGTACGGTCTCGTTCCTTTCCAGTCCCGTGTGGACATCGGGTTGTAGCCAAACGCGGCCTTGATACCGGACCTGGCGATCAAGGCATCTGTGGTTGTTCTGGCGAAGTTGCGGATGATCGCCGACCGGCCTCCCACCAGATTCCCGCTCCCCGGCAAGACACAGGAATACAGGACGCCCATCTCGATCGAATCGCGGAAAGCCGTGTCGTCCATCTGGACCGAATCGAGCGCGTCAGCAAGGAACAGCATCGTGTCCATGCGCTCGTTGGCTTCTCCCTCGGAGCCGGGCTCGCCCGATCGCTCCATACCGATGTGGCTGTGCGCGTCGATAAAGGCGGGCGTGACAACGGCAAACTTGCCGATGAAATCTCCGCTGCGCTCGGTCGACACCCCCTTGATCGTGTTTCCCTCGAAGAGGACGTGGGTGTGCTTGACGACCTCTTTGCCCGTGTACAGCGTCTCGGCAAAAACGGATTTCAAGAGCCCCTCCTTGTTCCGAATGCCTGGGCGAGTATAGCGAATCAAGGATATTTGACCAAGGTGTGGCTCTTCGGATACAAACCTGGTCATGGATACAGTCTCGGTCCACCCTGTCACCTCGGCCCGCAGCCCAGAGGCGCGCCAGTTCATCCAGTTCCCGCACCACCTGTACGCTGGCTGCCGACAGTGGGTCCCGCAGTTCCGTTTGGACATACGCGCCATCCTGAACCGCAAGCATCCGTTTTTCGACAGGTCAGAGGCGGCTTTTTTCGTGTGCCGGCGCGGCGGCCGAACCATCGGGACCATCGGGGCACTCTACAACATTCCCTATAACGAGCGCCACGGAACCAAGATGGGGCACTTCCACTTCTTCGACTGCGAGGATGACCCTGAGGGCTGTCACGCTCTGTTCGAAGCGGCGTTCGCCTGGATGCGCCAGAAGGGCCTGCGTCAGGTCATGGGTCCCCTTGGATTTGGAGTCATGGGCATGGGGATCCTCGTGGGCGGCTTCGAGCACCGGGCTGCCATGACAATGATGAGCTACAACTTTCCGTACTATGGAAGGCTCGTCGAGACCGAAGGATTGCGGAAGCTCCGCGACCAGCTCTCCATGTTCCTTGACGCAACGACGTTTCGCCTTCCCGACAAGATTCGACGAGTGGCAGAGATTGCCATGAAGAGGGGAAGCTTTCAGGTGCCCGAGTTCAGGAGGAAATCGGAGCTCCGCAGATATGCGCACGACATCGGGAAGGTGTACAACGAGTCTTTCCAGTCCCACGGCGACGAATACAACCCTCTCAGCCCGAGGGAGATCCAGCAGGTCACGCGCGAGCTTCTCCAGGTGGCTGACCCGTCACTGGTCAAGCTGCTCCTGAGCAAGAATGAAATCGCAGGCTTTCTCTTCGGGTTTCCGGATCTCTCGGAAGCTCTGCAGAAAGGGAAGGGCCGTCTCACACCGCTCTCGATTCTCCGTCTGCTTCGCGAGTACAAGCGCACGAAAGGGCTGATCGTGAACGGTGCCGGTATCCTGCCTCATTTCCAGAGGCTGGGCGGAAACGCCCTGTTGTACTCCATGCTGGAAAAGATCGCCTCCCAGCGCAGGTTCCTTTCCGTGGATGCTGTTCAGATCGCTGAGACGACAGAGCTGATGCTGGCAGACCTGGCGACGCTGGGCGCAAAGGTCTTCAAGACCCACAGGCTGTACCATCGAAGCCTTTCCGAGTAGAGAAAGGGGACGGCGATGACCGTCCCCTTTCGCAAACATCGCTTCAAACGACTTTATCCTATGGCAACTTTGCCTGTCTCGCCGCTTCGAATACGGATGCACTCCTCAAGCGGCAGGACAAAGATCTTGCCGTCGCCGATATTGCCCGTGCGCGCGCCTTTGACGATCGCCTCCACGGTGGCCTTTACGTAATCGTCGTTGACCGCGATTTCCAGGCGCACCTTTTTCAATAGGTTTCCCACTTCCTTTGCCCCTCGATATACCTCGGTGACGCCCTTCTGTCTCCCGACACCGAGCACTTGCGTAACGGTCTTGAGGTAGATCTGATTCTTGTCCAGCTCCTGCAGGACGTCGTCGAGCTTGTGGGGCTGGATGATTGCCACGATGAGTTTCATCTCTCACCTTCCTCCCTTCTCAGTCGATGAGCGTGTAGGCGCTCTCTTTGTGCTGCGTGTTGTCCAGCCCGATCGCCTCTTCCTGCTCTTTGACCCGCAGCCCCATAGTCCAGTCCAGCACCTTCCCGATGATGAGGGTCGCCACAACCGCGTACACGATCGTCGCCCCTGCACCGAGTGCGTTCACCAGGAACTGGTGGCCGTTGCCGAAGAACAATCCGTCCGTGCCACCGATGGCTTTCTCCGCGAACAACCCCGTGGTCAGAGCGCCAATCGTTCCGCCCACCCCGTGCACCCCGAAGGCGTCCAGGGAGTCGTCATAGGCGAGCCTCTGCTTCACCACCGCCACTGCGATGTAGCACACCACTGCCACGATCAACCCGATGTAGATCGAGGAGATCGGCGAGACAAACCCTGAGGCCGGGGTGATGGCGACCAACCCTGCCACTGCCCCAGTCGCTGCCCCCAGGGCTGTGGGCTTCTTGTTGAGAATCCAATCGATGATCACCCAGCCGATTGCCGCGGCCGCTGTAGCGGTATTCGTATTGACGAACGCCGACACTGCCTGTCCGTTGGCCGCCACCGCGCTTCCCGCGTTGAAGCCGAACCAGCCGAACCACAGAAGCGCCGCCCCTGTCACCGTGTAGGTCATGTTGTGCGGCGGCGGGGTGATGCGCGGATAGCCCGTACGCCTTCCCATGATCAGAGCAAGCACCAGCGCGGAGAACCCGGATGACATGTGCACGACCGTTCCCCCTGCGAAGTCCAGGGCCCCGAGGTTGTGCAGCCATCCATCCTTGCCCCACACCCAGTGGGCAATCGGGTCATACACGAGTGTGGCCCACAGGAGGGTGAACACCACGAAGGTGGAGAACTTGATCCTCTCTGCGAAGGCCCCCGTGATGAGGGCAGGGGTGATGACGGCGAACATCATCTGGAAGATCATGTAGAGCTGGTGCGGGATGGTGGGGGCATAGTCGGCGTTGGGAGTGAGCCCCACGCCCTTGAGGCCGAACCAGGACAGGTTACCGAACAGGTGCCCGACGTCGGGTCCGAAGGCGATGCTGTAGCCAAAAAGGAGCCACTGCACGCTGATCAGACACAAAATGAAGAACGATTGCATCATGGTGGACAGAACGTTCTTCCGTCGAACAAGGCCGCCGTAGAACAGCGCGAGGCCCGGGGCGGTCATGAGCAGCACCAGGGCGGTGGATGCCAGGACCCACGCTGTATCGCCGGCATTTATCTGAGACTGCATCTCATCCTCCTTGCACACACAAGAGATGCCCTCACCATGCAATCATCGTGCCAAGAGGGCCGACTACGAGCTCTTGAACCTCTTGGGCTCGATCTCAAATGCCTGCACCCGCGATGCCATGACACGGGTGGTGATTCCAAGAGCCCGA
>Ga0335081_10009599_pt1 | contig 15589 bp, 13 predicted proteins | sample Lox_Sample_35_FD_206713 | JGI IMG/M metagenome (GOLD analysis project Ga0335081, IMG submission 206713) | Soil microbial communities from Loxahatchee National Wildlife Refuge, Florida, United States - Lox_Sample_3.5 | ecosystem: Environmental > Terrestrial > Soil > Wetlands | place: USA... | reverse complement strand
GTGACAATGTAACGGCTATAACCGTATCAATGTGACATTGTTTCGATGGAGGTAGGTCCAAGGATGAAGCTTATGGGGCTAGCAGGATTGACGATGCTGGGACATCGAGCTGGAGGGCTGGCGGGGGCTGGGTGATGCTGGGGCATCGAGCTGGAGGGCTGGCGGGGGCTGGGTGATGCTGGGGCATCGAGCTGGAGGGCTAGCGGGGGCTGGGTGATGCTGGGGCATCGAGCTGGAGGGCTAGCGGGGGGGCTGGGTGACGCTGGGAGGCAGGGTGGGGGGCGGGCGGTGCTGGATGGCTTGCTCGAAGGCGTAGGCCAGGGCGATCAGGCGGGGTTCGGTCCAGCGCGGGCCGAAGAGGGATACGCCGACGGGCAGGCCCGACACGGACCCGAACGGCACCGTGATCGACGGGCAGCCGGCCACTGCGGCGGGGCCCGAGGTGTGGAACACGTCGTGGTCGCCGAGCACGTAGTCGGTCAGGCAGGCCGGGTTGGCGGTCAGCGCCACGATGGCGTCGAGCCGGTGGTCGGCCAGCGGCGTGGAGATGGCGGTGCGGGCGAGCCGGGTGGCATCGCGCCGCGCGGACAGGTAACCGGGGTCGGACAGGTCGCCGCTGGTCGCTTCGGCCTGCTCGAAGATCTCCTGCCCGAACCGGGACAGGACCAGGTCCGCGTTCCGCTTGTTGAAGTCGATCAGCTCGGCCAGCGAGGCGGGCAGGGCGCCGCCGCGGCTGAAGTCCGCGACGTAGGCCAGGTAGGCGTTGATCCCGTACTTGAACTCGCAGCGCAGCGCGGCGAACTCCGGCTCGGTGATCTTCTCCGCGCCGGGCAGGGACACCGGGTCGGTCACGATGGCGCCGAGCGAGCGCAGCTTGGCCACCGCCTCCTCGAGCACGGCGGCGGTCGCGGGCCCGGCCGCGGCCGAGCCCTCGCGCCAGATGCCCAGCCGCGCGCCCTCCAGGGAGGCGTTCTCCAGGGCCCGCGTGAAAGAGGTGCCGGAAGGGTCGATCCCAGCTCGTTCGGCCAATTCAGTCTCAGCCGCCGAGACGGGGTCCTCGGGGTCGGCGGCGGCCAGCACGGCCAGCAGCGCCGCCGCGTCCGCCACCGAGGCAGCCATCGGCCCCGCGGTGTCCTGCACCGGCGAGATCGGCACGATGCCGCGCCGGCTGACCAGGCCGTTGGTGGGCTTGATGCCGACCACCCCGCAGGCACTGGCCGGGCAGACGATGGAGCCGTCGGTCTCGGTGCCGATGGCCAGCGGCGCCAGCCCCGCGGCCACCCCCGCTGCCGACCCCGAGCTCGACCCGGAGGGGTTGCGGTCCAGGGCGTACGGGTTGGCGGTCTGGCCGCCGAGCGTGGACCAGCCGCTGGTCGAATGGGTGGACCGGAAGTTGGCCCACTCGGACAGGTTCGCCTTGCCGATGATCACCGCGCCGGCCGCGCGCAGCCGCGAGACCAGGAACGCGTCGCCGGGCTCGGCGGACAGCAGGGCGGGCGAGCCCGCGGTGGTCGGCATGCCCGCGACCTGGATGTTGTCCTTGACCAGCACGGGAATGCCCTCGAGCGGGCCGCGCGGGCCGCCGGCGGCGCGCGCCGCGTCGCTGGCCGCCGCCTCGGCCGGGGCGTCGAGGTTCACCGTGATGACCGCGTGCAGGGCCGGGTTCAGCCGGTCGATGCGCTGCAGGTAGAAACCGGTCAGCGCGGCGGAGCTCAGCGTGCCCGCGGCCATCGCGGCCTGCAGGCCGGCCAGCGAGGGCTGGCTCACGCTCACCTGGGCCCCGGGGATCACGTCGCGGAATTCCGGCATGCGGGAAGAATAACGGTGAAATCGGTTGCCATTAAACGGGGTCTTCGGGTCCTTGCTGGTCTTAATGAGGTCTTAATGGTTGCGGCCGGACCACCCCGCAGGTCACCGCCGCGCGGTCCGCAGGCCCTCGTTGATGGCCAGGGCCGCGGACCTGACCTGGCCCAGCAGCCGCGCCCGCTCGTCGGCGGGCGCCCGGACCAGCGGCGAGGGCACGGTGAGCACGGCGACCATCCGCTTGCCGTGCATCACCTGGGCCGAGGCGGCCCAGACCCCCTTGTCGATCTCCTCCTCGCTGGTCGCGAAGCCCTGCTGCCCGGCCAGGAGGATCTTCTTCTCGAGCAGGATGGCGGCTTCCGGGTCCCGTCCGGCCAGCGGGGCCAGGTATTCCCGGCGGACGCTGGGCGACAGGCTGGCCAGCAGCAGCCGGGCGCTGGCGCCGCGCTCGAGCGGGAGCGGCTGGCCCGGCTCGAACGAGATGCGCAGCCGCTGCGCGGACTGCACCCGGTGCACGCACACCGCCGACCGGCCGATGAGCCGGACCAGGATGACGGTTTCCCCGGTCTTTTCGGCCAGGTTCTGCATGACGGGATCGGCGATGTCGATGATGCTCTCGGCGGCCTCCGCCGCCCGGGCCAGGCCGATGAGCCGGGCGGAGAGCCGGTAGCTGCCCCGTTCGTCGCCGGCCAGCAACCCGGTCTCGCGCAGCAGGGTGATGTAACGGTAGACGCTGGGCAGCGCGATGCCGGTGCGCTCGGCGAGCTGACGGGCAGTGAGAGTGTTCTCGTCGGCGGAGAACGTCAGCATGAGAGCGAGGACGCGGCGCGCGCCCTCACACCCGTGCGCGGCGTTCGCCTCGGGAGGCATTTTGACCGCGGAAGCCCTGGCCATCGGCCCTTCTCGGGTATTCAGGAATGTTTCTCTGATGTTCAGGACGTAACTATCGGCAGATGATAACGGTGTCTGTCGTATACCGTCAACGGAATTCAATGGTCCTGGTGCGAAATAATAGCGAACTAAGCGCCGCAGCGGCAGACCCGGAGGTCAGGGATGGATGCCGGGGGGCCGGCCACAGCGGAGGTCAGGGATGGATGCCGGGGGGCCGGCCACGGCGGAGGTCAGGGATGGATGCCGGGGGGCCAGCCGGGCGGCACGAGCAGGACGGCGCCGACGACCAGGGCGGCGAACGTCACCAGCACGAACAGCGTGATCCACAGGCCGGCCGGGGTGCCCGTCAGCCGGGCCAGCTGGTCGGCGTCGGAGCCCCTGGTCCAGCGCCGGTGCCCCCGGGAGCCGCGGGCCAGCTCGAGCACCGGGCGCACCCCGCCGAACAGCAGGAACCAGGCGGCCAGGTAGGCGAACCCGGCCTGCACGGCGGCCGTGGCGTAATAGCTCACCGCGAACACGCCGCCCGCGGTGAGCAGCACCGCCATCGCGCCGAACAGGTTGCGGATGGCCAGGAACGTCGCGGCCAGCAGCACCAGGGCCAGCCAGAGCATGGCGGTCAGGTGCTGCTCCGCCAGCAGCCACGCGGCGCCCGCGCCGAGCAGCGACGGCATCACGTAGCCTGCCGCCGCGGTGAGCACCAGGCCGGGGCCGCCCCGCTTGCCGCGGGAGTAGGTCACCCCGGAGCTGTCCGCGTGCAGCCGGATGCCGTCGAGCCGCCGTCCGGACAGCACGGACACCAGGGCGTGGCCGCCCTCGTGCGCGATCGTGATGACCTTGCCGGCCAGCCGCCACGTCTCGGTGTTCAGCACCACGGCCAGCGCCGCCAGCGCGGTCAGGCCGACCACCCAGGCCGGCGGCAGGGGCTGGCTGCCGGAGACCCGGTCCCAGAGCTGCGCCAGGACGCTCATGGGCGGGCCCTTCTCACGGCTCAGGGCTCATGGCTTCGGCAGCCAGGTCACGTGGCCGGCCAGCACCGCGTAGCCGACGAAGGCCACCGAGTCGATCAGGAAGTGCGCGACGATCATCGGGGTCACCCGGCCCCACCGCCGGTACAGGACGCCGAACAGCGCGCCCATCACGGCGTTGCCGAGGAACCCGCCGATGCCCTGGTACAGGTGGTAGGAGCCGCGGATCACCGCGCTGATGGCGATGGCCAGGGATGGCCGGACGCCGAGCCGGTCCAGCCTGCTCAGCAGGTAGCCGAGGACGACCACCTCTTCCAGGGCCGCGTTCTGGAACGCCGAGAGCAGCAGCACCGGGATGCGCCACCAGATGTCGGGCAGGTTCTCCGCCACCACGTTGAGCTCGACGCCGATGTGATACGCGATCAGGTACAGGCCCAGGCCCGTGCCGCCGACCACCGCGGCCAGCGCGGCGCCCCGGCCCAGGTCCCGGCCCGGCTGGCTGGCGTCCACGCCGATCGAGGACGGCCCCTCCCCGGCCCGGGCCAGCAGGTAGAAGACGAGCAGCACCGGGGCGAGCGACAGGGTGATGTTCAGCAGCTGCAGGGACAGGTCGAGCAGCGGGCGGCCGGGGGCCAGCGAGCCGTTCAGCACGGCGGTCTGCTGGCTCAGCGACTGCTTGGCGGTCAGCGATCCGATGAGGTTGACCAGCGCGTACAGGCCGCTGGCGCCGAGCGAGACGGCGAAGACCGCGACGATCTCCCAGATCTGCAGCCGGGCCGACGGCGGGGCCAGGGTCGGCTGGTCCGGCTGGCTGTCCGTCGCGGGGTGCGTCTTGGTCTCGTCCGTCATCGCCTCTCAGTATCACCGAACCGAGGAGCCGAATCGCCCGTCCCGGGGCGAGCCACTAAGCTCGGTAAATCAGCGCGGGACCGCGATCCATCCGGCGTTCACGTAGCAGTCCGGCTTTAGCAAGCAGAGGTCACCATGTACGAGCCCTACCCGACGAGCGCCAAGCCCGTCGAGCCGGAGCGGCCGCCAGCCCCGCCGTCGGTACTGAACGCGGTCAAGCTCATGTACGCCGGGGCCGCCCTCAGCACGGTCAGCCTGATCATCTCGCTGGCCGACATCAGCGGCACCAAGGACGCGATCAAGAAGGCGAAGCCCAGCCTCACCGCCGCCCAGGTCAACCAGCTGAACACGTTCATCATCACGCTGGCCATCGTCTCCGGCGTGATCGGCATCGCGCTGTGGCTGTGGATGGCGCGGGCCAACGGCCGCGGACGGAACTGGGCCCGGATCCTGTCGACCGTGCTGTTCGGGCTGGCCACCCTGGACCTGTTCGGCGTCCTCAGCCAGCCGAAGACGCTGCTCGGCCTGATCTTCCCGCTGCTGACCTGGCTGATAGGCGCGGGCGCGGTGTTCTTCCTGTGGCGGGGGGAATCGAGCGAGTTCTTCAAGCCGAGGCGCCCGGTGTGACCGCGAGTTCCGCGCCGGTCGTATTCTCCGCCGTCCCGACCCTGTTCGGCCCGGACGGCGAGCTGGATCCCGACGCCAACCGCGCGCTGTACAAACTGGTGGCCGGCCTGGTGGACGGGCTGTTCGTGGCCGGGACCACCGGCGAGTTCCCCGCCCTGGAGGACGCGGAACGGCTGTCCCTGTTCGAGCTGGCGCTGGCCGAGGCGGGCCCCGATCGCGTCATCGCGCACATCGGCGCGCCGGACGCCCGGCACGCCAGCCGGCTGGCCCAGGCGGCGGTCGCGCTCGGCGCCGGGCGCATCGCCGCGATCACGCCCTACTACCTGCCCGCGCGCCCCGATGAGCTGGCCGCCCACTACCGGCGGATCCGCGACGCCGCAGGCGGCGCCGAGCTCTACGCCTATATTTTCCCCGAACGGACCGGGTTGCCCGTCCCCCCGCCGCTTTTCGCGGAGGTGGCGGAGGCGGCCGGGCTGGCCGGCGCCAAGTGCAGCGGGTCGGCCGCGGCCGACCTGGCCGGTTACGTGGCGGCGGCGCCCGGCCTGCGGATCTTCTCGGGTAACGACGCCAACCCCGCGGCCAGCATGCGGGCCGGCGCCGCGGGCGTGATCTCCGGGCGCAGCTCCGCCTACCCCGAGGTCTACGCGGCGCTCGGCCGGGATCCCGCGGAGCAGGGGCGTCTTGACCGGATCGTCGCCCTGGGGGCGAGCATCGGCCGCCTCAAGCACGCGCTGCAGGTGCGCGGCCTGGTTTCCGGGTCCGGCGCGACGGCCCGGATGACCGTCGACCCGCCGGACCCGGACACCGCGGCCGCCATCGCGGCCGAGGTCGCCGCGCTGTCTGAGCTGTCCTGATCCCGCGTTCCGGGCCGACCGCGACCTTGATCGGTTCGTTACCATGCCGGGCGTGAACCTACCGCGGCGGTGGCGCGTCGTCTTGTATAGAGGCCCGGCGTAAGCGGGGCGCCGGGCCTCTATAGCTCGGCAGGCGGAAGCCGAGCGGCAGGCCCGGCGAGAGCGGGGCGCCGGGCCACGGCCTGGCGTGAGCGGGGCGCCGGAGCCCGTCGAGCTTCCGCTGGCTGGGCTGTGCTAGCTAGGTTGCGGGCCAGCCGGCTTGCGGCTAGCTAGGTTGCGGGACCGCTGGCCGTTCAGCCTGCCGGGTTGAGCGCCAGTCCGGCTCAGTCGTCCGCGTCGAGCACGTCATGAGCGCGGGCGACTAGCGCCGGGACGGCCTGGCCCTCCCGCTCGAAGCCCTCCCCCACCGTCTGCTGCTTAAGGTACCGGGCGTGAATGCCCTCCAGCACGACGGCGAGCTTGAAATAGCCGAACGCCACGTAATAACCGATTCGTGATATGTCGCGACCGGTCCGCCGGGCGTATCCGGCGGCGAATTCGGCGCGGGTCAGGAAACCCGGGCTGGTGGTGCCGTCCGTCCGCAGGCCCGGTCCCTGGGCGGCCGGGCCGGGGGTTCCCGAGTCCGGGTCGAGCCAGCCCTCCTCGCCCGGGTCGGCCCAGTAGACCAGGGTCAGCCCGAGGTCCGCGAGCGGGTCGCCCAGGGTGGCCATCTCCCAGTCCACCACGGCCGTGATCCGGGGCCGCGGCGACACCGTCACCAGCAGGTTGTCCAGCCGGAAGTCCCCGTGGACCAGGGTGGTCTCGCCTTCCGGCGGCAGCGTGGCGGTCAGCCTGGCCACCAGCTGGTCGTAGCCGGGCACCTCCCGGGTCTGCGACAGCTCCCACTGCCGCTGCCAGCGGCTGAGCTGGCGCGCCAGGTACCCGGCGCCGCGGCCGAGCCCGCCGAGGCCGACCGCCTCGACGTCCACGCCATGGATCGCGGCGAGCATGTCGGCCAGCCGTTCGGACAGGTCCGCGTTCTGCGCCGCGGTCAGCGCGGCCGTGTCCTGCCTGGTCCTGAGCACCACTCCGGGCACGTATTCCATCAGGTAGAACGGCGCGCCGACGACCTCGGCGTCGTCACAGAACGCCACCGGCCGGGCCACCGGCACCTGGGTGCCGGCCAGCGCGGACAGGACGCGGAACTCCCGGGACATGTCGTGCGCCGTGGGCAGCACGTGGCCGAGCGGGGGCCGGCGGAGCACCAGCAGCCGGTCCCCAGCGGGTCCGGAGACGGTCAGGCGGTAGGTCAGGTTCGAGCGGCCGCCCTTGATCAGCTGGATATCGGCCAGCCCGGCGGGCTCGCCGCCGATGCGCTGGCTGATCCAGCCGGCCAGGCGCGACGGACTGGGTATTCCCGGAACTGTGCTGGTTACGGTCATGACCTAACGAATCGTAGAACGGACGGCGCAGAAAATCTTAACGCCCGCCCTATGGACTATTCATGAATGCTGACGTAAGCAGGTGAAAAGGGACTAGAAGGTCTAGACCGTTGGAAGCTGGGAGGAACCCTGTGGCCGACGCGTGGATGCCGGGCGCCAGATGCATCCGGGCACAGACCGACGGGGGACAGCTCGGGGGTGGGGCACCGCGTGTGGTCTGGCTGACGCTAGGCGCCGACCCGCGCGTCGTCTCAGTGTGGTCGGCCGCGCAGCGGCTGAACCAGGAAGACAGGCCGACCCACCTGGTGTGGGATCCGCTCACCGGTGACGTCGCGCAACTGCTGCCGATCGTCCGGGCCGGCTGCGCGCTGGGCACGCCGGAGTATCTGGACTACGTGCCGGAACACCTGCCGCACCGCCCCGCGGCGGTGAACCGCGAAGGCCGGCTGTGCGTCCAGATCGGGGTCCTCGGCACGGCCCGCGAGCCGTTCACCAGCTTCCAGATGATCGGGCTGGCCGCGATCCTCGGCTGGCTGGACTCGTGGCAGATCCCGCGGCGCTGGCCGGCCGGGCAGCCGGCCCCGTACCGGCAGCTGACCAGGTACCGCAGCCGGGCGCTGTGGGCCCGGGGCGGGCACTTCGGCGCCTCCCAGGTGCCCGAGTGCGACAACGTCGGACCCGGCGGCATCGACATCGACCACCTCACCCGGCTCGATGTCACGGTCGCCCGCGAGGTGCCCGAACCCGCCCGCGTCAACGGCACCCCCATCCGCCTGGGCCCGCGCACCACGCACGAGCTGCGGGCGGCGGCGGTCTGATCCCCGCGAGCCAAAGGGCCGCGGCGGCGACTGGACTCCGTTGCCCCACGGACCCACCCCAGGAGCGAGGAGCCTGCGACGAGCGACGAGGGAAGGAGTCGCCTCAAAGGCGGCCCGGAGGCGAGCGGGAAGACAGAGCCTGACCTTTCCAGCACGGCGCGCACCGCGCTTCGACGGCACCGCGAACGCGGCCGGACCGACCGCGACGACCTCTACGCGGTGCTCGACGCCGGCCTGATCTGCCACCTCGGGGTTATCGCCGACGGCGTGCCCCGGGTGCTCCCCACCGGGTACGGGCGCCTCGGCGACATCCTCTACCTGCACGGCTCGTCGGCCAACGCGACGTTCCTTGCGGGCGGCGGCCAGCAGGTCTGCGTCACCGTCACGCACCTGGACGGGCTGGTGTGCGCACGTTCGGTGTTCAACCACTCGATGAACTACCGCAGCGCCATGATCTTCGGCGTGGCCCGGCTGGTCACCGATCCGGACGAACGGACCCTGGCGCTGCGCACCATCACCGAGCACCTGACGCCCGGCCAGTGGTCCTATGCCCGCCAGCCCACGCCGAAGGAACTGGCCGCCACCTCCGCCCTGGCCCTGCCGCTCACCGAGGCCTCGGTCAAGATCCGGGCCGGCGGGCCGTCCGACGAGCCGGAGGACTACGCGGCGGACGTGTGGGCCGGCGTGGTGCCGGTGACGACGACCTTCGGCGAGCCGGAGCCCGACGCCGCGCTGCGGCCGGGCATCGCCGTCCCCGGGCACATCCGGCACCGGAGCTGAGACCCGTGCCCCCGCGCATCGCCCCGCCGTGCCAGTGCGTGCACCACGAGTCACTGCATTCACAGCGCTCGTGATCGCTGGCCGCCCGTTTTCCCGAGAATCCGCGATGTGGCGAATAGTGCTGGCGGTGGTGAAGGGACGTCTGTGGTGCCGGGCCGCGAGCCGGGGGCCGTGGCCGGGGCCGGGGCCGCGGGCGGGGGACGCCTGAGGGCCACTCCGGGGCTTCCTTGATCATCTGCGGCCGCCGCGGCGGCCCTGCAGCGGCCGGGCGGGTGGTTTCCGCGGGGCACGCAGTCAGCTCGTTCGGTCAAAAAGGTTTTGGGCTGGCAGGTCAGGGTGGCTGAAGTCGTAGTCTGTGATGGTGAATGACCGGCTCGTGTGGATCGACTGCGAAATGACGGGGCTCGACATCGAGCGCGACGCCCTCATCGAGATCGCCTGCCTGGTGACCGACGCGGAGCTCAACCTGCTCGACGAGGGTATCGACCTGATCATCAAGCCGCCGGCGGAGGCGCTGGAGTCGATGCCGGAGGTGGTCCGGGAGATGCACACGGCGTCCGGGCTGCTGGCCGAACTGCCCGGCGGCATCGCGGTGGCCGAGGCCCAGGAGCTCGTGCTCGGCTACGTGCGCGGGCACGTCACCGAGGCCAAGCGGGTGCCGCTGTGCGGTAACTCCATCGCCACCGACCGCTGGTTCATCGCCCGTGACATGCCCGAGCTCGACACCTACCTGCACTACCGGATGGTCGACGTGTCCAGCATCAAGGAGCTGGCGCGGCGCTGGTACCCGCGGGCCTACTTCGCCTCCCCGGCCAAGCACGGCGGGCACCGGGCGCTGGCCGACATCAAGGAGAGCGTGCAGGAGCTCCGGTACTACCGGGAGACGGTGTTCGTGCCGCAGCCGGGCCCGGATTCCGCGACCGCGCGGGAGATCGCCGCGCGGTACGCCGGGCCGGGCCCGCAGGTCGTGTGACGCTCGCCCGTCGTGTGACGCCCGGCGGTCATGTGACGCACGGCGGCCTGCGGACCGCTATACTCTTCGTTAGCCGCGCGATGCCCCTCGGGGCAGCGCGCGTTATGCTATTACCCGGCCGGACAGCCAGGTGACTGATGGTGGGCGTAGCTCAGCTGGTTAGAGCGCCAGGTTGTGGTCCTGGATGTCGAGGGTTCGAATCCCTTCGCTCACCCTGAAGAAGATGCAGGTCAGAAGCCCCGGCCCGGATGGCGGCCGGGGCTCTTGCTGTCTCAATGTCCGATTTTGGGAGCAAGATGGGAGCCGATCTTGCCCCCGACCCGGCACAGTGCTCGCCGTCGAGCTTGTGCCTGATGAGCGTCCCGTCCTGCCGCAGCTGGATGGTGCGGTTGCAGGCCACGCACCGCCCACTGGCCTGGGCCGCCAGGTGTTCATCCACTGCATGCGGGTAGCGATTGGAGGCTGCCGGGAACGCGTGGCCAAGACGGAGCATCAGGTTGGCAGTCGCCCCAGCGGAGGCGGCAAGAGTTATGCCGGAGGCCACCTACTGGCGCTTCGACGGGTGGAACATGCCCGTTCTCTCCCTGACCTCAGGCAGGAGCGGCTGGATGCTCGAAGCCGGGCGCCAGTTACGCCGCGTCAACGGCCATCTGCACCTCCCCGGCTCCATGCCGCGCTGGAGGCCCACGTCACCGGAAATGTCGCCGGCGGGGACAGATGGTTCCAACCGTTCACGGTGGTCCGGCGTCGTCGGATATGAGACCTCGGTGCCTGCGCTGCGGGGAGGCGGAAATGTCGCGACGGTCAGCATTCCGGGCGCTCACGGGGAGCGCGGTCCTTGCCACGGGCGTGCTGCTGGTGGCAGCGTGCGGCCCGGCGTCCGTGCCCGGCGCGGCCACCCAGTCCGGCGTCCCCGCCTCGCGCGTGCTGCATGGTCCCGCGCCCGTGCCGCACTTCACGGGCCTGTCATTCCCCGACGCCGCGGACGGCTGGCTGCTCGGCGAGCCGGCCGCTGACGTCGCGGGGACAGGCTCGGCGTCGGCAGAGATCTGGCACACCGCCACCGGCGGGGCGACATGGCAGCAGCAGTGGCATGGCGCGGGCAGCCCTGGGTCGATCAGCGCGGCCGACGCGGATCATGCGTGGGCGCTGATCACGTGCCCGCCCGGCGGCGGCCACGCGTCCTGCCAGCCTGAACTGCTCGCCACCGCGGACGGAGGTCAGCACTGGCAGGCGGCCGCCGTCATGCCGCGCGAGGTGGACCAGGTCCAGTTCGTGACGGACAGCCTCGGCATCGCCACCGTGGACGGCTGCCTCAGCGACGTCAACGCCAGCCGGTGCCAGGGGCAGGTCCTGGTCAGTCATGACGGCGGCGCCACCTGGACGGCGGTGCTGGCCACGCACGCCCCGGTGTCGGCCACTGCGGACGCGGCCGGCCGGCTCTGGGCGGCCGAGACCAAGCCGGGCAGCTCCCGGCAGCCAGGACTGCTCGGTTCCGGCGTCACGTTCCTGACCAGCACGGACGGCGGGCGGAGCTGGCAGCAGCTTGGCACGGCCGCGTCCGAGCCGGTGACGGCGCAGATCCAGATCCGCCTTGCCGCCGGGCCGGCCGGGCTGGCCTGGGCCAGCCTGTTCGACCAGGGTAGCTGCGCCATGCACGGATGCGGGGTGGCCGAGCTGCTGCACAGCACCGACAGCGGCAGGACCTGGAGCGCGGCGCCGCTCACGCCCGGCACCTTCGGCTGCGGCTGGGGCTCGCTGACGTACTCCGCGGCGCCGGACGGGACGGTGCTGGCCGCGTCCGGCGTGAACGGGGCCGCCTGCGCGCCGCCGTTCGGCTTCTTGTTCCGGTACAGGCCGTCCGGCTGGCAGCGGCTGCCGTCGTGGCCGCTGACGGAGGCGATCGCGCTGTCCGTGGTCAGCCAGGATGTGGCCTACGCGATCACCCAGGGTGCGGTCGTGCGTACCGGCGACGGCGGGCGGCACTGGACTCAGCTGCTGCCTGCCCCGGCGCCAGCCGGGCAGGTCGCCGCGGTGAGCGCGACTACCGCGCTGGGCGACCAGGACGCGGTCGGCGCTTTCGATACCGGCGCGGTCCTGCGGACCAAGGACGGCGGGCGGAGCTGGCAGCAGGTGGCGGACCTGCCCGGCATCGTCACCTGGCTGGACTTCCCGTCCGCCGCCGGCGGCGCCGCCGTGACCTACCAGGCCGGCCCGAAACCGGCCTGGGAGCTGTGGCGTACCCGGGATCTGGGTTCGCGGTGGTCCCTGGCCGGCCGTCTGCCGGCCAGCGGCGGCGGCAACGGCGGGGTCTTCGGGCCGTGGATGTCCGCGGACGGGCACGGCCTGCTGCTGGCCGTGGCCGGAACCTTGCCATGGCAGGAGCAGAGCAGCGGCGCTACCGGCCCGGCCCGGATCTGGACGACGAGCGACGGGGGAACGACGTGGACCGAGGGCGGTCCGCTGCCGCTCGATGGCGACACCCTGCAGGGGCCGGTCAGCTTCGCCTACGCCCCCGGATCGGCCGGCGGCCTGGCGCCGGGACTGGCCGACGGGCAGGCCGGATGGGCCGGCTGGCTGGCCGTCGCCACCTCGGGCTTCCTGATCGAGACGGTGGCCACCCGCGGCACGGTCCTGGTTCCGCTGAGCGTCCCGGTCGGCAACGGCATCCAGCTGACCGGCCCCCGTACCGGGTTCACCTGGGGGATCTCCGGCTCGGGTCCTGGCAGTACCATTACGCTGCACCGGACCACGGACGGCGGCCGCACCTGGCAGCGGGCACAGGTCCGGCTGGGGCTGCCCGCGGGCTCGGCGGCCAGCATCCAGCTGGCCTTCACCGACGCGACCGACGGCTGGCTCGTTGCCGCAGGGGCGACCTGGCACACCGCCGACGGCGGCCGCACCTGGACGCCCGCGTAGCTAAGGTGCGTCATGTGAGTTGATGCGCTTGCTCACGATCTGATCGCGGGCACGTCCGTGTCCTGGGCGGACAGCAGCACCATCTGCGCCCGCCGCCAGGTCACCACCGACCCGGTGCTGCGGCGGATGATCTGTACAAGTCGCCGCCCTCATCGATCATCGATCTCGCGTACGCGCAGCCGTTCTGTCACCGAGCCAGCCTCCGATTGCGCTCCCGGGGAAACCTCAGCCCGGGCAAACGTAATCTGCTACGGCACTAGCTAAAAGGCAACTCTCTGAATATTCTGGCAGGGCGCTTGCAGGCGTCTATGCAACCACGGGAGGAAAAGTGAAGCGCAAGCTCATTGGAATGATAGCACTCTGCCTTATTCTAGTGATTGGCACGTTGGTAACTACGGAGAGCCATGCCCGCGCTGACACGGAGCCGACCATTGACATCCCGGCGACGTCGGACATCTTCGCCGCCGATCTTGCCTCCGTGCCCGCATTTGATGGTGGCGGCGGTACCTTGCCTCCCAGCGTGGCAGTCGCGCCTGGTGCGGTTATTACCGTGTCGGCGTCTGGGTCTATCGACTGCGGCGGCGGAGCACCATCTGGACCGGACGGATCAACCGGCGGAGGGACGGTGTCCATCCAGTCCTACGGCGGTATATCAGGCGCGGACATCCCCGGGGGGCCTATCTGCGGACTGGCTCTGGCGGGCGTCTTCACCGGAACCACACCGCCTGCCGATCCAGCACCTGTCCGCCTGAACTTTGCGTCAGGAGCCGGGACGAGTTTCACTTCGCTAAGTCCAGCCCTTAACCAAACTTTCTTTATCGGGGATGGCTTGACGGGAACAGGAACGGGAACGACCCAGACGTTCGTTGTCCCTCAGGGGGCCACAACACTATGGCTTGGCTACCAAGACGGCCAGAGCTATACCTCGCCTCCTGGCTACTACGGGGACGATACGGGGTCAGTTTCCGTTATCTTCACAGTTCTTTCGACAAGTTACCAGTATGTCGCGATGGGGGACTCGTATTCTTCGGGCGAAGGAGCTGCCGATAGTAATTTCGAGCCGGGAACTGCATTTCCCGATCCAACCACGGGGGGTACCACTGGTTGCCATCGCTCCACAACTGCGTGGGCAAATGCTATCGCAAGCGCAGAAGGCCTGAGCTCAGGTCAATGGTATTTCGCCGCATGTTCTGGAGCGGCTGTCAGTGACTTCTACGTACAGAATACTTCTTATCCTAATGAGCCCGAGCAGCCGCAGATGTCTTGGCTATCGCCAACCGCCACGAGGCTTGTCACATTCACCATTGGCGGTAACGACGTCGGCTTCGATCCAGTCCTACGTGATTGTGTATATGACGCTTATGGGCAGTACGGGTCACCTGGATGCCGAAATCCGGGACGGGTAGGACATGATACGGCAGAGGCGGGACTGAAAACCCTCCAGAACGGTATACGGACCGGTAACGGTGATACTACTACCACTCTTGCCAATATGTACCTCACGATTGCAAGCCACGTAGCCCCGGGGGCGAAAATAGTAGTGGCTGGCTATCCCAGGCTCTTCGGCGAGAAGGGGACTAATTATCCGTATGTCGAACGCGGTGCTCAATCATGTTACATGGGAACCGCCGTGAAAAAGGTGGGCGTAAAGATACCCGATGATCTTTACATATCGCTCAAGGATGCCGAGTACATCGACAACGTCACTGACCGAGGTGATCAGATCATCGCTGATCAGATTGCTGCTGCAAACGCAATCCTTGCCCAAGAAGGCTCGGCCACAAGAGTCATAATGGCAAGCACGCTGGATACCCAATTCCACCAGCACCGACTATGTGACAATAGCTCCGCTTATTTTAACGCACTAATATTCCATGGAACTCACCTTAGTCCTGATCAGCGTAGCTTCCATCCGAATGCTTCCGGCCAGCGAGCCTATGCGAAAGCCATTCGAGCAGCACTTGGCCTATAGATTCTCGGATAAGTAGCACCGGACCCCTTCCAGAAGCTCTCCAAGGCCGGACGCCCTTCAGGGCAGACCCTGAAGATCATGTCCGGTCGTCCTCGCAGGCGCCGGGGTCGCATGGGAGCCGTGCCTGATCGATGCTCGGGATACCGGTCGCGACTGCGACGCTGCCTTGCGTCATCGACCCGGACAGCGGTAAGCCCAGGACTGACATAAAGAGTTAGTTCATGCAATGCCAGGGTGGGGTTTGACCTCGTAGCGCAGGACGAGATCGGTGCCTGGGTAGCAGGCCTGGGCCTGGTTGAGATGGTCGCAGAGGGCGGCGAGGCCCTGGGTTCGCCAGGGCGCGGTGAGCGGGTCGAGCCGGATGAGCAGCTCGCTGTCACCGGGCCGGATGTCACCAGAGGCGGTGAGGGCTTCGCGGATAAGCGCGTAGGCTTCGTCGCCGGCGCGGGCGTAGCGGCCGTCCAGGGCGCGGGCAAGGGTGGTCTCGGCGTTGTATGCGGCCATCCGGATGGCGTGGGTAATCTGCTTGACCTCGGCTTCCAGGCGCATCACGTCCGGAGCGAGCTCGCCGAGAGGGACCCGGGTCGTCGGGCGTGGCGGCGTAGCAGTCCAGGGCGTCCAGGGCGAAGTGGGTGCGGGCGTAGCGGAAGTAGTTCTCCTCCCGCCACCGTGAGGTCAGCCGCCAGCAGACGTCCCCGGCGGCCAGGTCGGCGCGGG
>Ga0335081_10009598_pt1 | contig 15590 bp, 13 predicted proteins | sample Lox_Sample_35_FD_206713 | JGI IMG/M metagenome (GOLD analysis project Ga0335081, IMG submission 206713) | Soil microbial communities from Loxahatchee National Wildlife Refuge, Florida, United States - Lox_Sample_3.5 | ecosystem: Environmental > Terrestrial > Soil > Wetlands | place: USA... | reverse complement strand
CTTTACTCGGCTCTAGTGAATCACGAAAGACGGACTGATCTGATATTCGACGATGTCCTTTCCGCTCTCGAGGAGCACAGATCTCCGATTCTACTGACGGAACGCCGGGATCATCTTGAATATTTCGCGAGGAGATTCAGCAAATTTGTGCGAAATCTCATCGTCCTCCATGGGCAGATGAAGGTCCGTGATAAGAAGGACATTCTCACCCGACTCACCGCCGTCCCCCGCGACGAGGAACGCCTTATCCTCGCTACCGGCAGATACTTGGGCGAGGGGTTCGACGATGCGCGTCTGGACACACTGTTTCTCGCACTCCCCGTGGCATGGAAAGGAACTCTGATTCAGTACAGCGGGCGGTTACACCGTGCGCGTCCCGGCAAGGACGAGGTCCGCATTTATGACTACGTGGATCGCAGTGTGCCCGTTCTTCTGAAGATGTTTGAAAAAAGGATGCGAGGATACCGCTCAATAGGCTACAACGCGGAGTTTTGCTCTGCTCTCGAGCCTTAGACTGCAACTTCGCAAGTTGGGAAGGGATCTGGCAATGGAATTCGATACCGATAAAGTCGACGACACTGTGCTCGCACTTCTCTGGCTCACGAGCTTCGAGGACCACGGGGGCGTCAGGGCATGGAAGACCCAGAGTTGGGATGTTATGAATCGCTTGTATGAAAAAGGGTACATTAGCGATCCGCGCAGCAAGGCCAAATCGATTATCCTGTCTGAAGAAGGGCGTGAACGATCAATGGAATTGTTTAAGAAGCTTTTCAGCAGATGATCATAGCGGCTTTTGGATGGTCGTTTTTGAGCTCGATTTCCCTTAGATTGCCGGCGGGTTGGATGTACATCCTGCCGTCTGTTCCCTGTTCGCACTGCCACGCGTCAAATCACTGCATGAGGTGGGTAATGAAACAACTCTCCACGGCCCTGATGGCGTCCTGCGTCACTTTGCTACTTGCGCTCCAGGCATTTGCCGGCGACTCACCCCGGGTCCCTCCCCCGACGACGCCGCCTTCTCCCCCTTCACCCCGGCCGGTCGTCGGACTTGTCGATGAGGTGATGGAGCTTTTTCCGGATTCGAAACTTGATCCGCCTGTGAAGATGATGGAAGCGGACATGCCGAGGAACGTCTATACGGGCGTTCACGTGATGATCACGGGGCTCAAGGGGACGGAGAAGATCGCTTTCTCCGAATCCGACGGAGCCGGCAAACCGACACGAGGGGTGCAGTGGTACCGGCTGATTGACGTCCCCGTTATAGAGAACACGGGGCTTGACCGGAACACGGAGAAGTACAGCGGGATGAAGAATCCCTACGCGATCCGGCGGGCGCCGTTCCGTGTCTATGACCCGTTCCGGCCGGTGAACTCGCCCGTCGTGGCCGAATCGACGGCCGTTGCCCTCAGGATCGAGATACCCATCGACGCAGAGACAGTTCCGGGGAAGTACAGGCACGCGCTGGCCATCGACATCGACGGACACGTCGACTCACTCGAGTATTTCGTGAACGTTCACCGGGCCACCGTCCCCCCCATTTCCCGCGCAACCGTCAACTTTATCAACTGGCACAGCATAGACAATATCTGCAATGCACATAACGTGACGAAGTGGAGCGAGCCGTTCTGGGCCATGCTCGCGAAGTACGCTCATCTCATGGTCAGGGAGAGACAGAACGCATTCTGGTTCATCTGGGGCGACTACTTCACGTTCGACAGCGTCGGCAACGTGGCGTCATTCAGGCGGGATCTCCTTGAGCGGTACATCCGGGTTTTCCTCGATGCGGGGATGACCACGATTCATGGCGCCCCGATGTACGGCCGGCGGAACTGGACCACCACGGACATGCTCCTGGGCCTGCGTGCGGCAGACGACAAAGAAGTTGACGCGGTCTCCGATCGGTCCAAAATGATGCTGACGCAAATGGCCACGCGGATCATCGCCATGATGAAGGAGAACGGGTGGGAGGGGCGCTGGCTGCAGGGGGTATTTGACGAGCCGGAGGATCCTTTCGTCGATCGCTACAGGGTACTCGTGTCGCTGCTCAAGGGACTGGATCCGAACATCAGGACCCTGGAAGCCACGATGACCACGAACGTGAGCGGGCTCGTCGACGTCTGGTGCCCCCAGGTGCAGGAGTACCAGGCGCACCGCGACTTCTTCGACAAGCGCAAGGCAGCGGGCGACAAAGTGTGGGTGTACACATGCCTTTCCCCGGGAGGACCGTGGATGAACCGGCTATTGGATGAGGAGCGGCTCCGCCAGGTCTACATGGGCTGGGCACTGGCAAAGTACGACCTTCAGGGTTACCTGCACTGGGGCGGAAACTTCCACACGTCAAAGCCGTTCGAGGAACTCGTCCGGCCGCATATCGAAGGGCAATACCTTCCGGCGGGCGATTCGCACATTATCTATCCGCTCGCCGACGGACCTCTCTCGAGCCACAGGTTCGAGGCCCACAGGATCGGGCTTGAGGACTGCGAACTCCTGGCGCAGCTCAAGTTACATGATGAGCCGGGGGCTCAGAAGATCATCACAATGGTCGTGCAGGGATTCGATAAGTACAGCAAGGATGTCACGGTGTACAGGGCGGCGAAAAAATCACTGCTTGACGCTGTCGATAAGTATACACCGATGAGCGACCGATGAATTAAGCCGGTCTCCCGGGGCAAGAGTTTAATCACCTCTGGAACGCTTGCATCGAAGACACCGCGGGCCTGTCAGAACCTGCTATCAACAAAAACCCCTGCCCAGATAACCGGCAGGGGTTTTGATTGTCAGGAGCGCCGTTCGTTACTTCCGGTGGGCCTCCATCATGACCTGGGCCATGTTGTCGAGCCCCCAGTGCTCCGTTGCCTTCCCGTCAACAATCCGGATCACATCGGCCACATCCCATGTGACTTTCCTGTTTGTCGGGGCCTGACCCATGAATTTCCCCTTGTTCGTCCCTTCCCATTTTCCCCAAACAAGGACCATGTCCCCGTCGGCCATGACGATCGACGGCGTGCCGTGGAGGTCGGGGAACGCCTCGTGAACCATCTTGAAGTAGGCCTTGACCCCGGCGGCGCCTTTGGGCACTCCCGGAGGAAGCGGCTGGTGCTCCATGAGGTCTTCGGTGACATACTTGTCGATCGCGTCGATGTTGCCGCCGTTCACGACGTCGGCGTAGAATTGCATGAAGCGCATTTTGTTCGCGGTCTCCTGGTCAAACGTTGCCAGGAAGCGGATGATCTTGCCGCCGGAGAACACCGCCATCGTGTTCGTCTTGATCGGGTTTATCCCGAACTTTGCGAAGGCGTCGGAGCTTACTCTCGACATCCACTTCACCGTATCACCCGATTGCTCCCAGCCCCATGAATCCACGTGGAACCCCGGGAGCAGATGGGAGAGCCATCCTTTGACCGAATCTCTGCCGGTATGCGTGACGCCGTCGGGGCCGGTAGAGGTGACGTTGTCGGCCAACGCGGCGCCGAACCCGTCAAGATCATGAGCATTGACCACTGCATCCACTTGCTTCGCCGTCGACACCAGGTCGGTTCCTGACCCCGAACAGCCGAGAACTGCAGCACATGCCACGATGAGGCCACAAAGAGCCTTCGTCATGACTCCTCCAGTGATGGTGGGTAGAATGAATGGATTAAGGAAGACACAAAACAGGGGCGACAAGCCGCGGAGTGCAGATACCAATTCAGGGGGCCGCGCACTGGCATCGGGATGCAATTGACTTGAGAAAAGAACAGGGACTGAAACAGGGTTGGACTATATAGTGATCAGACCCAACAATGTCAACTACTCGGAGAACTTCCCGAACTATACCCCCACAGAAGTGCAGCACAATCCCACCGACGAATCCGGTCTTTGAAATTCGAAGAAATTCCACGATGTTCAGGCAACGATTCAGTGAAGGCTCACCCAATCAGGCAACGGGGTTCTGTATGAACGCACCACATGATCAGGCCGAAAACGGCATACTGTCAAGGAGAGAATTCATGATCGATGCAATCGCGCTTGCAGGAGGAGCAGCCCTTGCAGGAGGGACGGCACTCGCGGGGGGACCGGCTCTTGGCGGGGCCGCTCCAGCCGGGGCTGCTCTGTCCGGGGCCGCTCCAGCCGGGGCTGCTCTGTCCGGGGCCGCTCTGCCCGGTGCCGCTCCGGGGCTCGCCGCACCCGGTCAACACACCAGCGCGGGAAAGTACACGGTCCAGGAGATCATCGATCTCATCATGCGCGAAGGGGCGCTGACCCCGATCGAGGGAACGGTGGACACGATGAAAGCCGGCCGGAGCGACCAGGCAGTGACGGGGATCGTCACCACGATGTTCGCCACAATCAAAGTCATCGGCGAAGCGGTCGAACGGAACGCAAATTTCATCATTGCCCACGAGCCACTCTACTATAATCACCGCGATGACGCTGCCTGGGCAAGCAACACGGCCGTCGCGAAGGAAAAGAAAGCGCTCATTGAGAAGCATGGGATAGCGATCTGGCGGTTCCACGACTACTGCCATGCACTGAAACCGGACGGGATCACGTACGGCCTGGTGAAGAAAGCCGACTGGCTCAGCTACTACAAGGCGGGCGACAATGTTCTCACCATCCCTCCGCTTACGCTCAGTGAGATCGTCGAGCACCTCAAATCATCGCTCGGGATCGCTCACGTGAGGGTAATCGGAAATCCGGACCAGAAGTGCAGCCGCGTGGGACTCCTCCCGGGGGCATGGGGGGGAGAGAAGCAGATCACACTGGCCGACACGGGGCACCCGGATGTCCTCATCGTCGGCGAAGTCTCAGAATGGGAGACCGCGGAATATACGCGAGATGGCAGGCTGCTGAATCACGATATGGGGCTGATCATCCTGGGGCACGCCGTGAGTGAAGAGCCCGGGATGGAATGGGTGGCAGAATGGCTGAAACCTAAACTTCCGGGAATCGATATCACACACGTCCCTTCGGGGAATCCATTCATGTGGATGTGACGTCTTCCGATATCAATTCGGCGATCCATTCAAGTTGATGTGAGGTCTTCCCGGGATCACTCTGCGTTGTACGTCGAAATCAGATGCCCGTCCTTTCCCACAAGGAGGAGGGCGGCCCGTCCGGGTGCCAGGTTTACAGAAATCTCCGCGCCGCTCAGTCCATCTCTGAACTTCACGGACTGAGCCGTCGCGCTCTCGGAAGTGAGCACATAGAGCGTCGCTTCGGGGAGCCGTGTGGGAGAGATGAGCACGCCAGGATCCTGGCACGTCGTCTCATACGGCAGGCGCGCCCCGGAGATACGGATCGCATAGGAATACACGCGTGCAACTGCATCAAGCTGGTCAGCCAGCTCGAGGGGTAGCGCGCTGTAGAGTATCTTCCCTGAGCCGAGCGGTACCTCGACAAATGTTTTCCCCCCTTCCAGGTACCCCCTGTCGGCGTATGTCGTCCTGTCACCCGAGAAGCTGAGCCGAGCAGAATCTCCGGGCCACGTGAGCGTGGCCTCGCGCGTAACGAGCGCGCCGGCTGAGTAGCCGGCGTTCCACGGCTGCGTCCTTCCGGCAACAGGGGCCCAGTGCTCGTCCAGATCGATCCTCCCCGAAAGAAGGAGCGTGGCGCCGGCGCGCACCTTTCCCATCAACGTCTCCCACGCAGGTTCGTGCATCACCCACGGCGAGGGGACGATGATCAGCTTTGCATCCGGCATGTCCGGGAGCTGATATTCTCCGACGGCAAACGCCGTCGCGCGGGCGTAATTAAAGAGCGCGCGTACGGCGTTCTGCTGCGCCGCAACGGACCAGCTGCTGAAGACCGACATCTGGAGCGACTGCGGGAGAACGAGCGCGATCTCGGGGAGCTGCGCGGTCGTCGCATACGGCTCCGCCTTGCGGGCAAAAGCGGCGATGCCCGAGAGGGGCTCGATCCACTGCTTGAGAGATCCGTCCCGGCGGAGGAGGCCAAAGTCATCGCTGCGAGACCAGTCCCAGTGAATTACGCCGGCATTCGCCGCCGCGAAACCAAGCGCGAATTTCCGCTCCACCAGCGGGAGGCCCTGCACATCGTCCCAGCGCCAGGAGCCGTCCACGGCCCAGACCGGCTGGGGCCCGGTCTCGCCGATGATGTTCGGTTTCACAAGGGACTTGGCGACCACGGAATTCCAGAGAAGCGCATCGTCGCGCCACCAGGTGTGGTCCACCGTGAAAGCGACATCCGAGTGCGCCCAGAACTGGTTCAGCACCCTGTCCGACACGCCTCCCTCATCCTGGCCGACGGTGACGGGCTGATTTCCGCCGGATGAGCGTATCGCGTGGATCATCGAGTCTGCCCAGGCGCTAAACTCATCCTGTGCGAAAAGGTTGTAGTCGATCGCCCTGACGTTACGTGTGTTCCCTGAGCGGGCGAGGTCGAGGTCGGCAGCGGCCGGAAGCGGCACGCTCTCAAACGCGCCCAGCGCGAATGCGGGCGTCCGCCATGCCTGCGCGAGCTTCCCGATATCCGTATAGCGCGACCGGAGCCAGCGACGCCACGCGGCGGTTTCGGCGGGGTCGCCGTTCGGCTTATTTCCCCTCCACGGTGTGTGGGGATTGCTGAAGCTCGGCTCGTTAATCAGGTCATAGCTGAGGAACGGTACGTCTTTAAACCTGGAAGCGATCGACCGGACGTACGATGCTTCAGAGGCAATCGCAACCGGGTCGATATAAGGATTGGAACCGGGGCCCAGAACGTTTCCGTCTTCCCCCCGCCCCTGCTGCATCACGGTCTGCGGATCGAATGCGAAGAGCGTGAATATGACTTCCATGTGGTGGCGGGCCGCAGCGTCGAGATAGGCTTCGACAGCCCTCAAGAGGCGCTCGTCAGCCGCTCCGCTCACGGGATCAAGGTACCGTGCGCGGTTGAGCCAGATGCCCGTGCGCACGACTGTGAGACCCTGCCTCTCCATGTCGGAGAAATCACGCTCCCAGTCCCATGCGTTCCCGCCTATGCTACCCCCCACGAAGAACCCGCTCGTATAGGGATCGGTGCAGAAATAGTTCGCTCCGACCATCAGATACGGCCTCCCGCCGCGGGTGAAATAATCCCGGCCGGCTTCCAGTCGACCCCCGGAGCGGATGAGCCTCGGATCCCGCACGCAAATCCCGGATGTGTAACGATCGATGACCGTTCCACCCTGTGTGAGCGTCGCGCGCACTCTGTAAAGTCCGGGAGAAGAGAGCGCGTGTGTGAGGCCGATTTCTCCATGGAGCATGTCGCCGCATTCCGCCGACCGGGAGTCGAGGAGATCCGAGCCGGAAAAGAGCTCGAGTTTGAGCGTGGCAGTCGTTCCGGTGCGCACAACGTCCACTGCGCCCGTGACATGTTCTCCGGGATCGAGCGCCAGCTCCTCGAAATCGAGCCATATCCGCGACCCGCCGTACGATGCGTACGTCGCAGCATCACGCATCAACTCGGCGCCGGCGCCGGAATCCCAAAATGTGGAATCAAGTTCGGCACTACAGTAGACCCTCCGCCGGGGCGTTTGTCCGGGTCCAATGTAGTCATCGGCCACCAGGGGTGCGGCAAGCCGGTCCCCGCGATCGTTAACCATGTATGCCAGTCCCCGGTACATTCCTCCCCACCCGGCATTGACGAAGACACGCCGTGGGTTCACAGTCAGGGATGTCGTCCACGGGGCGTCTTCGTCCCAGCGGAACTTCCAGGGACCGTGCTGCGGCGCGGCATATGAGTACTGTATGCCGAGTTCGCGGGAAAACGTTGCCTGCGGGCTGTCGATCCGCCAGCCGGAACCGTCGCGGAACACGGGGACAGTGAAAGGCCGTCCACCGATCACGAGGAGATTGCCGTGGTCCGCGTGCGCGCGGATTGTCCCCCAGGCGTCCGCCGGAAATGCAGACCCGTAGGGAAGAATCAGCAGGTCACCGGCTGAGAGCGAGTCCTTGTTCTCGAGCGCAGCGAGGCCGATAATCCGGGCGTGGAGCGGAGACAGGGCGTGTTCGAGCGTGGTGCGGCTGATGCGACCGTTTTCCGCCGACGGGAAACCGGGCTCGAAGAAAACGCGCGTGCCGCCCCCCGTCTGCACATCTCCGCCCAGGATCTGTGCCGCTCCACCCGGGGCCGGTGCCGCTCCGCACAGAGTCAGTGCCGTTCCGGCCAGGAAAAGTGAGGCGCATATTGAGACTCGTTGCACCAGGCGATAACAACGGGGCAGTCGTGTCATGGGATATCCGGTGGGGAAGATGACGGCACTCGGCCGTTGGCGGCCGACATCTGCAGGGCCGGCCAGAGTGAATATTGATGGAGCCAACATAATGAGAAAGAACGAAACAGTCCATTGCACATATCGTGAGGCCTTATGATATTGGCTTCACACAAGCCGCAATTTCCGCGAGGAGAACATTCCATGCGCTGGATACCACGCTGTGCCGGATCATTCACCTGCAGAGGGAGCAGGCTGATGGCTGTCTGCCTCGCGCCTCTGGCGCTCATCACGTGCCATAGCTTCGCCGGGACCAGGCTGGATAGCCTCGCGGACAATGCCCTGCGGATAGCGCTCCGACACCTGGAGCGGAGCGTGACGGAGGTCGGCGACAGCTCGCTTTACCCCACGCATGCGACTCCGGGCCTGAAATGGAAGCTCCGCAAGGCAGACGATTGGACTGCCGGTTTTTACGCGGGATGCCTCTGGTACGCCTACGAGGCCAGCAGGGATCATAAGTTCGAAGCATGGGCGAGGCGCTGGACGGAGAGCCTTGACAAGGAGAAGGACAATCCGTCGACGCACGATCTCGGCTTCAAGATGTTCTGCAGCTACGGAAACGGGCTGAGACTCATGGGCGCGGCGGCGCCGAAGGATTACAAAGCCATACTCCTCGAATCGGCGCTCACGCTCTCACGCAGGTACTCCCCCGTAGTCGGCTGCTTCAGCTCGAACTGGGACCGAGTGCAGGACGAGAACTTGTTCCCCGTCATCATCGACATCATGATGAACCTCGAGCTGCTCAACTGGGCATCGGAGAACGGCGGACCCTCGTATTACGCGGACTACGCCCGAAGCCATGCCCTTGCTGCGTGCCGCGACCTGGTGCGCCCCGACGGAAGCACGTACCACGTGGTCCGCTACGACAAGAGGACGGGAAAGATCATCAGCAAAGGGACATTGCAGGGGGAAGGAAACGAGACGACATGGTCGCGGGGAAATGCATGGGGACTCTACGGCATGGTGATGATGTACAGGTACACGAAGGACTCGCGGTTCCTGGAGACGGCGATACGAATTGCGGACTACTTCATCGCCCACCTCGCGCCGGATCACGTCGCCCCGTGGGACTTCAATTCAGGACTCGATTACAGGGATGCCTCCGCGACCAGCATCGCAACCTCCGCGCTGTTTGAGATGGTCAAGTATGTAGAAGATCCGGCCGCGAAGACACATTACCGGGAGGCGGCGGAGGCGATGCTCTCAACGCTCTGCTGTGTCCCTTACTTCCTTCCCAGCGATACAACGAGCTGCATCCTGGACCACTCGGTCCAGGACCTGGCAACTGACAGCAACGTGGACGTGCCGAACATTTTCGCGGACTACTACTTCCTGGAGGCACTCCTCCGGTACAGGGAGGGACGTACGGGTAAACAGTGAAACCCGGTCATTGAATTACTCAATACGCTGAGTAAAATTACTCAGTACACTGAGTAAAACTACTCAATTTATCCCGCGGAGGTACCGTCATGCAGAAGATCACACCGTTTCTCTGGTTCGATAACCAGGCCGAGGAAGCGATGCATTTCTACACATCGGTATTTAAAAACTCGAAAGCGGGAAGCGTCACGCGCTACGGCGACGGAGCACCATTGCCGAAAGGGACGGTCATGACTGCGTCATTCGAGCTTGAAGGGACACAGTTCACGGCACTCAACGGCGGGCCGATATTCAAGTTCACCGAGGCGGTCTCATTCTGGATTTCCTGCAAGTCGCAGGAGGAAGTCGACTACTACTGGGACAAGCTCATTGCCGGCGGAGGCCAGCCGAGCCAGTGCGGCTGGCTGAAGGACAAGTTCGGGCTCTCCTGGCAGGTCGTCCCCACAGTCCTCACCGAGCTTCTGGGCGACAGGGACCGCGCGAAGGCGAACAGGGTGATGCAGGCCATGCTCGCAATGAAGAAGATCGATATCAGGAAGCTCCAGGAAGCCGCGGCGGCGTAGGCCTTTCCCGGACACACCCGGCCGCCACGGTTGCGTCGAGACAGACTCGCTACACCCTGATGATCCACCCCCTCTTCCACATGACCCAGCCGAGGACGAAGTGGAGGAAGACGTAAACAAGCGCAAACGCGAGCGAAGCGTTCGCCGGAGAGAAGAACGGCGCAAAGAGGCTGCCGTATATCTGGTCGTGGAGCGTCAGCACCTTCCCGTCCGCCTGCTGGAGCGTGATCACCCAGAGGAGCGTCCCCAGGAGCTCGGACACCACGTAAAGCGTGATCGCGTTGAGTCCGAATATCCTGAAGGGCTCAAGGAAACGCCCCCTGCCCCGGACGTCGATCAGCCAGTAGACGGTTGAGAAACAGACGAGAGCCCATCCTCCCATGAATATCGCGTAAGACGACGTCCAGCAGTTCTTGTTGATCGGAAGCCACATATCCGCGACGACGCCCGCGAGGACCATGATATAGCCGGCAACGAACATCTCGGCGGATTTTGTCTCGCGGGTTCGATCAGTCCTCAGGTACAGGCCCGTCAGCACGCCGAATATCGTCGTGCAGATCGACGGAAGCGTGCTCACAATCCCCTCCGGGTCAAAGCCCGGCGCGGGGGCATATACCCACGTGTGCCCGGCGAGAAGATTCGAGTCCACGTACCAGCAGAGGCAGCCCACGGGGTTCATGATGCCGGGGCCGTAGCCGGGAACGGGGACAAGTTTTACTAGCGCCCAGTATGCAACAAGGAGGCCTGCCGCGGTGATCACAAGCGTGCGGGGCCTGACGTACAGGAAGAGGACAGACACAAGGAAGTAGCATATCGCGATTCGCTGCAGCACCCCGGGGATGCGGAGCGTGGCAAACGAGAATGCCGCACCCACGCCGAACGGGAACCCGTTCACGACGATCCCGAGCGCAAAAATGATTATCGATCTTTTCAACGCGTGCAGAATGAGCGATCCCGTCGTCGCCCCCTGCGCCTTGCGCTTCGCAAGGGAGAGCGTCATCGCAACGCCCATGATCCAGAGGAAAAACGGGAAGACCATGTCTGTCATGGTCCAGCCGTTCCACGCGGCGTGCTTGAGCTGGGGATAGGCATCGCCCCCCGAGCCGGGATCGTTGACGAGGATCATGATCGCTATTGTGGCGCCGCGGAAGACATCGAGCGACGTGAGGCGGGTGTGAGTGTCAGTGGGGGTCATGGTGAGTTAATCTGATATGTGACGGATTCGGGGCTGAGATTGCTTCGTCGCGAAGAGCGCTCCTCGCAATGACAATCGGCGGGGCTCCTCGCAATGACGGGGGCGACACGTCACAGGGTGACGCATTGAGACAGGTGCTTCAAGCCGAGGGCGAGCCCCTGCTTCACCTTCTCCTCGGTTCCCTCCCAGACGGGATCCTCGTGCTCGATGGAGAGCACGCTGTCGTACCCCGCTGATCGGAGGACGCCGATCATCTCCTTCCAATCGATCGAGCCGAGCCCGGGTATGCGATACTGCCACCAGCCGGACTTCCAAGGTACCGGCTTAAGCTGCCTCCCGGTGTGGCCGTATTTGTAGCGGCCCTCGGGGAGAAACTCCGTGTCTTTGGCGTGCGCATGGAAGATCTTCGGTGCAAATTCCCGGGCGGCCCTCACGTGATCGATGCCGAGCCATACGAGATGCGAGGGGTCGAAATTGAGACCGAAGTCGTCCGAGGGGACCTCGTTGAAGAGAGCCTCCCAGAGCTCGGGGGACCAGGCATAGTTGCCGGGGAGCCCGAACTTCTGCCAGTGATCCATCGGGCAGTTTTCGATCATGAGCTTCACGCCGTGATCCGAGGCGAACTTCACCAGGGGGCGAAACGTCTTGCCGATCTCCTTCATGTTGTCACCGGGCGTGAGGTCGGGGCGCCCGCCGACAAACGTCCCCACCAGGGGGACGCCGAGCAGCTCTGCGGCGCGTATCACGGCCTTGAGATGCGCGAGCCGGGCTTTCTTCCTTGCCGGGTTTTTGTCGAGGTTGTTGTCGTAGTACGCCATGGCCGAGACCGCCAGGCTCCTGGATGCCAGCAGGTCTTTGACGCGCGAGGCGTCGGAGCGCGTAAACCGCGCCGCATCGATCTGGCGCGCCTGGTAGTCGCGCGTGGATTTCACGGGCCACGCGGCGAGCTCAAGCGTCGCGAACCCTTCCTGCGAGGCCCACGTGCAGATCTCCTCGAGTGAGTTTTGCGGAAGACACGCAGTCAAGAAGCCGAGTTTCATATTCAGTTCTCCTGTTCTGGAATTTACTCCCGGACGTTCACCCACGAGTGCGATGCATTGCTTGCAAGGACGGCATCGACGATCCGGTTCTCCCTGTGCCCGTCCGCGAACGTCGGGAAGTCGCGCTCCCCCTTTCGCGGGTCCCTCCCGCTCCGGATGAACTCATAGACGTTCATGAAGAGATTACGGAGGCCGTCCGGGTAGCCTTCCGGGTGGCCGCCGGGGTAATGGACGTAGCGCCGCGCGTCCGGGTCCATGAGCGATGGGTCCTTGATCATCGTTTCGTTTGGCCTGTCGCGACGGCCGATCCAGAGCTCATTCGGACGCTCCTGGTCCCAGGCAATGGCCATCTTGCTCCCGTCGATCTCGAACCACTCCCTGTTCTTTCTCCCGGCGCTCACCTGGGAGATCGTCACCGCCCCGTTCGCTCCCCCTTCCAGCTCGAAGAGGATGACGGCGGCGTCTTCGGTGCGGATCCGCACGCTCTCTCCATACACCCGACGCGAGCGCTCCTTCCCCTTGAAGGTCAATTCGCGCGAAGAGGGCCTGATGCGCCGGGTGTGCGCCGTCTTCAGCACCGCCGAGATGCGCCTGATGCTCCGGCCGGTGATGAACTGCACGAGATCGCACCAGTGAGAGCCGATATCGGCCACCGCGCGGGAGGCTCCTCCGACTGAAGGGTCCACGCGCCAGTTGAAGTCACCCTCATAGAAGAGCCAATCCTGGAGGTAGTGCCCGTGCACGATGTAGATATCGCCGAGCTCTCCCCGGCGGACCATTGACCGGCACTGCTGTATAAGGGGATAGAAACGGTAGTTGTAGTTAACGGCATTCACCTTCCCCGATTGTCGTGCGAGCCTGACGAGCGCAGCGGATTCAACGGATGTCATCGTCAGGGGCTTCTCGGAGATGATGTGCTTCCCGGCCAGGAGGACGGCCCTGTTGATAGAGTAGTGGAGGTTGTTGGGCGTGCAGTTGTGGACCACATCGATATCCCTGTCCGCGACAAGCTCCTCCCACCGGTCATAGACCCTGGGTATCCCGTACATGGAAGCGATTTCTTTTCCCCGTTCAGGTTCGTTCGAGCAGAGCGCGGCAATATGCACCCCGCCGATGCGGCGGAGGGCTTCCACGTGGGCCGGGCCGATAAACCCGGTACCGATGATCGCGGCAGTAACGGTTTTCATGTCTTATGAACGCGGGTGAGTTGGTTCCGATGGGCATCGGCGGGAATCCTACGAAATTAGCATGCGGGCGCTGAATTATCAACAGGGTATTCGAATAGAACCTTAGCTGAGGCAACGAGACAGCCTTCGAATAGAACCTAAACTGAGGCAGCGAATGAGGGCTCCAAAAGAGGCTCATCGGGGCAACAGGCAGGGCCCACAGATGGCCCGCAGGATGCTCTTTTGGGACCAGGGGATTGATATTCCCTGCGCGAATTAGTAGGTTATTTCCCCCCCCCAAAAAACAGTGCCTGACCGGCAGGAGCCGGGTAAATTCCTCAAAAGAACTTGAAGTGCGGGTGACGCACCCCGTGAGAGTGTGCGCTCCAGGCACCCGCGGCTGGAGGGGAGATTAACGACCATTGTTGCGGAGGGAAGCATGAAAGAGACGCCGATCGTCGTCGAGGCCACAATCAACGCGCCGCCTGAGGCCGTCTGGAAGTCGTTCACGAACAAGGACCGGATGCGCGAATGGCAGTTCGATATCAAGGAGTTCAAGCCGGTCGTCGGGTTTGAATTCTCATTCCTGGGCGGACCCCCGGAAAAGAAATACCTCCACGTCTGCAAGGTGACGGAGGCGGCGCCTGCAAAGAAGCTCTCGTACAGCTGGCACTACGACGGGTATGACGGCATGTCGCAGGTGACGTTCGAGCTGTTCCCCTCGGGGAAAGGGACGCGCCTCAAGCTCACGCACGAGGGGGTCGACACGTTCCCGGCTTCGAACACGGATTTCGCAAAGACAAATTTTGTCACGGGGTGGACGGAAATCGTGGGAGACCTGAAGAAAAAGCTCGAACAAAAATAATCACAGCCCCCGGGGGGGAGGCATGGCCTACGATAACGCACTTGCAGAGAGGATCCGCAAACAGCTTGGCATGCGGCCGGGGATGACCGAGAAGTCGATGTTCGGGGGAGTGGGATTTCTCCTCCATGGCAACCTCTGTTGCGGAGTCTACAGGAACGAAATGATCGTCCGCATCAAGCCGGAATCCACGGCGGGCGCGCTCAAGTTGCGCTACGTGCGGATCTTCAATATCTCGGGGCGGCCGATGAGGGGATGGATACTGGTCGCTTCAGGAGGCCTGGCGACGGAAGAGGCGCTGTCAAAATGGGTGCACACGGGGCTGTCGTACACCGCCACGCTCCCCCAGAAACGGTGATACCAGGCAACCAACCAAAACCTCAGCACCGGGGGGGGCCGACGCTGTGAATTATCGACCATCCAAACGGAGCTGAGCTACCAGCAAACCCGATGCGCAGATCCCCGGCGTGCCACATTGCAGTCTTCCAGGCCCTCTTCCTGTGTGTTTCGTTCGCGCACGCCGGCGCCGCCTCCCCACCCGGAGCCGGGAGCATCGCCCCCGGGCGCTCATTGCGAGCGGAGGTTGCCGGACACGCGGCGTACATCCGCAACGGCTCACTCCGGCTCCACCTGAGATGCGACCGGAGATGCTGCGTCGATAGCCTCTGGATCGGCGAGACGATGATCTCCGCTCCCGCTGAAGGGTGCTACACGGGGTTCCTCACCGGAAACGCGTGGCATACTTCCCGCACACTCGACAACCCTCCTTACATCACGTCATCCGGCGATTCAATATCGATAGGCGGCATCCAGCTCCTGGCCGGGGCGGATACCGTGAACGAGGCCTGGACGTTTTCGCTCTCCGGCGAGAACGTCATCTGGACGATAGAGCGGACGCTTGCGAAGCCGCTCTCCATCGATGACAACGCATTCCCGGCGATCAGCGTCTCCCCTATCGGGCGATTCGACGGTGCGCTCCTTGACAACGGGGGGGTCGCCTGGTTCAGGCTCTTCAACGATACCGTCCTCGCTTACGGTGTCCACACGCAGGGAGCAGCCATCTGGTCGGCGGACCATCACGAATGTCTCTCGCTGGAGGCAGATCCTGCCGATGGCCGGTGCGCAATCAACATATTGAAACGGGGGGAGACTGC
>Ga0335081_10009597_pt1 | contig 15592 bp, 9 predicted proteins | sample Lox_Sample_35_FD_206713 | JGI IMG/M metagenome (GOLD analysis project Ga0335081, IMG submission 206713) | Soil microbial communities from Loxahatchee National Wildlife Refuge, Florida, United States - Lox_Sample_3.5 | ecosystem: Environmental > Terrestrial > Soil > Wetlands | place: USA: Florida... | reverse complement strand
CGACGGCGCGTTGCGCGGCGCGCGCTGCGCGTTGGTGTTGGCGGCCTGGGCGTCGGGCTCGGCCGCGTCGTCGCTCGGCTCGGTCGGCCTGCGCGGCGACAGCCGGCACCACACGACGTGGCCGGCCAGGCACATCTGATCGAGCCAGCTCGGATCGTAGCCGTGCAGGCGCGCGGGCAGGACCTCGCGCTCCCACGCGCCGGCCGCGGTCTCGAAGCCCTGCAGCTGCTCGAGCGCGCGGCCCAGGCCGTCGGCGCCGATCAGCTGCGTGCCGCGCGCGACGCGCTGCCAGCGCAGCAGGAACCGCATCAGCGCCGCCGCGCTGACCGGCTCGATCTCGCGGCGCAGCCGGGCGAGCGTCAGGCGATGGATCCGCGCGAGCACGCGGCGGTTGCACCACTCGACCGCCAGGAGCAGCGCGGTGTCGTCGGCCGCGGCGAGCGCCTGCGCCGCGGTGCGGCTCGCGGCGGACGCGCCCTCGGTGAACTGACCGCGCAGGATCGCGCCGTCGGCCTCGAGCGCGAGCGCCGCGGCGAGCACGTCGCCGACCGGCAGGCCGAGCTCGCCGGCGAGCGCGCGCGCCGACACCGGCCCGCGATGATCGAGGTGCGCGCCGACCGTCTTGCCGATCGCGGCCTCGCGCTCGGGGCGCGCCGCCCAGCTCGGCGTCTCGATCCGCGGCGCGGCCTCGACGTCCTCGCCGAGCATCGCACGCGCGGCGCCGAGCCGCTCGGTCGCGACCCACGCCGCGCGATCGGCCTCGCCGTCCCGCCAGCGCAGCCGGCTCGCCCGCCCGGCGTTCGCGAGCGCGCGCATCCAGTCGGTCGCGCCCGGCGCGAGCTGCTCGACCATCGCCTCGGGCACCAGCCACAGCGCGAGCAGCGCGTCGTGCAGCTCGTCCGGATCGCGGACGGTCGGCGCGACCTCCGCGCTCGCCGCCGCGATCGCCGCGGCATCGAGCGCGCCGGCGCGTTCGATCGCCTCCGCGGGCAAGCCGCGGCGCAGCTGGACCGCGCGGGTGCGCCGCTCCTCGAGCGGCGCGTCGTCGAGGTAGGCGTACGGGTTCGCGTTGATCAGCTCGTGCGACAGCGGCGACGGCTCGACCGTGTCGCGCGCGAGCACGCGGATCTCGCCGCGCTCGAGCCGCTCGAGCACGTCGCGCAGCCCGACCTCGTCCATCGCCTCGACCAGGCAGTCGCGGATGGTCTCGAACACGAGCGGATGGTCGGGGATCTCGCGCGGTCCGACGATGTTCTCGGCGCACGCCTGCGCCTGCGGGAACACGACCGAGAGCGTGTCGGCGGCGCGCATCTTGATCAGATGAGGCGGCACCTTCTTGCCGCCGTGGCGGCGCAGCACGGTCAGCGCGCGCGTCACGTTCCAGCGCCAGCGGATCTCGAACATCGGGCGATCGAGCAGCGCCTGGACCAGGGTCTCGCGGGTCTGGGTCGACGGCACGAAGCCGAACACGGTGTCGAGCGCGAAGCTGTGCGGCTGGCCGAGCGAGATCACGATGCCGTCGTCGGTCGCCGCCGCCTGGAGCTCGAAGTCGAACGACACGCAGAACTTCTTGCGCAGCGCGAGCCCCCACGCGCGGTTGATCCGGCCGCCGAGCGGCGAGTGCAGCACGAGCTGCATGCCGCCGCCCTCGTCGAAGAACCGCTCCGCCACGATCAGGTCGTTGCGCGGCAGCGCGCCGAGCGCGGCGCGGCCGGCCGCGAGGTACGCGATCGCCTGCTGCGCGGCGCGGCTCGGCATCGACGACGCCTCGGCGAGCCAGCCCGAGATCGCGTCGGGATCGTCGCCCGCGGCGAGCCGGCGATCGATCTCGCCGCGCAGCGCGCTGACCTCGTCGGACAGCTCGCGCGTGCGCGCCGGCGCCTCGCCGAGCCAGAACGGGATGGTCGGCGGCAGGCCGCGCGCGTCCTCGACCAGCACCCGCCCGGCCTCGATCCGGCGGATCCGCCACGACGTGTTGCCGAGCTGGAAGATGTCGCCGGCCGCGCTCTCGATCGCGAAGTCCTCGTCGATCGTGCCGACCGGCGTCTCCTCGGGCCACTGCACGACCTGGTACGCGTTGTTATCGGGGATCGCGCCGCCCGACGTGATCGCCGCGAGCCGCGCGCCGCGCCGCGCCCGCACCACGCCGCCCACCCGATCGCGGTGCAGGTACGCGCCGGCCCGGCCGCGCCGGTCCGACACGCCCTCCGACAGCATCGCGAGCAGCTGTTCGAGCCGGTCGTCGCCGAGCGCGGCATACGGCGCGGCGCCGCGGATCATCGCGGCGAGCTCGGCCTCGGGGATGTCCTCGGCGGCGGCCGCGGCGACGATCTGCTGGGCGAGGATGTCGAGCGGCGCGTCGCGCAGCTCGATCGCATCGAGGTTGCCGGCGCGCACGCCGCGCACCAGCGCCGCGCACTCGAGCAGCTGATCGCGGGTGAGCGCGAACATCCGGCCCTTCGGCGTGCCGCCGAGGTGGTGACCCGAGCGGCCGACCCGCTGGATGAACGTCGCCAGCGAGCGCGGCGAGCCGAGCTGGACGACGAGATCGACCGCGCCGACGTCGATGCCGAGCTCGAGCGACGCGGTCGCGACCGCGCACTTGACCAGGCCGTGCTTGAGCTTCTGCTCGGCGGATAGCCGCAGCGCGCGCGACATCGAGCCGTGGTGCGCGACCACGTGCTCCTCGCCCAGCCGCTGCTCGAGCGCCGCCGCGGCGCGCTCGACCAGCCGCCGCGTGTTGACGAACACGATGGTCGAGCGATGCTGCGTGACCAGCTCGGCGATCCGATCGTAGATCCGGCCGAACTGCTCGTTCGACGCGACCGCGCCGAGCTCGTCGTCGCTGACCTCGATCGCGAGGTCGAGCGCGCGGCGATGCCCGGCGTCGACCACGTGCGGCAGCGCGCGGCGCGTGCCGACCAGCAGGCGTGCGATCCGCTCGATCGGCCGCTGGGTGGCCGACAGGCCGACCCGCACCGGCGCGCGCCCGGTGGTCTGCTGGACCAGGCGATCGAGCCTCTCGAGCGACAGCGCGAGGTGGGCGCCGCGCTTGTCGCCGGCGACCGCGTGGATCTCGTCGACGATCACCGTGCCGAGCTGGCCGAGCGCCGCGCGGCCGCGCACCGTGGTGAGGAGGATGTAGAGCGACTCCGGGGTCGTCACCAGGATGTGCGGCGGGCGCTTGGCGAGCTTCTGGCGCTCGCCTTCCGGCGTGTCGCCGGTGCGCACCGCGACGCGGATCTCGGGGAACCGGACGCCATCCCTGGCGGCGCGCTCGGCGAGCTCGGCGAGCGGCGCCTGGAGGTTGCGCTGCACGTCGTTGGACAGCGCCTTGAGCGGCGACACGTAGAGGATCGCGATGTGATCGGCGAGCGGCCGCGCGAGGCCGCGCCGCACCAGCTGGTCGAGGCACGCGAGGAACGCGGCGAGCGTCTTGCCCGAGCCGGTCGGCGCGGCGATCAGCACGTCGTCGCCGGCGGCGATCTTCGGCCAGCCGCCGCGCTGCGCCTCCGTCGGTGCGCCGAACCGCTCGCGGAACCAGCCGGCGACGAGCGGATGGAACGCGTCGAGGGCGTCGGGCATCGGTCGAGCCTACCGCAGCCCGGGGCGAACGGAACGCGCCGGCGAGATCTCCGGTCAGCCGTTCGGCGGGCAGCCGGCCTTGCACGCCTTGCCGCCGGCCAGCGCGCATACTTGGTCCGCGGTGAGCGCTTCGGCGTAGAGATGGAGGTCGTCGAGCCCGCCGGCATATTGCTGGGAGACCTGGAGCGTGCCGTGATCCGAGGTCGCGATCGCGCGCTGGCCGTCCGCGCACGCCTCGACGTTGCCATCGCGATACAGCACGAGCGTCGAGCCGTCGTAGACGCACGCGAGGTGGGTCCACGCGTCCGCCGCGAGCGGCGAGAACGTGCCGGCGTAGAGCTCGTGGCCCGACGCGTTGTAGAGCTCGCAGTACGCGCCGGTATCGTCGAGCCACACGTCGTACTCGTTCGGCTTGTCGAGCGCGTACATGCCGTGATCGCCGGGCACGCCCGGCATCAGCCACAGCTCCATGGTCAGCGGCATCTCGATGTCGAGCGCCGGCTGATCGGAGATCTCGATCGACGAGCTCGGCGTCAGCATCGCGGCGAGCTGGCCGGCGCGCGTCACCGACTGCACGCCGCTCGCCTCGATCTGATGGGGCACCGCCGCCGAGTCGATCACCTGCGCCGGATCCTCGAAGTCGAGGCACAGCACGAGGCCCGGATCGCTCGAGTGACACGCGCGCGGCGCGACCGCGGCGTCGCCGGTGGCGGCGCTGCCGCCGTCGGGCGCGGCGGTGGGCGCGACGCCGTGGTCGAACGTGCAGCTCGCGAGGAGGATGGTCGCCAGGACATCACGACGCATGGTTCCACCCTCGCATCGCGCCGCGCGCCGCACCGCAAACACGCGCTAACCCAGCAGCGCGCGATCCTTCGTGTAGTGATAGCGCACCTGCTCGTCGCTGTAGCGATAGCCGCGCCCGACGGGGCACGCGTCACGCACGGCGAGCCACGCGCGCCACGCCTCCGGTCCTTTCGAGGACATCGCGACCGTGAACGCGTCTGTGCACGGCGCTGCACAGCAACACGGAGGTAACAGCGCCGGTGCTTCCGGCTGTATACCGTCGAAGACGATCACCGCGCGCAGCGCGAACCACGGCCCGAACCTCGGATGGATCGCGAGCTGGGTCGGCGCGAGCATCGCGAGGCCGGTCGCGGCGGCGAGCCGCTGGAGCGGCACGAACCCGCCGCCGTACGGGCGATGCCCGAGCCATGCGCGGCCGTCGAGCTCGCGCGCCGCGTCCGCGATCGCGCGCTCGGTGTAGCGATCGAGCGGATGCGGATCTTCGGCGAGCGCGCGGTCGCGCCGTACGGCCGTGACGAAGCGCGGCCACAACGCGCGCGAGTTGCCGACGAGCAGGCCGGCGCGTCGCGCCGGATCGGCGAGCAGCGCGAGGCCGGGCTCGCGCGCGGCGCGCTCGGCATCGAAGCCGTGCGCGATATCGAAGCCGGCGTCGGCGAGCGCGGCGATCGCGCGTGCGGGATCCATCGCGACACGGTGCCACGGCGGCGCCGGGATGGCATCATCGCCGCGTGGCCCGCCTGCATCACGAGCCGATCGCGCGCGGCGATCGCGCGCCCGTGCGCTGGCTGGTCCTGACCCACGGCATGTTCGGCGCCGGCAGCAACTGGCGCGGCATCGCGCGCAAGATCAACGAGCGCCGCCCCGAGTGGGGGATCGTGCTCGTCGATCTGCGCGCGCACGGCCGCTCCGAGCACGGCGAGCCGCCGCACACGATCGCGGCGTGCGCCGCCGATCTGCGCGCGCTGTGCGACCAGCTCGCGGCGGCGGGCACGCCGATCGACGCGGTCGCCGGCCACAGCTTCGGCGGCAAGGTCGCGCTCGCCGCGCGCGCGCTCGCCGCGCCGCGCCTGCGCCAGACCTGGGTGCTCGACGCCAGCCCGAGCATCCGGCGCGAGCCCGAGGACAGCGCGAACAGCGCGCTCGCCGTGCTCGCGCTGATGGAGCAGCTGCCGCGCACCTGGCCGCGGCGCGACGACTTCGTCGCCGCGGTGACCGCGGCCGGCCACTCGCAGGCGCTCGCCCGGTGGCTCGCGATGAACCTCGTGCCCGACGACGCCGGCGCGTTCGTGCTGCGGCTCGATCTCGCGGTGATGCGCGCGATGATCGACGACTACCGCGCGCAGGACCTATGGCGCGTCCTGCTCGATCCGGCACTGCCCGGCACGATCGAGATCGTGATCGCCGAGCGCTCGACCACGATCAGCGAGGACGATCGCGCGCGGCTCGCAGCGGCGCCGCCGCACGTCCACGTCGATCGGATCGCCGCGGGCCACTGGCTGCACATCGAGGCGCCGGCCGAGGTGATCGAGCTGTTCGTCGAGGGCCTGCCGATGTCGTGAAAGCTCGCCGGGGTCCGTCGACCCGAGCGCCGCGCCGCAACCGGATCGGGCGATGTCATCGTTGCCAACATCGGTGGCAGCGCGCGCGGCCGTGACGGATCCGGGCGGCTGCGCGCACTAACGTCCGCGTGGCCAAGCGAGCCCCCAGCGACCGGTCTGCAACCCGCCGGGCGGGGTGGTGTCGCGACTCCATGACACGCGGGCGCGCGCGGTTCGCGGTGGTCTTGGCCGTGGCATGGCTCGCCGGCGCGCGCGCCGCACGCGCCGAACCGGCCGCGGGCCCGGGATCCGCGTCGGGCATCGCGTGGCAGGCGCCGGCCGCGTGCCCCGACGTCGCGAGCGTTCGCGCTCGGGTCGAGCAGCGGCTCGGCCGGCCACTCGGCGGCCTCGTCGTGGGGATCCACGTCGATGTCGCGCCGCTCGGCGGCCGCTACGTGGCGCGCGTCGAGCTCGCCGCCGCCGGCGACGACGTGCGCACGCTCGCCAGCGCGCGCTGCGACGATCTCGCCGATGCGGTCGCGGTGATCGTCGCGCGGGTCGCGCGTGCGGCCGACACGCCGCACGCACGCCGGCTCGCGATGCGCGAGCTCGAGCCCGACGCCGCGGTGACCGCCGCCGCGCCGGCGCCGGCCGAGCGCCGGTGGAGCGCGGGCGTGCGGCTGTCGGGGGTCAGCGGGATCGGCGTCGTGCCGCGGGTCGGGCTCGCCGGCGAGGTCGCGGCCTATCTGCGGGTCGACTCGACGCTCGGCGAGCTCGCCGAGATGCGCTGGTTCGCCAGCTCGATCGTGCTGCACGCGGGCGCGCCCGCGCGGGTCGACGTCGGGCTCGACGCGACCGCGGCGCGGCTCGGCTGGCGGCCCGCGCACCTGCCGCTGCGCGCCTGGGTCTCGGCCGAGATCGGCTCGATGGAGGGCACCGGGATCGCGCTGTCCAACCCGCAGGTCGGCTCGGGGCGATGGGTCGCCGCGGGCGCGGGCTTCGGCGTGGCGTGGCCGATGGCGCGCTGGATCCGCCTGGTCGGGGCGACCGAGGTCGCGTTCGCGTTCGAGCGCGCGCAGTTCCATCTCGACGACGGCGCGATCGTCTACGTGCCGTCTCCGATGTCGGCGCGTGCCACCCTGGGCATCGAGGTCGGCCTGCCATGAAGCTGGTGCTCGGCCGTGACGGATCCGCGGGGGTGGCCGCACCTACGGATCGGATGCCGTCACTGGCCGAAGCCGTGGAGCCGGTTCGCGAGATCGCCGTGCCGTCGTTCGACGAGATCTACGCGGCGCACTTCGCGTTCGTGTGGCGCGTGCTGCGCGCGTTCGGCGTGCCCGACGCGGCGCTCGAGGACGCCGCGCAGGACGTGTTCGTGGTCGTCCATCGCCGGCTGCCCGAGTTCGAGGGCCGCGCGATGATCACGACCTGGCTGTTCGCGATCGCGCGGCGGGTCGCCGGCGCGCACCGCCGCAAGGACGGGCGCACCGAGCCGCTGGTGGCCGAGCCCGAGGGACGCGCGGACACCTTCGCGGCGCTGTCGCGCGCGCAGGCAGCCGCGACCGTGATGGCGATCCTCGACACGATGGACGAGGGCCGGCGCGTGGTGTTCGCGCTGGTCGAGCTCGAGCAGCTGTCGGTGCCCGAGGTCGCCCGGCTGCTCGATCTCAACCTCAACACGGCGTACTCGCGGCTGCGCCTGGCTCGCCACGAGTTCGAGGCCGCCGTGCGCGCGAGGGTGCAGCGATGAGCCATCCGCTCGGCCCGGTGGCGCGGGCGCTGGTCCAGGCCGCCCGCGACGGCCTCGGTCCCGACGCAGCGGCCGCGGCGCGCGTCCGCGCCCGCGTCGCGAGCGCGGTGGGAGGCGGGACGGGATCGGCCACCGCGGCAGGGGCGGCCAGGCTGGCGCTGGGCGCCAGGCTGGCGGCGGCGATCGGCGTCGCGGGGCTGGTCGCGGGCGGCGGGCTCGTCGTCCGCGGCCATCACGCGGCCGAGCCGACGACGCCGATCGCGGCGACCTCGAGCGGCGAGACCATCGAGCTGGTCGCGCCGTCGTTCCGGATCGTCGTGTCCGAGAGCCGGACGTCCGGGCCCAGCCGTCCAGCGTCCAGGACGCTGGACACCGGCGGTCCGGAATCCGGCCGTCCGGAATTCGGCCGTCCGGCTGCCGGACAGCCCTCGGACGTGCCGGACGCGCCGGACGCGCCGGACAGGCCCACCCTGGCGCGCGAGGTCGAGCTGATCGATCAGGCGATGGCCGCGCTCCGCGGCGACGAGCTGACCACCGCGCTCGCCGCGATCCAGCGCTACGAGCTCGAGACCGGCGGCGACGGCCAGCTCGCCGAGGATGGCGCCGCGATCGAGATCGAGGCGATGTGCCGCTTGCACGTCGACACCGTCGCGCCGCGCCTCGCCGACTTCGATCGGCGCTGGCCGAGCTCCGCCCAGCGCCCGCGCCTGACCGCGGCGTGCGCCGTGCATTGACCGAACCGATCGGAGGATCCATGCGTCACACCACCGCGTACGCGCTGGCCGGGCTGTTCCTCGCCGCGTGCAGCACCACGAGCATCGACGTCGGCAGCCTCCAGGAGGTGACGACGCTCAAGGCGATCCCCAACCGCGATCTCGACCTGCTGTTCGTGATCGACAACTCGCCGTCGATGGCGGACAACCAGCTCGCGCTCGCCGAGGCGTTCCCCGAGCTGCTCGAGCCGCTCGAGCAGCTCGACGACGGCCTGCCGAACCTCCACATCGGCGTGGTCACGTCCGACATGGGCACGACCGGCGGCAACGACCCCGACGATCCGGCGCCGCCGATCGACCAGGGCGCGCCGGGTGGCTGCGTCGGACAGGGCGACGACGGCGCGCTCCAGGTCAACGGCGCACCGGTCACCGGCAACTTCATTTCGGACGTTGCCAACCCGGATGGCAGCCGGACACGCAACTACAGTGGCGCGCTGTCCGACACGTTCGCGCAGATGGCGAGGGTCGGCGAGAACGGCTGCGGGTTCGAGCAGCACCTGCGTTCGATGCTGCGAGCGCTCCAGGACAACCCGCACAACACCGGCTTCGTCCGGCCCGGCGCCAACCTGGCCGTCGTGATCGTTGCCGACGAGGACGACTGCTCCGTGCTCGATCCGGGCTTCTTCACGCAGGCCACGTCGATCCTCGGGCCCGTGCAGTCGTTCCGCTGCTTCAAGTTCGGGGTCGAGTGCTCGCCCGACGATCCGGACAGCCAGGGTCCGAAACTGGGCTGCGTGCCGCGCGCCGCCTCGCCATGGATCGAAGATGTCCAGCCCGTCGCGAACGCCCTGCTCGCGCTCAAGCCCGACCCTCGGATGGTGATGGTCTCCGGCATCGTGGGCGATCCAGGGACCGTGGCGGTCGGGCCCGCCCCCGATGGCTCGATGCTCGAGCCGTCGTGCCAGTACGATCAGATCGGCGGCGATCCGGAGAGCGCGGATCCGGCGGTGCGGCTCGCCGCGTTCCTCGATCTGTTTCCCGATCGCGAGAAGCGGACCTCGATCTGCAACCCCGACCTGAGCGGCGCGCTCTCGGACATCGGCGAATCGGCGAAGCGGCTGGTCGGCGATCCGTGCATCGACACCGCCGGCCTGGCCGACAGCTCGTCCGCGCCCGGCATCCAGCCGGCGTGCGAGGTGACCGACGTGCGCGACTCGGCGCCCGATGCGCCGCGCCTGCTGCCCGCGTGCGCGGGGCACACGACCGGCGATTGCTACGCGCTGGTCGCCGACCCCGCGGCATGCCCCGCGAGCGACGACCATCTCCGGGTCGAGGTCCGCCGCGCCACGCCGCCGGCCGACGACACGTGGACCCACGTGCGCTGCCAGCTCGCGAACCCGTAGCTCAGCTGTCCTCCGGCTCGGGCTCGGGCTCGGGCGCCGGCGCGGCCGGCTCGGCCGGCAGCTCGCGCGGCGGCAGCAGCTCGGGCTCGATCTCGACCGGCGCGGCCATGAAGATCGCCGCGTCGAGCTTCTTGAAGTAGCGCTTCTTGTACCACTCGAGCGCGCGCTCGTTGTTCTCCGCCACCTCGAGCACGAGCTGGTTCAGGCCGTGGACGCGCGCCAGGTGGTGGAGCTGCTCGAGCACGAACGAGCCGACGCCGCGGCCGTGCCACTCCGGGTGAACCGCGAGCTCGTCGACGAACAGCGGATTCATGTCGCGCTTCTCGAAGTAGCGCGGGTTGATCCAGTTGTCCGAGCCGGTGACCTCGTAGCTGCACTCGGCGTACGCGACCAGCTCGCCGTCGACCTCGAACAGCAGCTGCTCGATGCCCTCCTCCTCGAACACTTCCTCGAACCGCCGGCGCGAGCGCGGTCGCTGGTACTCGACCGTCTCGGCGTTGACGTCGCGAAAGCTCACCTTCAAGAACTCCCACACGTCGCCGATGTCGCGCCGGGTCATGTGGCGCACCGCGATCCGCGGCCCCGCCGGCTGCTTCTTGCGCCCCGCGCGCTTGGGCACCACGCGCGCCGGCGCGTCGACCGTCTGGTCCGCGCCGGTCTTCGCTGGATTGCGCCGCCTGGCCATCCCCGCAAGGAGACCGCACGCACCGCCCGCGGAGCAAGTTGTCGGCGGCCAAACTGCCGGACTTCCGGGACTCGCCCGCGAAGCAACCCTGGGAGGCAGCGGCCGATAACGGCCGCGCATGGGCGAATTCGAGGCTCCCGAGCACGCGTTCGGCCGCCGCGGGACGGGCCACGCGCCGCGCGCGGCCCACGCCCCGGTACCCGGCCGCGGCTCGCTCGCCGAGCGCGAGGCTGCGGCATCGATCGATCCGGCGCGGCTGCCGGCCGAGCTCGAGCGTGCGCGCCGCGAGCTCGAACGGCTGATCGTGGCCAACCGCGGGCGCGATCCGCACGCGTCGTGCGCGGCGGCAACCGCGCTGCAACGCCAGCTGGAGATCGCGCGCGCGGTCGATGCCGCGTCACCCATGGCGCGCGAGCTCGCGGAACGCGCCGCGCCGGCGCTCGCGGCCGCATTCCTGCCGAGCCCCGCCGCGATCGAGCGCGCGGTCTGGGATCGCGAGGTCGCCGCGTGGCTCGGCGCGGGCGTGTCACCGCTGCCGGACGAGATCCGGGGTGATCTCGAGGCCGCGACGGGGCGTTCGCTCGCGCACGTCCGGGTGCACGACGATCACCGCGGTCACGCCACGGCCGCAGCGCACGGCGCGCGCGCGGTCGCGATCGGCTCCGACATCTACGTCGACGCGGGCCAGCTCGATCCGGCGAGCCCGGGCGGTCGCGAGCTGCTCGCGCACGAGGTCGCGCACGCGCTGCAGGCGGGCGCGCCGGCGGCGGAGGAGGCGTCGACCGAAGCGGCGGAGCACGAAGCCGACGCGTTCGCCGCGGCGTTCGGCGCGCGAGGCGCGGCCGCGCGCTTCGCGCCGCGCGTGGCGGTCACGGACGGCCGGCCGCTGCGCGCGCCTGCCCACGCGGCTGCGAACAAGGCAGAGCCGGCGTCGTCGTATGTCGAGCGTCACGTCCGCAAGATCCTCGAGATCGTTCGCGCACAGATCACCGCGTCGGGCCCGCCGGAGCCTCATCCGCGCTTGCCGTGGGCCGATCACGAGGAGGCGCAGCGGCTGCTCGCGAACGGGATCGATGACTACGTGCGCGCGGCGCCGGGCTTCGCGCTCGAGCGCCTGTGCCGGCTCGCGTACCCGACGGAGCTGCGGCCGATCATCGAGTCGGCCCGCGACATCGATCCCAGCAGCCCATCGATCGAGTGGCGCTCCGCGGTCGGCACCGCGACCGCCCTCGCGATGGTCGAGCCGATCGGCGCATCGATCGCGCGCATGGGGATGCGCCTGCGCGTCCAGCTCGATGAATCGACGAGGCTGCCGCTCGCGTCGGATCTGATCGCGAGCTGTCCGCTCGATGGCGTCGTCGCCGCGGTGATCACCACGCGCGGTCTGATCTCGCCGCAGGCAAGGCGTCGCGGCGCGCCGGACGACACGCCGGGCAAGCCATTCGCCAGCGGGACGCGCGAGGTCACGTATACCTGGCTTCCCGATCCCGCGCTGTGGAACTGGATCCATGTCACCAGCCCGGTCGACGCGACGGTCGAGGACGTCGCGCATACCCCGCTCGCGGGCGAGGTCAGCGATGGCTCGGAGCAGGCGTACCGGATCGCCGCGCGACCGCCGTACTTCGGCATCCCGTACGACCTCGCGATGCGCGTGCCGGAGGCGTTCGAGCGCGCGCCCGCCGAGATCCGCGCGGAGCTCGCGCGCGGCGCGGGGACGCGCGTCGCCGACGCGACCACGTTCGATCGCGGCTCGATCTCGGACCGCGCCGCGCTCGCCGAGGCTCCGGCGCCGACCCGGACCGATCTTCCCGCGGAGCGCTTGCTCGAGCGGATCGGTGAACAGCTCGCGTTCTTCGAGCGGCGACTGACCCCGTGGCACGCGACCGCCGCGCTCGCCGGAGCCATCGCGTTCGTCGCGCGCCGCCGCAGCGAGCTCGAGTCCGATGCGAAGGCTGGCTCGCGCTGGCAAGGCGCGCTCGCGGCGCAGGAACGGATCGCGCGCGCGGCCGCGGATGAGGGCCTGCAGATCCTCGACGAGATCGAAGCGCACGCGTCGCCCGCCGACGCGGTCGCGACGCCGGTGTTCGCGGTGATCGAGGCGTACGCGCGTGCCGCCGGGAGCTCGCACCTGAGCGCATCGGCCGCCGCCGCGCTCGAGGCTGCGCGTCGGCAGCGCATGCTGCTTCCGCTGGCGCTCGCCGATGCGAAGGTGCGCGCCGCCGCGGTGAGCCTCGACGAGTGCGCGCAAGTCACCGAGCAGCTCGATGCGCCGCCCGGCGCGGCGGCGGGGACGTCGTACGAGCTCGGGCTCCGGGCAGGCGAGCTACGCGGCGCGCTCGCGGCGGGCAAGCCGCTCGATCTGGACGAGGTCGAGCGCGTCGCGGTCGACGCGGACGAGGCGTCGCTGCGTGCGTCGATGCGCGCGATCGAGCTCCAGGTCCGCGCGATCGCGGCGCGGTGCGACGCGATCGGCATGTCGGACGCGCGCTACAAGGGCGGGCTGCCGACGCCGCGGCTGCTCGTCTGGGTCCTGTGCGACGAGCCGCATGGGCCGGTCGCGGGAAAGCTCGGCGTCTGGCGTGCACGGCTCGACGCCGCGGCGCGGCCCGATCCCGGCCTCACGTCGCGCGAGCACACCCGAGGGCTGCGTCGCGCCGTCGATGACGTCGCGTCCGCGGTCGCCGGGCTCCGGCACGATGCCGACCTCGCCGCCTGGACGAGCTGGTCGCGCGACTACATCGAGGACGAGGTCCTGGACAACCTCCTGATGCGCGTCCTGCGCGACCTCGGGATCGCGATCTTGACCGGCGGCCTGGCCAACGCCGCGGTGGCCATGCTCGGCGAAGGGCTGGAGCAGCTCGAGCTCATCGAGGACGCCCGGGAGGCTGCCGTCGTGCTCGAGAGCCTGAAGCTCGTGATGCAAGCCGGCATGATGGCGGGGGCCCAGCGCATCACGGGCGACGCCGGAGACAGCCTCGCGACGAGCTTCGCCGAAAACCTGCTCGGCCTGTGGATCTCCGAAGCGGCGTTGCGGCCGTTCGCCGGGCTGCTCGGCGACTCCGACGTGATCGAGCCCCGGGTCGCGTCCACCATGGCAGGGCTCGCCAGGCGCGGCGGCAAGCTCGCGATCGCGCTCGTCGCCCAGACCTCGGCCGGGATCGGCGGCAGCATCGCGGCTCACGCGCTCCTGCATCGCGACGCCGCGGCGATGCCGGGCGTCGACGAGTGGCTCGTGCAGGGCCTCTCGATCGCGGCGACGGGCTTCGTCGAGAAGCGGATGCAGCACCTGCACGGCGAGGTCGAGCAGGTCGCGCGACATCTCGGCCATGACCGCTTCGACAAGGCGCTCGCGCGGATCGATCGCCTCGCCGCGCGCGCGGGCTCGATCGAGAAGCCGACCCCTCGCGATGCAGAGGAGATGCTCGCGGAGCGCAAGGCGATCCTGGTCGAGCTGCGCACGATCCTCGGCCAGCTCGGCGCGGACCCGATCGCGACCTCGGCGCAGCGCGCGCTCGACCGCGAGCTTGCGGCCAGCTCGCTCGAGGCGCCGCTCCGTCTCGCCGGGCTGTCGCCGGTGGTCGACGGCCACGTCTACGAGGGCACGCCCGACCAGATCCAGCGCGCGCTCGACGTCGCGCGTGCGGCCGGGCCGGACTTCACCGACCACTTCGAGCCGGCGTCGCGCGTCCACGTGGTGACCGCCGGCGCGACCACGATCGAGATCCACGAGATCGCGTCGAGCGCCGCGCGGCCGAGCGGGCGCGCGGGACCGGACCTGCACTCGCACTTCATGGGCGTGCTCGAGGTCGGCTACTTCATCGACAAGGTCGGCCACGGCAGCGCGACCGCGGCCTTCGAGGCGATCTACGACGCGTTCGCCGCCGATCCGGCGGCACAAAAGGGGGCGGCGCACGGCTGGCGAATCGCGAAGCGCGCGCGTGCGGCGCTCGAAGCGAGCGCCGAGGCAGACGCCGAGGCAGTGGCGCGGCGGGCATTGACGGAGATGCTCGCGGCGGGCGAGACCACGATGTTCGACCAGACGTACCCGACCCGGGGCGTCATCGCCGAGAAGCTGATCGGATATCGCGAGTACACCTGCGACACGCTGCGCGCGCTCCACGACGAGGGCATCGGCTACTCCGAGCAGTCGATCGGCCTCGGCAAGCTCGACGACCTGAACGAGTCGATGGTGAGGGACGTCCACGGCCAGCTCGCGAAGGAGGGCAAGGACGTCGACGTCCGCTTCCTCGTGATGGTGAACACCAGCCGCTCGCTGAGCGCCAAGGCGACCGCAGCCGACAGCGAGGCCACGGCAAAGCAGCTCGCTGCGGTGCTCCAGCGCGGCGACGTGATCGGGATCGACATCGCAGGGCCGGAGCGCAACGAGTTCACCCCCGAAGGCATGCAATCGTTCCGACAGCTCTACGAGATCGTGTTGGCCGCCGCGAAGCAGCGCGGCCGGGCGCTCGTGTTGCGGCCGCACGTCGGCGAGGGCTACAACGACCTTCGCGATGGCGCGCACGTCGCGACCGCGCGCCAGAACCTGGAGACGCTGGTGCGCGAGCTCGAGGCGCTCGGGTACAGTCCGGCCAGGGGCGAACAGGACGGCGTGATCATCCGCTTCGGTCACGCGACGCATGCGACGCCGGAGCAGCTGCAGCGGATTGCCAGGCTCGGAGTGACCGTGGAGGCGAACATCGGGAGCAACATGATCACCGGCTCGGTCGCCAGGCTCGACGATCATCCGTTGCTCATGAACCTGTACTACGGTGTGAAGACCGTGCTCGGTACCGACGGCGGCGGCGTGATGCAGACGCAGCGCGAGCGGGAATACCGACTAGCGCGCGCCCTTATCCAGCGCTTCCGGAATGGACAGCTATCGCTCGAGTTGCCTGACGGAACAACGATCGGGTTCAAGGACATTCCGATCGCAGCGCAACGGCGATTTACCGTAGACACACTACAACGTACCGAAGATGACTACCATGCGCGGATAATCGACGCTGACCGCGCTGATCGCGTACGCGACAAAGGAGGGGACCGTGACGCGGCCAGATAAGCAGTGGAAGAGCGATTGGGACTTGCTGCTGAGCCCGAGACTCAAGGCGCACTGG
>Ga0335081_10009596_pt1 | contig 15592 bp, 12 predicted proteins | sample Lox_Sample_35_FD_206713 | JGI IMG/M metagenome (GOLD analysis project Ga0335081, IMG submission 206713) | Soil microbial communities from Loxahatchee National Wildlife Refuge, Florida, United States - Lox_Sample_3.5 | ecosystem: Environmental > Terrestrial > Soil > Wetlands | place: USA... | reverse complement strand
GCAGCAGGATGATCATCAGCGAGCCCGAGCCGACCGAGGTGATGCCGACGATCAGCCCGCCGATCATGCCGATCAGCACGGTCGGCACCGGCCGGAGGGCGACCTGCTTAACCGCGCCGGTGCGCACCCGGCCCGACCGCCGGTCCAGCAGGTAGCGCAGCACCATGGCGGCCGCGCCGACCAGCAGCGCCGCGCCCAGCGCGATCTCCACTTCGCTCTGGCCGGCCTTACTCCCGTTCATTTCGCGCAGCAGGAACGCGCCGAGGAACGCCATCGGCACCGAGCCGAGCGTCATCAGCCCGACCATCCGCAGGTTCACCGTGCCCTTGTGCAGGTGAACGGCGGCGCCGACGGGCCGCATCACCACCGCGGCGACCAGGTCGCTGGAGATGGCCGCGGCCGGCTTGACCGAGAACAGCAGGATGAGCATCGGCGTCATCAGGGCACCGCCGCCGGCGCCGGTCAGCCCGACCAGCAACCCCACCACCGCGCTGCCGAGGACGACGTACACGTTCAGGCCCATCCGCTGCTCCCTTCGTCGCGTCCCGCCGAACGCCACATTCCCTATCACATTAATTTACAACTGGGCAATGTAGGAAACACATGTAAACGAGCCAGATCGTCCGGCCCGAACGGGCCGGGCTACCCGTTCCCCGGCCGGCTAATCCGGGTAGACCGGGTGACGTGGACAAACTCCAGGCGTACCGGGGCAAGCGAGATGCCTCGCGGACGCCTGAGCCCGTGCCGGCCGATCCTGCTCCCACCGGACAGACCCCGGACGGCGGCGCGTTCGTGATCCAGGAGCACCACGCCCGCCGGCTGCACTGGGACGTCCGGCTCGAGCGCGACGGGGTGCTGGTGTCCTGGGCGGTGCCGAAGGGCGTGCCGGACGACCCGGCCGTCAACCACCTGGCCGTGCACACCGAGGACCATCCGCTGGAGTACGCGAGCTTCGAGGGGGAGATCCCGCGCGGGCAGTACGGGGCCGGCTCGATGACGATCTGGGACGCCGGCCGGTACGAGACGCTGAAGTGGACGGCAAGCGAGGTCAAGGTCAGGCTGCACGGACAGCGGGTCACCGGGGGGTACACGTTGTTCCAGACCGGGGGGAAGCAGTGGATGATGCACCGGGAGCGCCAGCCGCTCCCGCCGGGACTGCGGCCGATGCTGGCCTCGCTGGCGTCGGCGCCGCCGCCGGACGACGGCAGGTGGGCGCTGGAGATGAAGTGGGACGGGGTGCGCGCGCTGGCCTTCGTCGAGCGCGGCCAGGTCCGCCTGATGTCGAGGACCGAACGGGACATTACCGTCGCCTACCCGGAACTGGCGGGCCTGGGCCATGCCACGAGCCACCGGCAACTGCTGCTCGACGGGGAGATCGTGGTGTTTGGCGAGGGCGGCTGGCCCGAGTTCGAGGCCCTGCAGTCCCGCATGCACGTCAGCGACGCCTCCCAGGCCAGGCTGCTGGCCGGCCAGAACCCGGTCACCTACCTGGTCTTCGACCTGCTCCAGCTGGACGGCAGGCCGCTGCTCGACCTGGAGTACCGGTCCCGCCGCGCGCTGCTGGACGAGCTGGGCCTGGCCGGGCCGAACTGGCAGACCCCGCCCTCCTTCCCCGGCGAGGACTTCACCGCCGTGCGGGCCGTCTCGCTCGAGCACGGCTTGGAGGGCGTGGTCGCCAAGCGGCTGGAGTCCAGGTACCTGCCCGGGGCCAGGACCGACAACTGGCGCAAGATCAAGAACCAGCGCGGTCAGGAGGCCGTCGTGGCCGGCTACAAACCGGGCAAGGGCAACCGGACCGGCCAGGTCGGGTCGCTGCTGATCGGGGTGAACGACGACTCCGGGCTGATCTACGCCGGGCACGTCGGCACCGGGTTCAGCGCCGAGACGCTGCGCATGCTGGGGGAGCGGCTGGAGCCGCTGCGCCGCCCGGACTCGCCGTTCGACGGGCCGGTGCCGCCCGAGCATGCCCGCACCGCGGTCTGGGTAGAGCCACGGCTGGTGATCGACGTGGCCTTCGACCGGTGGACCCGGGCGGGCCGGATGCGCGCCCCGGTCTACAAGCGCCTGCGCAACGACAAGAACCCGGAGGACGTGGGCCCTGAGGCAAAGGTTCCCGTCCAGGTGGACGGGCGGACGCTGACGCTGACCAACCTGGGCAAGGTGCTCTACCCGGACAGCGGCTTCACCAAGGCCGAAGTCCTCGACTACTACCAGCGGGTGGCGCCGGCCCTGCTGCCGCACATCGCGGGCCGGCCGCTGACGCTCAAGCGCTACCCCGAGGGGGTGGCCGGCGAGGCGTTCTTCCAGAAGCACGTGACCGCGCACCGCCCGGACTGGATCCGCACCGCCACCGTTGAATCGGAGAGCTCACGGGCGCGCGGCAGCACCGTCACCTACCTGGTCGTCGACGATCTGCCCGCGCTGATCTGGGCGGCCAACCTGGCCGGCCTCGAGCTGCACGTCCCGATGTGGCGGATGCCCCGTGTCCGCGAGCCCGACCTGCTCGTCTTCGACCTGGACCCGGGTGCCCCGGCGAATATCACGGACTGCTGCCGGGTGGCCGAGGCCCTGCGCCCGGTGCTGGAGGCCGACGGCCTCGCCCCGCTGGCCAAGACCTCCGGCGGCAAGGGCCTGCAGCTCTACGCGGCGGTCTCCGGGGTGACCTCCGAGCAGGCCAGCGACCAGGCCAGGGCCTATGCCGAACGCCTGGAGCGCGAGCACCCCGACCGCGCCGTCTCCCGGATGACCAGGAAGCTGCGCACCGGCAGGGTCCTCATCGACTGGAGCCAGAACAACGGCTCCAAGACCACCGTCGCCCCCTACTCGCTGCGCGCCCGCCAGTTCCCCACCGTGTCCACCCCGGTCACCTGGGACGAGGTAGAAGCCTGCCGCCAGCCCCAGGACCTGTTCTTCACCGCCCGCGACACCCTGGCCCGCGTCGCCGGCCACGGCGACCTGTTCGCCCCGCTGCTGTCCCGCTAGCCTGGTCAGTCCCCGGACAGGACGGGGCGCAGGGCGTCCAGCACCGCCGGGTCCTCGATCGTCGACGGGACCGGCTCGTCCGCCCCGTCGGCGATCCCGCGCATGGTCTTGCGCAGGATCTTGCCGGACCGGGTCTTGGGCAGGGCGGCCACCACGTCGACCCGGCGCAGCGCGGCGACCGCCCCGATCCGCTCCCGGATCAGCTGGACGAGTTCGGCCGACACCACGGCGGGTTCGGTGCCGACCCCCGCCTTGAGCACCACGAACCCGCGCGGCACCTGGCCCTTGGTCTCGTCGTGCACCCCGATCACCGCGCACTCCGCCACCGCGGGATGGCTGGCCAGCACCTCCTCCATCTGCCCGGTCGACAGCCGGTGCCCGGCCACGTTGATCACGTCGTCGATCCGGCCCATCACGTAGACGTAGCCGTCCTCGTCCCGGTACCCGCCGTCGCCCGTGGTGTAGCAGCCGGGATGGGCCGAAAGGTAGGACGCCACGAACCGCTCGTCGTCGTGCCATAGCGTGGGCAGGCAGCCTGGCGGCAGCGGCAGCCGCACCACGATATCGCCGGTCTCGCCGGGCTTGGCCTCGGTGCCGTCGGCGCCGAGGATGCGCACGTCGTAGCCGGGCACCGGCACCGTCGGCGACCCGGCCTTGGTGGGCATCGGCTCCAGGCCCATCAGGTCGGCCACGATCGGCCAGCCGGTCTCGGTCTGCCACCAGTGGTCGATGACGGGGATGCGGAGCAGCTCGATCGCCCACCGGTAGGTCTCCGGGTCGAGCCGCTCGCCCGCCAGGAACAGGTACCTGAACCCGGACAGGTCGTATCGCTGGGCCTGCTCGCCGCGCGGGTCCTCCTTCTTGATCGCGCGGAACGCGGTCGGCGCGGTGAACAGCGTCTTGACGTTGTGCTCGGCCACCACCCGCCAGAACGCCCCCGCGTCCGGGGTGCCGACCGGCTTGCCCTCGTACAGGATCGTGGTGCATCCGGCCAGCAGCGGCGCGTAGACGATGTAGGAGTGCCCGACCACCCAGCCCACGTCGGAGGCGGCCCAGAACACCTCGCCGGGTTCGGTGTCGTAGATGGCTCCCATGCTCCACCGCAGCGCGACCGCGTGCCCGCCGTTGTCCCTGACCACGCCCTTGGGCCGGGCCGTGGTGCCCGACGTGTACAGGATGTACAGCGGGTCGGTCGCGGCGACCGGCACGCAGTCGGCCGGTTCGGCTTTCCTCGCCGCATCGTCCCAGTCCAGGTCGCGCCCCTCGGTCAGGGCCGCGGTCGCCTCCGGGCGCTGCAGCACCACGCAGTGTTCCGGCTTGTGGCCCGCCAGGTCGATCGCGCGGTCCAGGATCGGCTTGTACTCGATGACCCGGCTGACCTCGATGCCGCAGGACGCCGAGACGATCACCTTCGGCGCCGCGTCATCGATCCGCGTGGCCAGTTCGGGCGCCGCGAAGCCGCCGAACACCACCGAGTGCACCGCCCCGATCCTGGCGCACGCCAGCATGGCGATCAGCGCCTCGGGGATCATCGGCAGGTACACGATCACCCGGTCGCCCTTGTCCACCCCCAGGCCGCGCAGCACCCCGGCGAACCGCGCTACCTCGTCCTTTAGCTCGGCGTAGGTGTATGTCCGCTGGCTGCCGGTCACCGGGCTGTCGTAGATCAGCGCGGGCTGCTGGCCGCGGCCGTCGCGCACGTGCCGGTCCACCGCGTTGAAGCAGGTGTTCAGCACCCCGTCGGCGAACCACCGGTAGAACGGCGCTCTCGAGCGGTCAAGCACCTCGGTGGGCGCCTGGTACCAGTCGATGCCCCGGGCCGCGTCGGCCCAGAAGCCTTCGGGATCGGAAAGGCTCCGCTCGAACTCTTGCGCGTATCGAATCATGACGACACTCCCTCCACTTGCTAGCGATATCAGGTCGGCCGCGCCCCTGGCTAGGCCCCCGTCCGGTCGGGCGGCGGCCAGGCGTAGTATCCGCGGAAACGGCCTCAGCCTCAGCCTCAGCCGCGGCCGCGCTCGTGGAGCAGCAGCAGCGCGTACGCGGCGACGGTGGAGTCGTCGGTGATCAGGCCCGCGCCGATCATCTCCTCGAACCCGGCCCGGGTCACCCAGGCCTGCCGCATGTCCTGTTCCTCGGCCTCCCGCTCCGGCGCCCCCGGCTCCAGCCCGGTGGCCAGGAAGTAGTGCCCGGCCTGATCGGTGATGCCGTGCGCGACGTGCAGGCGTCCGAGCCGGACCACCGACCGGGCGGTCAGCCCGGTCTCCTGTGCGAGCTCGAGCCTGGCCAGTTCCTCGGGCTCGCCCGTTTCCCCGGCCGGCCAGCCGCCCTGCGGGAACGACCAGGTGCGCCGCCCGATCGGGTAGCGGTACTCCTCCACTAGGTGGAAGCCGCCGCTCTCGGCCGGGATGACCAGCGCGAAGTCGCGTTTCTCGACGAACGCGTAGGTGCCGCGGGAGCCGTCGCGCCGCTCGATCTCGTCCCGGCGCAGCCGCATCCAGTTGTCCTCGTACACCACGCCGGAGCCGAGCATGCGGATATCCGCGCCGGCATCCGGAGCCCCGTTCTCGTCACCGTCCTCCACCACCTGCGCCCTTCCCGCTCGCTAGGAGGTCACCGTTCCAGCCGGGACCGCCCCAGCCGGAATCACCCCAGCCACCTCCGTCCCGTGCCGCCGTTCCCGGGCCGTCCGGACCAGCGCGGTAACGCCGAACGCCCCCGCTACCGGCAGCGTGACGAGGGCGGGCAGCTGGTAGCGCCAGGAGAACTCGTACAGGTCCGCGCCGAGCAGCACGGCCACCGCGCACCCGGTGATCAGCAGGCAGGCCAGCGCGTGAGGCGGGTCGCGCCGCCGGCCAGCGACGATCCCGGCGATCCCGGCCAGCAGCCCGAGCAGGAACACCGGCCCCGGCGTGTACCCGCCATGCATCTGGTAGGACCGCAGCGCGGTGGCGGCCGTCACGTTGACCCGCGGGTTCCCGCCCCCGCCGGCCCAGGAGAAGATGCGGCTCGCGCTGTTCGGGCCGTGGCGGGAGATGGCGGCCGGGTAGTACGGGTAGCTGGTCTGGAACTGCCAGCGGGAGACCGGCGTGTCGCCCCGGACGGTGTTCCTGGTCAGCGCGAAGAGCTTTACCGCATCGGAGGCGATGTCGCCGGCCACGCGCATCGGCTGCTGCCGGAGCACGCTGTCGGCGAGCGCCCGCTGCAGCGGCATGGTGTCGATCAGCTTGCCCCGGTAGACGTCGACCGGCTGGTAGAGAACGCGCGGCGCGTCCTGCGCGTTGACCAGGCCGTCCACGCCGAGGGCGGCCGAGGCCGGCGCGCTCGGGCACAGCGGCTGCTCGATGGCCGGGATCTTCAGCGCGGCGCAGTCGGCCGCGTGTGCCGTCCGCCCGTACAGATAGGCGTCACCCATGTTGGACAGCTCGAACCCGTAGTGCAGGATCACCGCGGAGTAGGTCATGTAGCCGGCCACCGGCAGCGCGAAGCAGACCGTCATGGCCAGGCCGTGCGTCAGCTTGGTGCGCCAGCCCGGCGCGGCCGCCACCACGTAGACCAGCGCGGGCACGATGAGCGCCTCGCCCACCTGGCGGACCGGGCCGGACGCGCCGAGCGCCAGCCCGCCCAGGATGACCAGGACCAGCCCGGGCCGGGGCCGCCACAGCAGCAGCATGATCCCGGCCACCAGCAGCGCCTCGAAAAGCACGTCTGGCATGATCGTCTGCTCGGCGTTGAGCTGGTAGGCGTCGAGCAGCACCGGCGCCACCGCCAGCGTGGCCAGCCAGCGGGTCACGCCGCGGCGCAGCATCAGCGCGTGCAGGCCGGCCGCCATGGCCATCCCGGCCAGGTGCTGCAACAGCGCGACGTAGGCTAGGTCCGCGACCTTCGTCAGCGGGGCCAGTACCAGCAGCGCGTAGCCGATCGGGTCATAGGCTCCGAGCGCGGCGGCGCTGGTCTGGGTCCCGAAGAGGTACTTCACCGAGTCGATGAACAGCAGCGCGGGCTGGTAGCTGACCTGGACCACGACGCGCAGCATCAGCCCGGCCGCGAGCAGCAGCCCGAAGCCCCAGTGCCGGCGTAGCAGACCCATGGCGGCCCGGACAGCCCGGTTGAGCACGTCCCCCTTCACCCGCGCCAGACGACCCAGCCGCCGAACCGGTTGGTCGCGACGATCCGCCAGCCGGCCGGGGCGTCCGGCCAGCTCGCCCCCGCGGGTTGTCCCTTCGGCCACGCCACATCGACCACGGTCACCCCGGCCGGAGGCGACTGGCGAGCGGGATTGAAGAACCGCACCTGCGTCGATGACACCTCGAACGTCTGCGCCAGCCGCAGGATCCCGGTGACGTCGGAGGCGACGGCGATCTGCTCACCCGGCTTCAGCCCGCCGGCCGTCGCCATCTCACTCATGCCCATCGCCCGGGCCCAGGCGTTGTCGGCCACCGAGCAGTAGGCCGTGAGCTGGGCCGCGGCCACCAGGCTCAGCGCGGCTACCGCGGCACCCGCGACCCAGGCCAGGACCCGCAGGTGGCGTGCGAGGAGCGCGAAGTAGACCCATACCAAGAGCAGGATCAGCGCCGCCGCCGTCGCCACCAGGACGCTGGCGTGGTGCCAGTTCTGGGTCAGTACGGCTGGCTCGCCGAAGTTGAACCTCCTCCCTCGCCCGGTGGGCAGCGAGGTTCCGGCGTATACGGCCACCGTCAAGGCGGCCACCACTGTGAGGGCCGCGACGCAGGCGGTGAAGGCGAGGATCGGCCGGGTCGCCACCTGCAGCAGCACCGCGGCGCCGACCAGGAAGAACGTGACGATCATGCCGTCCAGGTAACGCCCGGAGGCCCAGGTCAGCGTCTGATGGGGGGGCAGCGCGGCCGGCGCGGTGCAGGCGATCAGGACGGTGACCCCGACCGACAGCGACGCCATGACCCGCAGGTCGGTCCGTACCCCGCGCCGGGCGGTACCGGCAAGGGGGGACGACCCCCCCAGACCCCCCCGCACGGAGACGGCCGCCGCGGCGACCAGGCCGATCCCGGCAATACCCCAGCTGTCCAGCACCAGCCGCCACAGCTGGCCGCCCGCCATCTCGGCCACGTGGATGGCCCCGTACACGCTTCCCAGCGTGGTCACCAGCTGGCCGGAAAGATTGCGCGTGCCCTCCGCGTACAGGGCTGAGGTCAGATAGCGGTCCAGGGCCCAGCCCGCGCCGACGGTCACCACCGCGGTCAGCGCGGCCGCGGCCACGCTGCCGCGGGCGGCGGGCCGGCGCCAGGCGATGAAGGCGCCCACGGCGGCCCAGCCGGCCAGCAGCACCAGGCCCCGGGGATGCACCGCGTAGGCATAGCCGGCCAGCACGGCGGAACCGATGGCGGCGGCGTACCGCGCGCGCGCTGAGGCGGCCACCAGCCAGCTGTGGGTGGCCAGCAGCCAGGCCAGCGTGACCACCGGGAAGATCGCGTCGGCGATCGCGTACTCGCTGAAGAAGAACCCGGCGGGCAGCAGCGCCGCGACCATGGCCACGACGTAGCTGGCCGGCCGGCCGAGCCCGAGCCGGCGGCAGGCCAGGTAGCCCAGCGGCATCACCAGGGCACTGACGACCCCGTTGATCAGCAGCACGGCGTGATAGACGGCGGCGGGGCCGCTGGTGAACCAGTACACCGGCGCGATCAGCAGCGGGTAACCGCCCTGGTACAGCGTGGAGTGGTACAGCGTGGCGCCGGAGAAGTCGGCCGCGGGGCCGCCCGCGAGGACCCGCGCCGCGATCAGGTACGCGGTTTCGTCGGGATTGTCCAGCGGCACCACCTGCGCGCGGCTGAACCACGCGCGCAGCCCGGCCTGGACGAGCCAGCCCGCCACCAGCAGCAGCGCGACCAGCCAGGTCCGGCTGCGCCGCGGGTCGGCGGTGGTCCCGAGGGACCGGTCCAGGCGGGACCCGACCGCGACGGCACTGCCGTTCGCCTCGATCCGGCTCGCAGCAGGCAATACGGTTTCGTTCCTGTGGGTCACGCAGAATCCTCGCCATAAGTCGCGTCGGGCATCTCCAGATGCCGCGCCAGCTGTGCCGGCCGCCTTCCTGGCGGGGCTCATTCTGCCGCATCAGGAGGTAACTGGCGTGACTATGAGCAAGATTTGATCAGGGTCGCTACCGATCGTGACCAGCATTCTGCCCGGGTGACAGGCGCGTGACGCGCGGCCTTGTCAGTCCTGCTCCGTACCATCACGGCATGTCCGGCTCAGCGCTTCCGAACGTCCGCGGCCCCGGTGATGACACGTGGGCCAGCCTGCGACGGCGGATCTGGATGTACCCGCTCGAGCCGCCGGGCCGTCCGGGCACCTGCGCCGTCTGCCGCGGCCCGGCCCGGCCCGGGTACGCCCGCTGTTACCAGTGCGCCCAGCACGACCTGCTCGGCCCGGGCCTGCTCGCCGACGCCGTGGCGCCCATCTCCTACGCGGTGAAGGGCACCGCGTTCGCCGCCGCCCTGTGGCGCTACAAGGCCTGGCGGTCCCCGGACCTCGCCGCGCGGGCCTGGCTGCTGGCCCTGCTGCTCACCTTCCTGCACGACCACGGCCGCTGCGTGTGGCGGCACGCGGGCATGCCCGCGCCCGGCCGCCTGGCCGTGGTGCCGACCGGCTGCGGCCGCCCGGGACCGCACCCGCTGCTCGCGCTGGGCGGCCCTTACCTGCGGCTGCCGGTGACAGGGCTGGTCATGAGGGCGGGCGAGCAGGGCCGCGACCCCAACTCGAACCGGTTTACAGCCGAACGGACCGGGCCGGGAGCCAGCGTGCTGCTCCTCGACGACTCATGGGTCTCGGGCGCCAGCGCCCAGTCCGCGGCCGCCGCGCTCAAGCGCGCGGGCGCCCGCCACGTGGCGGTGGTGGTCCTCGGCCGCCACGTGGATCCGGCCGACCGGCTGAGCGCCCCGCTGGCCGCCCGGCTCGCCCCGCGCGGGTACGACCCGGACAGCTGCGCCGTGCACCTGACGCGGCCCTAAGCTGGAACGGTGACCGCCGAGCCCCCTTCGCATACCGCGCTGGTCAGGCGCGCCCGCCGGATTGCCCGCGAACTAGCCGTGCTCTATCCGGACGTGTACACCGAACTGAACTTCAAGACCCCGCTCGAGCTGCTCGTCGCGACGATCCTGTCCGCGCAGACCACCGACAAGCGGGTCAACATGGTGACCCCGACGCTGTTCGCGCGCTACCCCACGGCCGCGGACTACGCGAGCGCCGACCGCGAGGAGCTGGAGAAGATCATTCAGTCGACCGGCTTCTACCACGCCAAGGCCACCAGCCTGATGGGCCTGGGGCAGGCGCTCTGCGAGCGGTTCGGCGGCGAGGTCCCGGGGCGGCTGAAGGACCTGGTCACCCTGCCCGGCGTGGGCCGCAAGACGGCCAATGTGGTGCTCGGCAACGCGTTCGGCATCCCCGGCATCACCGTGGACACGCACTTCGGGCGGCTGGCCCGCAGGTTCGGCTGGACCACGGATCTGGACCCGGTGAAGGTCGAGGCGCAGGTGGCCACCCTTATCCCGCGCAAGGACTGGACCGACCTGTCGCAGCGGATGATCTGGCACGGCCGGCGGGTCTGCCACGCGCGCCGCCCGGCCTGCGGCGCGTGCGGGCTGGCCCACCTGTGCCCCTCCTACGGAGAGGGGCCCACCGACCCGGAGGTGGCCGCGAAGCTCGTCAAGCCCGGCCCGTTCTCGTGACCCCGGGCCGCGGGCCGGTCCGGTCCGAATCGGCAGGGCCCGGGCGGGCTCCGCCATGGCTGATCCGGCTGGCCGATGCGGCCGGGACGATGGACGTGCCGCCGCCGCTCGCGCCGCCCGCCACCGGCGGCAGGCCGTCGGCCGTGCTGGTCCTGTTCGGGGACGGCCCGGACGGGCCCGACTTGCTGTTCATCCAGCGCAGCGACGAACTCCGGCTGCACGCCGGCCAGCCGGCTTTCCCCGGCGGCGCCATCGACGCCGGGGACGGCGGCCCGGTCGGCGCGGCGCTGCGGGAGGCGGCCGAGGAGACCGGCCTGGATCTGGCGGGCGTCGACGTGATCGGCACCCTGCCCGAGGTCTTCATCGAGCGGACCGGGTTCCGGGTCGTCCCGGTGCTGGCCTGGTGGCGCGAGCCGTCCGCGGTGGCGCCGGTCGACACGGCGGAGGTGGCCGCGGTGGAACGCGTCAGCGTGGCCGAACTGGCCGATCCCGCCACCCGCCTGATGCTGCGGCTGCCTGGCGGCCGCAGCAGCCCGGCGTTCCGCGTCCGCGGGATGCTGATCTGGGGGTTCACCGCGGCGCTGGTGGATCGCCTGCTCGCGCTGGGCGGCTGGGAGAAGCCGTGGGACGCCGCCGCCGTCGCCGACTCGTGAAATACGCGCAGGGGCTTGACAACGGCGAAAATGCTTTACCGTTAGGTCGTGCGCGGTGATGTGCTCGACCTCATCTTGATCGTGATCGTGGTCGCGTTCGCCGTGTCCGGCTACCGGCAGGGCTTCATCGTCGGCGTGCTCAGCTTCTTCGGCTTCGTGGGCGGCGCGCTGCTCGGCGCCGAGTTCGGCCCGGCCATCTCGCGCGCCCTGGTCGGCGGCCAGACCCAGCAGGACATCGTCGCGGTCGTCCTGCTGGTCAGCTTCGCCGTGATCGGGCAGTTCATCGCGTCCTCCATCGGCGCCGCCATGCGGTCCACGGTGACTTGGCGCTCGGCCACCGTCGCGGACTCGGTGGGCGGGTCCGTCGTCAGCATGATCTCGGTGCTGCTGATCGCCTGGGTGGTCGGTTCCGTGCTGAACGGGTCCCCGTACCCCGTGGTCGACCAGCAGGTGAACAACTCGCTGACGCTGCAGACGCTGGACAAGTTCATGCCCACGCCGGCGAAGACGATGTTCTCCGACTTCCGCCGGATGCTGGCCAGCAACAGCACCTACGCCCAGGTGTTCAGCGGCATCGGCGCGGAGCGCATCCTCGCCATCCCGGCCCCCGATCCCGGCGTGCTGACCAGCGCGGGCTTCCGGTCGGCCGCGGACCGGGTGGTCCGGGTGCAGGGGGTGGCGCCGAGCTGCCAGCGCTCCATCGAGGGCTCGGGCTTCGTCATCTCGCGCAACCACGTCATGACCAACGCGCACGTGGTGGCCGGGGTGACGGAGCACCAGACCGTCACCACCACCAGTGGCCAGACGCTGGCGGCCACCGCGGTGTACTACGACCCCCAGGTGGACGTGGCCGTGCTGTACGTGCCGGGCCTCAACCTGTCCCCGCTCCGGTTCGCCGGCCAGGCCAACCCCGGTGCCAGCGCCGTGGTCGCGGGCTACCCGCTGGACGCGCCGAGCCTGCACGCCGTGCCGGCCAGGATCGGCGGCATCCAGAACGCCCAGGGCCCGAACATCTACCAGACCGCCACCGTGACCCGGCAGATCTACGAGATCCGGGCCGTGGTCGAGTCGGGCAACTCCGGCGGCCCGCTGCTGTCGTCCGCAGGCACCGTCTACGGCGTCGTGTTCGCCGCCGCGGTCGGCGTCCCCGACACGGGCTTCGCCCTCACCGCCGCCCAGGTGCACGCCGGCGCCCAGGCCGGCGAGCACTCCACCACCGCCGTCTCCACCATGGGCTGCGACTAGCCCTTATGGCCCGGCGGCCAGCAGCGTAGGGGACAGGTCGGCGGGCGGGATCCGATCGAGGCCGTCCCGCTCGATACTGCTGGCCAGATCATCCGAGGCCGCCAGGAACGAAGCAATATCCATGCCGAACGGGTTGGACGGCCGCCCCGCCCGCCGGGAGCCGGCTTCGTCGTGGTAGTCACCCCCGGCCTGGTGCGCGCGGACCCGCTCGGCCCCCCGGCGGAGCAGGGCGACCGCGCCGCGGGCGTTGCCGCGCCTGGCGTGGGTCAGCCCGACCGCGATCTGGGCCAGGCCCTGCCACAGGTCGCGCTCCTGCGCCGGGCCGGACTTCCACGCCGCCTCGAGCACCTCGTGCGCGTGGAACGGACGCCCGCCACGGAGCAGCTGGTCGGCCAGCACGGCCGCCTCGGCTCCGCCGATCACCAGGTCGTCGGGGATCCGCTCCATCTCAGCAGCCCCGGAAACCCCGGTAGCCGCGGAGTCAGCGCGGCCGAGCGGCCGCCCCAGCCCGTCACGGGGGCGCGCGTTGCGCGGACGCCCGGCCGGGTCGCGATCGCGGTCGCGGTCGTGGTCCCTGCTCACCGCTCCGGTTCCGGGTCGGCCAGCCAGCCGAGCAGCTCGGTGTCCAGCACCTCCGGGCGCTCCTCGTGCGGGAAGTGCCCGGCACCGTCGATCACGCGCCACCGGTAAGGGCCGTCGACATAGCGGCCGGCGCCCCGCGCGGTCCGCGGCAGCACGCAGGTGTCCAGGGCGCCGTGCAAGTGCAGCACCGGGGCCGCGATGGGGGTCCGCATGTGCCGGGCGTAGCGCAGCCCGTCCGGCCGCATGCCGCTGCGGGCGAGCCAGCGGTGATACTCCAGTGCGGAGTGCGCTACCGAGGGGATCTGCATGGCCCGCGCGTAGATCTGCCCGGTCGCGGCGTCGGGCCAGCCGGGTGCGGACCACTTCTCCAGCAGCCGACCCACCTGGCTGGCGCCGTCTCTCAGCAGCTGGCGCTCGGGCCAGACCGGTAGCTGGGAGGTGAGCGCGTAGCCGTTCCGGCGGCCCTGGCCGAACAGGTCTGTGACCATCGAGGCGCGCATCCGCAGCGGGTGCGCCATCGAGATCACGGCCAGCCGCCTGACCACCTTGGGGTAGTACGCGGCCAGCGTCCAGGCGGCCAGGCCGCCCAGGCCGTGCCCGATCACGATCGCGTTCGCCTCGCCCAGCGCCCGGACCAGCCCGGCGGCGTCGGCGGCCGCCGTGATCAGGTCGTACCCGCGGGGCGGCTTATCGCTGCCGCCGTAGCCGCGCAGGTCGACCGCGACCGCGCGGAAGCCCGCCTCGGGCAGCACCGCCAGCTGGTGGCGCCAGGTCCACCAGAACTCGGGGAACCCGTGCAGCAGCAGCACCAGCGGCCCGTCACCGGCCTCGGCGGCGTGGAAACGGGTGCCGTTGGCCGAGATGGACCGGTGATTCCAGGGTCCGCCGATCTGGACCACGGCGTCGGCGCCGCCGACCATCGCAGGTCACCTCACCTGGTGATCTCGGGCTGCTGGCCGTCGGGCTGCTGGTCCTCGTGGCGCAGCAGCTCCAGCCCTTCGGTCACCGTCTTGCGGGTCTGGCTCAGGCCGGTCACCCGCCGCAGCTTCAGGTAGGCGATCCCGAGCACGAGGACCGCGAACAGCACGTAGACGCCGGACACGATCAGGAAGGCGGCCCACGCCCAGATGCCGAGTGCGACCAGGCCGAACGCCAGGGCGATGGACAGCAGGACGAGTACCAGGCAGGCCACGAACGCGGCCACCCCGCCCAGCGCGCCGGCCAGCCCGATCCGCTGCACGTCGCCCTTCAGCTCGGTCTTGGCCAGTTCGATCTCGTACCGGATCAGCTGGGATACGTCCTTGGCGGCCAAGGCGACAAGATCCCCAAGTGACTGGCCATCGCCGGCGGGTCCCGGCGCCTCGCTGCGGACCATCCAGTCCATCTCCCTCGTGTGCGGATCACCATCCGCGCTCCCGCACGGCTAATGGGCACCCGCGTCCGATTTGCTCCTCGGGGCTAGCACATGTTCGGCAAAGTCCAAGGCTAGCGTTGCCGGTCAGGATCAGGCAGCACCGAGGGCCGGTACGGCGTTTCAGGCCCCGTGTTGCCAGCGTGCGCCGTGGCGGCGAGCATACCGGTCAGGCGGTCGTCCGGCACACCCGGCCCAATTGACCCCGTGGGTAAATTGTCGCATTTAAACCTGAAAAACCGCGCTTCGCCGGATTGCAACGTCACAAACGCGCGCAGCGGCCGACAGGATCACAAACCCTGCTCCGGGCCCCGGATAGCGAGCGGCGCCCCTGGCGGGGGCGCCGCTGCGAAACCACGTCAGGCCTGGCTACCATGCGTGCACCTTCTCGCCAGCCAGGCCGGCCGCTACCGTCCTGCCTGGTCTGACACGCCTCCCGCGGCTGGTCGCGCGTGGGTACCCGGCTGCCGTGCCCGGACGCGTGAACGTCCGTAGCACGTTTCTACGACGAAATCGTCAGCCTGCAAAGCCCTGGCGCGTGACCAATTCGTGATCTTAATCAGTTGGCCCGATCACATGCCGTTAACTGGTGACTCGCGGATCCGGCGCGACCCCGCCGGTTGCCGGCTATCGGCGGCCCTACGGCTGGACAGGAGGGCTGAGGCAGTTTTGGCCGTTGTTTGCGGACAGTGTCCGGAGTTACAGGTGGGTTCCCTGCGAGGACGCCAAATATCTTACTATGTGATACTGCGGTTACCGGGCGGAGCCTGCAGCCCGGCAGGTAATCTCGCTGAGGCCCTAGCGAGAGACTCCGCCATATGTTGTAATTCGGATTGGGCTGACGCTGCAACGGGTACCTGTGGCGGACACGCCGCTAGTCGTCGCGAAACCGGCACTGGTGGTCGCATACGGGGGCACTTTGCGGATAAGCTTACTGATAGGACGGAGCCGGCCTCCCCCCCCAGGGCCGGACCGTGCGCGCGGGCGCCGCTCTCCCCCCCGGCGGCGCCCGCCTCCTT
>Ga0335081_10009595_pt1 | contig 15592 bp, 18 predicted proteins | sample Lox_Sample_35_FD_206713 | JGI IMG/M metagenome (GOLD analysis project Ga0335081, IMG submission 206713) | Soil microbial communities from Loxahatchee National Wildlife Refuge, Florida, United States - Lox_Sample_3.5 | ecosystem: Environmental > Terrestrial > Soil > Wetlands | place: USA... | reverse complement strand
TGGTCGGGCTCACCATCACCGCGGCCTATTGGTTCACCGCGTCGACCTCGTTCGCCAATCCGGCGGTAACGCTGGCGCGCGGCTTCACCGCGACCTTTGCCGGCATCGCGATCGGCGACGTGCCCGGCTTCATCGTGGCGCAGCTCATCGGCGCGGCGATCGCGCTACCGGCGTCGATGATGCTGTTCCCGGCGGCGCGTCAAAACACGCTGAGTATCATGCCGTCCGAAAAGCTGGCGCCCGGCGAGTGAGCGACGAGCGCCGCTGGCGTCGGCTTACCACCACCAGCCCCAGCCACGGTGCCAGCCCCAATAGTGATAGGGGCGCCATCCGTAATAATAGGGATAGGGGTGCCAATAATAACGATACGGGTGCCAGCCGTAATAATAACGGTAAGGATGCCAATAATAGTAGTGCCGATGCCAGCGATAATGCCGGTAGTAGTGCACTTGCGTCAGCGCGGCGCTTTGCACTTGCACGGCCGGTAACGGCGCGATGGGAGCGGCATTGGCGGCTCCGCAGGCAGTCGCGACAAGCGTCGCCGCGACCGCGATCGCGCGGATTGTCCGTATCATGAGGTTCTCCTCGTTTGCCGGGACGGATCGTTTGGCCAGAATCGTCGACACGCCAGCACAGGCCTAATCGCGGCGGCGCTCATTGATTCAAATCAACTCCGACGATGCGATCGGGGGCGGCTGCGATGGCGTAACTATGGAAAAGCTGTCGCAGACGCCGTGAACGCCGCGCCAAATTTGCGCGGGCCACGATGCCCGATTGACCTATATCAATGTACGCGTGATGCCGACGGGCTATGCGATCCCGATGCGGATCATGAAAACATATTCCGCGATCGTTGCGGCGGTGGCCGCGCTTGGTGTTTTGCTTTCGTGGGGAGCGGGCGCCCAAGCTGACGAATGCGACTGGGTCAGGGCGAGCGCGGCGAAAGTCATCTCGCCTCCGCCGCAGGACGTCACCTATTCTCCGTATGGCTACAATTATCCCTACATCCTTTATGTCCCCGCCAACGCTCCGCGAGGGGATTTTCGCTATTTGATCGTCGAAACGAATAACCCGGGTACGGCAGGTTTTAAGGCGAGTGAGCTTCTGAAAAAGGCGATCGCCCAGGTCACAAATCCGGATCTGTCCCTTGGGCGCAGCTTGGCCGACAAACTTGGCGCCCCGCTTCTGATGCCGGTTTTTTCTCGGCCTTACACCGAGGACCGCCGCAGCGACGTCTACACGCACTCGCTTTCTCGCGAGGCCATGCTCATCGCTTCCGGTCCGCTCTACAGGGTCGACCTGCAACTCATCGCCATGGCGCAAGAAGCGAAGGAGAAGCTTGCCCGCTGCGGGCTGAAGCTCGCCGACAAGATCGTGATGACCGGTTTTTCGGCCTCCGGGGTGTTCGCGGGCCGTTTCGTTTTCCTGCACCCCGATTTAGTCGCGGCAGCCGGCTTCGGTGGCGTCTGCGGATTCCTTTCGCTCCCGGCCGCCGCGTTCAAGGGACACACGCTGAACTATCCGCTTGGCGCTTCCGACTACGCGCGTTTTACCGGGCATCCGTTCGAGAAAGCGGCCTTCGATGCCGTTCCGCAAATCGCCTTCACCGGCGGTAACGACGTCGAGCCGAAAAGAGACTGTGTGGGCATGCCTGACGCCTACAGCGACGAAGATTCGGCGGCGATTGATGACATGCTCGGCAAGACGACAGTGCCGGCGCGCTTTAAACAAACAGAAGATGCCTATCGCGGCCTCGGTTCGTACGTCGAATTTGTCACATATGACGGCGTCGGCCATTGGTGGGCTCGAACGCCTGCCGTCGACGACATCGCGCGGCTCTTCCAAGCCGCTGCCGCGACGAGCCGGCCGTCCTCGCGATAGCTCGAGCATTCGCTCAGCCGGACGCCACTGCGGCCGCTCAGGCGTGCGAAGAGCTACTGTCCGACGTGGAATCCGCCGCCGCGCCGATCGGGAAGTTGGTGTCGGCAAATAGGCGGAAAAGCGCCCATTTCCTTCACGATGCGACAATCGCGGCCGTCATGGCGGTTTCCGGCGCCGGCGCCACTGATATAGTGCCGGCGCATTTGCCGCAGATTGGAAGCCATCATGAAAATCGTATCGACACTGACCGCGCTCGGATTGTTTGCCGCTTGCTCGGCGCCTGTTTTGCTGGCCGCGCAGGCGGCCGAACCGACGACGCTTTCGATATTTGCCGCCGGCACGCTCGCGGTGCCGTTCAAGCAAGCCACCGCGATCTACGAAAAGCAGAACCCGGGCGTCACCGTGCAGGCGCAGTTCGGCGGCAGCGTAAAAATGGCGGAACAGATCACCGACCTGCATCAGGACGCCGACATTCTCGCGGTCGCCGACTACAACGTCATCCCCAAATATATGTTCGGCGCGACGCCGCATGCGTCGTGGTATGCCGGCTTTGCCCGCAACGCCATCACCTTCGTCTATACCGACAAGAGCAAATACGCGGGCGAGATCAATGCGGAGAATTGGTACAAGGTGCTGGCGCGGCCCGGCGTCGAGATCGGCCGCTCCAATCCGGACACCGATCCGTCCGGCTATCAGACGGTGCAGATGCTTGCTCTCGCGGAGAAGCACTACAAGTCGCCGGGCCTGGAAGACGCCGTGCTGAAGAACGCGCCGCTCGCCAATATGCGCGACACCGAGACCTCGCTGATTTCGGCGCTGCAGCTCGGCCAGATCGATTATCTGGCGATCTACCGCTCGGACGCCCTGCAGCATCATCTGAAATTCATCGACCTGCCGACGGCGATCAATCTGAGCGATCCGGCGCAGGCCGCGGCCTATAAAGCGGGCATCGCGCATACCAAGAACGGCGACCTTGCCGGCACGCCGATCGTCTATGCCGTCACCGTGGTCGATGGCGCCAAAGAGGCGGCCGCGCCGGAGAAATATGTCGCGCTGCTGCTGGGGCCACTGGGGCAGGGGATCATGAAGAACAATGGCTTCGGCACATTCAGCCCGGCCTATGCCGTGCACGCCGACGCAATGCCGGCGGATTTGAAGAAGCTCGTGCAGCCGTGGCCTGGCTCCTAGCGGCGGATCGGGCGCCCGGCGCGCCGGGCGAGCGCGCCGCGCCGTCTAGCCCGCGCGGGCTCTATCTGTTGTGCTGGTTTCTCGGCAGCCTGTTGACGGCGTTCCTGGTCGTTCCGCTGCTCGCCCTCGTCTTGTCGCAGAGCTGGGCGGGATTCGCGCAAGTGGCGCGCATGGCCGACGTGCGCGAGGCGATCGTGCTCAGCCTCGAAGGCGCGTTCCTGTCGGCGACGCTCGCGGCGCTCGCCGGCGTGCCGCTCGCTTACGGCCTGGCGCGGACCAGCTTTCCGGGCAAAGGCGTGGTCGAGGCTCTGATCGATCTGCCGCTGGCGGTGCCGCACACCGTCGCCGGCATCGCGCTCCTTATGGTGTTCGGCCGCCAAGGCGTGCTGGGTGAGCCGATCGCGGCGCTGACCGGGCTCAGATTCTGGGGCACGCTCGCCGGCATCGTGGTCGGCATGCTGTTCGTCTCCGCGCCCTATACCGTGAACGCGGCGCGCATCGGTTTCGCCGCGGTCGACCCACGGCTGGAGAAGATCGCGCGCACCTTGGGCTTGGGTCCGTGGCGGACGTTCTGGCGCATCACGCTGCCGCTTGCCCGGCGCGGCGTCATGACCGGCGTGACCTTGACTTATGCCCGCTCGATCAGCGAGTTCGGCGCGGTGGTTATCCTGGTTTATTACCCGATGACGGCGCCGGTGAAGATCTACGAACTGTTCCTGCGCTTCGGGCTCGATCAGGCGGCGGGCGCGGCGGTGCTGCTGCTTGTCGTCTCGCTCGGGCTGTTCCTCGTCTTGCGGGCGCTGTCGCGCGGCGCGCCGGAGCGGGAGAACCGATGACGGCCGGCATCGCGGTCGACGGCCTGTGCCTGAGTCTCGGCGCGTTCCGCCTCGACGGCATCGGTTTCGCGGCCTCGCGCGGCGAGATCCTGGTGGTGCTCGGGCCGAACGGCTCGGGCAAATCGGTGACGCTGGAGACCATCGCCGGCTTCCACCGGCCGGAGCGCGGCCGCGTGCTGATCGCCGGCCGCGACGTCACCGCGCTGCCGCCGGAGCGGCGCAAAATCGGCTTCGTGGTGCAGAACTTCGGGCTGTTTCCTCACCTCGACGCTGAAGGCAATGTGGCGATCGCCCGGCGCGGCGATCGCGGGGCTGCGGGCAAGTCCGCATCCGCGCCGCCGCGCGACCCCGCCGCGCTATTGCGCCATTTCGGCATCACGCATCTGGCCCGCCGGCTGCCGGGCGATCTGAGCCCGGGCGAGAAACAGCGCGTGGCGCTGGCGAGGGCGATAGCGTCTTCGCCCGATCTGTTCCTATTCGACGAGCCGTTCTCGGCGCTTGACGCACAAACCCGCGACGAATTGCGCGACGAGCTGAAAGCGTTCCTGCGCGAATTTTCGATCCCGGCGATCTTCGTCACCCACGACCACACCGAGGCGCGAATGCTTGCCGACAAGGTCGTCGTGCTGCGCGGCGGCGCCGTGCTGCAAAGCGGGCCGACGGCGGAGGTCTTTCAAAAGCCGGCCACCGCCGCGGTCGCGCGCTTTGTCGGGGTGGAAAATATCCTCGACGCGCGTATCGCCGGCGTCTCCGGCGGGATGGTGTCGGTGGACGTTGCGCGGACGACGTTACGCGCCGCAGCGCCGGGCTGCGCCGCCGCCGGAAGCGCGGTGCGTATCGGCATCCGCGCCGAGGAGGTAATGATCGCGGTGGCCGCCGGCGCCGCGCCATCCGTCAACCGCCTCGACGGCAAAATAACCGCGCTGCGTGAACGCGGCCCGCTGGTTGCCATCGAGATCGACGCCGGCCTTCCGCTCCATGCCTATCTGCTCGCCCCGCAGGCGCGGGCGATGCAGCTTGGCGCCGGAACTGCGGTGACCGTCGAGGTCGCGCCGGACGCCATCCACGTCATGACGGATTGACTGCGAATCATTCGCTGGCGCATGTCCTTTTCGCAGAACGGACTCCCACCCTCGGATCAAGCCCGAGGGCGAGCCTTTTGCGGGACACCCTCTAATCCAGCTTGAACAGTGTCGTGACCGGCTGCTTGATCTGATCGAGAATGAAAGTGAACGGCACGACCGCGCCGAATATCAGGAGCACCAGGCGCCACGGCAGCGGCGACATCAGGGTGCCGGACAGCGACAGCGCGGCGACAATGCCGATATCGACGGCTGAAGCGGCGAACATCCACGTGCTCGGCATCGACGACCACAGATGACGGCGCTCGCGCACGACATATAACAGGCCCTGTGAGCCGAACAGCACGGTGACGAAGGCGAAGGTCTGCAGCTGCGGTACGCCGAGCCCAAGCCGGTATTTTGCCACGGCCAGCATCGCGGTCGAGAAACCAAGCTTGCACAGGCCGAGCAGGATCGAGGCGCCGGTCACCTTGCGCATGTGCCACGTGCTGGGAGAGGCGGAGGGGCTTGCCCGATCGGCGGTCAGCGACATCGCCAGCACGTCGTTGCCCACCAGCATCAGCACGATCATCACCGGCGTCATCACCGCCTGGCCGGTCAGGACCAGGCCGAAGGCGAGAAACAGCACGATCTCGATCTTCTTGGTCATCATGTTGAGCGTGTAGCTCAGCAGCCGCTGGAAGCCGATGCGGCCTTCGCGGACCGCAAAGACGATGCCGGCCAATCCCGGCTCGGTCAGCACCATCGCCGCCGCCGCCTTGGCGACGTCGGTGGCGGAAGCAACCGCGATGCCGATTTGCGCCTGGCGGAGCGCCGGCGCGTCGTTGACGCCGTCGCCGCACATGCCGACGATGTTGCCGGCGTGCTGCAGCGCCTGCACCAGCTTGAATTTCACCTCGGGCACCACGCGGGCGAAAATGCTGTGGCTGGCGATGCTCGCTTCGTCGGCGAGGGCATCGGCGGCGCAGACCGTGCCGGGAATGCCGACCTGATGCGCGATGGCCGCCGCGGTGACGGCGGAGTCGCCGGTGATCATCACCGTGCGCACGCCCATGCCGCGCAAGTCGGCGATCAGGCCCGCCGAATCCGCGCGCGGCGGATCGCTCACCGCGATGAGCCCGATCAGCCGCAGCGCGCCGGGCGCGCCATAGGCGACGGCGATCACGCGATGGCCTTGGCTGGCGAGACCATCCACCAAGGCGCGCGCATTGTCGGGCAGCGCCGCCGCCCGGGCGATGACCTCGAACGCGCCCTTGATGATGCGGCGCTCGTTGCCTTGCGGGTCGACAATGACGGCCTCGGCGCTCTTGGTCGCCGGATCGAACGGCACGAAGCGCACGAGTCGCCCGGACACCGGCTGCGGCGTCGGTTTGGCGGCGGCCGCAATGGCGGCGTCGATCGGATCGGCGTCGGCTTCCGAGCTTGCCATCGCCGCCAGCGCCAGGACGCCGGCGCGATCGAAGCCGGCAAGCGCCAAAACCTCGACGACGTCCAATTCGTTGCGCGTCAGGGTCCCGGTCTTGTCGGCGCATAACACGTCCATGCCGGCGCCCTCATGCACCGCCGACAGACGGGTCAGCAGCACGCCGCGCCGTGCCAGGGTCTGGGCGCCGATGGCGGCGGACAGTGTGAAAGTCGCCGGCAGCGCCGCCGGGATGGTCGCCAACAGCACGGTGAGGCTCAGCGCGACGAGATCGGCGGGCGGAAACGCCGTGACATAAGCGTAAACGATCATGGCGCCGGCGACCGTGGCGTTGACCAGCGCCAGATTGCGGGTCGCGGCGAAGACCGCGGCCTGCTCGCTGCTCGCGGAATGCGCGGTCCGTACCAGCTCCGCGGTGCGGCCGAAGAAAGTCCGCGATCCGGTGGCGGTGACCTCTGCGCTCGCCTGGCCGCGGCGAATAAGCGCGCCGGCATAGACCGTATCGCCGGGATTGACCTCAACCGGCACGGATTCTCCGGTGAGCATGGACTGATCCACCATCACCGCGCCCGACGCGATGCGCGCATCCGCGGGAACGAGTGCGCCCAGCGGCAGCTTGATGGCGTCGCCGGGCACCAGTTCGGCGGCCGCGAGCTTGATCCACCGGCCGTCGCGCCGCGCGAGCGCTGTCGGCGCGAGGCGTTTCTTGAGCGCCGCGAGCGCCGCAGTGGCGCGGCCTTCCTGGATGAAGCCCAGCGTCGCGTTGAACAGCAACAGACCGGCGATCACCGCCGCTTCGATATATTTCTCGAGGCCAAGCTCAATGACGAAGGCAGCCTCGAGCAGCCAGGCGATCGGTGACCAGAATTTTGTCAGGTAAATGCGCCAGCGCGGAGGGGCCGCTTCGCTGACCGCGTTGGCCCCGAACTCCGCAAGGCGACGGCGCGCCTCGGCGCCGGTCAAGCCGATCGCTGCTTCGACCGTTGGACGGCTTTCTCCGGCGTCGCGCAGCGCGGCATCGACCATTCGCGATAGGCGCCTTCCGTCATTCGAGTGCGACAACCGCGGCAATCAAATCCTTGTCGCCTTTGACGTGCGAAGCATGCCCGCGGCCGGACGTATCTTCCATCAGAACGGCATCACCGGGACCGAAACTGTGCCGTTTTCCGTCGCTGGCGCGCAATTCGAGCTGGCCCTCAAGGCAGATCAGAAATTGATGCTGCGGCGGACAGATATTCTCGCCGCTCCAGCCGGAAGGCAAGCGGACAAATTGCAGCGCACCCGCCACCATCGCATGCGATACGAACAGCATCGGGGCGGGGGGCCGGTAATCCGCTTCGTCGAGCTTGACCGCGACCGGCTCGAAGTGACTCTCGCCTTTGCCATCGGCATATAGTCGCACGTAATGCATCGTCGCTTCTCCCTCGCTTGAACGGTCTTCGGGCGCGCCGCGAAAGAGAAGCCTTTCCGGCGGCACCAGCATTGACCTGGATCAAGCGATCCGACGCGGCGAGATCATGCCGCGCGCTGCACCACGACCATGTAATGCTCCGGGCTTTGCCGCCGCTCCTCGAGCGTCGACAAACCCGCGGCGTCGCACCAGCCGCGCAGTTGCTGCGATGTCAGCCGGTGATCCCGCGGCGGGCCGTGCGCGCAGGGGCCGTCGGGACGGAATTCCGCGATCACCGCCAAACCTTGCGGCCGCAGCAGCCGCGCGACGTTGCGCATGATCGCCGCCGGGTCGTCGGTGTGATGCAGCACCATGGCAATAAGCGCCGCGTCGAGCCTGACCCCGGGAAGATCGAAGGTCGCCGCATCGGCGACGAAGTTTTTGATATTGGCGATGTGCCGCTCCGCTTGCAGGCGCGCCAGATAGGCTAGCGCCTCGGCCGACGGGTCGACGGCGTAGATAGTCCCGGCCTCGCCGACGCGGCCGGCCAGCAGGAAGGTTACAAAACCCGGCCCCGGTCCGACGTCGAGAACGCGATCGCCCGGTTTGAGCCGCAGCGCGTCCATCCAATCGCCGACGAGGGGGCCGCGCTCGACCTGACGGGCATAAACCTGGTCCCAGGTGAGGTGGCTCAAATCCTTCCGGTACGCCGGTTCCTGCATTGATTCCTCTTTTCCGCTTATTCGGTGCCGCGGCGGCAACCCGCGGTTCGCTTTAGGTCATTAGAACCTTGCGCCGCTCTTCATATTCCTCGCGGCTGATTTCGCCGCGGGCGAAACGCAGCTTCAATTCCTCGAGCGCGTCATGCGGCCTGTGCTTGCCGGTCACCTTGTGGACGACGAACATGACGCCCATCGCCGCCACCATGATGCTGCCGGCGATGAGATGCGGGGAAATGCCTTCGAGGATCGAATTCCACATCGCGGGTTCCTCACGCGATTTTGCAGCCCGTATTGATATCAAGAATCCACAAACTGAAGTTGATGCAAATCAAGGCCGATCAGGAATCGTCATGCTTTTGGATGTTGGGAACAGGCTTAAGCGAAAACCGCGCGGAGAAGATAGGCGAGCGTGCCCGCGGGCGCGGCATCCAAGATGATTGTAAGATCCTGGATATTGCGATCGATGATTGCCGGCCTTTGCGGCTCGATCGTCCATTTCTTGTTCATGTCTTTGAAGGCGCGGCTCGGCCTCTTGCCCGCGTTTCAACCGTACCAAAGCTTTCAGGCCGCGCTCAGCCACTGGGTCGGCGCCAGCGTGCCGGCGATCGTGCCGTGGGTACTGACGTTCCTCAACGGCATGACGGTTCTCGGCTTCTTGTTTGCGCGAACGCATCGCATCTTGCCCGGCCGAAGCGGCGTCGCAAAAGGAGTAATCTTCGGCGTCATCGGCTGGCTGTTGATGGGGCTGATTTTCTTCCCGCTGATCGGGCTCGGGCCATTTGCCAGCGGCACCGGGCTCGGCGCCGGCCCCGCGCTGCTGTCGCTCGTCATGCTGCTGACTTACAGCGTCGTACTAGGCACGGTCTATGTCGCGCTCGAAGCGCCCGCCGCCGAGTCGCCGAGCTTGCGCCGAGTCAGCTCCCGTAGCTCTGGATGAGCGAGCCGGCGACCAGCGTCCAGCCGTCGACCAGAACGAAAAATATCAGCTTGAACGGCAGCGATACCACGACCGGCGGCAGCATCATCATGCCCATCGACATCAGCACCGAGGCCACCACGAGGTCGATGATCAGGAAGGGCAGGAACAACAGGAAGCCGATCTCGAAGGCGCGCTTGAGCTCGGAGATCATGAAGGCGGGAACGAGCACGCGCATCGACAGATCTTCGGGCTTGTCGGGCGGCTTCTCGCCCGACAGATTGACGAACAGCTGCAAGTCCTTCTCGCGGACATTCTTTTCCATAAACGCGCGCAGCGGCACCGAGGCGCGCTCGAACGCCTGATCGACAGTGATCTGATTGGCGACCAAGGGTTTGACGCCGACATTGTAGACATTGGTGAACACCGGCCCCATCACGAAGGCGGTGAGAAACAAGGCGAGCGAGATGACGACCGAATTCGGCGGCGCGGTCGCGGTGCCGAGCGCAGTGCGCAGAAGCGACAGCACCACGACGATGCGGGTAAACGACGTCATCATGACCAGGATCGACGGCGCCAGCGACAGCACCGTCATCAGCGCGATCAATTGGATGATGCGCTCGTTGAGCCCGCCGCTGGCGGCGCCCTGGCCGAGATTAATGCTGATGTCCTGCGCGGCGAGCGGCGTCGCCGAGAATACAAGTGCCGCTACCGAGGCCGCTACGGTTATGAACCGAACGCGGCGGCCTCTTGCTGCGAGCGTCAGGGTTTGGTCGGACGGCCCAACAAACTCGCCATCTCCTGTTCGAGGTTGTCATAGAGCGTAGTCTTGCCCTGGCTCGGCTTGGCGTCGGTGCGTTGCGGCTTGCCTTCCGCCGGGCGCGACATGCGTCGCGCCGCAGGCTCGGCGGGGGCGGGCTCCACGGCCGGCGCCGGGCGCGCCGCGGCCGGTTGCGGGCGGCTTTCGGCTGCCGGTTTGCGCAAAGCGGCTTCAAGGCGCTGCGCCATGTCGGCCAGGCTTTGATCCGGCGCTGCCGCGGGCTCAGCGGCCGGCGCGGGACTAACCGGCGGCGCCGGCGGGGCCGAGGGGCCAACCGGCGAAGCTGCGGGCGTAGCAGATTTGCGCGGCAGTTCGACGCGCGGTTCTTGTTTCGGTTCTTGTCTCGATTCTAGCCGCGGCTCGTCCTGCGACTCGGCGACCGGCTCCTCCGCCACGGCGCGCGCAGGCGCCGGGCGATTGCGCGACGGCGTCGGTCGCGCGGAGAGTTCGTCGGCCAGCGCCGCAAGCGTATCGCGCTGCGGACGCGGCGGTGGTTCGGCAGCGAGCGGGAACGACCGCGGCAATTCGTCCGCCAGCGGCTCGACCCGCGGGGCAGGGCGCGCCGGAGCGGCGGGTTCAGGTTGCAGAGGCCATGAGCCATTGCTGCCCTCCGGCAGCGGAATGGCGCGCGGCAGCGCCTCGATTCCGGCAGGCGGACGGGACGCCAATTCGCGCGGCGCAGCAACGGCGCGCACGATGTTCGGCTCGACGACGATGTCGGTCGGGCCGCCGATCATCAACAAATGCTCGACGTTGTCGCGACGCACCAGAATGAGCCGGCGGCGGCCGTCGACGGATGCATAATCGATCACGGCAAGGCGGGGCTGGCGGCCGCGCGTGCTACCGCCGCCGAGGCGGCCGGTGCCGAAGCGGCGCACCGCCCAGGCCGTGACGCCGATGAGCCCGAGCACGATCAGGAAAGCGAGGAAGAAACGTACGGCGAGCGGCATCTCCGCCCCGAACAAATTATCAAACATCCGCACAACTCCCCGTTTCGCCGCGGCGCGCCGGTGCACTCTCAAAGGTTAACGGCGCGGGTAACATTTGCCGCCGTGATTCCTAACAAAGGATTAAAGATACTAGCCGATTTCCCCGCCAAAACCGACGCCTCAAGCATCGTCATGGTAAACGGCGGTTTAATGGCAAAACCGCTAGAAACGGCGTTTTAACCGGCCATTAACCATACGCCCGGCAAAGTCTGCCGAGTCCAAATCGTGGAACCTTGGGACGCCGCCGATGCCGATCACCGACATTCCGATTCTCGCCATGCTGCGCGAGCGCATGCAATGGCAGCAGGCGCGCCAGCAGGTGCTCGCCGAGAACGTCGCCAACGCCGACACGCCCGACTACCGGGCCAAGGACCTCGCGCCCCTCGACTTCTCGCACGCGCTCACAGCGGCGGCGTTGCCGCTTGAGCGGACCAAGTCCGACCACATCGCCGCCGTATCCGACACCGGCTCGCAATTCGCCAGCGGCGGGGGCGGACCCTACGAGGTCAGGCCGCGCGGCAATGCGGTGAGCCACGAAGAGGAGATGATGAAAGTGGCCGCGAACCAGATGGACTACGAGGCGGCCACCGAGATGTACACACACAGTCTCAACCTGATCAAGCTTGCGGTCAAAGAGTGACGCCGGCGGAATCTTTCGTCGCAAAGGCCTGGGCGGGGGTTTTTCCATGAGCAGCATGGATTTTTTGAAATCGCTCACCATCGCCGCTTCCGGCTTGCGGGCGCAGATGGGACGCATGCGCGTCATCACTGAAAACATCGCCAATGCCGATTCGTTGGCGACCACGCCGGGCGGCGATCCTTATCGGCGCCGAATCGTGACGTTCTCGAGCGAGCTCGACCGCTCGATCGGCGCCGATGTGGTGACGCTGGGTCGCGTCCAGACCGACCCTTCCTCTTTCCTGGTGCGACACGAGCCCGGCAATCCGGCCGCCAACGCCCAGGGCGACGTCAAATACCCGAACGTCAACACGCTCGTGGAATTGACCGACCTGCGCGATGCGCAGCGCTCCTACGAAGCCAATCTCAACGTCGTCACCGCGACGCGCAAAATGCTGCAACTGACCATTGACATGCTCAAGAGCTAACCATGGCAACTCCGACTATCGCTGCGAATGCCTATGCCGCGCTGGCAAAAATGCGCGAGGATACGGCGAACGTCGCCGGCGGCCTCAACAAAGGCCAGGAGTCCGGTCCGAACTTCGGTTCGATCCTCAAAGACGTGATGAATGCCGTCTCGGCGGCGGCGCACAATTCGGATGCCCAAGCGCAGGCGGTTGCCGCCGGCAAAGCCAATATGGTCGACGTCGTCACCGCGGTTGCCGAGACCGAGACCGCGTTCCAGACGCTCATCTCGGTGCGCGACAAAGTGATCGCCGCCTATGAGGACGTGTTGAAGATGCCGATTTGACGGGTGTCACGCCCGCGAAGGCGGGCATCCGGCGACCGTGGCGCGGCGGCAACGACAGAAATGAGGTGAACAGCAATGACGGGTCCGGAAGTCTTGGATGTTTCGCGCGATGCCATCGTAACTCTGTTGCTGGTCGCCTCGCCGCTGATGCTGGTCGGCTTGATCGTCGGCGTCGCCATCTCGCTCCTGCAAGCGCTCACTCAGATTCAGGAAACCACGCTGGTCTTCGTGCCGAAGATCCTCGCGATCTTCCTCGCGCTGCTGATCGCGCTGCCGTTCATGGCCGACGCGATGCAGGCAAACTTCATGCGGATCACCGCGCACATCACCAGCGGCTCGTGAGGCTTGCGCCGGCGCGGGCTCCTCAGGGTGAAGATGAGGGCGGGGCGTGACCATCGACATTTCCAACCTGCCGGCGCTCGGCGCCACGTTTCTTCTGGTTTTTGCCCGTACCGGCACCATGGTCATGCTGCTGCCGGGGCTCGGCGAGCAGAACATCTCTGCGCGGCTGCGGCTCACCATCGCGGTGATGCTCGCCGCGGTGCTGTTGCCGCTGCATCGCAATGATTATCACATCGATCCCGGCGCGCTCGGCCCGGCCGTCGTGATGATGGTCGAGGAGATCATCATCGGCGCCGTGCTGGGCTTGACCGCGCGGCTTACCATCTCGGCGCTCGAGGTTGCGGGCTCGGTGATCGCCCAGCAGCTTGGCCTCGGCTTCGTCACCGCCGTCGATCCGACCCAGGGCGAGCAAGGCATCATCCTTGGCACCTTCCTGACCATGCTCGGCATTACGCTGTTCTTCGCCACCGACATGCATTATCTCGTCATCGCCGCGCTCAACGACAGCTACACGCTGTTCGCGCCGGGCGAGGTGCCCTCGACCGGCGACGTCGCGGCGCTGATGACCAAGACCGTCTCCGGCGCGTTTCGCATCGGCATTCAGCTTTCGGCGCCGTTCCTGGCGTTCGGGCTTCTGTTCAATCTCGGGCTCGGCGTGCTGTCGCGGCTGATGCCGCAGATGCAGGTGTTCTTCATCGCGCTGCCGCTGTCGATCCTGATCGGCTTTCTGTTCCTGATCCTGGTGCTCGGCTCGATGATGGGTTTGTTTCTCGATTACGCCGGCGGCGTGCTCGCGGTGCTTGCCCCGCATGCCTAGAATAGAGGCCGGATAGCAGGGCGCGATGGCCGACGAACGCGACGATACCGAACATACGGAAGACCCCACTCCGCGGCGGCTCGAAGAAGCCATCAAGCGGGGCGACGTGGTCAAAAGCATCGAGGTCTCGACCTGGTTCACCATCGGCGGCGGTACCCTGATGCTGATGGTATTCGCCGGTCCGATGGCGGCGAATCTGCAAGCGGTGTTTCGCGGCTTGCTCATGCATTCGAGCGAGATTCCGGTCGACGGGCCGGCGCTCGCACATCTCGTCAAGGGGCTGGCGGCGCAGATTCTTGCCGCGCTCGCCGTTCCGGTCCTGGTGCTGGCGCTCGCCGCGCTGTTGGGCAACGCCATCCAGCACCGCATCCTGTTCTCGGTCGATCCGGTGCTGCCGCAACTGTCACGGATTTCGCCCGGAGCGGGACTGCGCCGGCTGTTTTCCAAACAGGCGCTCGCCAATTTTGCCAAGGGACTCGCCAAGCTCGCGCTGTTCGGCGCGGTGATCGGCGCGCTGCTGTGGCCGCAGCGCCAGCGCATTATCGGTCTGGCCGCCGTCGATCCGGCGTTCATCTTGCCGTTCACGCAGCGCCTGGCGCTGAAAATGCTGGGTACCGTGGTGGCGATCCTCGCCATCGTCGCCGCGGCTGACTACCTGTTCCAGTACCGGCAATGGTACGAGCGGCAGAAAATGTCAGTCCGCGAGATGAAGGAAGAATTCCGCCAGAGCGAGGGCGATCCGGCCATCAAGAGCAAAATCCGCCAGTTGCGCGCGGCACGCGCCCGCAAGCGCATGATGGCCGCTGTTCCCAAGGCCTCGGTCGTCGTCACCAACCCGACCCACTTCGCCGTCGCGCTGCAATACGAGCGCGGCATGAACGCGCCGGTCTGTGTCGCCAAGGGCGCCGATCTGATCGCCCGCAAGATTCGCGAGGTTGCCGAGGCTCACGGCGTTCCGGTGATCGAAAATCCGCCTTTGGCCCGGACTTTGTATGGGACGGTCGAAATCGATCAGGAGATTCCGCAAGAGCATTACCGCGCGGTGGCCGAAATCATCGGTTACGTGATGCGGCTGCGCCGTTCGCTGTTGCGGCCGGCCTGATTGTGTACGGTATTGGCAAGCCACTTGCGCGATTCGGCGGCGTAAAGCACTGAGAGCGGGGCATGACCAGCCAGGTCAGGATCGAACGGGCAACAACCGAACAGCCCATGACCCAGCAACCAATGACCCAGCAGCCAATGACGGCGCATCCGGTTGCACGTTTGACTGCCGATAAATCCGACCGCTCCGTCGCGGCCGAACCCGCGGAAAGCGCCGGGACGCGCGCCGCGATCGACCGCAGCGCCGGCGCATCGAGCCGCGGCAGTATTGCGCTCGTGCTGCTGGTTGCCGCCCTCTTGGTCGCCGCCGCAAGCGGCATCGCGCTGGTCGGCGGCAGCAATGCCGAGCCCTATATCCTCGCTTTCCTGGCGGTGCTCGCCACCGTCGGCGTGTTCTCGCTGTTCGCCTTTGCCTGCGGCATTCTGCGGGTTTCCGGTGGGACAGCCCCCCATCCGCTGGTCAAGGCGGTCGTCGACGGCGCCTCGGAAGGCATTGTCGTCACCGATCACGACGGCCGTATCGTCTATGCCAATGCGGCCTATCTCGATCTGATCGACGCCGCCGATTTCAACGACATGCGGCCGGTGGAACGCGCGTTCATCGGCGATGCCGATGCGTCGGAGGCGATTTACCGGCTGTTGAAGGCGGCGCGCGA
>Ga0335081_10009594_pt1 | contig 15592 bp, 13 predicted proteins | sample Lox_Sample_35_FD_206713 | JGI IMG/M metagenome (GOLD analysis project Ga0335081, IMG submission 206713) | Soil microbial communities from Loxahatchee National Wildlife Refuge, Florida, United States - Lox_Sample_3.5 | ecosystem: Environmental > Terrestrial > Soil > Wetlands | place: USA... | reverse complement strand
GCCGGAGAGTCATAGGCGTGAATGATGGCGCGCGCCAAAACCTTCCTGTCCAATTCCTGTCCAATAAGGATTCCAAACACGTCCAGAGCGTTCCGTTCGGTGCCACCCGAGGCCGCTAAGTCTTTGTATGTCCGTGTGTTGATGGTTTCGAATCCTACAGCGCCCACCAGCCTGGTCCCTCGCTGCGCTCGGGATTTCGGCTGCGGGCTCCCGCTGCACTTCGCCGGGCTCAGTTCCGCTCACGGCCGCAAGGCGCCTCAAGTTCGAATCCTACAGCGCCCACCAGCCTGGTCCCTCGCTGCGCTCGGGATTTCGGCTGCGGGCTCCCGCTGCACTTCGCCGGGCTCAGTTCCGCTCACGCCTGCAAGGCGCCTCAAGTTCGAATCCTACAGCGCCCCCCCATCAGTTCCATTTTGACGCTCCTGTCCGGATCGAACCTCCCAGTGGTTTATCGTCAGGAACCCTGGGTTGACCCCGGGCATCGGCTCGGACTACCATCTTGCCAATTCGGTGTAGCGGGTCAGGACGATTCGTGGGGGGCGGTATCTCGATCACATCGACCATTCCGCATCTTTTCCGGCCGCATCCCAACCTGTGTGACGAAGTCAACCACAACCTCGCGCAGTCGGAGATCGAGGGCGGCGTACACCTGGAACACCTTGCCGAAGGCAGCCGGCTGGAGGTGCAGACGCAGCATCGCCGGTACACGGTCGTCAACTGCGGTGATGGCTGGGCGATGATTTCAGGACATCCCAAGTACTGCCCGCAGCCCTCGCGAGTCAGAATCCTCGGTTCGAACTGGGGCGGTTCGATGCTCAAGATCCGCTTCATCGGGCGGAGCATGCACCTCGAGTTCCAGCATCCGGAGTATCGGGCGCCTATCATCACCTCGCGGATTCTGGCCATCCGGGAAGCCTCGTCTTTCGAGAAACAGCCTCTCGCCGAGAACGCCGCCTATCCCGCCGAAGTGCCCACCCGCGTCGACTGAGACGGACAGCGCCTAGCTTATAGGTTCGATAGATTCTTCGGTGGGTCAGGATGGCAGCCTTGCCTGCTATAGTACGGCGCTATGTCAGCGGCCCCACAGGAGGTGTTTCGCCCGGTTCTTTTCGACGGCTACGATCCGGGAGCGTACTACGATGAAATGTTTTCCGGTCCCGGAGAGCCGCGGCCGCACTACGCCAAAATGTTCCAGAAGCTGGCGGCTCTGGCGCCGGCGCAGTTCGAGGAGCGCCGCCAGTTGGCCGATCTGGCCTTCCTGATGCAGGGGATCACCTTTACTGTCTATAGCGATGGCCAGGGCACGGAGCGGTTATTTCCTTTCGACCTGATCCCGCGCATCCTGGCGCGCTCGGAGTGGGATCGCATCGAGCGCGGTCTTTCCCAGCGGGTCGTGGCGCTGAACCTTTTTCTGCACGATATCTATGGCAAGCAGCGGATTCTGAAGGACCGCCAGATTCCGCGCGAGCTCATCTACTCCTGCCAGCACTTTCGGCGGGAGATGATCGGAATCGAAGTTCCGCGCGGCATTCACACTCACATCTCCGGTATCGATCTGGTCCGTGACTCCAAGACTGGCGAGTTCATGGTGCTGGAAGACAACGTGCGCACGCCCAGCGGGGTTTCCTATGTGCTGGAGAACCGGCTGGTGATGACGCGCATCTTCCCGGACGCGTTCCAGGCTTGCGAAGTGCTGCCGGTGAATAACTATCCCGCCGAGCTTTGCCGCATCCTGCGCAGCCTGTCGCCTCGTGGCGAGCAGGCGCAGATGGTGCTGCTCTCGCCGGGGATCCACAACAGCGCGTACTTTGAGCACAGCTTTCTGGCGCAGGAGATGGGCATCGAACTCGTGGAAGGGCGCGACCTCATTGTCGATACCGGGGTCGTCTTTATGAAGACCATCCACGGGCTGAAGCGGGTGGACGTGATGTATCGGCGCATCGACGACGAATTTCTCGACCCCTTGACCTTCCGATCGGATTCACTGTTGGGTGTGCCGGGCTTGATGGGCGCTTACCGCGCCGGCAACATCGCCCTGGTGAATGCGGTGGGCAACGGCATTGCCGACGACAAGGCAATCTACAGCTATGTTCCGGCATTTATCCGTTATTACCTCGGCGAGGACGCAATTCTGCGCAATGTGGAAACCTACCTTGGCGTGCGCGATCTGTCCTTTATGATCGAGCACCTGCCGGAACTGGTGGTGAAGGCGGTGGGCGAATCCGGCGGATATGGAATGCTGATCGGGCCGGCTGCGGAGCGTGCCGCAATCGAACAGTTTCGAGACCGGATCCGGGCCAATCCGCGTAACTACATTGCACAGCCTGTCGTTGGATTATCGCGGGTGCCCTCCTATCATGCCGGCACGCGCCGCATTATCGGCTGCCACGTAGACCTTCGTCCCTACTGCCTGTATGACGGCGAGAAGGTAAGCATCGTGCCCGGCGGCCTTACCCGCGTGGCGCTGACTCCGGGATCGCTGGTGGTGAACTCGTCTCAGGGCGGCGGAAGCAAAGACACCTGGGTCCTGCACGGAGAGTGTTGATGCCGGAAATGCTCTCCCGCATTGCCGACTCCCTGTTCTGGATGGCGCGCTACATCGAGCGCGCCGAGGATACCGCGCGCATCCTCGATGTGAACTATCACATGATGCTCGAGCAGTCCGACCCGCACTATCGGCTGCGCTGGGAGCCGCTGGTGGTCATGGCGGGTGAGGAGAAACCCTTCCATCAACTCTACACCGAGGCCAACGCATATACCGTTTTCGACTTCCTCGCCTTCCGAGCGGACAATCCGAGTTCCATTGTGCAATGCATCGCCAAGGCGCGGGAGAATGCCCGCACCATTCGCGAGCGCATTTCGCGCGAGATGTGGGAAGACATCAACGGCCTTTTTCACACTGTGAACCGCTTCGATGCCGCCGATGAGATCGCCGCCGGACCGCATCGATTCTGCGATACGGTCAAGTTCGCCTGCCACCGTTTTCACGGGGTCACCGACGCGACGCTGCCTCACGACGAGGGGTGGGAGTTTCTGCGGATCGGGTGGTCACTGGAGCGGGCCGAGGCGACCACCCGCCTGGTCGACGTGCAATATCACAACCTGCTGGAGGGCCTTTCGGTGGCGGCTACACCGGATAACCATCAGTGGATGGCGGTGCTCAAATCGGTGGGCGCTTACGAGGCCTATCACCGCCGTTATCACTCCCCGATCCGGCCGGAGAAGGTGGCGGAGATGCTGATACTTAACCCGCTGCATCCGCGCTCCATTCGGTTCACCGCCGGCGAAGTACAAGCCGGCCTGCGGGCGGTCAGCGGCACCAGCGCGGGTTCCTATGCCAACGAGGCCGAGCGCCTTACCGGCAAAGTGCTGGAGGGGTTGCGCTACGATACCATCGAGGAAATCTTCGCGCGCGGTTTGCACCCGTACCTGAGCGATCTCTTGCGGAATCTTCGCCTGATCGGCCACGATATCGCGAGAACCTACTTCTATTACGCGGTGGTGGCATGAACCGGTATCACCTGACGCATGTCACGGAGTTCGTATATGACGGGCCGGTTTCCGAGAGTTACAACGAAGTGCGGCTTCGCCCGATGCACGATGAAAAGCAGAGCTGCCTGTCCTTTCGCCTGGTAACCGCACCCAACTCGCACGTGACCGCCTATCATGATTCTTTTGGGAACTGGGTTCACCAGTTCAATATCTTCCAGGAGCACCATCGTCTGACGGTACAGTCTGAGTCCGTGGTGCTGGCGCATGAAGGGCCGGTCAACGGTGCGGCGCCCATGACTCTGAAGGAGTTCGACGCGCGCGGCCGGGAACTTTGCGAAGAGCATTTCGACTTCATTGCCGCTACCACTTATGTGCCTCACCTGCCTGGACTGGAAGAACTGATACTGGCTGCTGGCCAGGCCAGCCAGGGTACGGTGCTGGGATTCGTTCAGGCGGCATCGGACCTGATCCATCAAAGGTTTCGCTACGTAAAAGGCGCGACGCACGTTCACTCCTCAGTAGAGGATTCGCTGTCGCGGAGCGCCGGCGTGTGCCAGGATTTCGCGCACCTGTTGCTCGGCGTAGTCCGGATGCGCGGCTTGCCGGCACGTTACGTCTCAGGATACCTGGTACCCCAGTCTCACAATGGCGGGGCTGCCGGCAACCTGGAGGAAGTGGTTGGTGGACAGGCATCGCATGCATGGGCGGACGTTTTTGTGCCCGGCGCGGGCTGGCTCGGCTTCGACCCGACGCTGGGTAAGGCAGTCGGGCTGCGGCACGTTCGGGTGGCGCATGGACGCGATTATGGCGATGTGCCGCCGGTGCGCGGGGTTTACAAGGGGCACGCCGGGCAGCGCCTCTCGGTAGACGTAAGAGTGCGACCGGTTGTGGACGACGAAGGACACGAGCGGCTGCAGGAAACCGCCGCCAGGATTGTGGACGAGCCGATTCCCGAAAGGCCGCAGCAGCCGCAACAGCAGCAGCAGCAATAACAAATCACTCACGCGAACTCTGAATGACAACGCGCCACTATCACATTGCTGTGCTCCCCGGCGACGGGATTGGCTCGGAGGTCATACCGGCGGGCGTTCGCGTCCTCGAACGGCTGGGCGAAGCCTGCGGGTTTCGCCTTGAGTTGGCGAAATTCGGCTGGGGTTCGGAATGGTATCTGCAGCACGGGGTGATGATGCCGCCGGATGGCATCCAGGTGCTGGAACGCAGCGGGTTTGATGCCATCCTGCTGGGCCCGATCGGCGACCCGCGCGTGCCGGATCACATCACACTCTGGGGTTTGCTGCTGCCCATCCGGCAGCAGTTCGATCAGTATGTAAACCTGCGGCCCATGCGGCTGCTGCCCGGCGTGACCAGCCCACTGGCTGGCAAAGGGCCGAACCACATCGATATGGTGTGCGTCCGCGAAAACACCGAAGGAGAATATTCGGGTGTGGGCGGCAGGTTGCACCGCGGCACTGCCCACGAAGTCGCTATCCAGGAGATCGTATTTACACGCAGCGGGACAGAACGCGTGATCCGCTACGCCTTCAAATATGCCCGCGCGCACGGGCGAAAGAAGGTCACCAGCGCCACCAAGTCCAACGCCATGCAACACAATATGGTGTTCTGGGACGATGTGTTTCGCACCGTGGCCGGCGAGTACGCCGATATCGAGCACGAACAGCAACTGGTTGACTCGCTGACTGCCCGCATGGTCGCGAAGCCCGAATCGCTCGACGTCATTGTCGCTTCCAATCTGTTCGGAGATATCCTTACCGACCTGGGAGCGGCCATCTCCGGCAGCATGGGTATTGCCCCGAGCGCGAATCTGAATCCTGAGCGAACGTATCCCAGCCTTTTCCAGGCCATCCACGGTTCCGCACCGGATATCAGCGGACGCGGGATTGCGAATCCGCTGGGCACTATCTGGTCGGTACAACTGATGCTGGACCATTTCGGAGAGAAAGAAGCTGCCGCATCGCTGATGACCGCGATCGAAACCCTGGTGCGGGAAGGGCGAGGCAAGACCGCAGACCTGGGCGGCCGCGCCACCACCCAACAGGCGACAGACGCTCTCTGCGAACTGATTTGCACGAAGACGCGTTGATTCTGGTGTCCGATGAGAATGCGCCTTAGCTTTCTTGTCTTTCTCCTGGCCGCAGCGCCGGCGCTCGCGCAGAACCAAGAGCGCGTGAATCTGCCGAGCAGCAAAGTGGTTTTCGCGCCCGTGCCGGGCAGCCCGCAGACCGGTGTTGGCAGCCTTCCGGAGGCAGTTGCGCTCAGCCCCGATGGCCGTTACCTCGCCATCCTCGACGCTGGCTATGGCCAGTACGAACATCAGCAGCAGCAGGGCATCGGCGTACTCGATCTCGCCGCCAACAAAGTCGTTTTCTACCCCGATGCGCGCTTTGGCAACAAAGCGCGGCAGAGCTACTTTCTCGGCCTCACCTTCAGCGCCGACGGCAATTATCTCTACGCGTCCGTGGGTTCGATTACCGATCCTCTGGCCAAGCTCCCCGGCAGCACCGGCAACGGCATCGCTGTCTATCGCTTCGACTCCGGCAGGATCACGCCTCACCGGTTTATCTTCATATCTCCACAACCGCTGGCCGCAGGCAAACGCCGTGCGTTGGTGATGAAAATGGCGCCGGCCGGAACTGCCGTGCCTTTTCCCGCCGGGCTGGCGCTTGTCAACGGGCACGGCAAGCCAGAAATCCTGGTCGCCGACAACCTTTCAGATGACGTACTGCAACTCGATCTGGCCACTGGAAAAATTCTTCGCCGCTTTGACCTGAGCACCACTCGTGAGGTTCCCAGCGCTTATCCCTACGTTGTCACCGCTAATCGGGCGGGAACGCGCGCCTGGGTATCACTTTGGAATGCATCGCGTGTGGCCGAACTGGATCTCGCGCAGGGCCGGGTAGCGCGCTGGATCTGGTTACGGGAGCCCGAAGCGGCAGCCCGCTCCGGCTCCCATCCGAACGCGTTGCTGCTGAGCCCTGACGAAAAATCCCTGTTCGTAGCCCTCGCCAACAGCGATGAAATCGGCGTAATCGATACCGCCGGCGGAAACGTTACCGGCTATTTGTCCACGCGTTTGCCTGGGCAGGAGTTCCCCGGCGCCATTCCCAAAGCGCTTGCCCAGACGCCAGACGGCAAGCGCCTGTTCGCCGCCAATGCGGGCTCCGATGCTGTGGCCGTATTCGATCTCGCGTCAGCCACGGACAGGGCCGCCGGCTTCATTCCGACAGAGTGGTACCCGACGGCTCTGGCCGTTGCCGGCGACGATCTGGTGATCACGAGCGGCAAGTCTCTGGGCACAGGCCCGAACTCCACCGCCACAGACGAGCCAAGAAACAGCAATCGGCAGTACATCGCGGCCCTGCTCCACGGATCGATCGCCCGAGTGAGCATCAGCGCCGCCGAGAAAAATCTTCGCGAGCTGACCCGGGACGCCGAAGAGAGCAACCTGATGAACGGGCGTTCCAACTCGATCGTCTTTCAAGACGGCAGCCATTGCGACGCGGGTCCGGGCTCCCGTGATACCTGCAGGATTCACCACGTGATCTACATCATTAAGGAGAATCGAACCTTCGATCAGGTTTTCGGTGATCTCGGCGCCGGCGATGGCGATCCTTCGCTCACCATGTACGGCGAAGCGATCACTCCCAATCAGCACAAGCTGGCCCGCCAGTTCGGAGTGCTCGATAACTTCTACGACAGCGGCGAAGTTTCAGGAGAGGGTCACGTGTGGTCGACGGCCGCCATTACCAGCGACTACACCGAGCTGATCTGGCCGATCGCATACCGGGGTGGAAGAGAACGCACTTACGATTTCGAAGGCCGCGTCAATGGCGAGTACCCGGTAGAGCAGGGCATTCCCGACGTCAATGAGCCGGGCGGCGGCTACCTTTGGACCAATATCGCCCGGCATGGACTGACGTACCGTCACTACGGCGAGTACGTTTCTACTTCCTGGTGTGACAAAGGCGGCGAAGGCGCGGCTCCGGGTGAGGCGGGTACGCCGCTACCGCCACCAGGCCGATGTGAGAGCCCCGCGATTCTGAAAGGAGAGCCCTTGCCTGCGAACCTGGGCGATCCGCCGGGCGGTCCCAGCCCATATCCGTGGCCGGTGCCCAGAATAGCCTTCAACACAGCGACCAAGCCCGAATTGCGGGACCACTTCGACGAACTCTACGCCGACTTTCGCATGGAATATCCCGACCAGTTGCGCGCCGACGAATTCCTCCGCGAATTCAGGCCGTTCGTGGAACGCCGCCGGCAAGGTGAGGATGCGCTGCCCAACATGATTCTGCTGCGCCTGCCCAACGACCACACCATCGGAACGCGGCCGGGCCTGCCACGCCCGACGGCTTCAGTAGCCGATAACGATCTCGCTGTCGGCCGCGTCGTGGAAGCCGTCTCCCACAGCCCTTATTGGGATGACACCGCCATTTTCGTGCTGGAGGATGACGCGCAGAATGGCGCCGATCACGTGGACGCTCACCGCAGCCTCGCCCTGGTGATCAGCAAGTACTCGCCGACCGGGCCTGCGCCTTTCCTGGATCGCCGCTTTTACACAACGGTTAACGTGATCCGTACCATGGAGGTTCTTCTTGGCCTGCCGCCGATGAACAACAATGACGCGCACGCCGCCGTCATGGCCTCGCTCTTCTCCGGAACCGGAACCCAGCCGCCGTTTACGGCCGATTACCGTAATCGCGACAACGGGCTCTTGTACCAGGTGAATCCGCCCACCGCGCCAGGCGCCGCGGCCTCGATGAAGATGGATTTCTCCCACGCCGACGCAGCAGACGCAACTGCATTGAACCGCATCCTGTGGCGTGATGCGAAGGGCGTAGTTCCCATGCCAGCGCCGCGACACACAGTTCTCCCTCAGCATACAGGCACAACCAAGGACGATTGAAAGACGAGGCGAATGCCGGCTGTAAGTCGACCCCTGCTAGTAGTGGCTGGGTTTCTTCGGCGTCAGATCGCACGCCCGCTTCACTCGCTCCAGGTCGAGGCCCGCGGGAGAAAATTCGGCGATCTCCGGCCCGCGCCGGCCAGGGATTTGTATCTTAAAGATGTGAGCTCCAATCAGTTCACGCGTCGTACCCTTGTCCATGGAAAGGAACCGGTCACGAATCCAGTTCCAGCCGTGCTCATGGTGCGTGTCATCCACGCGGACCACAACCTCCATTTGAGGCTGTCCCCAAAACCCAGGCCGATTGGGCGGGCCCAGCCGGATGCCAGGATTGAAATCGGCGGAGGTGAACTTGCCATTGGTACAAATCATTTCGATACGCGGCTTATAGTCCGGGTCTGCGCTCAGGTAGTTGTCCGACTGCAACTCGAAGCGCACCCTCTTGGCCGCGGTCATCTTGTCCTCAGAGCGGAACTCCACCCACTTTCCACCGGCACTGACGCCGTCGCTCTCGTCCTGATAAGGGCTGCGGACGTCATTCTGGGCGCCCACCGAAAGAGCCGCGCAAATCATGGCCAAGACTGCCGCTAACCGCGATACTTTCAAGTTTCCTCCAGACACAAACATTCTCAGCCTCTTCTAACCCGGAAATCCAACACTAGTTGCGCAACGGGCCGGCGCGCTGGCGGCCGGCCCTGTTGGAAACATTCAGCTGAGGGTGAAAGACTATCGGCGGCCGCCGCCGTGGAAGCTACCACCACCGTGGAATCCGCTTCCGCCACGGAAGCCGCCTCCTGCGTAACCACCTCGTCCCGCTGTGCCACCGGTGAAGCCACGACCACCGACGAAGCCGCGCCCGCCTACCCATCCTCGTCCACCATTCGCCCATCCTCGTCCACCATTCGACCATCCCCGTCCACCATTCCAGGCGGTGCCACCATTCCACCCACGGCCACCATACCATCCGTGACCGTACCACCCGCGTCCCCAGCCCCAGCCGTACCACGGGCCAGCGCCAATGAAGACTCCGCCGTAGAACCAGCTAGGCCCATAGTAACCGTAAGGAGCGCAGGTATATGGATACCACCCATAATAGCCATAGGGGCACGCAGGCGGACCGTAGTACGGATCCACTCCGACGCCGATTGCGACCTGTGCGTGCGCGGACGGCGCCGCGATCAAACAAGTCGCGGCAACAAGAGCCAAGAACGTTATGTATCTCAAGTATCGCATTGTGCGCACCCCTCCAGCAGCGCGAAGCTTACAACGACTACATTGGTTGCAGAACCATTGCCAAACTCCACCCCATGCAGGGATTTTCGAAGTCCATAGTTTAAAAGGAGATGCTGAGGTTGGCACACCGTCTTCGCGCTTCCGGCTGTCGTCTTGATGGTGAATTTCGGGCGGGGCTGGTGCTTTTCGGCCACCGGGGCGTTTGAATTCGCCCCGCCAAATGCGCCAGGCATAGCCCAGCTGGTCGCGGTTCTCCCACATGGTCTCGAGAATGTCGCGGTAGGCGTTCGGATGTTTCTGGCTGATTCCGTGAGGAATAAGGCTGACCCACCGCTTCGGGCTCCAGCCCTTGGACTTGGATTCAGCCGGCACATCGGAAGGAAAATCCATGAGGCCCCCGATCCGCCGTATAACGTATCGCCTTACGATGTATGTTGCAGGCATTTTCGCGCTGGAGGTGCGCATCGGCGTTGGGATACGGCGGCCTGCGGCATGACTTGTGGCCCGCACAGGCTCGCGGTACCCTGTGAGGCTGTCATGAAGATTCTGGTTGTCGATGTCGGCGGCACTCACGTGAAGCTTCTGGCCACCGGCCGCAAGACGGTCATCAAGATTCCATCCGGGCCTTCCCTGACGGCGAACAAAATGGTGCAGGTGGTTAAGCATGCCGTCGCTGGTTGGAAATACGATGTCGTGTCGATTGGCTATCCCGGGCCGGTCGTGCACGGCCGGCCGATGTCCGAACCGCACAACTTGGGCAAGGGATGGGTCGGCTTCAACTTTGCCAAAGCGTTTGGCTGCCCCGTCAAGCTGATCAACGATGCCGCCATGCAGGCTATCGGAAGTTACAAGGGCGGCAGGATGCTCTTTCTGGGGCTTGGAACCGGGCTGGGTTCCGCGCTGATTGTGGACGGCGTCATTGAGCCTATGGAGATTGCCCACCTGCCCTACAAGCACGGACGCACCTATGAGGACTATTTAGGCCTAGCCGGGCTGAAGCGCCGGGGTAAGAAGAAATGGAAATCCCACGTGATGGACGTGATCGAGAAATTAAAGCATGCTCTGGAACCCGACTATGTCGTGCTCGGCGGCGGCAACGTGAAGCTGCTGAAGAAGCTGCCGCCGGGTCTCCGGCGCGGTGATAACGCCAACGCGTTCCGCGGCGGCATCCGGATGTGGGGGCGTTCCGGTCGCGGTTACCACCGGAATGATTTCGACCAGAGAAAGGGTAGCGCCTGAAAACTCGCATCCCGATTGACTCCCTCGCCATGCCCATGTATGTTGGCCGCCGTTTCAGGAAGGCATAGCGCGCGGCCATGAGTGGCTTTCTTTCCCCTTCCCGCAAAAGCGCAGCCCGTCTGCGCCAGTTAATCTCGCAGCCCGAGCCCGTTCTTGCTCCGGGCGCATATGATGCGCTTAGCGCCCGACTGATCGAGCAGGCAGGATTTCCGGCCGTGTACATGACAGGCTTCGGCACGGCTGCGTCGCTGCTGGGGCGGCCGGACGTGGGCCTGGTTACCATGTCGCAGATGGTGGATAACGCCCGCCGCATCGCGGAAGCGGTGGACGTACCCGTGATTGCCGATGCCGATACCGGCTACGGCAACGCCATCAATGTTGTGCAGACGGTGCATGCATACGAACGCGCCGGCGTGGCAGGAATTCATATCGAAGATCAGGTCTCTCCCAAGCGATGCGGCCACATGGAAGGCAAGCAGGTCATCGACGGCAGTGAGATGGCGGAGAAGATTCGCGCCGCCGTCGAGTCGCGCGGCTCGCCGGATTTCGTCATCATCGCCCGCACCGATGCCCGCGCCGTCGAAGGGCTCGACAAGGCACTGCGCCGCGGCCGCATCTATCGGGAAGCCGGCGCGGACATGCTGTTCGTCGAGGCGCCGCAGAGCGAAGATGAAGTCGCGGTGGTAGCGCGCGCATTTCCGGATACGCCCCTGTTCTTCAATTGGCTCGAAGGCGGCAAGACACCGCCTGTTCCGCTGGCGCGCCTTAGAGAGCTTGGCTTCAGGGTGATCATCTTTCCGCTCGGCGCCGTGCTCGCGGTCACGCAGGCTTTGCGCGGCCTGCTCGCGCGCATTCGCGAAGACGGTACGCCGCAGCGCGCCGCCAGCCAGATGGTCAGCTTTCAGGATTTTCTGCAAGTGGTGGGCCTGGCGGAGATTCGTGAATTGGAAAAGCGCTTCGTTAACTCGCGCGCAACATGAATTTCGGCGGGGCCGGGCTTCATGGGACCGGCAAGGAGAGAACATCATGAGCAGCATTGCTTCCGCGCACAGTCTATCGGGGCCGTGGCATGAGGGATTGACTGCCAAGCACTGGCGAGTGCTGGTGGCGAGTTTCCTTGGATGGGTCTTCGACGGATACGAAGCTTATGCCCTGATCGTGGCGCTCCCGTTCGCGCTGCGTGCCCTGCTTCCGCCGGCAGAGTTGAAGTCGGCTCCAGTGTGGGCGGGCACCGCCATCGGCATCACGCTGTTGGGATGGGGCATCGGCGGCGTGGTCGGCGGCACGATGGCGGATTACGTTGGCCGCAAGCGCATGATGGTGTATTCCGTTCTGGTGTACGGGCTCCTCAGCGGCATCACCGCCTTGAGCACCACCTTCTGGATGCTCGCCGCCCTGCGCTTCCTCACCGGGCTGGCGCTGGGGAGCGAATGGAGTACCGGTGTTTCCATGGTTGCCGAGACCTGGCCGGACCGGGCGCGACCCAAAGGCGCCGGGCTGCTGCAGTCCGGCTTTGGCTGGGGAACACTGCTGGCAGCGCTGATCTGGTGGGGGCTTGGCCGATTCAATTTTCTGGGACCGCAGACCTGGCGCCTGATGTTCGTAGTGGGCGCCGTCCCGGCGCTCTTCAGTTTGTATATCCGCCGCGCCATTGACGAATCGGAGCGTTGGCAGAAGGCCGTGCGTGAACAGCGCTGGGCGGCCACCGAGCACGCCAGCGCCATGGTCAGGAAACCGGCTCGCCGTCCGCTGAGCCTGGCGGAGATTTTTCGTGAGCGCGAAAGCCGCAGGCGCGTTCTGTTGGCGTTCCTCATGTCGCTGGCAACGATGGTCGGCTGGTGGGCGATTTCAAGTTGGCTACCCGTATTTACACAGGGTCTGGCAAAGGCGCAGGGCTACACCAACCCCGTGGCGTGGGGGGCGCGAGCCGCCCTCTTCTACACCAGCGGCGCGGTAGTGGCTTACCTGATCTCCGGGTTCGTAGCGGACGTCATTGGCCGCCGCATGTTCCTCTTCCTGACTTACCTTGGCGCTCTGCTGATGACGCCGGTCACTTACCTGTGGACTCATTCGGTGGAGCGAATGATGATCATCGCCGCCATCAACGGGTTTTTCACCCTCGGCTGCGCTTACTCGTGGATGGCCATCTATCCGGTGGAACTGTTCTCCAGTTCCGTACGCTCGACCGCTTGCGCCTTCGTGTTCAACGCCACCCGCCTGATTGCGTGGATGTTCCCCATCATCGCGGGGACTATCATCCAGCGCTTCGGCGGTATCTCGCGCGCGGCGATGACTCTGGGGATGATCTACATTCTGGGACTGTTCGTTCCCTGGTTTGTTCCGGAGACGCGGGGCAAACCACTGCCGGATTGAGGGAGGCAGCTTTACTTGAATGCAGGTGCGACGCCGGGAGCTTGCGGCGCAGTCGCAGCTTCCGCCAGCGGCCGCTCGGGATGCATGGTGAATGACAGTACCGAGCCCACCAGGATCACGCCGATGGAAACGATAAACGGCAGCAGCCAGTTTCCCGTCTTCTGAATCAGGTAGCCGCCAACCACCGGCGAGATGATGGCCGCCAGCGCCGAACCGGTGTTCATGATGCCGCTGGCCGTGCCGGAATACTTGGGCGCGATGTCCATTGGGATCGCCCACATGGGGCCGATGGTAAATTCCGCGCAGAAGAATCCCGCGCTCAGCGCCAGCGCGACGATGTTGATCTTGTGCGTATAAAGAATCGGCACCAGCGAGACGGCGCACAGAAACATCATCACCGCCACCAGGTTGCAGCGCGCCAGCTTCGCATTGCCAGTCTTCTTGAACAGTCCATCGCTGGCCACGCCGCCCAGCGTATCGCCAAATACGCCCGACAAAAAGACGCCCGAAGCGAACAGCGCCGAGTTTTTCAGATCGAGGTGATACTGCCCTTTAAAGAAAGATGGAATCCAACTGAGGAACAGCCACAGAATCCAGCCGTAACAAAAATAGACCACCGTCACGGGAACCATGGGCGGAATCAAGCGTCCCCACGGCACGTTGACCTGCTTCTTCGAGCCGTAGGCTGGCAGGGCGGCGGCTTCCACGGGCGTGACGCCCGGGTGTTGCCGGGGATCGTCGCGGAAGTAGATCCCCCAGGCCAGCGCCCAGAACGTGCTCACGCAGCCGATGATGACGAACGAGCCCCGCCACGAAATGTTGAGAATCAGCAGCGCCACCAGCCACGGCGTCAGCGAATTGCCCAGCCGCGAAAAGGCGTGCGTAATGCCCTGCGCGAAGCCACGCCGTTCCTTCGAGACCCAGTACGACATGGCGCGGGTTGCCGTAGGAAAGGTCGCGCCTTCACCGAAGCCGAGAATCACGCGCGCCACCACCAGTCCGATCATGCTGTTGACAAGACCGGTCGCGAGCGTGGCGCCGGCCCAGATCACGCCGCAGACGGCCAGCGCCTTGCGTGGGCCGAATTTGTCCGCAACAAATCCGCCGATAATCTGGAACAGCAGATACGGGTAAGCGAAAGCAGAGAAGACGAAGCCGGCCTGCACCTTGGTCAGCGGAATTTCCTTGAGGAACTGGTTCGAGGCCACGACCGTGCTGATGTTCACCCGGTCGATATAAGTGAGGAAGTACATCAGACAAAGCAGCCCGAGCACGATGTTGGTGGCTTTCAATACTCGAGCCTGCATGGTTGGCCTCCGCAGTTGCAGAACTGGAGCCGAGAGCGGCTGGTATCATGAGCCAAGAGGCTGATGTTTTCAACCCGCTTGTGATAACTTACCTGCCCTGTTAGTGAGGCTGCCGTGAAGATCAATCCCAATAAATGCGTGGCCTGCGGCAATTGCACCTACGTCTGCACCATGGGCGCGATTTATATCGATCCGGTGATCAAGCGCGCCACCGTGGACAACGACGAGTGCGTCGAGTGCTACGCCTGCTTTAACGGCATGAGCCAGGAGCACCTGAATCCCACGCTCGTCCGCACTCTGCGGCGCATTTTCCAGATGATGCGCCTGCGCTTCGATCCTGAGCCCGATGTTTGCCCCACGGCGGCGTTCGAGCCCGAAGAACTCGTGTGGCCGCGCGTGGTGCGCCGGGCTTTCTCCGATCCGCGCGTGCCGCATGAATCGACCGGCGTCGAAGGCCGCGGCACCGAGGAAGTGAAGACCAACGACGTGAGCGGCCGCGTGCAGCGCGGCGAAGCTGGCCTGACCATCGAGTTCGGCCGCCCCGGCGTGGGCGTGCGCTTCCACGAGATCCAGCGCATGACGAGCGCTCTGGCCCAGGCCGGCGTTGCTTTTGAGAAGCGCAACCCGGTTACAACGTTGATGAGCGATGTCGCCGCCGGCCAGATTCGTCCCGACATTCTCAACGAGAAAGTTCTCTCGGCCATTGTTGAAATCAAAGTGCCGGTGGCGCGTATAGAAGAAGCTATCGGCCTGGTGCGCGAGGTCGAGCAGCAGATCGATACCGTGGTTTGCATCGGCGTGGGCGCGCGCTGCGATGAGAACGGGGAAGAGCGCGAGGTGCACGAGATTCTCGCGCGCCTGGGATACAACCTGGAGCGCGCCAAGACCAACGTCGGGCTGGGCCGCATTACCAACGTGGCGCAGCCGGCCACGAACGCCACGCCGGCTGCCTAAGAGCGGAGGGGCGAACATGACCAACACTCTTCATCGCTATGGCAACGCCGAGAGTTTTCGCGACGACTTCATA